>Ga0335075_10000024_pt1 | contig 355749 bp, 379 predicted proteins | sample Lox_Sample_24_FD_206723 | JGI IMG/M metagenome (GOLD analysis project Ga0335075, IMG submission 206723) | Soil microbial communities from Loxahatchee National Wildlife Refuge, Florida, United States - Lox_Sample_2.4 | ecosystem: Environmental > Terrestrial > Soil > Wetlands | place: USA...
CCGGGTGTGATGTCTGGATGACAGAGCCACCAACCCCCCCCCGGCCCCGCCGCCACCAACGCCCACGCAGGTCGCAACCCCCGGCTCACGGACAACCCGCCACGCCGGCGCCGCCCCCAACGCTCACCCTCTCGATGAGCTTGCCCACCAGCGCGCCGCGCCACCACCAAACGCCCGCGCCGGACGCCACCAACGCCCCGCGCCCCACCCGACCACATCCCAGCGTGCTGTACAACAGAGAGCGTGCGTGCGCTCTCCGCTCTGATGTTCTTCCCAAGAGGTGGCTCCGCGCACGTCGCCCGCGCCCTCGCCGCCAACCTGCCGTCGCACGGCTGGGACGTCACCCTCGTCGCGGGGTCCCGTGCCGAAAGCTCACCCCACGGCGACGCCCGCAAGTTCTTCCACGGCCTCGACCTCCGGCCCGTCGACTTCGACGCCGGCGACGCGCCGTTGCACCCCTCCTACGAGGACCGGCCCGGCGCGGCGGACCAGGTCTTCGCCGCGGTCGACGACGACACCTACGAGCGGCACGTGCGCGCCTGGGCCCGTGCCCTGGACGACGCGGACGCGCCGAGCGCGGACGTCCTGCACCTCCACCACCTGACGCCGATCCACGAGGCCGCGGCCCGCGTCGCGCCCGACGTCCCGGTCCTCACGCACCTGCACGGCACCGAGCTGCTCATGTTGGAGGCCATCGCCGACGGCGCCCCGTGGCCGCACGCCGCCGCGTGGTCCAGGCGCATGCGGCGCTGGGCCCGGCGCTCCGCACGCCTGCTGGTCCTCGCGCCGTCGCAGGTCGAGCGGGTCGAGCGACTCCTGGGCGTCGGCGCCGACCGCTGCGTCGTCTCGCCCAACGGCTTCGACCCCGACCTCTTCGAGCGCCGGGACGTCGATCGTGCCCGGCACTACCGGCGCCATCTCGTCGACCATCCGCGCGGCTGGCGGCCCGGCCACCCGGAGGGCTCCGCCCGCTACGCGCCGGCGCAGATCGCGCCGCTGACGCGCGGCCCGGTCGCGATCGCGGTCAGCCGCTTCACCGCCGTCAAGCGCCTCGGGCTCCTCGTCCGCGCGTGGGCGGGCGCGCAGCGCGACCGCTGCCTGCCCGCCGACGCGTCGCTGGTGCTGCTCGGTGGCTACCCCGGCGAGTGGGAGGGCGAGCACCCCGCCGACGCCATCGCCGCCTCCGGCGCCCGCAACGTCTTCCTCGCGGGCTGGCACGGCCACGACGCGCTGCCCGAGTTCTTCGGCGCCGCGGATCTCAACGTCCTTGCCTCGGTCCGCGAGCAGTTCGGCTCGGTGCTCGTCGAGGGCATGGCCTGCGAGCTGCCCGCGGTCGCCGTCAACCGCTTCGGCCCCGCCGCGATCATCGAGGACGGCGTCACCGGCTGGCTGGTCGAGCCCGACGACGAGCGGGCGCTGAGCGCCGCGATCGCCGCCGCGCTGACCGACCCCGACGAGCGCCGTCGCCGCGGCCGCCGCGCCCGGCGCGACGCCGCCGACCGCTTCTCGTGGCCGGCGCTCGCCGGCCACCTGGCCGCGCTCTTCGACGAGGTCGCCGGCGTGGCCGACGGGCATCTGGCGACCCCGGGCACGGCCGCGTGACCGACGCGTCGACCGCGGCGGCGGCGAGCCGCCGCTCCGAGCTGCGCCGGATCGGCCGGCTGTTCCTCCCCTACAAGCTGACGCTCGGGTCGGTCCTGGCGCTGATCGCGATCAGCGCCGCGATCAGCATCGCCCAGCCGTTCCTCCTGCGCCAGATCCTCGACCAGGCGATCCCGGACGACAACACCAAGCTGCTGACGTGGCTCGTGGCCGGGATGGTCGCCGTGGCGATCTCCACCGGCGCGCTCGGCGTCGCCCAGACCTACCTGTCCAACGTGGTCGGCCAGGAGGTCATGCACGACCTCCGCGCCGCGGTCTACCGCCACCTCCAGCGACTCTCGCTCGCGTTCTTCACGCGCACGCGCACGGGCGAGGTCCAGTCGCGGATCGCGTCGGACATCGGCGGCATCCAGTCGGTGGTGACGAGCACGGCGACGTCGATCGTCTCCAACGTCACCACGGTGTTCGCCACGATCGTCGGCCTGTTCGCGCTGGACTGGCGGCTGGCGGCGTTCAGCCTCGCGATCCTGCCGTTCTTCGTGTGGATGACCCGCCGCGTCGGCGGCGAGCGCCGCCGGATCACCGCCGCGCGCCAGGGCCGCGTGGCCGACATGTCGTCCTTGGTCGAGGAGTCGCTGAGCGTGTCCGGCATCCTGCTCGGGCGCACGATGGGGCGCGGGGAGGAGCTGGCCGACCGCTTCGCCGACGAGTCGCGCGAGCTGGCCTCGCTGGAGGTCCGGTCCCGCATGGCCGGCCGCTGGCGCATGGCCTCCGTGCAGATGTCGTTCGCGATCATGCCCGCGCTCGTCTACTGGTTCGCGGGCATGACGTCGGCGATCAGCGTCGGCACGTTGGTGGCCTTCACGACGCTCCAGACGCGGCTGCTGTTCCCGATCGGCTCGTTGTTGTCCGTGTCGGTCGACCTGCAGTCCTCGCTGGCGCTGTTCCACCGCATCTTCGAGTACCTCGACCTGCCGATCGACCTCGCGGAGGCGGAGCATCCGGTCGACCTCGGCGACGACGTCCGCGGCGAGGTCGCCTTCGAGAACGTCACGTTCGGCTACGACCCCGATGGCGCGCCGACGCTCGACACCGTCGACCTGACCGTGCCGCCCGGGTCGTTCACGGCGATCGTGGGGGAGACCGGCAGCGGCAAGACCACGCTCGCCTACCTCGTCGCGCGTCTGTACGACGTCGGCGCCGGGCGGGTGACGATCGACGGCACCGACGTGCGCGACGTGTCGTTCGCGTCGCTGGCGCGGATCGTCGGCCTGGTCTCGCAGGACACCTACCTCTTCCACGCGACCGTGCGCGAGAACCTGCGCTTCGCGCGGCCCGACGCGACCGACGCGGAGCTGGAGTCCGCCGCGCGCGCGGCGCAGATCCACGACCTGATCGCGCGGCTGCCCGACGGCTACGAGACGATGGTCGGCGAGCGCGGCTATCGGTTCTCCGGCGGCGAGAAGCAGCGGATCGCGATCGCCCGCGTCGTGCTGCGCAACCCGCCGGTGCTCGTCCTCGACGAGGCCACCAGCGCGCTGGACAACGAGACCGAGCGCGCGGTGCAGGACGCGCTGGACCACCTCGCCGCCGGCCGGACGACGATCGCGATCGCGCACCGGCTCTCCACGGTCCGCGACGCCGACCAGATCGTCGTGCTGGAGGACGGGCGGATCGCCGAGCGCGGGACGCACGAGGAGCTGCTGGAGCTCGGCGGCCGCTACGCCGCGCTGCATGAGGCGCAGGAGACGCGCGCGTGAGCGATCGACCGCGGCTCGTCGGCCTCGACGTCGCGGCCGACGCCGCCGCCTGGCGCGCCGCCGGGTTCGACGTCGGCACCGACGACGTCGTCCGGATCGGCACGACCGATCTGCGCCTGACCGCGGCCCCGGGCGCGCGCGGCCTCCACGGCTGGACGCTGGCGGGCGCCGTGCCCGACGGCGACGGAACGCTGGAGGGCGTGCGCACGGCGATCGCCGGGCCTGCGCCGCGCGACGACGCGCCCGCGCCGCCGCATCCCAACGGCGTCGGCGCGATCGACCACATCGTCCTGGCCACGCCCGACACGACGCGCACGTTCGAGGCGCTGGACGCCGCGGGCTTCGAGCTGCGCCGCGTCCGCGACGCGGGGCCCGAGCTGCGCCAGGGCTTCTTCCTCTTCGCCGACCTCGTCCTGGAGGTCGTCGGCCCGCCCGAGCCCCGGCCAGAGGGCGGGGTGGGCGGGTCCGCATCCCTCTGGGGCGTCACGCTCGTGGCGCCCGACCTCGCGGCGCCCGCGTTCGGCCCGCACCTCGGCGCGCCGCGCGACGCCGTCCAGGCCGGCCGGAAGATCGCGGTGTTCGACCGCGCCGCCGGGCTGGGCACGCGGATCGCGCTCATGACGCCGCGCCCGTGACACACCGCGCGGCCCGCGCGGCCCGCGCCGCCTCCGACGACTGAGACCGTCCTGATACTGACGCGCGCCCCGCGCGGCCGTACGGTCGCGTAAGCCGAGCACGCCCCGGCGGTTCTGGGAGGCAGGCCCTCCCTCCCCGACACCCACAGGAGCATTGATCCACATGGGGTTCTTGAAGGACATCCGCAACCTCCAGAAGCAGGCCGAGGCGATGACGCCTCCCGAGCACCGCGGCGTCACCGGCGGCTTCCGCGCGATGCGCGACGGCGTCGCCCAGGCCAACGAGGTGCTCGGCAGCGTGCAGGCCGAGGCCCAGAAGGCCCAGCACCTGATGGCCAGCGGCCGCGTCGGGTCGGCGACGATCGCCGCGATCCGCGACACCGGGATGACCATCAACGACAACCCGACGGTCGAGCTCGACCTGTCCGTGTCGCTTGACGGCGCCGAGCCGTACGCGGTCACGCACCGCCAGACGATCTCCCGCATCGCGATCCCGAGCTTCCAGCCCGGGGCGACGGTCCCGGTTCGCGTCGATCCGGCCGACCGGACGTCGCTGCTGATCGGATGAGCGCGTAGCACCTTCCGCACCTTGGTCGCCAGATCTCCGCTGGACCGGACATGGCGGCCAAACGGCGAGCGTCCCCGGCTCCGCACAGCCGGGGACGCCGCCACCCTCCCTTCTCGGCGTGCGTGCTCGGCCCCGTCCGCGCGTGCGAAACGGCACACCGATGCGTCGGTTGACGGACCGAACAGGCGTCCAGGATGGTCAAGCGCGGCTCGCGCGGCGCCAAAGCGCGCCCGATGGACCCCGCAGTGCCCCGACCGCTTCGTCTGCTCGCCCCGCTGACCGCCGCCTCCGCCGTGCTGGCGCTCGCCGCCCCGGCGGCGCACGCCGCGCCGTGCCCCGACGCCGACGTGTCGGCGAGCGCGCCCGGCGCCGTCTCCGCCACGCTGTGCCTGCTCAACAAGGAGCGCACGAGCCGTGGCCTGGGGTCGCTGAGCGAGTCCTCGACGTTGGACAAGGCCGCGGACAGGTTCGCGGGGGACATGGTCGCGCGACGGTTCTTCGACCACGTCTCGCCCGGCGGCGGGACGTTCATGGACCGCATCAAGGCCGCGGGCTGGACGCCGTCGGGCAGCTGGACCGCGGGCGAGAACATCGCCTGGGGGACGGGCTCGCTGAGCACGCCGGCGTCGATCGTCGATGGCTGGATGCACAGCCCCGGTCACCGCGCCAACATCCTCAACGGCGCGTTCACCCAGATCGGGATCGGGATCGCCGACGGCGCGCCGCGAGGCGGCGTCGACGACGGCGGCACCTACGTCACGGACTTCACGGGCGGCGGGGCCGCCAAGAAGCGCGCCAAGCGCGCGAGCGCCCGCCGCGCCGCGCGCCGCTGACCGCCCCGGCTCAGCCGGCCTTCGCGACCAGCGTGTAGCGCGCCTGCGCGCGCTTGCGGGCCTTCTCGGCCTCGACCTCGCGGTCCTTCGGCGGCGCGTTGGTCACCAAGGACTCCAACAGCTCCTCGGTCGCCGCGGTCACGGCCGCGACCGCGCGGTCGAAGGCCTCCGTGTTGGCCTGCGACGGCTTGGTGAACCCGCTGACCTTGCGGACGTACTGCAGTGCCGCGGCGCGGACCTCATCCTCGGACGCCGGCGGCGCGAAGTTGTACAGCGTGCGGATGTTGCGGCACATGCGACCCAGCGTAGGGTCAGGCGCCGCGCCCGTCCAGCTCGGCCGCCAGATCGACGACCACGCGCTCCTGGGCGGCGTAGGTCGCGCGCAGCGCCTCGGTCGCCTCGGGCCCGGCGACGATCTCCGGCGGCGGGTTCTGGGCCAGCGCCGCCCGTGCGCGCAGCGCCAGCTCGCCGCCGCCGATCGCCTCGGCCAGGTGCGCGAGCACGCCCTCGCGGACGCGCGCGCCGTCGGCGAACGCGGCCAGCACGGTGTCGGGCGACAGCGGCGCCCGGCCGAACACGCGCCCGTGCAGGACCGCCGGGTTCGAGCGATGCCCGAGCGCCTGCTCGGCCCGCAGCTCGTCGCGCAGCTCCACGGCCGCCGCCAGGTGCTCGATCGCCTGCGTGATCCCGGTCGCGTCGACCGGCAGCGACGCCGCCAGCTCCGGCGAGACCGCCGACAGCAGCGCGGCGCGCTCGGCCGCGGCGCCCGCCAGGATCGCCTCGACCTCGGCTCGGTACGACGTGGTGCTCACGCCGAGCAGGCTACGAGGGCGCGCTGAACGACTGCGTGCCGATCGCCGCAAGCAGCCGCAGCGCCTGGGCGTCGGGCGAGCCCGGCGGCGCGGTGTAGACGATCAGCCGCAGGTCGCTGCCGCGGACGAGCAGGATGTCGCAGTCGACGGTGATCCGCCCGACCTCGGGATGGTCGATCGACTTGCGCGACGCCGTGCGCGGCGCGACCGGCGCGCCCTCCCACAGCGCGGCGAAGCGCGGGGACTCCGCGATCAGGTCGTCGATCAGCTCCCGCAGGACCACGTCGTCGGGATATCGGCCCCGCGCCTCGCGCAGGTCGGCGACGACCTCGGCGTCCATCCGCGCGGACTCCTCCGCGTCGCGCACGAACCGCGACGGCGCGCCGGTGAACTGGGCCCACGCGATGTTGCGCCCGCGCGCGTCGCGGCCGGCCTTGCCGCCGGTCAGCGCGACCGCCAGCGCGTTGGCCGCCACGACCTCGTAGGCGGCGTCGATGACCACCACCGGGACGTCGCCGAGCCGGTCGATGACGCGCTGCACCGACGGCGTCAGGTGCCGGTTGATCGTCCCGGCCGTCGGCTCGGCCTGCCCGGCCACGCGGAAGAGGTGCGCGCGCTCGTCGTCGCTGAGGCGCAGCGCGCGGGCCAGCGGCGCCAGGACCGACGGCGACGGATGCGACGCGCGCCCCTGCTCGAGCCGCGCGAGGTAGTCCACCGACACCCCGGCCAGCCCGGCCAGCTCCTCGCGCCGCAGCCCCGGCGCCCGGCGCCGCCCGCCGGCGGGCAGCCCGACGTCGTCGGGGGAGAGGCGATCGCGCCAGGTGCGCAGGCAGGCGGCCAGCTCGTCGTTGCCGTCCATGGCCACCATGATCGCGCACGTCCGCCGCCGTATCGTCGCCCTGCCGGTCCCAGGGACGCGGCGTCCTCTTCCGCTGCCGCGGCGCGTGGCGCAAGGTGCAAGGCATGACCACCACCTTGATCACGGGCGCCAACAAGGGCCTCGGCCACGAGGCCGCCCGCCGGCTGATCGACGCGGGCCACGACGTCTGGGTCGGCGCGCGCGACGCCGCCGCCGGCGCCCGGGCCGCCGAGGCGCTCGGCGCGCGCTTCGTCCGGCTCGACGTCACCGACGACGCCTCGGTCGCCGCCGCGGTCGACACCGTCCGCGCCGCGGGCACCGGCCTCGACGTCCTCGTCAACAACGCCGGCGTCATCGGCCCGCGGGTGGCACCGCGCGACACGACCGCCGGCGACGTCGCCGAGACCTACGCCACCAACGTCTTCGGCGTCGTGCGCGTCACCCACGCGTTCCTGCCGTTGTTGGAGGGGTCGGACAACCCGGTCATCGTCAACGTGGCCAGCGGCCTCGGCTCGCTGGCCCTGACCAACGACCCCGGCCGCGTCGAGCACCAGGTCGTCAGCCTCGGCTACCCCACGTCGAAGACCGCCGTCGTCGCGCTCACCGACATGTACGCCCGCGCGCTTCCCGGCTTCCGCGTCAACGCCGTCGACCCCGGCTACACCGCCACCGACCTCAACGGCCACAGCGGGCACCAGACGGTCGCCGAGGGCACCGACGCGATCGTCGCGCTGGCCCAGGTCGGCCCCGACGGCCCGACGCGGACGTTCCAGGACCGCGAGGGCCTCGTGCCCTGGTAGCGGAGCGCGGTCGTCTGGCGAGCTACAGGCCCGCGGGGTGGCGCGCGACGTACCCGGCCGTCGAGCGCATCCCGGGGCCCCAGCGCGAGCCGTCGCGGGCGCGGACGCTCGTGTCGTACCGGCGCCCCTCGATGACCATGAACGCGTGCGACGCGTTGGCGTAGACCGTGACGAACCGGCCGCGGCCCGCCTTCCCGTAGGACATCAGCTCGCCCGAGTCCAGCGGGCGGCGCAGGCGGCCCATGCCGTGCAGGACGTAGGACACGCTGCCCGAGCAGTCGTAGCCGGCCGCGCTGAACGACCCGTGGCCGCCGCCGTAGATGTAGGGCTTGAACTGGATGCGGTTGGCGGCCGCGACCGCGCGGCGCAGCAGCGTCACGTGGCGCGGGACGGTGACGCCGCCACCGCGCAGGTGCGCGCGCTTCAGCACGGGGTGGCTGCCGTGGACGCCGAGCGCCGCCCACGTGCCGGGGCCGACGACGCCGTCGGCCGCCAGCCCGTGCTCGCGCTGGAAGGCCTTCACGGCCCGCGCGGTGCCGGGGCCGAAGACGCCGTCGGCGGCGATGCCGAGGTCGCGCTGCAACAGCCGGACCGACGAGCCGCGCGTGCTCACGCGAGCCTGCGCGCCGCCGCCGCCGCCCGACCGGCGCGCGCCGCGGCCCCGCGAGTCGTGCACCAGGCGCCAGGTGACCGTGCCGACGATGCCGTCGACGGTCAGGTGGTGCCTGCGCTGGAAGCGGCGGACGGCCTTGAAGGTCCCCTTGCCGAAGATGCCGTCGGCGGGGGAGAGGCCGAGGTCGCGCTGGAGCACCTTGACGCGCACGCCGTGGCTGCCCTTCTTGAGGGGCTTGGCGTCCGCGCCGGCGGCGGCGGGCAGCGAGATGGCGGTCGCCGCGAGCAGCGGGACCAGGACGTGGCGTGTTCGGGCGACAGGCATGGGAGCGGCGCCTACGAGGTGAGCTGTCGGGCTCGCGCCGTACAGACGGCGCTACGCGGTCATCCGGACCGCGACTCGCCCCAGCGACCGGGCCGCGGTCGCGATGGGTCCCCCGTCCGTTCGTTCCCGAACGGCTCGGCGCGACGTCGTTCTACCAACCGAAATCCCTGCACAGCGCAAGATCCGTTGCAGGGATGGGAAGCGGGGCGCGCCGTGCTGGATGGCGCGCTACACGCCCACGCGCCGCATCGACCGCACGGCGAGCGCGCCGAAGGCCGCGACGAGGCCGACCATGGCCAGCAGCGCCGGCCACGTGTCGGCCCACGTGACGTGCGCGACGAAGCCCTGGCGGACGCCGTCGAGCACGTGCGTGACCGGGTTGACGCGGGCGATCGCGCGCATCCATCCGGCCAGCAGGTCCAGCGGGGCGTAGGCGCTGGTGAACAGCACGGCCATGAAGCCGACGGTCTGCATCAGCGGCGCCGCCTGCTGGGTCTTGAACTTCAAGGCCACCAACACGGCGTAGAGCGCCATCGCGGTCGCCAGGCCCATGACGAGCACGGCGTCGAGCGCCAGCGCGCCGAACCCCGGCCAGCCGACGCCCAGCGCGAAGGCCACGCACAGCAGGAACGCCGCCGGCAGCAGCGCGCGGATCGCCGCGCTGGCCACGACGCCGGTCAGGATCGTCACGCGCGGCGCGGGGCAGACCATCAGCCGGTCGAACCACCCGCGCTCGATGTCGCGCGCGAGGTTCACGCCGGTCGCCGCGCCGGTGAACGCCGCGCCCTGCAGCAGGCCGACAGGGACGATGAACGTGCGGAAGTCGGTGGCGTCGAAGCCCGGCAGCCGCGCGGCCTCGCCGAAGACGCCGCTCAACCCCACCAGGAAGATCGACGGCGCCAGGACGCCGGGCAGCGCGGCGCCCGGCACGCGCGTCAGCTCGTTGAGCGCGCGGCGCACGAGCGCCGCGATCACGGTCAGCGAGCGCGTCATCGCGCCTCCCGCAGCCGGCCGCGCAGCGCGAGGACCGCCAGCGCGACGAACACCGCCACCAGCCCCGCCGCCGCGGCCAGGCCCTCGAGCACCGGACCGACCGAGATCCCCGAGATGATCGGGTCGCGCATCCCGTCGGCGACGTAGGACAAGGGGTTGAACTCCGCGAACCAGTCGGCCGGGGCCTCCAGCAGCGCGCGCGGGAAGAACGCGCTGGAGACGAAGAGCACGACGAAGACCAGCGGGAAGATCCCCTGGACCGTCGAGGCGTTGCGCGCCCGCAGCGCGATCAGCACCCCGAGCGCGGCGAAGCCCGTCCCAGCCAGCGCGCCGATCGCGATCACCAACAGGATCCCGAGCGGCCCGCCGTGGAACGACACGCCGAAGATCGCGCCCAGCAACAGGAACCAGACGACCTGCGCGGCGGCGATCGCCGTGCCGGCGAGGATCCGCCCGAGCACGATCGCCACGCGCGGGATCGGCGCGGCGACCAGCCGGTCGAAGAACCCGCCCTCGATCTCCAGCGCGGTCCCGATGCCCTGCATGACGCCGCCGAGCAGCAGCGACTGCGTGATCGCGCCGGCCAGCTGGAAGTCCAGGAAGCCGTCGACGTGCGGGAAGCCCGGCAGGTCGGTCGTCCGGTGCAGGCCGCCGGTGTTGATGGCCAGGAACAACGTCGGCATCAGCACCAGCGGCGCCAGGAACTGGGGACGGCGCAGGATGTTGCGCAGCGTCCGGGCCGCGAGCGCCCACGAGGGCGCCAGGATCGCCCGCATGCTCAGGCGACCGCCGCCGGCGCGGTGGCGGCGCCCTCGAGGCGATGGCCGGTCTTCTCGGCGAAGACGTCGTCGAGCGTGGGGCGGACGACCTCGATGCCCTCGACCGCGAAGCCCGCGTCGTCCAGCGCGCGCACGACCGGCGCCATCGCGGCCGCGCCGTCGGCCACGCGCAGCGAGACGTGCGCGCCCGGCGTGGTCGCGCACAGCTCGCCGTAGGGGGCGACGGCGCGCGCGGCGGCCTCGGCGTCCGGACCCTCGCCCGCCAGCGTGATGTCCAGGTGCGGGCGGCCGACCTCGGCCTTCAGCGCCTGCGGCGTGCCCTCGGCGACGATCCGGCCGTGGTCGATGATCCCGACGCGGTCGGCGAGCTGGTCGGCCTCCTCCAGGTACTGCGTGGTCAGGAAGACCGTCGTGCCCTCGTCGCGCAGGCGCCGGACCTCGTCCCACAGCGTCGTCCGCGACGTCGGGTCCAGGCCGGTCGTCGGCTCGTCGAGGAACAGGACCTCGGGCGCGTGGATCAGCGCCATCGCGAGGTCCAGGCGCCGGCGCATGCCGCCGGAGTACGTCCCGACCCGGCGCTCGCCGGCCTGCGCGAGGCCGACGCGCTCGATCAGGTCCGCGGCGCGCGCGGCGACCGCCTTGCGCGGGATCCCGTGCAGCGTCGCCTGCAGCTCCATCAGCTCGCGCCCGGTCATCAGCAGGTCCAGCGCCGCCTCCTGCAGCGCGACGCCGATCCGGCGACGCACCTCGGCGGGCTCGCGCGCGACGTCGTGGCCGGCGACGAGCGCGTGCCCGCCGGTCGGGCGCAGCAGCGTGACGAGCATCCGGACCGTCGTGGTCTTGCCCGCGCCGTTGGGCCCGAGGAACCCGTACACCTCGCCCGGCGCGACCGCGAGGTCGATGCCGTCGACGGCCTTGAACCCCTTGCCGAACTCCCGCTGGAGCCCGACCACCTCAATCGCTCGCTCGGCCATCGGTCGCGCATCCTACGAGGCCGGACGGGTAGGTCAGAGGGCGATGCAGCTGGACGAGACGCAGCACACCGCGGTGACCGCCCTCCTCGACCAGGCCGAGGAGGCCGGGTCGCTGTGCTTCGCCGACATCGCGCAGGCGGTCGCGCGCCTGGATCTCGACGACGAGGCCCAGGGGCAGATCGAGGACGAGGCCCGCACGCGCGGCATCGACCTGACCGACGACTGCGGCCGGACCGAGGTGCCGGCCACGCACTACCTCAACGGCGAGATCGCGACGACGACCACCGACGCGCTCTCGCTGTTCCTGCAGGAGGTCCGCCGCCATCCGCTGCTGACCGCCGACGAGGAGATCGAGCTGGCCAAGCGCATCGAGAACGGCGACGAGGCCGCCAAGGAGCGGATGATCACCTCCAACTTGGCGTTGGTCGTCTCGATCGCCAAGCGCTATCCGACCGACGGCATGACCTTGCTGGACCTGATCCAGGAGGGCATCTTCGGGTTGATCCGCGCGGCCGAGAAGTTCGACTGGCGCCGCGGGTTCAAGTTCTCCACCTACGCGACCTACTGGATCCGCCAGGCGATCCAGCGCGGCATGGAGAACAAGGAGCGCACGATCCGGATCCCCACCAACGTGCTCCAGCGCGAGCGCAAGGCGGCGCGCGCCGAGAAGGAGCTGACGACCGAGCTGGGGCGCAAGCCGACCGACGCGGAGGTCGCCGAGCGGGCCGAGCTGGCGCTGCGCGACGTCGAGGCGCTGCGCGACATGGCGCGCACGGTGACGTCGCTGGACCGCCCGGTCGGCGAGGGGGAGGGCGCGGCCTTCGGGGACCTGCTGCCGTCCTCGGCGCCCGCGCCGGAGGAGGAGGTCACGGTGTCGCTGCGCGAGTCGGCGGTCCGGCACGCGCTGGAGTCGCTGCCCGAGCGCGAGCGGACGGTCGTGCTGCTGCGCTACGGGCTGGACGGCGAGGCGGCGCCGGTCGGCGTCCAGGAGATCTCGCGGCGCCTGGGGCTGCGCCAGAACGAGGTGCGGTCGCTGGAGCGCCGCGCGCTGGAGCACCTGTCGACGGTGCGGGAGATCGAGGCGCTGAAGGACGCGGCCTGAAGCTTGCCGTGTGCGCCGGGCGCCGGCGCGGAGCGGATTCTGGCGCCCGGACCAACGTGGGTCCGAGCGCCTCCGCCCGGTCATGGGCCACCGCTTTTTTCTTACATCCCAGGACGAGTGTGAACTTGCCTGGGCGGCATCACACTCCAGAGCGCCCGGACTGACCGCCGATCCGAGGATCGGCGCGTTGCCAAGGCTCGGGTCTCGGAGACCCAGCTCCAGTGGGCAGCCCGCCGGACGACGGATCCTAGCGAGGCCGAGCGGCCGATTCGGGACCGACCTTGACCGGAAGTCCGACGGCCCCTCGATCGGACTAGACCGATCGGCCAAGGCTGCTAACCTAGTTGATGTACAGGCCGAGGAGAGACCTCGGCGAAGCAGTGCCCGTGTGTCCGCAGTCGTTGCCTCGAAGCATCCTCCGCGCAGCACCAGAGCACCAATGTGGAGGTATTTCAGATGGCCACCGGAACCGTGAAGTGGTTCAGCGACGAGAAGGGCTTCGGCTTCATCACCCCCGACGACGGGGGCAAGGACCTGTTCGTGCACCACACGGCGATCAACAGCGACGGCTTCCGTACGCTCGCCGAGGGCGCGAAGGTCTCCTACGAGGCCGAGAGCGGGCCGAAGGGTCCGAACGCGGTCAACGTCTCGCCGGTCTAGCCACCCGCTAGCCCGCTGCACCGCGCGCGACGGGAAGCGCCTTGCGCCCCGTCGCCGCGGCTTTGGCGCGTTGATCGCGCCGACCAGGAAGGATCACCATGATCCGACTGATCTGCGGCAGCTGCCTGCGTCTCTGGGACGCGCGGCTGCACGGCCACCGCAGCACCTGCCCCCATTGCGGCGGCGCGCTGCGGTCGCACTAGGAATCGACCGAGCCCGGGGCCGTGAAGATCACGCCCCGGGCAGGGTTCCCCTCCGGTACGGCTCCTCCTCGTCGCGCGGCTTCTCCGCGTAGGCGACGCTCGGGTCCGGCGTCTCGTCCCGCACGCCGGCGCCATGCCTCTGGGCCACCGGGTCGACCGGGTAGACGCAGTCCGGCTCCACGCCGGCGCTCCGGGCACCGGTCATCAGGATCGTGCACGGCGCGTCGGAGGCGTTGGCGAACGCGTGCCGGGTCCAGGCCGGGCAGTGGACGTAGTCCCAGGCCTTCAGGACGCGCTCCTCGCCCTCGACGATCAGCGTGGGGGAGCCCGACAACACCAAGAACCCTTCCTGCGCGGCCTCGCCGTGGTACATCGTGCTGCGCTCGCCGGGCTCCAACACGTGGATGTTGATCCCGTAGTCGGGGAACGGCGCGTCGCGCGTGTCGAAGGCGACGGACCGGCCCCAGCCGGGCGCGGCCTCCCAGGGCTTCTCGGTGGCGTTGACGACGAACCAGGGCTCGGTGGGGTCGGGCATGAGCCCACGCTACCCATCTCACCGTCCACCCCTCCACATATCGTCACACCCCGCATGCCTTCCTCCGCACCCCCGCACCGCCGTCGTCGAGCCCGCGCCCCGCGTCCGCCGGAGACGCCCGTCGAGGCCCGTCCCGGCGAGGCGCTGGTGTGGACCGACGGCGCCTGCAGCGGCAACCCCGGCCCGGGCGGCTGGGCCGCGATCGTCGTCGGCCCCGACGGCGCCGAGCCCGTCGAGCTCTCCGGCGGCGAGCCCCACACCACCAACAACCGCATGGAGTACACGGCGGCGCTGGAAGGCCTCCGATCGCTGCCCGACGGCGCGTCGGTCTGCATCGTCACGGACTCGACGCTGCTGCTGGACTCCATGACGAAGTGGATCCACGGCTGGAAGAAGAAGGGCTGGAAGACCGCCTCCGGCTCGCCGGTCAAGAACCAGGACCTCGTGGTCGCCCTCGACGAGGAGATCGGCCGGCACGCCGAGGTCCGCTGGCACTGGGTCCGCGGGCACGAGACCGGCGACGAGCACGCGCACAAGGCGCTCAACGACCGGGCGGACCGCCTCGCGGTGGCGGCGGCCAAGGCGCAGGCGTAGCAGGACGCGCCGGAGCCGGCGTCGTGGGGGATCCGGGTCGAGGAATGACTGCATAGCAGTCATTGGGCGACCCGCATCCCACCCGGCCCGCGCGGCGTGGCCATGACCTCCCAGGTCATCGCCACGCCGCGCCCTACGGCGTAGCGTCCCGCGCGATGACCTCCTCCGCCGCAACGCTCTCCCCGCCGTCCCCGCCGCTCGGCGTCGGCGCGCTCCTGCGCCGCTGGCGCGACCAGCGCCGCCTGTCGCAGATGGAGCTGGCGCTCACCGCCGACGTGTCGACGCGGCACCTGAGCTTCGTGGAGACGGGGCGGTCCAAGCCGAGCCGGGAGATGGTCGTCCGCCTGGCCGAGCACCTCGACGTCCCGTTGCGCGAGCGCAACGAGCTGCTGCTGGCCGCGGGCTACGCGCCGGCGTACCCGGAGTCGTCGCTCGAGGACTCCGAGCTGACCCAGGTGCGCGACGCGGTCCGCAAGCTGCTGGTCGCCCACGAGCCGTTTCCGGCGATCGCGGTCGACCGGCGCTGGGAGCTGGTGGACGGCAACGCGGGCGTGGCGCTGATCACGGCGGGCGCGGCGCAGCATCTCCTCGAGCCGCCGGTCAACGCGCTGCGGCTCGCGCTGCACCCGGAGGGCATGGCGCCGCGGATCGTCAACCTCGCCGAGTGGCGCGCGCATCTGCTCGGCCGCCTGCGGCGCGAGGTCACCGCCACGCAGGACCCGCAGTTGAAGGCCTTGCTCGCCGAGCTGTCGGAGTACCCCGGCGGAGACGAGGCCGACGGCGAGATCCACGTCCCGCGCGCGGGCGAGATCGTCGTGCCGCTGCGCGTCCGCGCCGACGACGCGGGCGAGCTGGCGTTCATGTCGACCGTGACGACGTTCGGCACGCCGCTGGACATCACGGTCTCCGAGTTGTCGATCGAGGCGTTCTTCCCGGCCGACGACCACACGGCCAACGTGTTGCGCGCGCTGGTGTAGGACTAGGAGTCGAACCCGAGCCCGAGCCGGTCGAGCGTCGAGAGCCACGGGCCGCGCCGGCCCTCGTTGCGGTCGGCGCGCGTCATCTCGCGCGTGGTCAGCGCGATGACGCCGGCGCGCAGCGGCTCGGGCGGGAACGGGACCGGCTTGCCGCGCACGTACTTCAAGGCGGTGGCCTCGGTCTCGCGGCCGTCGACGAGGTCCAGCGCCACGCGCGCGCCGAAGCGCGTCGAGCAGACGCCCAGGCCCGTGTACCCCAAGGCGTAGGACACGCGACCGCCCATCGCGGTCCCGAAGAACACGCTGAACCGCGAGCACGTGTCGATCGCGCCGCCCCAGCGGTGCGAGAACCGCACCCCCCGCAGCTGCGGGAACGTCGTGAAGAAGTTCTGCGACAACCGGCCGAACGTCGGGTCGTGGTCCTCCAGGTGCGCGCCGACCGGGCCGCCGCGGCGGTAGACCGCGTCGTAGCCGCCCCACAGGATCCGGTCGTCGGCGCTGAGGCGGTAGTAGTGGAAGTGATTGCCTTGGTCGCCGATGCCCTGGCGCCCGTTCCACCCGATCGCCGCCTTCTGGGACGCCGTCAGCGGCTCGGTCATCAAGGCGTAGTCGTAGACCGGCACGATGTAGGCCTTCAGACGCGCCAGCAGCGGCGGGAACGCGTTGGTGGCCAGCAGCACGCGCCGCGCCCGCACCGCGCCGCCGGGCGCCGTCACGGTCACGCCGCCGCCCGACCCGCCGCGACGCTCCAGCCCCGTCGCCTGCGTGCGCTCGTGCAGCCGCACGCCCACCGCCAGCGCCGCCTCGCGCAGGCCGGCGGCCAGCTTCGCGGGATGGACGAGCGCCGCGCCGGTCCGGTCCCAGATCCCGCCGAGGTAGGTGGGGGAGTCGACCTGCGCGCGCATCGCCTCGGCGTCGAGCACCTCGACGTCGTGGCCGTAGGACCGCGCCAGCTCCGCGTCCTCCTGCGCGCCCGCCACCTCGTGCGGCTCCACCAGCGCGTCGATCGCGCCGGTCTCCTCGAGCTGCGCGTCGATCCCGTGCCGCGCCAGATCCGCCTTCAGCCCCTCGTAGTTCTCCAGCCCGAGCCGCTCGAGCGTCGCCACCTCGTCCGGGAAGCGCGCCAGCCCGTTGCCGAGCCCGTGCGTCAGCGACGCGATCAGGAACCCGCCGTTGCGCCCCGACGCGCCCCAGCCGACGCGGTCGGCCTCCAGCACGACGACGTCGCGCGACGGGTCGTCGGCCTTGGCGTGCAGCGCCGCCCACAGGCCCGTGTAGCCGCCGCCGACGATGCACAGGTCCGCGTCCGTCACGCCGACCAGCGGCGTGTCGGGCTCGCGCTCGGGAAGGTCGTCGAGCCAGAACGGGACGTTCCTCGCGTCCGCGTAGGCGGCACGCTCGGCGGCGGTCGGCGGGGTCGTGGGCCAGGGGCGCGGCATGCGCGCGGACCGTAGCGCTCCTGAGGCGCTCCGGGTGGCGAAATCGCCCACGAGCCGGTTGTCCACCGACGCAAGTGCGACGATGGACGACAGACCGTCCGCGTTCGTCGCGCGAGCTTGCGATGATGGCGCGGCAGGACCCATCGTGGACGCCGAGACCGCTACCAGCTCGATTTCCTTCGCACCGCCGCCCGAGCCGGCGGGGCCGCCCCCGGCCGTGCCGCCGGAGGCCAACGCGCTGCCGCTGCACGTGGCGCTGTCGGCGCTCGCCGGCCTCGTCGCGTCGATCGTCTGGGCGGTCACCGGCGGCGGCTACTACTGGCCCGCCTGGGTCTGGCTCGGCGTCGGCATCCCGGTCGCCATCCACGGGATCGTCCGCTACGGGTTCAGCCGGCCGGGCAGCGCCCGGCACGGGTTCATCCTGCACGGGATGGTCACGGGGCTGGTCTCCTCGATCCTCGTGATCGTCTGGGGCTTCACGACCGACGGCGTCGACGACTTCTGGCCGCTGTGGCCGCTGCTCGTGCTCGGCGTCGCGCTCGCCGTCCACATGCTCGTGATCTACGCCGACCGCCTGCCCGGCAGCCGCCGCGAGGCGCAGCTGGCCGAGCGCGTCGGCGAGCTGACGCGCACGCGCCGGGGCGCGCTGGACGTCCAGGCCGCCGAGCTGCGCCGGATCGAGCGCGACCTGCACGACGGCGCGCAGGCGCGCCTGGTCGCGCTGAGCCTGCTGCTCGGACGCACCGAGGAGCGGCTGAGCAGCCACCCCGAGGAGGCCGAGCTGGTCCGCCAGGCGCGCGCCGAGGCCTCGGCGGCGATCGGCGAGCTGCGCGACCTCGCGCGCGGGATCGCGCCGCCGGTCCTGGCCGACCGCGGCCTGGCCGCCGCGGTCGAGGCGCTCGGCCGCCGCGCCGCCACGCCGGTCACCGTCGACGCCCAGGAGCTGCACGAGCGCCCGCTGCCGGTCGTCGAGACCGCCGCCTACTTCGTCGTCTCCGAGGCGCTGACCAACGTCGCCAAGCACGCGCCCGGCACGAGCGCCCACGTCCGGCTCGCCGAGCAGGACGGCCGGCTGATGATCGAGATCTCCGACGACGGCCCGGGCGGGGCCGACCCCGACGGCAACGGCCTCACCGGCCTGCGCCACCGCGTCGAGGCGCTGGACGGGACGCTGACGGTGACGAGCGTCGAGGGCTCGGGCACGACGGTCCACGCGGAGCTGCCGTGCGGGCGGTGATCGTCGAGGACCTCGCGCTCCTGCGCGAGGGCATCGTCGCGCTGTTGCGCGAGCACGACGTCGATGTCGTCGCCCAGGCCGAGGACGCCGAAGGCCTCCTGCGGATCGTCGCCGGGCACAAGCCCGACCTCGCGGTCGTCGACGTCCGCCTGCCGCCGACGTTCACCGACGAGGGCCTGCGCGCGGCGATCGAGGCGCGCCGCCGCCAACCCGGCCTCAACATCCTCATCTTGAGCCAGTACGTCGAGCCGATCTACACGGCCGAGCTGCTGGAGTCCGGGGAGGGCGGCGTCGGCTACCTGCTCAAGGAGCGCGTGGGGGAGGTCCGCTCGTTCATGGACGCCGTGCAGCGCGTGGCCGCCGGCGGCACCGCGCTGGACCGCGAGGTCGTCTCCGAGCTTGTCCGCCAGCGCGCCGGCGAGGGCGCCGAGGGCAACGGCGACGCGCTGTCGACGCTGACGCCGCGCGAGCGCGAGGTCCTGGAGCTGATGGCCGAGGGCCGCACGAACGCGGCGATCGCGCGCCACATGGTCGTGACGCCCGGCGCCGTCGAGAAGCACGTCACGAACATCTTCGGCAAGCTCGACCTGCCCGCCACCAACGACGACCACCGCCGCGTGCTGGCGGTGCTCACCTTCCTGCGCGCAGGCTGACCGGGAGAGGCCGGATCGGCCGCCCGGCGTGGCATCCTGTAGGCCATGAGCAACCTCTCTCGCCGTCCCGGCTCCGGCACGTCGCGCGCCAAGCGCGAGCAGCGCGCGTTCCGGACCGTGGTCGTGGGCGGGACCGCCGCCGTCGTCGCGGTCGTCGCGCTGGTGCTGTCGATCGCCGGCGTGATCGGCTCGGGCCTGTTCTGGCTGGCGCTCGCCGTCACGATCGTGTCGGTGATCATGTTCCGCCAGAGCGTCGGCGGGAAGCGCTGAAGCCCGGCCTGCCGCCTGGCACCGTGCTCTGACCGACCGTCCGGCCAGGCAGGGCCGAAGAGACCTTGCGGTTCCTCATTGCCTGCGGTAGTCCTGCTCGCTGCAACACCGCTGAGCGCGTTGCACTCCTTCGCGGTGACCGGCGGCGTACGGGGCGTCGCCGGTCCTCAGCGTCGCGGTAGCGCAACCGTCCGGTTGCGTTAGAGTGGGCGCATGCGCTTGCTCGTGCTGGGAGGGACCACGTTCGCCGGACGCGCCGTCGTCGAGGCGGCCGTCGCGCGCGGCTGGGCGGTGACGACGTTCAACCGCGGCCGCGGTGCCTGGACGCACCCGGAGGTCGAGCGGATCGTCGGCGACCGCCTCGATCCGACGACGTTCGCGCCGCTGGCGCGTGGGACGTGGGACGCGGTGGTCGACACGTGGCAGGGCGCGCCCGCGGCCACCGAGGCGATCGCGGCGGTCCTCGCCGGGCGCGTCGAGCGGTACGCCTACGTCTCCTCCTGCTCGGTCTACGCGCCTCCGCCGCGGCCCGGGGCCGACGAGCACGCGCCGCTGGTCGACGGCGCCGGGGACGGGTACGGGGACCTCAAGCGCGGCTCGGAGATCGCGGTCGAGGCGGCGTTCGGCGCCGACCGCGCGCTCCTCCTGCGGCTCGGCCTGCTGCTCGGGCCGCACGAGGACGTCGGCCGGCTGCCGTACTGGCTGACGCGCCTGGCCGCCGGCGGCGACGTGATCGCGCCCGGACCGCCCGACCTGCCGCTGCAGCTCGTCGACGCGCGCGACCTCGCGGCGTTCGCGCTGGACGGGATCGCCGCCGGCCTGAGCGGCCCCTACAACGTGGTCTCCCGGCGCGGGCACGCGACGATGCGCACGCTGCTGGAGCGCGCCCGCGACGTGACCGGTGGCGGCGCCCGCCTGGTCTGGACGCCGCCGGAGGAGGTCGAAGGGGAGCCGTGGAACGAGGTCCCGATCTGGCTGCCGCCCGACCACGAGTCCGCGGCGCTGCACGACATCGGCGTCGAGAAGGCGCACGCGGCGGGCCTGACGACGCGCCCGGTGGCGGAGACGGTCGCCGACACGTGGGCGTGGCTGAGCGCGGCGGGCTCGCCGTCCTGAGGCGCGCGGGCTAGGCGGCCGCGTCAGCGCTGTCGGCCTCGCCGTCCGCGTCGGCCAGCGCCGCGCGCGCCAGCGCCAGGACGCCCTCGCGCGAGCCCGCCGACGCGTAGAACCGCGCCGTGTGGGCGAACAGCGCGTCGTCGACGCCCGTGGCCGCCGCCAGCTCGTCGCCGGTCAGCCCGGCCCACGCGGCGGGCAGGTCCATGCGGTTGTCGAAGGCGCCGGGGGCGACCGGCACCGCGACCATGCCCCAGCCGTCGGACTTGGGGTAGACGACCAGCCGCGCGTCCGGCGCCTCGTTGACCATCGTCTCGCGCCACGGCATGTTGGAGGACAGCTCGACGACGCGCGGGTCGCCGCCGTCGGCCGCGGCCGCCGCGATCGCCGCGCGCACCAGCTCCCGCGCCCGCTGGAACCCGGCCGCGCCCGCGACCTGGCGCTCGAGGATGCCCTGCGCCACCGCCACGGCCTCGGCGAAGCGCGCGTCCTCCTCGGCCTGGTCGAGCCGCTCGTCCCACGACGGGTTCAGCGCGCCGACGACGCCGCTGACCGTCATCGGCCGCACGCCGTCGACCAAGGACTCCATGATGGTCTGACCGGTGTCGTTGGCGTCTACGCCCTGGACGAGGCGCTCGTCGATCCCGTCGGCCGCCTCCTGCGAGCCGCCGCAGATCGCCGCGCCGAACGCCCGCCACACCAGCCCGAACGAGGCGTACCGAATGCCATTGGGTCGCTCGCCCGCGCCGCCCTTCTGATGGTGGTCGAAGTCGCCGGTGGACGCGTCGTCGCGCCCGCCGACGTCGACGCGCACGTCGGCCGCGGCCTGCCGCGCGGCGTCGCGCGTGCGGACGACCTCGATCTGCTCGTCGGGATGGGCGAGCCGCAGCGCGGCCACGGCGAAGACGTCGTCGGCGTGAAAGCCGCCGGGGTGCGTGGCGACCCGCATCAGGCCGTGGGGGCCTTCGCGCGCGACCACTCGGCCTTGTGGAGCTTCTTCTGCGCCTGGTACTCGGACAGCGCCGCGGCCGAGTCGACGTCGCCGAGCGTCGGATGCCACGGCACCAGCGGCCGGGCGACCTCCAACCCATAGCGCTTGGCCAGCACCGCGCCGATCGACTTGACCTTCATCTCGCCGAAGCCCGGCAGCGCCTCCAGGCGCGCCCGGAGGTCGTCGGCGTCGCGCGCCTCGGTCCACACGCGCGCCGCGTCGCCGTCGTAGGTGTCGCGGACGTGCACCGCGAGGTCGTGCACGCGCTCGGCCATCGAGCCCGGGAAGCGGTGGATCGCGGGCTTGATCCGGAAGATCGCGTCCAGGTCGGCGTCGGCGACCGTGGCGGCGTCGAGCTTGCCGCCGAGCCGCTCCTTGAGCGCCAGCGGCCCCACGAAGGCCTTCATGACCGTGACCTGCTGATCGAGCGCGAAGCCGATCAGCAGCGCGAACGGATCGTGGGCGATGAGCTCGTTGGCGGCGTCGTCGGCCGTGAAGTGCAGGCGGTCGGGCACGGTGATCCGATCGTACCCACCGCTTGACTTCGAGCGCGCTCCAAGTCCTAGGCTCGGAGCCATGACCCCGATCACCCCGCAGCAGCCGATCGGCTCGGGCCTCGGCCCGCGCACCACCGCCGCCGAGGTCCTCTCCGGCATCGACCTGTCGGGCAAGCTCGCCGTCGTCACCGGCGGCTACTCCGGCATCGGGCTGGAGACCACCCGGGCGCTGACCGGCGCGGGCGCGGCCGTCGTCGTCCCCGCGCGGCGTCCGGAGCGGGCGCGCGAGGAGCTGGCGAAGGCGGGCATCGAGGCCGAGGTGGGCGCGCTGGACCTCGGGGACCTCGACAGCGTGCGCGCGTTCGCCACCGACTTCCTCGACGGCGACCGCCCGATCGACCTGTTGATCAACAACGCGGGGATCATGGCCAACCACGAGACGCGAGTCGGGCCGGGCTGGGAGTCCCAGTTCGCGACCAACCACCTCGGGCACTTCACGCTGGCCAACCTGCTCTGGCCCGCGCTGCGCGCCGCGCCCGCCGGCGCCCGCGTCGTGGCGCTCTCCTCCTCCGGCCACAAGCGCTCGCTCGTCTACTTCGACGACATCATGTTCGACCGCCGCCCCTACGAGAAGTGGCAAGCCTACGGGCAGGCCAAGACCGCCAACAGCCTGTTCGCCCTCCAGCTCGACCAGCTCGGCGCTGACGCCGGCGTGCGCGCGTTCGCCGTGCACCCGGGCGGCATCCTCACGCCGCTGCAGCGCCATCTCTCCCGGGAGGAGATGATGGACTTCGGCTGGATCGACGCCGACGGCAACATCAAGGAGACGCGCTTCAAGACGCCCGAGCAGGGCGCGGCGACGACGGTCTGGGCGGCGACGTCGCCGCGGCTCGACGGCCTGGGCGGCGTGTACTGCGAGGACTGCGACGTCGCGGCGCCGACCGACCCCGACGACGAGCGCGGCGCGCGCTACCGCGGCGTCGAGCCCTACGCCCGCGACCCCGAGGCCGCGGCGCGGCTGTGGGAGGTCAGCGCCGAGCTGACCGGCGTCGACGCGTTCGCGGCGACCCGGTAGTTGTAGGCCTCGTCCCGTTAGAAGATCGCGTACTCGCGGAACGCGGGCGCCAGCGGCGTCTCGAAGAGCAGCGCCAGCAGGCCGTTCTGCAGCTCGGCCGCGAGGCGGCGGACCTCGCGGAAGGTGGGGGAGGCCGACGCGGTCTCGCGGTCCAGCGCGCTGAGCTCGTCACGGACGGCGGGGTCGCCGAGCATGCCGGTCCAGCGGTCGTAGGCGCCCAGGCAGCGGACGCCCGCGTCGTGCTGGCCGGCGGCCAGGAACGCGTCGGCGACGCGATCGGTGGCGGGCAGCGCCAGCTGCCGCGCCAGGAACGCGGCCGCGTCGGCGTGCTTGAGCGCGTGGCAGCGCAGGATCGGGACCAGCCCGCCGGCGAAGAGCATCTTGCGCGACGTGCGCAGCTTGGCGTTGCGCAGGCCCCACTTGGCGTCGGTCTCGCGGTGCTTGCCGGCGAAGTCGACGGCGATCGTGCGCCAGTAGCGCATGACGTCGTTGAGGAAGAAGCGCGGCGGGCGGCGGTCGGTGCGCGACTCCGACAGGTAGCGGTCCAGGATCTGCTGCCAGACCGCGCGGTGGACGTCGTCGCCGACGACCGGGACCGACTCCAGCATCAGCAGCATCCGCTGGGTCAGGTTGCGGTTGTCGTCGTCCTCCAGGCCGATGTGCTCGACGAGGTCGCGGCCGAAGGCCGCGGTCCCGAACGAGCCCTGCGGTCCGGGCCCGGCCCGCTCGCCGCCCAGGACGCCGGCGACCGCGGCGACGGCGGCGTCCAACCCGTCGCGCGGCGGGCCGTCGACGAGCAGCAGCCAGTCGTCGTCGGAGCCCTGCGTCAGCTCGCCGCGGCCCCAGGAGCCGAAGAGGACGACCGCGGCGTCGGCCGGCAGCGCGCCGCCCGCCCAGGCGCCGGCGGGGAGCGCGGCCTCGCCGCCGATCGCGCGCGCCGCGGCGAAGCGGGCCCGCAGCGCCGCCAGCCCCGCGTCGGTGCGCTCGCGCGCGGCGATCAGGTGCGGGAAGCCGTCCCCGCCGTGCGCGGCCAGGCGTTGGAGCGCCGAGGCCGCGCCGTCGCCGGACATCAGGCCGACAGCGGGGCTTCCAGGATCCAGGGCACGTCGCGGCAGCGCCGGAGGACCGGGCCGAACGCGGCCTCGTCCTCGACGGTCAGCGGGACGTGGTGGCCCGCGTCGTCCAGCGAGCTGACGTGCAGGTGGCGCAGGCGGTCCGCGAAGCGATCGAGCAGCGCGTGGGCGCCGTCCATCGACGCGTCGACGTCGCGGGCGTGGGCGACGTCGAGGCAGAGGCCCGCGTCCGGCAGCTCGGCCAGCAGCGGCGCGAGCTCGTCGGCGGTCCGGCCCGCGCCCTTGCGCGTGTCCATGTTCTCGATCACCAGGCGCGCGCCGAGGCGGCGGTACTCGCCCGGGTCGTCGATGACGTCGGGGTGCACGACGATCGCGTCGACCGTCGCGGGCAGCCGCTGCAGCGAGTCCACCAACTTGGGCTCGGCGAGCTTGAGGCCCTTGCTCGGCGCGTGCACGCTGAGGTAGCGGAACGCGGGCAGCTCGTCGCCCGCGGACAGCAGGTAGGCCAGCAGGCCCGGCAGCTCCAGCTCGCTGAGCGCCGCCAGCTCCGCCGTGAACGGCGACAGCTCCGCCGCCGCGTCCACCAACGCCGGCCAGTCGCCGCGCTCGTCCGCCATGAACCCCGTCGACGCGCCGATCGGATGGTGGGCGAGCAAGGGACGGGTCTCGTTCAGGGCGGACAACGGCATCATGCGGCGTCCGAGCCTAGGCGACGGCTCGGACGCCCTTCGGCGGAGTCCCCGCAATCACCGGTAGAAGTTCGTCGTGGAGACGATGACCTATGCGGTCGCCGACCGCGTCGCCCGGATCACCCTGGACCGGCCGGAAGGCGGAACAGGCGCGGGTCGTTCGTCGTGATCCCGGTCACGCCGAGGCCGAGCAGCCGCTCGATCGCGACCTGGGAGTCGACCGTCCACGCGTAGATCTCGCCGCCGGACGCGGTCATCCGCGCCACCAGGTCGGAGTCCACGAGGCGGTGGTGGGCCATCAGGCAGTCGAAGCGGCCGGAGACGATCGCCGCCTCGATGCGCGGCACGACGCGCCGGTTCCAGCGATGGCGCCGGCGCGACAGCCAGCCGCCGACGCTGATGCCGACGCGCGCGGTCGGCTCGACGCGCTTGACGCGGTCCAGGCAGCGCGCGAACTGGGAGGAGAACAGGCAGCGCTCCAGGACGGCGGCGGCGCGCAGCAGGTCGACCGTCCGCGCCTCGTAGCCCGGGCGCTTGAGGTCGACGTTGAACAGCACGCGCGCGTATCGCGGATCGGCGAGGCACGCCAGGCCCTCGGCCAGCGTCAGGCAGCGCCGCCGCCGGGCGTCGAGCGACGAGTGCGCGAGCAGCAGCTCCCCGCGATGGCAGAGGACGTCGAACTCGATGACGTCGACGCCGGCCGCCAACGCCGCCTCGAAGCTCGCCACCGTGTTGCCAGGAGCCAGCTGGCCGGCGCCCTTGTGCCCGACCCGCTTCACCCGCCCCGGCGCGACGGTGGTGGTCATGACCCCATGATCGCCCCGGGGATGCCCGTTTTGAAGACCCGAGCCGCTGACGGTCCGGCTTTTGACGCGCGCCGGCGCCCGACGCGCTTACGCGCTTGGCGTCTCGGTCTCCAGCACGTCGAAGGACCAGACCTCCGACGCCGTCCCGACCGGCCCGGACGAGCGGTGCTGGGCGTGGCCGGCGGCGAAGTCGGCGCTGGTCATCCAGGCGCGGAAGTCCTCCTCGGAGCGCCACTGGGTGACGACGAGGCAGACGTCGCGGTCGTCGTTGGGGCGCAGGAGCTGGAAGCCCTCGAAGCCCTCGGCGGCGGAGACCTTGCCCGCGCGCGAGGCGAAGCGCTGGGCGAACTCGTCGAACCGCTCGCGCGGGACGGTGATGGCGTTGATCTTGACGATGCTCACCCGGCGCATCCTCGCACGCCGGGGCGCAGGCGGCGGGCCGCGTCACGGGCGCGGCGCAGGCCGTCGGCGCGCAGCGGCAGCGGCGCGTCGACGCGGGGGAGGCCGTGGCGCAGCAGGAACCGCGGGTTGGCCTGGGTGAGCTGGACGACCTGGGCGGCGGAGGCGCCGGCGGCGATCGCGGCCGACTCGGCCTCGGCGAGCGTGTGGCCGCGCGTGCCCGGGTGGCCGTCGGAGGCGATGATGTAGGCCAACCGCGAGCGGACCAGGCGGCGCGCGGCCTTCTGGGCCTCCGGGCCCTGGCGGCCCATCAGCGAGCAGGCGTTGACCTGCAGGACCGCGCCGTCCTCCAGCGCCGGGCGCAGCCGCGCCAGCCCGCCGTCGGTCAGCAGGCCCGTGGCGCGCTCGGGATGGGCGATGACGATCCCGAAGCCGCGGGCGCGGATCTCGGCCAGCCCGACGGCGAACGCGTCGTCGACGCCCGCGAACGGCACCTCGGCCAGGACCCAGCGGGCGCCGGCGGGACCGTGGGCGATGACGTCGAGGTCGACGGCGCTGAGGTCCGCCGCGGCGCCGGGATAGACCTCGCCGCCGGGCTCCAGGCGCAGCGCGATGTCCGCGCGGTCCAGCGCCCGCTGGAGGTCGGCGCAGCGGTCGTGGATCTCGGAGATCTCGACGTCGAAGTACGGGGAGCCGACGTGCGGCGTCACCGTGGCGGCGTGCACGCCGTCGGAGGCCATCCGCGCCGCGTGCTCCAGCGCGGTGGCCTCGTCCGGGGCGCCGTCGTCGATGCCGGGCAGCAGGTGCAGATGGAGATCCACGCGCGTCATGTCATCCACTATTTCGACAGCTCCCGCGACGATGCTGTTACGAAGCGGTTGCCGTCACGACGATGACGCGCGTGGGGTCCTCGGATCGAGCTAGCGCTTCTGCTTCAGCTGGTGCTTCTTCTTCAGCTGGAGCTTGTGCGCGGCGCGCTTGATGTGCTTCGCCGCCTGCGCCTCGCCGTCGGCGTCCCAGCTGACGCACTGCCGGCCCCCGCGGTCGCAGACGCGCCCGTTGTGCAGCGGGCCGTCCTCGTTGACGCCGGTCGTGCGGATCAGCCAGGTGCCGTCGGCGCGCGGCGAGATCCGCGTCGTGGCGTCGACCTGGTGGGCCGGCGCGAGCACGTGCGTCACCGACGACACGCCGCCGGCCGCCTGGATCGCGTCGATCGTCGGGCCGAGGTCGCCGGCCCAGGCCAGGCACGCGTGGTCGTCGTCGCCGGGCGCGCCGACCCAGTCGCAGGCCAGCGTCGAGACCGTGGCGCCGGAGGCGTCGAGCACCGAGATGCTGTAGGAGACGGGGTCGTTGCCGACGTCGGTCGTGGCGTTGACGACCTGGTCGTCGGCGCTCGCCGTCCCGGCGAAGGCCAGCGTGGCCGCGCCGGCGGCGAGCGCGAGGCGCAGGGTGGAAGGGGACATGATCTTGTTCATGCCCCCTGGTCGGTCGGTGGGAAGTAGAGGTAGCGCGCCTTCCACCGGTGTCTTCCAACCGACAGGATCTGTCCCGAACATGCGACACCTTCTCCCGGACGACCCGACTGATCGGTGGATGTCCACGATCGACGACGAGCAAGACCGTCACCTCGCGCGCCGCGCGCGCCTGGGTGACGAGCAGGCGTTCGCGGAGCTGGTCGACCGCCACCGTGCCCCGCTGGTGCGCTGGGTCGCGCGCCGCTCCGGCCGGCCGGAGCTGGCCGAGGACGCGGTGCAGGAGGGGTTGATGGCGGCCCACCGCGCGCTGCGCGCCGCCGACCGGTCGCCCAACGACGTGCGCGCGTGGCTGCACACGATCGCCTGGCGCCGCGCCGTCGACCTCGTGCGCCGGGAGCGCCCGGCCACCGAGCTGAACGAGGGATCGGCGGTCGTGCCGGGCCCGGAGGGCGCGGTGCTGCGCGCGCTGGAGCTCGACCGCGTCGTCACGGTGTGGAGCGGGCTTCCCGAGCGCCAGCGCGAGGCGCTGCGCATGAGCGCGCTGGAGGGCCGGACGCTCGAGGAGATCGGGGACGCGCTGGGCGTCAACGCGGCCGCGGCGAAGTCGCTGGTCGCGCGCGGGCGCCGGGCGCTGACCGAGCGCCTGACGGCCGACGAGCTGCGCTGCGAGGACATCCGGGCGGAGATGCTGGACGCGACCGAGCGCGGCGTGCGCCTGGGCGCCGACGCGGGCCGCCACGTGAAGGCCTGCCGCGACTGCTCGCGACTGCATCGGCGGGCGCGCCGCCGGAGGCGCCTGCACGCGGCGATCCTCAGCCCGCCGGCGCTCGTCCTGAGCCGCCTGCGCGAGTACGTGTTCGCGATCGCCGGCCACGAGCCGCAGGTGACGCTGGCCACCAAGGTCTGCGCGGGAGCGTGCGCGACGGCGCTGGCCGGCGGGATCGCCGCCGCGCCCGTCGCGACCTCGACGTTCGTGGGCGTCGGCGGCGGCGCCGCGGTGGCGGGCGCGGTGCTGAGGGCCGAGCGGCCGGCGGCGTCGCCGGTGCCGCGGCGCACGCACCACCGCGGCCGCCCGGTGTCGACGGGCGCCACCGCCGGCGGCGAGGGGACCGTCGCCTCGGCGGCGACCACGACCGCCACCGCGAGCACGGCGACCACGGGTGCCGCGACCGGGACCGGGACCGCGCTGACCGACGGCTCGGCGCGGCGCGGGGTGTCGATCGCCACCGGCACGACCGTCACCGTCGCGCGCCCGACGACGTCCACGTCCAACGTCCCGGCCAAGCGCGTCCCGCCGGCCGTGGTCATCCGCGCGGAGAGCGCGAACGCGCCCTCCGCGCGCGTCGTCCGCGGCCCCGAGGGCCAGGGCGCGGACGCCACCGAGACCGCCACCGCCCCGACGGGCGCGGCGGGCGCGGGCGCCGCCTCGGGCGCCGACGCCGCCGCCGGCTAGCCCGCGCGCACGCCGGTCCTGGCCCGGCGCAGCGCGAGCGTCGTCCCGCGGGTCGTGGTCGTCGTCGTGCCGGAGGTCGGCTCGAGCGAGACCGCGATCCTCAGCGCGAGGCGGTGCCGGCGGCGCAGCGCGCGGGCGCCGGAGCGCGTCGGCTTCAGCGTGAGCGTGAGGGTCCGCGCGGACGTGGCGCGGGCCGCGCCCCTCGCGTAGGTGATGGACTTGCCGCCCGACCGCGCGGTCGCCCTCGCCGAGAGGCGTCCCGCGCCGGCGACCTCGACGGTCAGGCGGATGCTGCCGTCCTTGCGCACGTGCCGCGCGGCGATCGAGAGGGGAGGACGGACGGACGGCGCCCACTCGAACGCGCCCGCGTCCGGCGCGCCGTGGACCGGACGCGTCTCGTGACCCAAGTTGTAGACGTACTGCTCGGTCGGCAGGCCGCCGGAGGGGGAGGGGCTCGCGACGTCGCGGCACGGCGAGGTCTCGCGCAGGTGGTAGTCGTAGGCCGCGCGGTCGACGAACCCCGGGTCGGCGACCTGGCAGTTGCCGCTCAGCCGCGCCCCGGCCTGGGTGACGAACGTCGTCGCGCCGACGACGACGTTGTTGGCGACGACCGCCGGGCTGCCGACGCCGGCGGCGACAGCGATCGCGGTCCCGCCGGCCGGACGGTCGTCGACGAACGTGTTGTCGACCACGGTCAGCCGCGAGTCGGAGTTCGACGCGCCCTCCTCGCCGTAGGCGAGCAGCGTCGAGTTCTCGGTGGCGGCACCCTGCTGGATGACGTTGCCGACGACGCGCGTCAGCCCGCCGTTGGGGAGGTCCAGCTCGTAGGAGCCGGTGCCGCCCTCCTCCGTCAACCGGTTGTACATGATGTCGTTGATCGCCGCCCGCGACTTCACCAGGTGCCCGACCTGGGCGGCGTGGGAGTAGCTGTAGCGCATCGTGAAGTGATGGATGTTGCCCACGTAGATGTTGTGGGACTGGCCGTCGCCCGCGCCGTTGCGGGCGAACTCGGTGCTGTCGACCGTGAGGTCGATCGACGCGACGTTGTTCACCAGGATGCCCTCCTGGTTGTCGTGGAAGGACGAGCCGACGACGGTCAGCGAGCCGCCCTCCAGCCGGATCCCGGCGCCGTTGGCGTCCGGCACCTGGGCGCCCGTCAGCTCCACGTCGCGCACGACCGTGCCGACGCCCGACAGCACCCAGATCGCCTTGCCGCCGCTGCTGTGGCCGGCGGCGTCGACGTGCGCGCGCCCGTTGACGCCCTCGATCGTCAGGTGCGTCACGCTCGACGCGCACACGTCGCCGTCGTAGGTGCCGTTGCCGGCGGCGTCGATCTGGACGACGTCGCCCGGCCCCGACGCGGCGATCGCCTGGCACGGCTTGGCGTACGCGTGTCCGGGACCGACCAGGCGCGTCGTCGCCCCGGCCGCGGACACGCCCACGCACGACCCCGAGAGCCCGACGACCGCGGCCGCGACCAGCGGCGTCCGAAGGAGGCGCATGGCGGGGGACCGTACCCGGCGCGCGGCCGGGCCACCGATCACCGGGCCAGGTCGGCCGGCTCCTGCAGCCGCGTCAGCTTGCGCGGGTTGCGCATCAGGAAGATCCGGCTGACCCGGCCGTCCTCGACGACGACGCTCACGGCGCCGGTCTCGTCGCCGACCTCGACCCACGCCGCGGGCGCGCCGTTGAGCCACAGCGGCGAGGTGCGCACCGGCTCGGGCAGCTGCCCGGCGCGCGCCAGCAGGCGCGCCACGCGGTCGTGGCCGCGCACCGGGACGCGCACCGCCGCGGCGACGCCGCCGCCGTCGGCGATCAGCACGACGTCGGGCGCCATGACCTCCATCAGCTCCTGCAGCTCGCCGGTGCGCAGCGCGGCGAGGAAGCGATCGACGACGGCCTGCTGCTCGTCGCGCTCCACGCGGATCCGCGGCCGCCGCTCCGCCACGTGCGCCCGCGCGCGGTGGGCGATCTGCCGCACGGCCGCCGCGCTCTTGCCGGTCGCCGCGGCGATCTCGCCGTAGGGCAGGTCGAAGACCTCGCCGAGCACGAACACCGCGCGCTCGGTCGGGCTGAGCGTCTCGAGCACGGTCAGCATCGCGATCGACACGTTCTCGGCCAGCTCGACGTCCTCGGCGACGTCCGGGCTGGTCAGCAGCGGCTCGGGCAGCCACTCGCCGACGTAGTCCTCGCGACGCCGCGACGCGGACCGCAGCGCGTTGAGCGCCTGGCGCGTGACGATCCGGACCAGGTACGCGCGCGGATCGCGCACCCGCGCCTGGTCGACGTCGGCCCAGCGCAGCCACGACTCCTGCAGCACGTCCTCGGCGTCGGCCGCCGACCCGAGCATCTCGTAGGCGACCGTGAACAGCAGCGGCCGGTGGGTGACGAACGGGTCGGCGGTCATCGCGATCGAGGCTAGGCCGCCGCCAGCGGGATCTCGCACGCCGACGAGAAGCCCTGCGACTCGACGCCCAGCGCCACGTTGCCGCGGGTCGACAGGTTCGCGAACGCGATCACGGCCGTCAGCTCGACCAGCGCCTTCGGGCCGAGCGCGTCGAGCAGCCGCGCCGACAGCTCGTCGGTCACCGCCGACGGCGTGGCCGTCATCGCCTCGGCGTACTCCAGGACGTCGCGCTCCAGCGGCGTGAAGACGTCCGCTTCGCGCCAACGCGGCACCTGGCTGGCCTTGCCGAGGTCCAGCTGCTTGTGGAGCGCCTGGAAGTAGTTGAAGTCCAAGCACCAGGCACAGCCGACCCGAGCCGCGACCGCCATGTGCGCGAACGTCTTCAGGCTCTCGTCAGCCGCGTCCCAACTCGCGACCTGACCGCCGAACGCCGTCGCGGCCTCGCCGAACTCCGGGTGATGCCACGCCACCTCCGTCGGCGCGGGCACGAACCCGAACCGCTCGATCATGTTCTCTCCGACCTCACCGAGGTCGACCTTCGGGATACGCGGTGTCATGCACAGGAGACACCGCCCGTCGCGAGCGCGTGACATCGGATCCGCAAGCCGTGGGAGAAGGGCTTCCTCGCGGGATCAATGCTCGCTAATCGGCGTTATGACAACCAGGAAACGAAAGGACCGCCGCCCGGCCACGGCCAACGGCGACGACCCCGTCTTCACCGATCGCCGTCGCGAGCGCTAGCCACGGGCGTCGTACGCGACTTGGATGAGGCTCTTGAGGTCGGCCAGAACATCGACGTTGCGCACGGAGTACTCGGTGTCGCCCAAGCCGAAGTGGCCGATGCTCCGCACATCGCGCATCACGTCGTCGTTCCAAGGCCGCGCGCGATCCGGATCGAGCGCCAGGTAGACGACGGCCCGCTGCTGCTGAAGCTCGATGGTGAAGAACGACCGCTTGCCACGGAAGTAGCCGATGTAGAGCTTCCGGACCCGACGCGTCACGTCACCGCCCAGCGAGAGACCGAAGGCGTTGACCTCGGCGAAGACGTCTTTGATCAACGCGCTCTTGTTGTCGAGGTGAACACCCAAATCGTATTCCTGCCCTCTAGGCGGCGCAGGCGGTCCGAGCCGAGAGGCCACGCTCCGGCCGGCCGGGCCGCCGGAGTCGGGCTCGGGGACCGCGGTGACCGGCGCGTCGAGGATCCTCGCGAGGCTGCGCTTCAGCGCCTCAGCCGGGACGGCCGGGTGCCCGATCCGAGCCGTCAGTATGTCGACCATCGTCTGCGGCGGATCGATCGCAAGCTCGGCCAATGCCTGACGCACGCGCCCGTCCGTGAACACACGCTCGCCGAAGCGGTCCAGATCGCCGGCGCTGACCGCTTCTCGCGAGATCAGTCGCAGGAGCTTGGCCTTCTCACCAGCGGTCTCCGCTGCGTCGGCAAGGTCGACCTCGAAGAGCAGCTTGCGATCCATCGCCACCGGTTCGTTGGTCTTGTAGACCTTGATCCGCGAGCCGTTGGTCAGCACGCACCAGACAACGCCGTCGTTGTTCGCGTAGTTGAGCGTTTGCGCGATGAACTTCTTGTCGTCCAGGTTCTCGCTGAGGCCCTTGGCCTCGACGTACACGCGCGCTTGGCCGTCGAGCTTGAGCGCGTAGTCCAAGAAGGTGCCCTCGAAGACCCTGACCTCGCGCTGAACGTGATCCAGGTCGGCGGGGTCCCACCCCAACGCCGCGACGAGCGGCTCGATCAGCAGCGCCTTCGTGTTGGCCTCGTTACCTGCGCCGCCGGCCTTGAGCTTGGCAACCGTTTCAAGCGACTTTGCAATGGTGTCGGGAAGCGCCACGGGCCCGCATCGTACGGGCGTTTGCAGACGACTGGCGGAGCGGCAAAGGTCGTCAGGTCTGCGCGCCGCTGCGCGGGCTCGCTGCCCACCGGCAGCAACTCCCCCGGACCGAAAGCTCCCGCACCCGGTGTCCATCAGGTACGGTCGTGTCTATGACGACCCGGACCGCCGTTCCGCTCCTGGCCGCCGCCGCGCTGGCCGTCGCCGCCGTGCCTGCGCACGGCGCGGGCATTCCGAAGACCAACAAGTGCGGCACGGTTGACACGAGGAACGGTGGCAAGGCGCAGTACATCAGGGGCTTCAAAGTCGACTGCAAGACGGCGAAGGCCGTCGCGGGCAAGGCAAACGGCAAGGTGTCGTTCAAGGCGAGTGGCTTCACGTGCCGGCTGACGGGCAAGACGTACCTGTGCGGCAGGTCCGGCTCCAAGCAGACGGTCGTCTTCACGTACAAGAAGCCGTAGGGCGCGCGTGATCCGCTAAGACGTGGGTCATGCGGATCGCGTTGATGATCGAGGGTCAGGAGGACGTCACCTGGGCGGACTGGGTGGCGCTGGCCGAGACGTGCGAGGCCTCGGGGATCGAGGCGCTGTTCCGGTCCGACCACTACGTGTCGGTCTCCGGCCACCGCGAGCGGGGCGCGCTCGACGCCTGGGGCACGATCAACGCGCTGGCCGCGCGGACCACCACGTTGCGGCTCGGCACGCTCGTGTCCCCGGCGAGCTTCCGGCATCCGTCGGTGCTCGCCAAGCTCGCCACGACGGCCGACCACGTCTCCGGCGGCCGGATCGAGCTGGGCCTGGGCACCGGCTGGCACGAGGTCGAGCACGCCGCCTACGGCTTCCCGTTCACCTCCATGAAGGACCGCATGGACGTGCTCGAGGAGCAGCTCGCGATCGTCCACGACGGCCACTGGGGCGACGACGAGCACTACACCTTCGAGGGCGACCACTACACGTTGACCGACCTCGACGCGCAGCCCAAGCCCGTGCAGCGACCGCACCCGCCGCTGATCCTCGGCGGCGCCGCCGGCCCGCGCGCCGCGCGCCTGGCCGCGCGCTACGCCGACGAGTACAACACGGTCATGCCGACGGCCGAGGAGATCGCCGAGCGCAAGGCCCGGATCGACGCCGCGTGCGCGGCCGCCGGCCGCGAGCCGATCCCGTTCTCGACGATGGGCCCGGTCCCCGACGGCGGCTACGACGCGCTGCTGGCCCAACTGCGGGACCACCAGCGGCTCGGCGTCGCCCGGGCCTTCGTCCAGCACCTCGACCACCGCGACCTGGCGCTCGTCGAGCGGATCGGCCGCGAGCTGGTGCCGGCGCTCGCGGCCCAGGCGACCTAGCGGCGCACCTTTCCCACGCGCGTGAACGTCAGCTTCCAGTCGATCGACGTCGTCGCCGCCCGGTGGCCGCCGGCCACGAGCCCTCCAGCACGTTCTCCGGCGTGATCAGCTTGCAGTTGTCGTAGCCGATCTTCTCCCGGATGCCGCTGCCCTCGGTCAGGGCGTCGGGCGTGATCGCGACCGCGCGGCCGGTCGCGCTGAGCTGGACCTCGTAGTTGACCAGGCGGGTGCCGCAGTCGGGCGTGACCGTCGGCGGGTCGATCGGCAGCGGCTACCCGTACGCCTTGCGCAGCGCCGGCGCGAGGTCGCCCGCGCCGACCACCACCACGTCGTCGAGCCCCAGCCAGGACGCCATCGCGCGCAACCGCTCCAACAACGCCTCGGCGACCGCGCCCGGCGAGGACGCCCCGGCGGGCTCCAGATGCGCGGCCTGCACGAGCAGCGCGCTCGCCGCGCGGTCGGCCTTCAGGTCCACGCGCGCGACCAGCTCGTCGCCGAGCAGCAGCGGCAGCACGTAGTACCCGTGCACGCGCTGCTCCTTGGGCACGTAGATCTCGATCCGGTAGCGCATGCCGAAGAGCCGCTCGACGCGCGGACGCTCCCAGATCAGCGAGTCGAACGGGCCGACGAGCGCGCGGGCGTCCACGCGGCGCGGCACCCGCGCCCCCGGCGCCAGGTAGGCGTCCTGCGCCCAGCCCTCGACGGCGACCGGCAGCAGCTCCTGCGCCTCGACCAGCTCGGCGATCCGCGCCTTGGCCTCGACCGCCGGCAGCCGGAAGTAGTCGCGCAGGTCGGTCGCGGTCGCGACGCCCAACGATCGCGCGGCGACGCGCAGCAGCTCGCGCTGGGCCTCCTCGACCGGCGGCGTCGGCACCGCCAACACGTCGGCCGGGATCACGCGCTCGGGCACGTCGTAGAGCCGCTCGAAGCGGCGCCGCCGCGCGCTGGTGATCTCACCGCTCCAGAACAGGAACTCCAGCGCGCGCTTGACGTCCGACCAGTCCCACCACGGGCCCTTCTTTGCGCGCGGCTCGTCGAGATGGCCGAGCTGGGACGCGGTCAGCGGCCCGCGCGCCCGGAGGTCGTCGAGGACCGCGGCGACCAGCTCGGGCCGGTCGCGCGCGATGCGCCGCATGCCGCCCCAGGCGTCGTCGTGGGCGCGCCGCATGCGCCAGCGCAGGTGCGGATGCAGCTCGACCGGGATCAGCGACGCCTCGTGGCCCCAGTACTCGAACAGCCGTCGCGGGGCGTAGTGCGACAACTTGTCGAGCAGGTCGGTGTCGTAGGCGCCCAGCCGCGCGAACGCGGGCAGGTAGTGCGCCCGCTGCAGCACGTTGACCGAGTCGATCTGGATCAGCCCGACGCGGTCGACGACCCGGGCGCGCAGCGCGCGCGTGTCGACCGCGCGGCCCAGCGGTGGCTCGGCGAAGCCTTGGGCGGCCAGCGCGACGCGGCGGGCCTCGGCGGACGACAGCTTCTCGCGACGACGGGCGGGGCGCCGACGCTGGGGAGACGAAGACGGAGATGCGGACATGGCGGGGAGGCGTCCCATCTTGCCGCACGGGCCGGACCCGCTCCCGCCCAACCCTCGTGTTAGGGTGCCCTAACTCATGCGCCGCCTCCTCCCCGCCGCCCTCGCCGTGCTCGCCCTGCTGCTCACCGCATGCGGCGGCGACGACACCGACTCGGCCGCCGCGCCCGCCGCCCGCGCCACGGCCACGAACGCCACGCCGTCCACCTTCCCCGCCACCGTCGAGCACCGCTACGGCTCCACGACCGTCACCAAGGCGCCCCGGCGGATCGTCTCGGTCGGCGCGACCGAGCAGGACGTGCTCCTCGCGCTCGGCGAGAAGCCGGTCGGCGTGACCGAGTGGTACGGCGACCACCCCTACGCGACCTGGCCGTGGGCGCAGGCCGCGCTCGGCGACTCCCAGCCGACCGTCCTGCACGCCGACGACGGCATCAACGTCGAGGCCGTCGCCAAGCTCCATCCCGACCTCATCGTCGGCACCAACTCGGGGATGGACAAGAACATGTACAAGAAGCTGTCCGCCCTGGCGCCGACGATCGCGGGACCCAAGGGCGGCACGTTGTACTTCTCGCGCTGGGACGTCCAGACCCAGCTGATCGCCGACGCGCTCGGCCGCCACGACGCGGGCGCCAAGCTGATCGCCGGCGTCAGGCAGGAGTTCGCCGACGCGCTCGCCGCGCACCCCGAGTTCCAGGACAAGACCGTCACCTTCAGCCAGAACGCGTTCTACGACGGCAAGTTGTACGTCTATCCGCCCGGCCTCGGCGTCGAGTTCCTGGACATGCTCGGCTTCACCGTCAACCCCAAGATCAAGCCGCTGGCGCGGCCGGGCACGCAGGCGCAGATCTCGGCCGAGCGCCTCGACGTCATCGACGCCGACGTCCTCGTCTTCGCCACCGAGAAGCCCGCGGACGTCGACAACCTCATGAAGATCCCGACGTTCGGGCCGCTGGACGCCGTCAAGCACCATCGCGCCGTGTTCACGGACCCGATCCTCAGCGGCGCCATGTACTTCGAGACGCCGCTGTCGCTGCGCTACGTCGCCCAGCACCTCACGCCGCTGCTCGCACAGGCGGTCGCGGGGAAGGCGCCGCGGAAGATGGCGGCGCGCTGAGGCCCGCCGCGCCGTCGGCCTCCGACCCGGCCCCCGGCCCCGGCCGCACCAGCCCCGCGCCGCAGTCCCGGCAGCGCGCGACGTGGCGCACCGCCCGGTAGCTCCACCCCGCGCCGCAGACCGTGCAGCGGTACTCGGGAGCGGGCGGCGTCACGGCGCCCCCTCCTCTCCCTCGTCGATCAGCCCGCGCGTCGCGGCCCAGTGCGAGACCTCGTGGCGCGAGCTGAGCTGGAGCTTGCGCAGCACCGCGCGCACGTGCGACTCGACCGTCCGCACGCCGATCCCCAGCCGCTGCGCGATCAACTTGTAGGCGTAGCCGCGCGCGAGGTGGTGCAGCACCTCGCGCTCGCGCGGCGTCAGGTCCTCCAGCGGGTCGTCCTCGGGCGCCGGCGGCTGGGACTCCCGCGCGCTGAACGCCTGCAGGACGAACGCCGCCAGCCGCGGGCTGAAGTACGCGTCGCCCGCCGCGACCCGGCGGATCGCCGCCACGAGGTCGTCCGTGTCGATCGTCTTGGTCACGTAGCCCAGCGCGCCCGCGCGGATCATCGGCACGACGTCCTCGGCGGCGTCGGAGACCGAGAGCGCCAGGACCGCGGGCACGGCGGCGGCGGGCTCCAGCGCGCCGAGCGCCTCGAGCACCGCGACGCCGCCGCCGTCGGGCAGATGGACGTCGAGCAGGACGACCCGCGGCGCGGTCGCCGCGATCACCGCCACCGCCTCGGCGGGCGCCGCGGCCTCCCCCACGATCTCGCAGGACGCGGCCAGCTCGGCGCGCACGCCGGCGCGGAACAGGTGGTGGTCGTCGACGACGACGATCCGGATGCGGTCGGGCGCCTCGCTCATCGCGGGCCCTCGCCGAGCCGCAGCGCGACCTCGGTGCCCTCGCCGGGCGTCGACTCCACGGTCGCGCGGCCGCCCGCCGCCGCCATCCGGCCGACGATCGCGTCGCGCACGCCGCGCCGCGCGGTCGGGACGTCGGCGAGCACGAACCCCGGGCCCTCGTCGCGCACGAACACCTCGGCGCCCGCGGGCCCGACGTCGGCGAACACGACCACCGGCGGCGCGCCGTGGCGGACCGCGTTGCGCAGCGCCTCGCGCGCGGCGGCCGTCAGCGCGGCACCGTCCGCGTCCAGGCGCCGGTCGCCGATCGCGGTCAGCTCGATCGCCACGCCGTGCTCCTCCTCGACCTCGGCGACGACGTCGCGCAGCGCCGCGACCAGCGTCTCGGACGCCAGCTCGGCCTCGCCGGCCATCCACGCCCGCAGCGCGTGCTCCTGGCGGCGCGCGAGCCGCGCGACCGCCGACGGGTCGTGCGCCTGGCGCTGGACGAGCGCGAGCGTCTGCAGGACCGAGTCGTGCAGGTGCGCGCCGAACCGGGCGCGGTCGGCGTCCTCGGCGCGCGCCGCGTCCTGGCGGCCGCTGCGTGCCAGGGCGGCGATCAGCACCGGCACGCCGACGAGCACGGCGATCGCGCCGAACGCCACGGCGAGGACCAACACCATCAGGAACGGGTCGGCCCGCACGTAGCCGCCGACGAAGCCCAGGCCCAGGAACGCGGCCCAGCCGACCATCAGCACGCCCGCCACCGCGCGCCACGGGAAGCCCGGCGCGGGCGGCGCGCCGCCCTCGGTCATCTGCCGCCACGGCGACCGACGGTCGCGCGCCAGGCCGAGCCGGTCGCGCAGCGCGTCGGCGATCAGCACCACGCCGCCGGTGGCCGCCAGCGTCATCAGCACCAGCGGCCAGAGGCGCGTCCGGGCGACGTCGCCGGCGGCCGAGAAGAGGCTCGCGCCCGGCCAGCCGGAGAACCGCGAGCCGACGTCGCCGTAGCCGAGCGTCGCGGCCGCGAACCAGAGGCCGACGACGACCAGGACCGCGCCGAGCACGAGGATCGCCGGCCGGCGGTGGATCGCCGTGAGCATCCGCGGGATCAGCACGAACGCGGCGACGACCACGCCGGCCAGCGCGACGGCGACCGCCGCGGTGCCGCGCGCGCCGTCGGCCAGCGCGAGCGCCAGCCCGCCGAGCATCGCGGCGCCCGCCACGGCCGTGGCGCGCCACGCCGGGTCGTCGGCGACGCGCGGACCCCGCGCCGGCGCCGGCGCCGGCGCGATCGTGGTCGCCTGCTCGCTCACGCGCTCGCCTTCCCGCTCGCGCACGGGCCCGGCCGCTGCGCGGTGACGCGGTGGTTGCGGCGCACCTCGGCCTTGTGGGCCACGCGCCAGCGCGCCAGGCGCCGCTTGGCGACCGCGCGCTTCTCGCCGCGCGTGTCGGGCGCGGGCATGTAGCCGTAGGGGAAGCCGGGCCAGTCCACGTCGCCGCGGGGATCGACGTCGTCGGGGTAGTCGCGCACGTAGAGGCCGCCTCCGGCCGAGGTGAAGGTGATGTTCAAGGTCAAGGGCGCGTGGCGGTCGTTGACCGACATCACGTGCCCGGAGCCGCCCCAGCGCTGGTTGCCGAAGACCGACACGGCCGAGAAGAGCGTCGAGGAGCGCCCGGTGAGCACCCATACGGCACGGGTCGCGAACGTGTGGATGTCGAAGTCGAGGCTCACCGGCACGCAGCGCCCGTGCGGCAGCGCGACGATCGTCCGCCGCACGCCGCCGTCGATGCGCAGGTCCACGGTGCCGGTGCGCGGCCACCGCGTCCGGCGCAGGTCGATCACGGTCTCGCCGAGCCCGCTGCGGTAGCCGTGGGCCGGGAAGTCGGCGACCGCGCGCGGCGCGAACTGCTGGTCGGCGGTCTGACGCGCGAGGTGCACGCCGCCGGCGGCCAGCGCGACCGACGGCAGCGCGAGCGCGCCGACCGGCAGCAGCGCCCAGCTCGGGCCGAGCCGCTCCCAGGACGCCAGGGCCGCGACCAGCACGACCGCCGCCACGACGAGGACGATCCAGCCCAGGCCGAAGACCGTGGCCGCCGCCGCCAGCGCGGCGAGCGTCGCCAGGCCGACCGCGCCGGCGCCCGCCAGCACGAGCGCGGCGAGCGGCCGTGCCCGCGGCGCGTCCTCCTCCCCCTCCGCGGGCACGATCAGCCACCACGCCAGGTACGCGAGCACGCCGAGCCCCCCGACGCAGGCGACCGCCGCGAACGCGACGCGCACCGCGGCGACCGGGACGGCGCGGGCCTGCGCGATGCCCGCGCACACGCCGCCGATCCAGCGGCCGTGGGCGGCGCGGGTCAGCGGGGGCGGTGGGGGCACGGCGGGACCGGTCATGGCCCCATGATCGACGCCGAGGCGCCGGCGAGGTAGTCGGAATGGCCCGGACGCGTCTCCGGGATGTCCCGGAGACGTCGCCGGGTACGGTTCCTGACCATCCAGTCAGAAGCGTGCGGAACCGCACACAACCGTGACATCGATCGGTGGAACACTCACTCGTGTCATGACCCTCGCGCCCGAAGCCCCAGCCCATGACGGCCGCCTGATCGGCGAGGCGCCGCCCTCCCCCGCGGGACCCATCGACGCGGCCGAGGCCGCGTCGCTGCCCACGCCGCCGATGATCGACCTGCCGCGCGTGCTGCAGACCCTGCGCTTCAACCAGCGCCAGATCGACTTCGTCTTCGGCGCCCGCCGGCGCCACGGCGAGGTCTTCCGGATGCGCGGCATCGTGCCCGGCGACCCGGTGATCACCTCGCATCCCGATCACGTGCAGTCGCTGTTCAAGGCCAAGCCCGACGACGCGCCGTCGCTGACCGGCGAGTCCCCGCTGCGGCCGATCGTCGGCCCCAACTCGGTGCTGACCTCGGTCGGCCCGCGCCACATGCGCCAGCGCAAGCTCCTGCTGCCGCCGTTCCACGGCGAGGCGATCGACGAGTACGTGTCGATGATCGTCGAGGTCACCGAGCGCGAGATCGCCAAGTGGCCGGTCGGCGAGCCGATCGCGCTGGCGCCGCGCATGCAGGCGATCACGCTCGACGTGATCATGTCGGGGATCTTCGGCATCGAGGGCACGCCGGAGCGCGGCAGCACCGAGCACGCGCTGCGCCGCGCGGTCGTCGGGCTCATCGAGGCCTCGACGTGGAAGACCGCCCAGCTCGCCGAGTTGATGAACATCGGCCGCGACGAGCCGGTCGGCATCACGAAGTTCGGCCTCGGCTTCCTGGACCGCCCGACGTTCAAGATCATCGCCGAGCGCCGCCGCGCGACCGACCTCGAGGACCGCCGCGACATCCTGTCCCTGCTGCTGCAGGCGCGCACCGAGGAGGGCGAGGCCCTCACCGACCAGGAGCTGCGCGACGAGCTGCTGACGCTCGTGCTCGCCGGCCACGAGACGACGGCCAACTCGCTGGCCTGGACGTGGGAGCGCCTGGTCCGCACGCCGGCCGCGCACGACCGCCTGCGCGACGCGGTCCGCGGCGGCGACCAGGAGCTGTCGGACAAGGTCGTCGAGCAGACGATCCAGGAGGGCATGCGCGCCCGGCCGGTCATCCCGATCATCGGGCGGCGCGTCAAGAAGCACTGGCGGCTGGGCGAGTACGCCGTGCCGCCCGAGACGCCGGTGACCATGTCGATCCTCCTGGTCCACCACCGCGAGGACGTCTACCCCGACCCGTTCGCGTTCCGGCCCGAGCGCTGGGAGAACGCCAAGCCCGGCACCTACACGTGGATCCCGTTCGGCGGCGGCATCCGGCGCTGCCTGGGCGCCGCGCTGGCGATGGCCGAGCAGCGCGTCGTGCTGGAGGCGATGGCCCGGCGCCTGGACCTGGCCTACGACACGCCCGAGCCCGAGCGCGCGATCCACCGCAACGTGACGATGATCCCGTCGCGCGGCGCGACCGTGCGGGTGCTCAGCCGCCGCGCCTAGCCGGCGGGCGCGAGGACGACGTCGCGCTCGGCGCTGCCCGGCGCGGCGAAGTCCAACAACCTGGTCGCCTCGTCCGTGAGCGCGGCGACGGCCTCCGGGTCGAAGGCCTCGAACCCGGCGATCGTCAGCGTCGCGGACTTCTTGGTGGCCTTGCCGAGCTTCCAGGTGCCCGCGACGAAGCCGTCGACCAGCACGAGGCCGGCGATGAGGCCGTTCTGGGTCATCACGCGCGGGCGATGCTCGGCGGGCAGCACGCGCGCCGTGTCGGCGTGGGACAGGATCAGGTTGTCGAAGGGGCCGGTGAGGCGCGGCGGCGCGGGCGTGTCGGCCGCGGGGCGCGGCGCATCGGGCAGGTCGAGCAGCTCGCGGCCGTCCTCGTCGGCGAAGACCATCAGGTCGGAGCGCAGCGCCGCGAAGGCCTCGATCACCCCGGCGCGCCGGCCCGACCACTTCTGGAAGTCCGCGGCGCGCGCGGGCCCGAAGGCGGCGAGGTAGCGGCGGATCAGCGGCGCGAGGTCGAGGTCGTCGGGCGCTGGCGGCGTCCGGCCGGTCCACGCCTCCAGCGACGTGTGCGCCGGCGCGCCGCCGCGGCCCCACAGCCCGCGGGGCGGCACCTGCACGAGCGGGACGCGCGCGCGGACCTGCTGCGCGAGCGCCTTCGGATCGGCGTGCGGCCAGCGCGGGCCCAGCTCGGCGGCCAGCTGCGCGAACGTCCGCGGCTGCGCGTCGACCAGCGCGCGCCCGGCGGCCATCACCGCGTCGCCGTCGACGTCGGTGGGCAGCTTCCAGTTGCCGTCGGTGGCGCGCACGATCTCCCGCTGGCCGAGCGCCCGCAGCGCCGGCGCGTCGCGGCCGGAGAGCAGGTGGATCGTGCTGCGCTGCGCGGCGATCCGCACGGCCTCGCGGCGCTCCAGCAGGTCGCTCAGCTCGGCGGCGTCGAAGTTCGCCAGCCGCGCCCAGAGCTGGAAGTACGGGGCCTTGGCGTCCTGGGCCTGAAGGCCACCAAGATGCTCGATCGCCTCCAGCGCGGTCGCGGCACGGCGGGGCCCCAGCAGCCATTGGCGGGCGAGCAGCGCCCGGTTGAGCGCGCGGCGGTCGAGGACGGCGGGCACGGCGGGGACGCTAGCGCCCGCTCGCGTCCCTACTTCCTCTTCTTGGCCTTGGCCAGGGCGACCGTCTTCCTCGCCGTGGCCTTCTTGATGGTCTTGGTCCCGGCGAAGCTCGCGGTCACCGTGCCCTTGCCGCGCGCGGCGGCGCCGCGGGTGAGCGCCTTGGGCAGCGTCAGCGTGACCTTCCAGCGGCCCTTGGCGATCTTGGCCGTCCTCTTGACCTCGATGGTCTTGCGCCCCGCCTTCTGGGCGTAGGTGACCGTGATCGTCCCGGCCGCCTTCGCCGCGATCGTGCCCGACACGGTGACCTTGGCGCCCGTGCGGGTCGCGGCGGTCACCTTCAGCGCGGCAGAGGCCGGCGCGGACTGCGGCGTGGGGTGCGGCGTCGGCGTGGGCTGCGGCGTCGGGCTCGGCGACCCGACGACCGCCGGCGGCGGTCCGGCGGGAACCTCCGGATCGGTGACCGTCAGCGTCCGCGACACCACCGTCCGGTTGTCGTGCGTGTCGGTCGCCGACGCCTTCACGGCGTACGTCCCCGTGGCGGCGTAGACGTGCGTGACCGAGGCCCCCGTCGCGGAGGCGCCATCGCCGAAGTCCCACGTGACCGCCGCGCCCGTCGGGTCGGACACCGACGCGGTGAGGACGACCGGCTTCAGGACGGTCACCGAGTCGGGCACGTCCACCGACAGCGTCGGCCCGGTCACGTCGAGGTAGGCCGTGTTCAGGTCCCAGCTCGTGTTGCCGTCCTGATCGGAGTTCCAGAGCCCGAGGCCGAACATCGCGCCCTCGCCACCGAGCTGGGTGCGGATGGTCTGCACGGCGTAGCCGTCGGACCCGAGCGGGATCCTGGCCGCCTCCAGCGCCGGCCCGAGCGCGCCGCCGGGGGCGATCCGGCGGACCACCATCTGGGCCGTCGACCCGCCGTCGGCCTCCACCCAGGCGGCCAGCACGGTCCCGTCGGGACGCACCCCCAGCGACGGCGCGAGCTGCACCCGCCAGGCCTGCTCGGTGGCCACCGCCACGGGGGAGCCGCCGGACTGCCCCGGCGCGATGAGGTCGAGCCGCAGCGCCCCGGTCACCGTGGAGAGGCTCACGTCGGAGTAGAGCAGCGCCACCGTGCCGTCCGGGCCGACCGCCGCGTCGTACTGCGGCACGTGGCCGCTCCCGCTCGACATGTAGGTGAACGGGCCGCTCGTGAAGCCCGCGCCCGTCAGGGCCCCGTGGACGGGCAGCCGGACGCCGGCGACGAGCGTGGCGAAGGGGTCGCCGGGCGCGTCGGGATCGTGCGTCAGCCAGGCGGCCACAGCGCCGGCGGGTGACGACGCCAGGCGGAAGCTCTCCGATCCGATCCCCGACACCGACGTGGCCGACGACGCCTCGATCGAGCCATGGACGAGGCGCACGACCTTCACCTGGTAGTCCGGCCCCAGCCACCCCACCCACGCGGTCCCGTCAGGCGTCTCGGCGACCTGCATGCCGTTCGCCGCCGTGGACGGCCCGTCCTGGGCCGTGGGGCCGAGGTCCAGCGTCGGGCCGGCGACGCCATCGGGGCCGACGCGGGTCGCGTGGACGACATAGGACCCGGGGGCGGCGCCGGGGCCGGCCCAGGCGACGGTCACGGCGCCGTCCGCGTCGATGCCGACCGCGTAGCTGCCGAAGTGCGCGTCGGCGGAGGTCGTGGTCTCCAGCGTCGTGTCGTGGCGCGGGGTGCCGGTCGGGTCGAGCGTCGCCAGGTGCAGCGAGGCGCGGCCCGATCCGACCGGGGCCGTCCAGGCGACTGCGGTCACGCCGGTGGGCGCCGCCGTCAGGACCGGGACGGCGTTCCGCAGCGCGGCGCCGAGCGACACCGGCGTCGACACCGCGCCGTCCGACGTGACGTGCCGCGTCCACAGCTCGTTGCCCACGCCCCCGCTCCAGGCGATCGTCGCCGACCCGTCGGGCGCGGCGGCGACGTCCCCGGCCTGGGCGCCGAAGGCCGCGTTGACGGCGGGTCCGTTGATCACGGCGTCGGCGTGGGCGGCGGCGACCGGGACGAGCAGGACGGAGGCCGCGGCCGTCAGGGCGGCGGCCAGGCGCGGAACGCGACGACGGAGCGGAATGCTGGACACGGCCGTGCATTCTGGCGATTCGCGCGCCATTGCGCGACGGGACGGTCCGCAAACGCCGCGTCGCGGAGCCATATCCTCATGCGCGTGGCCCTGGCCGAGCTGCACGACCGCCTCGACGAGCTGACGCTGCTCGACGCGCACCGCCTCAAGCGGCGGCTGGACCGCGCGCGCCGTCATCCGGAGGACGAGGCCGCGCTGGAGCGGCTGGACCGCGACTTCGCCAAGGCCGCCGCGCGGATGGAGCGGCGCCGCGCCGCGGTCCCGCGGATCACCTACCCCGAGCAGCTTCCGGTCTCCGCGCGCCGCGACGAGCTGCTGGCCGCGATCCGCGACCACCAGGTCGTCGTGGTCGCCGGCGAGACCGGCTCGGGCAAGACCACGCAGATCCCCAAGGTCTGCCTGGAGCTGGGCCGCGGCGTGCGCGGGACGATCGCCCACACGCAGCCGCGCCGCCTGGCCGCGCGCACGGTCGCCGAGCGGATCGCGTCCGAGCTGGACGTGTCGATCGGCGACGCCGTCGGCTACGCGGTGCGCTTCAACGACCGTACCGGGCAGGACACGCTGGTCCGGCTGATGACCGACGGCCTGCTGCTGGCCGAGATCCAGCACGACCGGCTGCTGCGCAAGTACGACACGATCATCATCGACGAGGCCCACGAGCGCTCGTTGAACATCGACTTCCTGCTGGGCTACCTGCACCAGCTGCTGCCCAAGCGGCCGGACCTCAAGCTCATCATCACGAGCGCGACGATCGACCCCGGGCAGTTCGCCACGCACTTCGGCGACGCGCCGATCGTGGAGGTGAGCGGGCGCACCTACCCGGTCGAGGTCCGCTACAAGGACGACGCGCCCGAGCAGGACCAGCCCGACGCGATCGGCGACGCGGTCGACGAGCTGCTGGCCGAGTCGCGCGACGGCGACGTGTTGGTGTTCTTGAGCGGGGAGCGGGAGATCCGCGACACGGCCGACGTGCTGCGCGGGCGGCTCGGGGACCGCGTCGAGGTCCTGCCGCTGTTCGCGCGGCTGTCGACGGCCGAGCAGCAGCGGGTCTTCCAGTCGCATCGCGCCCGCCGCGTCGTCCTGGCCACCAACGTCGCCGAGACGTCGCTGACCGTGCCGGGCATCAAGTACGTGGTCGACCCCGGCTTCGCGCGCATGTCGCGCTACTCCGCGCGGCTGAAGGTCCAGCGGCTGCCGATCGAGCCGATCTCGCAGGCCTCGGCCGACCAGCGCAAGGGCCGCTGCGGCCGCACGAGCGACGGCATCTGCATCCGGCTGTACTCCGAGGAGGACTTCGCGGAGCGCCCGCGCTTCACCGACCCGGAGATCCTGCGCACGAACCTCGCGTCGGTGATCCTGCAGATGGCCGCGCTGGACCTCGGGGCGGTCAGCGAGTTCCCGTTCCTGGACCCGCCGGACGCCCGCCAGGTCCGCGACGGCGTCAACCTCCTGCACGAGCTGGGCGCGCTGGACCCCGACGCCCCGGCGGGCCAGCGGCTGACGCAGGTCGGCCGCCGGCTGGCGCGCCTCCCGGTCGACCCGCGGATGGCGCGGATGATCCTGGAGGCCGACCGCCTGTCGTGCGTGGAGGAGGTCATCGTCATCGCCGCCGCGCTGTCGATCCAGGACCCGCGCGAGCGCCCCTCCGAGCACCAGGCCCAGGCCGACCAGCAGCACGCGCGCTTCAAGGACGAGCACTCGGACTTCATCGCCTACCTCAACCTGTGGTCCTACGTCCGCGAGCGGCAGCGCGAGCTGACCGGCAACCAGTTCCGCAAGCGGTTGAAGGCCGAGTACCTGCACTTCCTGCGCGTGCGCGAGTGGCAGGACCTCGTCGGCCAGCTGCGGTCGGCGGCCAAGGAGCTGGGCGTCACGCGCAACCAGCAGCCCGCGGAGCCGGGCCAGATCCACACGGCGCTGCTCAGCGGGTTGTTGTCGCACGTCGGGATGCGGGACGCCGCGAAGCGCGAGTACGTCGGCGCGCGCGGCGCGCGCTTCTCGATCTTCCCCGGCTCCACGCTGGCGCGGAAGCAGCCGTCGTGGGTGATGGTCGCCGAGCTGGTCGAGACCGCGCGGCTGTTCGGCCGCACGGCGGCGCGGATCGAGCCCGCGTGGGTCGAGCCGCTGGCCGGCCATCTCGTCAAGCGCACGTACTCCGAGCCGCGCTGGGAGCGCCGTCGCGGCGCGGTCGTCGCCACCGAGCGCGTCACGTTGTACGGGTTGCCGATCGTGGCGGGCCGCAAGGTCGGCTACGCGCAGCTCGACCCCGAGCTGAGCCGCGAGCTGTTCATCCGCCGCGCGCTGGTCGAGCGCGACTGGGACACGCGCCACCGCTTCTTCGCCGACAACGCCCGCGCGCTGGAGGAGGTCGACGTGCTCGAGCAGCGCGAGCGCCGCCGCGACCTGCTCGTCGACGACCAGACGTTGTACGACTTCTTCGACGCGCGGATCCCGGAGTCGGTCGTCTCCGCCCGGCACTTCGACCGCTGGTGGAAGGACGCGCGGCGCTCCGAGCCGGAGCTGTTGACCTACACCTTGGAGCTGCTCGTCCGGCCCGAGGCGCGCGACGCGCTGGCGGGCGCGGGGCGCCCGTCCGCCTGGCGCCAGGGCGACCTCACGTTCCCGTTGACCTACGCCTTCGTCCCGGGCTCCGAGCACGACGGCGTCACCGTCCACATCCCGCTCGCCCAGCTGGCCCAGGTGCGCGACACCGGCTTCGAGTGGCTGGTGCCCGCGTTCCGCGAGGAGCTGGTGACCGCGCTGCTGCGCTCGCTGCCCAAGGAGCTGCGCCGTCCGCTGGTGCCCGTGCCCGAGACGGCGCGGCTGGCCGTCGAGCGGATGAAGCCGCGCTCGGGACCGCTGGCCGAGGTGCTGGCGCGCGAGGTCAGCGCGCTGCGCGGAACGCTGATCCCGGCGGGGGCGTTCGACGCCGCCTCGCTGCCCGACCACCTCAAGATGTCGTTCTCGGTCGCCGACGAGACCGGCGCGGTCGTCGCGCACGGCACCGACCTCGCGCAGGTGCGCGAGCAGGTCCGCCCGCGGCTGCGCGAGGCGCTGTCGGCCGCGACCGCGCGCTTCGAGCACACGGGCCTGACGGCGTGGTCGATCGACGTGATCCCGCGCGAGATCAAGCTGCCGCAGGCGGGCGAGGCGGGCCGCGCGTTCCCGGCGCTGATCGACCGCGGCGACACGGTCGACGTGCGCATGCTGGAGTCCCGCGCCGCCCAGGACGCCGCGATGCGCACCGGCACGCGCCGCCTGCTGCTGCTCACGATCCCGTCGCCCGCGAGGTGGGTCATCAGCCGGTTGGACAACAGGGCGCAGCTGACGCTGGCCACCGCGCCGCACGGCTCCCTGGCCGCCGTGGTCGACGACGCGGCCACCGCCGCGGCCGAGGCGCTGATGGACGAGGCCGGCGGCCCGGCCTGGGACGCCGCGGGCTTCCGGCGGCTGCGCGACCACGTCGCCGGCTCGCTGGCCGAGCGGACGCTGCGGCTCATGCGCGACGTCGTGGAGACGCTCGCCGCCCGCGCCGACCTGCACCGCCGCATGGAGTCGATGGTCGCGCCGCCGCTGCGCGACGCCCGCCAGGACGTCGCCGAGCAGCTCGGCTCGCTCGTCTTCGCCGGCTTCGTGACCGCGACGGGCGCCGCCCACCTGCCCGACCTCCCCCGCTACCTGCGCGCCGCCGACCGGCGCCTGGAGAAGCTGTCCAACAACGTCGCGGTCGACCGCGACCGGATGGCGGCGATCCGCGAGCTGGAGGCGGAGGTCCGCGCGTCGCGCTCGCCGCACGCGCGCGAGGCCTGGTGGATGGCCCAGGAGCTGCGCGTGGCGCAGTTCGCCCAGGTCGTCGGCGTCAAGGGCCAGCCGAGCGCCAAGCGGATCCGCAAGCTCCTCGGCTGAGACGGCGACGACATGACCTCGGAGGTCATCGACCCCGGCGCGGACGCCGCGCAAGATGGGGTCCATGATCGAGACCGAGAACATCACCGACGTCGTCGAGACCTACCTGGCCGCCTGGAACGAGCGCGTGCCGGAGCGCCGCCGCGCGCTCGTGGCCGAGGTCTTCGCCGACGACGCCACCTACGTCGACCCGGCCCGCTCGGGCACCGGCGCCGACGGCATCGACGCGATGATCGCCGGCGCCCAGGAGCAGCACCCGGGCGTCGAGCTGATCCTGGCCGGCGCGCCCGACCACCACGGCGCGCACGTGCGCTTCACCTGGCACCTGCGCCCGGCCGGGACCGACACGGTGGCCATGATCGGCCACGACTACGCGTCGGTCGCCCCGGACGGCCGGCTCAAGGACGTGGTCGGGTTCGTCGAGGTCCCCGAGGCCACCGCGGCCTAGGGATCCAGCCCGGCACCTCCCGCCGGTAGGCCTCGAACGCGGGGCCGTGCCGGCGGGCGAGCATGGGCTCCTCGACCAGCGCGCTCAGCGTCGCCATCGCCGCCAGGTAGGCGGCGGCGCCGACCAGCAGGACCGGCTGCGCGAAGGCCAGCGCCTCCCCCACGACGATCGTCGCCGTCGCGACGTACATCGGATGGCGCACGACCCCGAAGACGCCGCCGCGCATCAGGTCCCGGGCGGGCGCGGCAGGCGACGGCGTGCCGCGCCCCTCGCGCGCGAAGCGGCGGAAGACGTCGAGCAGCACCGCGACCCCGAGCACGATCAGCAGGACGCCGAGCGCCCGGACCGCGAACGGCCAGTCGAGGTCGCTGCCGGCCACGCGCACGAGCAGGTACGGGCCGACGACGGCCTCCAGCCCGGGGCCGACGAGCGCGAAGGTGAGGTTGCCGACGACGGTGCGCATCCTGCCGCGGATCTTGCCGGACGGCGGGTCTCGTACGCTGCGCGGGCGATGAAGCACTTCCTGCGACCGCTGTTCGACCGCGTCGTGATCAAGGAGCTGGAGCCCGAGCGGTTCCGGCGCTCCGGCCTGCTGGTGCCCGCCGGCTCCAACGAGCCGCCGCCCCAGCACGGCATCGTGCTCGCGGTCGGCCAGGGCCTGGACTGGTGGGAGCACGTCGGCTTCCGGATGCCGATCCGCCCCGGCGACCACGTGGTCTTCCCGGCGTCGGCGGGCGCGTGGGTCGAGGTCGACGAGGAGCGCCTCCTGGTGTGCCGGGTCGGTGAGATCCTGGGCGTGCTGGACGAGGTGACCGAGTCGACCGACGACCCGGTCACGCCGGCGTGACCGCGCGCTGACCGGCGGGACGGCGACGGGCCGCGGCCGCCGTCAGGGACGCGCGCCGGCGCGCGCCGCCGCGGCGCCGCCCAGGGCACGGCCGGCGGCCAGCGCGGCCGCCGGGGCGGCGCCGTCGCGCCACGCCGCCAGCCAGCCGGCGGCGAAGGCGTCGCCGGCGCCGGTGGTGTCCACCACGTCCACGCGGTCCTCGGGCGCGTCCCGGACGGCGTCGCGGCCGTCGGTCCACACCGAGCCCCCGGCGCCGAGCGTGACGACGACCTCGCGCGCGCCGGCCGCGGCCACCAACGCGCGCGCCGCGGCCTCGGGGTCGTCCGCGCCGGTCAGCACCCGCGCCTCGTCGAGGTTGGGCAGCAGCGCGTCGACGCCGCGCACCCACTCCAGGAAGCGCGCCGCCCCGCACGCCCGCAGCGGCGCGGCCGAGGCCGGGTCGACCGAGATCGTCATGCCCGCCTCGCGCGCGTGGTCCAGCGCGGCCAGCCCGGCCGCGCGCGGGCCCTCGTGCAGCAGCACGTAGCCGCTCAAGTGCAGGTGGTTGCCTTGGGCGAACAGCGACGCGGGCAGGTCGTCGGGCGCCAGCGCGAGGTTCGCGCCGCGGTCGGGCAGCATCGTCCGCTCGCCGTCGGCCCCGATCACGACCACGCACGTGCCGGTCGGGCGCTCGTCGTCCAGCGTGACGTGCGCGTCGACCCCGGCGGCGCGCAGCTCGTCCACCGAGCCGCGTCCGGCGAGGTCGTCGCCCGCGCGCGCGACCAAGGCAACCTCCTTGCCTTGCGACGCCAGCCACGCCGCCACGTTGGCGGCCGCGCCGCCGCCGGTCCAGCGCACGCGCGCCTCGGTGTCCGACGCGTGCGCCAGCGGCGCGGCGGCCGCCGCGACGACGTCGACCATCAGGTCGCCGACGGCGACGACCGTCATCCGCGCGCGGCCGCCTCCGCCGCCGCGATCGCGCCCGCCAGCCGGGCGTTCGACACCACCAACTCGACGTTGGCTCGCAGCGACTCGCCGCCGGTGCCCTCGTGGAAGGCCGCCAGCAGGAACGGCGTCACGTCGCGCCCGCGCACGCCCTCGGCCGCCGCCGCGGCCAGCGACTCGCTCAGCACGCGCTCGTGCAGCGCCGGGTCGAGCTGGCGGTCCTCGGGCAGCGGGTTGGCGATGACCAGCGCGCTGCCGGCCAGCCCGAGCGTCTCGCGCTGCGCCAGCACGGCGGCGATCTCCTCCGGCGTGTCCAGCCGCCACGGCAGCGTGTGGCCGGAGTCGGTCAGGTAGAAGGCCGGGAACCGCTCGGTGCGGTAGCCGGCGACGCCGATGCCCAGCGTCTCCAGGCGCTCCAGCGTCGCGGGGATGTCGAGGATCGACTTCACGCCCGCGCAGACCACGCAGATCCGCGTGCGCGCCAGCGCGACGAGATCGGCGGACTCGTCCCACGTGTCGGCCGCCTCGCGGTGCACGCCGCCCAGGCCGCCGGTGGCGAACAGGCCGATGCCCGCCTGCCCGGCGAGGTGCGCGGTGGCCGCGACGGTCGTGGCGCCGGTGGCGCCGCGCGCCGCCGCGATCGGCAGGTCGCGCGAGGAGCACTTGACGACGTCGTCGCGGGTGGCGATCGCCTCCAGCGCCGCGTCGTCCAGCCCGACGCGCACGACGCCGTCGACCAGCGCGATCGTCGCCGGAACCGCCCCGCCCTCGCGGACCGCGTCCTCGATCTGGCGGGCGATCTCGGCGTTCTGCGGCCGCGGCAGGCCGTGGCTGACGATGGTGGACTCCAGCGCGACGACGGCCTGGCCGTCCTGGAGCGCCTGCGCGACTTCGGGTGCGACGTTGATCATGAGCCTCCGAAAGTAGCGCCCGCCGGCGCTTACCGGCGGCTCGCGTCGGGCAGCGTGATGGGCATGGACGGCTACGCCGACCGGGCCGAGGCGGGGCGCCGCCTGGCGCCGGGGATCGTCCGCGCGCTGGGCCCGGACGCGGCGACGCCGCTCGTGCTCGGCCTCCCGCGCGGCGGCGTGCCGGTCGCCGCGGCGGTCGCCGAGGCGCTCGACGCGCCGCTGGACGTCCTGCTCGTCCGCAAGCTCGGCGTCCCCCGCCACGCCGAGCTGGCCTTCGGCGCGATCGCCTCCGGTGGCGCGCGCGTGCTCAACCCCGACGTGGTCGCCCTCGCGCGCCTCGGCGACGACGACATCGCGAGCGTGACCGCGACCGAGGAGCGCGAGCTGCGCCGCCGCGAGCACGCCTACCGCGGCGACCGCCCGCCGCCGCGGCTCCGTGGCCGCACCGTGGTCGTCGTGGACGACGGCCTCGCGACCGGCGCGACGATGCGCGCCGCCGTGCTCGCGCTGCGCGCGCTGGACGCCGCCCGCGTCGTGGCGGCCGCCCCGGTCGGCAGCGACGAGGCCTGCGCGCTGGTCGCCGAGGAGGCCGACGCGCTCGTCTGCCCGCTGGTCCCGGACCGCTTCCGCGCGGTCGGCCTCTGGTACGAGGACTTCGGCGAGGTCGGCGACGACGACGTGCGGCGCGCGCTGCGGTCGTTCGCCCACGGCGGTCGCTGAGCCAACGTCCTGGGCGTGACCGTGGGATTTCAGGTCTGCCGCACGCGGCCGACCATCCGGGTGGACATGGCCCGCATTCTCGTAGTGGACGACGCCGCCTTCATGCGTCGCATGGTGATCGACGTCCTCCAGGGCGGGGGTCACGAGGTCATCGGCGAGGCGGCCAACGGCAACGAGGCGCTCCAGCGCTATCAGGAGCTGCGTCCCGACGTGATGACGCTCGACATCACGATGCCGGAGAAGGACGGGCTCACCGCGCTCAAGGAGATCATCGCGATCGACCCGGGCGCCAAGGTCGTCATGTGCTCCGCGCTCGCGCAGGAGTCCAAGGTCCTGGAGGCCGTCAAGGCCGGCGCCAAGGACTTCATCGCCAAGCCCTTCCAGGCGCAGCGCGTGCTGTCGGCGATCGAGAAGGTCGTGGCGTAGCCCTCGGGCTCACGTCCACGCCGCGAACGCGAGCAGCCGCGCCTCCATCCCCGGCGCGCCGCGCCCGGCCAGCACGCACGTGTGCCCGGCCTGCCTCCAGGTGACCACGGTCGCGTTGCCCCGGCGGACGACCGCGTAGCGGACGCCATCGCGCGTCACCCATCGCGCCGCCGCCGGCTCGTCCAGCGGCTTGCCGTCCACGATCGTGTAGCCGACGTCGCCCTGCGGCCCGCGGTAGGTCACGGTCGTCGCGTCGCGCCCCGAGATCGTGTCGGTCCGACGGCCCACGGCCCTCCACCCCGACCACGCGTAGGTGTAGTTCGGGAAGCGGATGCCCCCGACGCCCGCGTCGATGACATAGGCGTTGGACGGGTCGACCGCCGGCGCCGGCTGCGTCGGGCGCGACAGCGCCAGCGCGGCGGCGTCGCCGACCGTCGGCGCGGCGCCGCCCCCGGCGACCAGCACGACGGCGACCACGACGGCGGCCAGCGCGCCCAGCGCCCCGGCGGGCAGCACGAGCCGCCGCCGCCGCGCGGGCGCCGCGCGTCGCTCGTCGACGCGCAGCCGCAGCGACGCGGGCGCCTCGATGTCGCCGGTCAGCTCGCGGATGCGCTCGCCGAGCGCGGCGCCGCGCTCGCGGTCGCGCTCGCGCGGATCGGTGGGTCGGTCGTCGGGTCGGTCGGTCATCGTGGGCGGTGCCGCGGGGCGGCGGTCGTGGTGGACGGGCTCGGAGCGCGGGACACGGCGAGGTTCTCGGCCAGGCGCGCGCGGCCGCGGTGCAGACGGGTGGTGATCGTGGCCTCCTTGGCCCGCAGCGCGCGGGCGGCCTCGCGGTAGCTGAGGCCGACGATGTCGATGGCGACGACCGCGTCGCGCTGGTCGCCGGGCAGCGCGGCGATCGCGGCCAGCAGCTCGGCGACCTCCAGCGCGGCCTCGGGGTGGCGCGGGTCGCCGGGCCGGGCCAGGCCGTCGCGCTCGGCGTCCAGCTCGACCGGCGCGGGCCGGCGGCGCTCGCTGCGGACGCGGTTGAGGAACGTGTTGCGCAGCACGCGCAGCAGGTAGGCGAGGTCGTCGTCGTGGCGCAGGAACCGCGGGCGGGCCAGGACGCGCGCGTAGGTCTCCTGGACGAGGTCCTCCGCGTCGGCGCGGTGCCCGCCGCAGAGCGCGAGCGCCGCCCGGTAGAGGCGATCGAGGTGATCGCCGAGGTGCTGAGGATCGAGCGGCCGCGATCGCTCTTCGGGCACGCAGCCGACGGTAACCGCGAGCGCGCTCGGCGTCGAGGTGCTCACCGGACGGTCAGGGTGCCCTTCATCCCGGCCTGGCGGTGTCCGTCGACCGGGCAGTAGAACGTGTACGTGCCGGGCTTGAGGTCGGCGGTCACCGTCGACGTCCCGCCGGGCTGGACGGTCCGGCCGTCCTGGTCGACGCCGTGGCCCTCGATGGCGATCGCGTGCGGCAGCGAGTCGCCCGACGGGTTGGCCATCGTGATCGTGACGTGGCCCGCCTTGGCGCTCAGCGTCTTCTTGGTGAACGAGAGCCCGCCCTGCTCGTCGGCGGCGAGCGTGAGCTGCGCGCCGGAGCCGGCGCCCGACGGCGACGAGGCGGTGGTCGACGCCCGCGTCGCCGTCGTTCCGGCCGCCGCGGGCGCAGCGGTGGTCTTGGTGCTGTCGCCGCTGCTGCCGCACCCGGCGGCCAGGGCGCCGGCCGCGGTGACGGCGGCCAGCGGGGTCAGAAGGCGGGTCATGGCAGGCAAGACCCCGCCGCGGCCGATTCCTTCCCGTCGGTCCTCAGCCGATGACGTGGGCGTCGTCGAACGCCGCCCAGGCGCGCGCGCCGATCACCAGGTGCGTCGCGTCGGACGTGGGCACCTCGGCGACGAGGCCGCCGACGCGCACGCGGGCGCGCGGGCCCTCGTCCTCGATCGCCTCGATCAGCCCCGGGACCGACCACTTCGCGCTGGGCTCCACGAGCGTGACCCGGACGTCCCACGGCTGGACGGCCAGGACCGCGCCGCCGGGCGCGACGCCGCGCACGACGTTGGCGCCCGTGAACGTCGCCACGAACGGGTCGGCGGGCGCGCGCAGCAGCTCGGCGGGCGTGCCGACCTGGCGCAGCCGCCCCTCGACGATCACGCCGATGCGGTCGGCCAGCGCGAGCGCGTCGCGGTGGTCGTGGGTGACCAGCAGCGCCGGGATCGTCAGCTCGCGCAGCATCGCCGCCAGCTCGCCGCGGACGACCGCACGCGTGTGGGCGTCCAGCGCCGACAGCGGCTCGTCGAGCAGCAGCACGCCGGGATCGCGGGCCAGCGCGCGGGCCAGCGCGACGCGCTGGCGCTCGCCGCCGCTCAGGCGCGGCGGCCGCTCGTCGGCCAGCGGCGCGATCCCGAAGCGCTCCAGCAGCTCCCGCGCGCGCTCCGGCGTCCCGCCGAACGCGACGTTCCGCAGCACGGTCAGGTGCGGGAACAGCGCGTGGTCCTGGAAGACCAGGCCGACCGCGCGGCGCTCGGGCGGCAGGCGGACGCGGCGCGCGGCGTCGAACCAGACGTCGTCGTCGAGCGCGATCCGCCCCGCGTCGGGATGCAGCAGCCCGGCGACCGCGCGCAACACGGTGGACTTGCCCGCCCCCGACGGCCCGACGAACGCGACCGTCTCCCCCGCCGGGACGCTCAGGCCGACGCGGAGCGCGTAGGCCCGAAGGGCGACGGCGATGTCGAGGTCGAGCTGCGCCATGTGGCGAGCATCTTGACGCCCAGCAGCACCGCGCCGCTCAGCGCCACGAGCAGGATGCCGATCGCCAGCGCGGCGTCGAAGTTGGACTCGAGCTGGTCGTAGATGCCGAGCGTGAGCGTCTGCGTCTCGCCGCGCACGCTCCCGGCGAAGACGATCGTCGCGCCGAACTCCCCCACCCCGCGCGCGAACGCCAGCACCGCGCCGGCGGCCAGGCCGGAGGCGGCCAGCGGCAGGTCGATGCGCCGGAACGTCCGCCACGGCGAGGCGCCGAGCGTGCGCGCCGCGGCCGGCAGCTGCGGGTCGACGGCGGCGAACGCGGCGATCCCCTGGCGCACGTAGAACGGCGCGGCGACGAACGCGACCGCGAGCACGACCGCCCACTGCGTGAACGGCAGGATGATCCCGGCGTTGGCCAGCGCGTCGCCGAACAGCCCGCCGCGGCCGAAGGCGGCCAGCAGCGCGATGCCCGCGACGGCCGGCGGCAGGACCAGCGGCAGCTCGACCAAGGTGATGATGAACGTCCGTCCCCGGAAGCGCCGCCGGGCGAGCAGGAACGCGGTCGGCGTCCCGAGCAGCAGGATCAGCGCGTCGGCGATCAGGTTGGTCTTCAGCGTCACCTTGATGGCGTCGGTGACGACCGGGTCGCCGAGCAGGTCGGGGACGTCGGTCAGCGGGACCTGCGTGAACAGCGCGATCAGCGGCAGCGTCAGGAACGCGAGCGCCAGGGCGGCGCTCGCGATCACGACGACGTCGAACGCGCGGCCGCGCACCCGGCCGCGCCTAGCCCCGCGGCGGCAGGCCGAACCCGTAGCGCTTGAGGATCGTGCGCCCCGCCCCGCCGACGACCTTCTTGATGTAGGCCTCGGCCTCGGCGGTGTCCGCGCCCGGCCGCTTGACCGCGCAGATCTGGTAGCGGACCGCGGGCTGCGCCCACTTCGGCACGCGGATCTCGATCGTCCGCCCGCGCGTGGAGAGCGCGTCGGTGTGGTAGACGAAGCCCGCGTCGGCCGAGCCGAGCGCGACCTTGGTCAGCACCGAGGTGACGTCCTTCTCCTGGCTGATCGTGTTCGTCTGCAGGATCGAGGAGAGGTGCAGGCGGCGCAGCAGCAACCTGGTGTAGTTGCCGATCGGGACGCCGGCGGTGCCGATCGCGATGCGCTTGCCGCTGCCGCGCAGCGAGTACACCGACTTGACGCCCGCCGGGTTGGCCTTCGGGACGACCACCACCAGGATGTTGGTCGCGAACGTCACCGGACGCGTGCAGCGGCCCTCGTTGAACAGGGCCTGGGCCTCGGTCGGGCTGGCGGACGCGAAGACGTCGGCGGGCGCGCCGCGCTCGATCTGGGTCTGCAGCGTGTTGGAGCCGGCGAAGTTGTACTTCGGCGCGCCGTCCAGCGCCGGGAAGGCGTTGTTCAGCGACGCGGCGGCGTAGACGGTCGGCGCGGCCGTGGCGGCGGCGGGCGCCGCCGCGGCGAGGGCGACGGTCGCGCTCGCGGCGAGCAGGAGGTTTCGGGTGCGCATCAGGACGTGGGGTAGTTGGGGGCCTTGATGAACGTGTCGAGCTCGTCGCCGGCGGCGTCGAGGTCGAACGGCACCGGCAGGCCGGTGACCGGCGGCAGCTTGGCCGCCGCGCGGGCGATCGTGAGCTGCTGGCTGTCGGTGGACAGCACGCGGGCGAGCAGCAGGCGGGTCGAGCCGTCGGCCGTCGACGCCAGCGCGCCGACCAGCGTCCGGACGAGCATCGTCTCGATCCGCACGCCGACCGCCGGCGTCAGCTTCCTCGGCAGGTCGATCACGAAGTCGTCGCTCTGCGGCGCGTCGGCGCCGAGCGCCGCGATCAGCTTGGCCACGACCGCGGTCTTGCGCTTCGCCGCCGCGGCGTCGCCCGCGCGCTTCCAGTAGGCGGCCGAGACCGACTCGGCGATCGCCGCGAACTGGACGTAGCCGACGTCGTCGCCCTCGGGCGTCGGCGCCGGGAGCGCGGCCCGGGCCGCGCCGGCGGGCAGCAGGACCCCGGCGGCCGCGACCGCGCCACCGCGCAACAGCATGCTTCGCGTGACGCCGGTGTCACGCTGCTCACCTATGCATTGCCTAGGAAGGTTCACGTGCGGCATCCTACCCCTCGATGTCCCGGGTCGTGCTCGTACTTGTCACCCTCCAACTCACCGCCGCGCTGCTGGCCGGCTGCGGCAACGACGCCGAGTCGTCCTCCGGCGCGCCCCGGGGCGTGGCCGCGCTGAAGGGCGATCCGGCGCTGGCGCGGGCGCCCAAGCGGCCGGGCGAGCTGCTGTTCCGCGCGAGCGCGTCGCCCCAGACCGAGGGCCCGGTCACGCTCGACGGCCGCTACACCGTGCGCTTCGAGCAGTACGCGCCCGAGGACCCGCACCTCGACTTCACGACGCAGACCGCGTTCGTCGCCGACCTCCAGACGCCGTCCGGGCGCCCCGCCCAGCACCTGTTCAGCGCCGCGCGATCGTCCGGAACCAAGACCATCACCGCGCACGGCCGCTACCTCGTCGACGTCTCGTTCGGCGACTTCCCGTACGTGCTTCGCTTCACGCCCGCGGGCGGATAGCGTCTGCGCATGGAGAACATGGTGCGCATCGGCGCCGCGGCCGCGGCGCTCGGCCTGAGCGTGGACACGCTGCGCCGCTGGGAGCGCGACGGCCGCATCGCCTTCGAGCGCCACGGCGGCCAGCGCTACCTCCGCGCCGAGGATCTCGCGCGCCTGCTGCGCGAGCGCTCGGCGCACGACCACACCAGCGCGCGCAACCGGATGGCGGGCGTCGTCGTCGCCGTCCAGCGCGACGGCGTGATGGCGCAGGTCGACCTCGCCTGCGGCCCGTTCCGCGTGGTCTCGCTGATGTCGCGCGAGGCGGTGGACGACCTCGGGCTGCGCCCGGGGATGACCGCGACCGCGGTGATCAAGGCCACCAACGTGATCGTCGAGCGCGGCTGATCCCCTACAACTGCCCGTGGTTGGGCGGCTGCACGCCGGCCAGCGCGTGGGCGGCGATGTGGTGGTACTTCCAGTCCAGCGGGTCGTGGACCGAGTGGGTGCGCGCGTTGCGCCAGTGGCGGTCGAGGTCGTACTCGGAGGCGGTCGACGACGTGCCGCAGAGCTGGAACAGCTCATCGGCGACCGCGACGGCGACCTCCGAGGCGTAGGCCTTGGCGCCGGCGACGGCCAGCGAGCCGCGCGCGGCGGCCGCCTCGTCGGCCGGGACCAGCCCGACCTCCTCGAGCACCGCGGCCGCATCGGCCAGCAGGACCTCGGCGGCCCGCACGCGCGTCGCCGCCCGGCCGTAGCGGTGCAGGACGTGCGGGTCGTCGGCCGCGGCCGTCGCGCCGACCGCCTTCGCCGCCTCGGTCGACGGCCGCGCCTGGTCCTTCAGGTAGGTCGTGGCGTCGCGCAGCGCGCCGCCGGCGATCCCGGCCTCGATCGCCGCGTGCGTGAGCTGCGCCCGCGCGCCGAGCTGCTGCGGGACCTCGTAGGCCCGCGCGTAGTCCACCAACAGCGCGGGATCGACCGCGACGTCCTCGAAGCGCGTCGTCCCGCTGATCGTCGCGCGCTGGCCGATGACGTCCCAGTCGGTGTCGACGGTCACGCCGGGCGCGTCGCGCGCGACGAACGCGGCGACGAGGCGGTCGCTCCAGTCCAGCGCGCTGACCGCGATCCAGCGCGAGGTCAACGCGCCGGTGCAGTAGTACTTGGTGCCGTTGAGAACGCCGGCGGCGTCGACGCGGGTCTCGAGGTCCTGGGCGTGCGTGCCGCCGCGCTCGGCCAGCGCGTTGCCGATCCGGGCGCCGGCGAGCACGTCGCCGAGGATCCGCGCGCGCTGCTCCGGGCTCCCCCACACGGCCAGCACATCGACGAAGAGGTAGTGCGCCTGCGGGATCTGGGCGATGGCCGGGTCGACCGCCGCGATCACGCGCGTGACCTCGGCCAGCGTGCGCGGGCCGAGCCCCGGCCCGCCGTCCCGCGTCGGGACCGTGAACGCCAGCAGCCCGGAGCGGTCGAGGACGCTCAGCGCCCGGGCGGGGACGGACGCGGCGCCCGCGCGATCGCGCTCGACGACGCCGTCGGTGAGGGCCTCGGCCACCGCGTGGGCGGCGGCGACGGCGTCCTCGTGCGTGGTCAGCAGCGGCGGTACGGCGGCGGCACGGACGGTCACATCGCTCAGGATGCCACCGCGACCGGGCCGGGGTCCACCACCAGCCCGCGGCGGCGCAGCTCCGGGATCACGCCTTCGCCCACGCGATAGGCCTCTTCCAGGTGCGGATAGCCGGAGAGGACGAACTCGTCGATGCCGAGGTCGTGGTACTCCTCGATGCGGTCGGCGACCTCCTGGTGGCTGCCGACCAGCGCCGTGCCGGCGCCGCCGCGGACCAGCCCGACGCCCGCCCACAGGTTCGGGGCGATCTCCAGCGCGTCGGTGCGCCCGCCGTGCAGCGCGGTCATGCGCCGCTGGCCCTCGGACTGCGAGGCGCGCTGGACCTCCTGGGCGCGCGCGATCTCGGCCGGATCCAGGCCGGCGAGCAGGCGGTCGGCCTCCGCCCACGCCTCCTCGGAGCGGTCGCGCGCGATCGCGTGCAGGCGGATGCCGAACCGCAGCTCGCGCCCGACGCCCGCGGCGGCGTCCCGGACGCGGTCGAGCTTCTCGGCGACCTGCTCGGGCGGCTCGCCCCACGTGAGGTAGACGTCGGCGTGGCGCGCGGCCACGTCGATCGCCTCCGGGGACGAGCCGCCGAGGTAGATGTCCGGCCACCGCGGCGGGGACACCAGCCTCGCGCCCTGGATGTCGTAGTACTTGCCTTCGTAGTCCACCGTCTCGCCGGTCCACAGCTCCCGCACGACGTGCAGGAACTCGGCGGCGCGGGCGTAGCGCTCGCGCTTGCCGGCGTGGTCGCCGAAGCGCCGCTGCTCGGCGTCGTCGCCGCCGGTGACGACGTTCAGCAGCAGGCGGCCACCGGAGATCCGCTGGAAGGTGGCCGCCTGCTGCGCGCTCAGCGTCGGGGACTGCAGGCCCGGCCGGAACGCCACCAGGAAGCGGAAGCGCTCGGTGACCTGCGTCAGCCCCGCCGTGAGCACCCATCCGTCCTCGCACCAGCTGCTGGTCGGCGTCAGCGCCGCGTGGAACCCGAGCTGCTCGGCCGACCGGGCGATCTGCCCGATGTAGCCGACGTCGGGCGCGCGCTCCACCCCGTTCTCGGTGACGCGCGAGCCGGTCACGCCGACGGCGTTGCCGAGCGAGAGGTCGGCGCGCGAGTCGCCGTTGGTGGGCAGGAACCAGTGCAGGACGATGGGCAAGTGAAGGACCTTGGGTCGGTCGGGGCTCCACGCCTCCGACCTTCTGCATAACTTTGGTAGACATTACCACGAATGCCTACCGCCTCCCCCACCCTGACCGTGCTCCTCGGCAGCGTCACGCCGCCCGGCCGCCTGCATCGCGCGATCTCGACCGCGACGGAGCGCGCGACCGCGCGGCACGCCGGATCGACGATCGCCACCTTCGACCTGGCCGAGCTGCAGATCCCGTTCGCCGACGGCACGCCGCCCGCCGGCGACACCGCCCGCGTGGTCGCGTCGGTGACCGACGCCTCCGCCGTCCTGCTCGCCACGCCCGTCTACCGCGGCTCGCCGACCGGCGCGCTGAAGAACCTCCTCGACCACCTCCCGGTCCCCGCCCTCCGCGACACCCCCGTCGCCATCGCGACGATGGGCGCCGGCGACCACCACTACCTCGGCGCCGACCGCCACCTGCGCGACATCCTCACCTTCTTCGGCGCGCTCACGACCCCGACGTCGGCGTACCTGACGTCCCGGGACTTCGCCGACGGCGTGCCGTCCGACGACGCGCTGGCGCGGCTGGACGCGCTGATCGACTCACTGCTGCGCCTCACCGCGCTCGCGAGCGACGGCCGGGCCTTCGGGCCGCCGCCGATCGGGGCGGGGCGCGGCTGAGCAGCCACGCGCAACGGGCGGGACGACGACCGTCGCCCCGCCCGCCGTTGCTGCTTCTGCGCCGCGCGCCTAGCGCACGCGCAGCGAGTTCGGCGCGTTCGTCCGCGCCGTCGCCACGCCGCGCGCGTCGATCTTCACGCGCTTCCACTTCGTCGACGCGGTCACGGCCGTCGGCCTCGTCGAGGCCGGGCCCTCGATCTCCGCCGCGGTCTTGCCGTCCGGGACGACCAGCGTCTCCTTCGTGCGGCCCTTCGCGTCCATCAGCCCGATCGCCAGACCGTGCTCTGCCGCGAAATCGGTCGGCACGCAGCTGGTCCCCCAGCCGTAGCCGGTGTCGTTGACCGCGATGCAGACGTAGCCGTTGCCCGGAATCACCCAACCGTCACCCGTCGGCGTCGAGATCTTCCGCGCCAGCGCCGCGTTCCGCCCGTACCGCCCGGAGGAGCCGACCTGCGCGACCACGTCCGCCGGCATCACCGACGGCGCGACGTCCCGCAGCACCTTGAACGCCGCCTTCGCCTGCGGCTGGACCGCGGCGATCGGCGACGGCGACGGCGCCTGAAGCGCACCCGGCACCTGCACCCCGCTGGGAGCCTCATCGCCATTGGCCAAGGCCACGCCGACCGAGCCGGCCGCGATCACGCCCACGAGGGCGACCACCCGCCGCGCGCTCAGCATGCCGCCGTGGTGTCGATGTAGGCCCACATCGGCAAAGAGCTGTAGAGCTCAGCGTTCATGGCCATTCCTCCAAGCGGGTTTCCCGTGGCATAGGAGTGACACGCGCTCCCATACCCCGTGAGGTAGCTCCCATAGAGCGTCCAGCCGCCGGGAACATGTGCTGCCGCAGCAACCCACGCCGGGCCAACACCGAAGGTCGCGGTGTAGGACTGAGCCATCGACGGGTAGCTCGGCCCGGCGGTCTGCTGCTGCTGCGACAGAACGCCTTCGAAGTACTTGTACGAGTACGCACGTGCACTTGTCAGCGGCGCAGCCATCGACATCACGCCCGCGAGCATCAGCGCGATCAACAACATCACATCCCTTCGCGCACGAAGGGATGTGGATTCCTGGCTCAAGGCCACGGTCATCCAAGACTCCTGACTTCGTTGGACATTGCCTTGGCGACCGGCCACCAACAACGGTCGCGTCGCCAGGCAGCCACCCAAGCACGCTGAGCATCCCTGAGCGGCTGCCATGGAGAATTTGCGACGCTTCGAGTGGAAAACCTGTCGAGCGTCAGTGAGTAGTACCGATCAATGATGTTGAACTCACCAGATCGTGAGCGTCCGCACAAGACGCAAGGTCTGCGATCTGCCCAAAGCCGAAGTCAGCGCTTCGGCGTGAACGCGCGACGCGTAGGGGGCACACGTCGGCGTGGGACGGGCGGCAACGCGGTCCGCGAGCGCAGCGATCCGCGGGTCCGTGCCGGGCGGTGGCGTCCATATGACGCCGTACACACGACAGGAAGGCTGGTGGAGCGCCGGGGACTGGCCTCAAGGCCGGTACCAAGCTTCACGAACGCTTGGTCCGCCTCACGCGTCGGGGGCTTGGCACGCGCCGCGTGAGGCGTGGGCGCGTCAGGTCACCGCGCGCGAGACGACCGCCCGGCCAGGGCGCGAGTGACGCACGAAAGAGGACGGACAACCCAGGAAGCCTGCCCTCGGGGGTGGGCAGGCTCCCCGGTGATGTCCTTCCTTCCGCGGTGCCCGAACCGGGTGGCGCCCCACGCGCCTATGTGTGGCCGGGCGGGCGGAAGGACTGCTGCGAGGTTGGACTCGTGCCGGTCCAGACACGATCCCGTCTCTCAGCCGGTATGACACCAGACCGATCGACCGCTGTCAACTGGGAATTCGCGTGTTTCTATGGCTCGGCGCGCAACTGCGGGAACGCCGTCGACGAGCCCGGGAAGTTGCCCTGCACCTTGCAGGTCGGAGCGGCCACGGCGTTGCGATCCGACGTCCGGAACGCGAGGCCCTGGATGAGCGGCGCAAGCTCCGCGGGCTCAGCCGTCGTCGGGATGTCCGGGCTGCCCGACGGACACGGCCCGTCGCCGAAGATGCTGCCTCCGGACTTCAGCCGGTCCACCAGCGTGCCCGGTGCCGTGTACGGGTTGACCCGCGACGACCCGATCTGACGCGGGTAGTAGGTCAGCGACTCCGGGTTGATCGTCAACGACGCGCGCAGGTAGTGGATGAAGCCCGTACCACGGGCCAATTCGTCGTGGCCGATCTCGTAGGCGTTGCTGGCACCGGTGAGGTTCGCCATCGCGCCGGTCAACTCGTGCTTGCTCTTGGCGAGCTGGCCGATCGCCGGGTTCACGTTGCGCAGGAACGGCTCGAAGTCGCCCAGGACCGGCGGCAGCCCGTCGAGGATGTGGTTGGCCGCCGGCAGGCCCTTCTGCGAGGCGCTGATGACGTCCTGCAGCTGGCCGAACAGGCCCCGGAACTGCGGCGACAGGTCGTCCAGCGCCGCGAACGCCGGGCCCATCGCCGTCGCCGCCGGCTGCAGCTGCTCGACCGCGGGCGTGGCCTTCTTGGCGAAGGCCGTCAACCTGGGCAGCATGTCGGTGCTCTCGCGCTCGAAGCGCGGCAGCTCGCGCACGATCTGCCCGAGCTTCTCGTTGCGCGCCGAGGTCAGCGCGAACAGCCGCTCGGAGTCGGTCACCAGGCCGCGGAGCTGGCCCTCCCGCTCGCTCAGCGCGTCGAACACCTCGCCCGTCTGGCTGACGGCCTTGCTCGTCGCCGCCTGCTGCGCGTCGAGCGTCGCGGTCAGCTTGTTGAGCTTGTCGGTGAACCCGGGCAGGCGTCCGAAGATCGCGTTGATGTCCGCCCCACGGCCGCGCACCGCCTCGGCCTGCGCTTGCATCCAGGTCTGGAACGCCTTGCGCGTCTTGGGGTCGAACGTCGAGAGGATCTCGTCCAGCTCGACCGTCGAGGAGACCTGCCCCGGGTTCAGCGTGCCGCCGTCAGCCAGCTCCCGCCCCTTGCGGTTGCCCGGCGTCAGCTCGACGTAGGTCTCGCCGAGCAGCGACTTGACCCGCAGCATCGCCTTCGTGTCGGCCGGGATCGGCGCGAACTCGGGCTTGATCTCCAGGGTCGCGTCGGTGCGGTTCTCGGACGGGCTCAGCTTGACGACCTTGCCGATGTTGACGCCCGAGATGCGGACGTCGGACTGGCTGGCCAGCTGCGTGGCCTCGGGGAACGCGATGTGGATCCGGTAGCCGCGCGGCTTCAGCGGCGACGAGCCGCCGAACGCCATCCACAGGTAGAGGCAGGCCGCGAAGCTCGACAGCGCGAAGAGCGTCATCACCGCGATGCGTCCGAGGGTCGGAGCGGTCTTGATCACGGCTCCAGCTCCTTGGGGGTGCAGGTGCTCTTGGGCGGTGCGCCCAACAGCTGCGCGATGCCCCTGACCGTGTCGTTCTTGGTCTTCGAGGTGGGCGAAATCAAGTTGTCGAGGAACTGCAGGGCACCGCAGGAATACAGCACCAGCGTGTGGCGGACCGGACCGATGCCGTCCTGCGACGCCATCACCGAGTTGGTGTTGTGCGCCGCCCAGGGCAGGTAGTACAGGTAGCTCTTGCCGTGGACGCCGTTCCCGGGCGGGTCGTGCGCCAGCTCGTTGAACAGGTTGTTCAACATCTCGGTCAGCGTGTCGACCTGCGGGAGCGTCTTGCTGAACTTCCCGGCGGCGGGCACGAGGGCCTTGGCCGTCGGCTGCGCGTCCCGTGCGAACGGACGGATCGAGTTCTCGATGACCGGCGTCGTCTCCTTGAGGAACGGCCGCGACTGCTTCAGCGTCGTCCCCAGCGACTTGGCCGACGGCTGCAGCTCGGTCAGGCCGGTCTTCAGCGTGGCGCCGAGCTTGTCGAGCTTGGCCAGCCCCGTGTCGGTCTTCTGCAGCGTGCCGGGCAGCAGCTCGAGCGTCTTGCCCAGGTTGTCGTTCTGCGCGCTGAAGTGCCGGAAGACCGCCGCGCTGGAGTTCACGAACTCGCGCAGGTCCTCGTCGCGGTCGCCGAGCTCCTGGGCGATCAGCGACAGGTTGCCCATCAGCCGGCGCAGCTTGACGCGCCGCTCGGCCACGTACTTCGACGCCTCGTCGGCGTGGCGCGACAGCGGCTCGAAGCGCTTCAGCGTCGCGGCGAGGTTGCGGCCGTTGCCCTCGCCGAGCGCCTCGCCCCCGCCCTGGACCAGCGACACCAGCGCCGCGCGCGTGTCGGTGTCCAGCCCGGCCAGGATCTCGTCGAGGTCGACGGTCGGCTGCGTGTTGCCGACGCCGAGCGTGTCGCCGTCCTTCAGCTCCTTGCCGCTCGTGCCGGGGTCCAGCTCGGCGACCATGTCCTTCAGCGCCGTCTTGGGCCGCAGCAGCAGGGTCGCGTCCGGGTGGATGTGCCCGTACTTGGCGTCCAGGCGCAGCCGGACCAGCGCCTTGCCGTCCTTGAGCGACTCGTCGGCGACCTCGCCGACCTTGACGCCCGCGATCGTGACCGCGTTGCCCTGGCCGGGCAGGACGCCGGCCGCGTTCTGGAACTCGGCGTTGACGTAGAAGTAGTCCTTGCCCAGGCCGGGCACCCAGCTCGGCCACGGGATGCGCTGGTGGGAGAGCAGGTAGGCGCCGACGGCCAGGCCGCACGCGGTCATCGCGCACAGCCAGATGAGGTTGGGCAGCTGCTTGCGGACGCCGCGCATCAGTCGCCGCCCCCGCCGTTGTCCACGTCGTCGGGGTTGGGCGGAGCGGCCTGCGGCCTGCGGCCGTCCGCCGGTCCCTTGGAGGCCGCGTCGTTGACGTCCGGCACCGGGCTGTCCTTGCAGGCCACCGAGCGGTCGAACGGCGGCAGCTTGTTGCCGTAGGCCGGACGCGTGCTCAGCGGCGTCAACGTCGGCTTGCCGATGTACGCCGTGCCGGTGTAGTTCGTCTTGCCGGTCCGGAACGCGTCGGGCCCGCCGGCCGCCTGCAGCCGCAGGAACCCGCCGTTGCCGTCGAAGCCCGCGCCCTCGGCGGCCATGCCGACCAGGGAGTGGAAGAACTCCTTGTAGCTCTCGGTGTTGGCCGACAGCGGCCCGTCCTCGACCTTGAGGTTGCTGGTCGGGATCAGCACGTCGGTCGCGCAGCGGTTGAGCAGGTCGATCTGCGGCAGCCACTCATGGGTGGAGCGCTCGAGCTTGGCCAGGTTGGCCGTCGCCGGCTGGAGATCGTCGAGCAGCCCGCCCAGCTCGTCCTGGCCCAGCAGCTTGTCGGACTGCGCCAGCCACGGCTTGGCCGCCGCGATCGTCGCGGGCAGCTCGTTCAGCGACGCGGCGAAGTCGCGGGCGAACGCGCGCGTGCCCGGCAGCGCGGCGTCGAGCTGCGTGAAGGCCTGCGACGCGTGCTGCGCGGTCGGGCCCAGCTCGTGGACCGCAGCGCGCAGGTCGGCGGCGTGCGCGGCGGTCGTCCCCATCGTCTTGTTGAAGTCGGTGACGAAGTCGGCGAGATCGTCCTGCTCGTCGGCCAGCGCCGTGAACGCCTTGGTCAGCCCGCTCACCGTCTTGGACAGGTCGTGCGGCCGCGGACCGAGCAGCGCGCCGAAGACCTCCGCGTTCTGCTTGAGCGAGCGCGGGCTGGTCTTGAGCGTCTCGTTGAGCGCCTGGCCGCCGCTCATGCCGCGCACGGCCGGGTCCTGGACCGCGTCCTCCTCGGGCGTCGGCTTCTCGTTGAACGCCTCGCCCAGCCCCTTCAGCGCTTGCTGCAGCGACGCGCGCGTGTCGGACTGCAGCGCGGTCAGCACCTGGTCGAGCTGGACCGGCGTCGAGGTCTGCGCCACCGGGATCAGCCCGCGGTCGTCGAGCTTGCCCGTGCCCGGCGTGCCGGGCTTGAGGTCGACGTAGAAGTTGCCCTCCAGGAACAGGCGCGGGCGGATCTTGATCGTCGCGTCACGGTGGATCGGCTGGCCGTTGTCGTTGATCCGCAGCGTGACGACCGCGAGGTTGGTCTTCTTGTAGCGACCGATCTTGACGACCTCGCCGACGTTCACGCCCGCGATGCGCACCGGCGACTTGGGCCGCAGGAGGTTCGAGTTCTGGACCACCGCCTGGATCTCGAAGTGATGGCGGAACGGGATCGCCTTGGTGAACCCGAAGTACACGACGACGGCGGCGAGGAAGAGCGTCAGCAGCCCGGCGCGGACCGGCGACATCCCGAGGTTGTGGTTGCGCCTCACTTGACGACCTCCGGGCGCGACGTCTTGTCCACCAACATGCCCTGGTTCCCCGGCACATTGCCGATCAGCTGGCTGTTGTGGTTGACGTAGCCCTCGTTGCCCGCCTCGCACTCGCGCGTCTGGCCCGGCGAGGCGGTGTTCGGGTACGGGTTGCTGTGCAGGAAATTCGACAGCTCCCGCTCTGTCACATCGTTCGACTTCGCGTTCGGAGGTCCGTTGGCCGGCGCGGCCGCCGGCCCAACCTCGCCGTCGGGCAGCGGGACGTTCCCCGCGGAGACGCTCGGGTTGAGCACCGGCGCCGCGCGCAGCATCGTGCCGACGACGTCGCTCTCCGACACCGAGCTGCCGATGTTGCGCAGCACCAGCGTCAGGTAGTTGCACTCGGTCTGGGCCGGCACGACGAACGACGTGAGCGGGTCGAGCAGGTTGCCCGTGCGCGTGATCCGCTGCAGCGCCGGGAGCACGCGCGGGTCGTCGACGAAGCGGTCGACCGCGTGCAGCGTCTCGACCAGGCGGGCGTTGAGCGCGGGCGACCGGTCCAGCGCCGGGATGCCGTCCGCGAACGCGGGCGCCAGGCGCGTGGACGCGTGGGCCAGCGACTTCAGCGGGGCCTTGAGCCGCCGGAACAGCTCGGTGCTCTGCTCCTCGAACGGGCCCTGGGCGGGCAGCTCGCGCGTCGCGGTCTCCAGCGCCGCCGGCCCGCCGGCGATCGCCTGCTCCAGCGCCTGCGCGTTGCCGGCGAACGCCGCGAACGTCTGCGCGCCCTCGCCCCACAGCCGCGCCTGGATCTCCGACACCGGCGCCACCTCGGCGGCCGCCTGCGCGAAGGCCGGGAACAGCTGGTCGAACCGCGTGGCCGGCGCGTTGAGCGTCTCCAGCGCCGGGCCCGCGTGCTGGAGCGTCGGGTTGAGGTTGCGGAACGTCTCGTTGAGGTCGCCGCCGCGGCCCGCGAACGCCGTGCCGTACTCGAGCATGTTCTCCGACGACCCGTCGCGCGTGGGCTCGTCGAACATGTTGAACCAGTCGTCGATGTCGACCGGCCGCACCGGCTCGCGCGGCGTGTCCAGCGTGCCGTCCTGCGGGATCGTCCTGGTGGCCTTGCCGCGCGTGATCAGGATGTACTTCAACCCCAGCGCGGACTTCGGGCGGATCTTGATCGTGCTGTCCACCGGCAGGTGGTCGGCGTTGGCGTCCAGCGCCAGCTCCATGCGCGCCCCGGTCGAGCCGTCCTTGCGCGCAAAGCCCGTGATCTTGCGCACGACGCCCACCCGGTCGCCGCCGATCCGGACCTCGTTGCCCGCGATCAGCCCGTCCGCGTTGGGCACGACGACCTCGACCTTGTAGGTCGGCACGAACGGCAGCCCGTGGTTGGCGTTGTAGGACAGGAACACCGCGACGATCGTCACGAGGACCGTGACGCCGCCGATCAGGACCGGGTTGGCCGCGATCGAGTTGTTGCGCCGACGGTTCACTTCTTGCCGTCTCCCAGCAGGTAGCCGAGCAGCGTCGACGAGGCGTTGGCGCGCGCCGTGGAGGTGTCGGAGCTGGCGGCATCGGTCGATTTCACGAACTCCGCCTGGCATAGCGAGCCGCTCTTGGGGCCGGCGTAGCGGTCGATGCACGGGTTGACCACCACCGACGCGCGCGTGTAGTGCCCGCTCGCGTCCTCGCCGTTGACCGCGCCCGTGTAGAAGTAGAACAACCGCAGCAGGGCCTCGATCCCGCCGCTGTTGTCGAAGCTCGTCGACAGCGCGGCCAGGTCCCGGGCGGCCGGCTGCAGCGCCGTGGCCAGCGCGTTGATCTGGTCGGCGTGCGGCTTGAGCTTCGGGAAGACCGTGCGGCCCTCGTCGGCGACCTTGCCCAGCGACTTGAACGTCGGCAGCGCCTTCTGGGCCAGCGGACCGAGGCGCGCCACCGACGCGTTGACCGAAGCGGCCTCCGACGACAGGTTCTGGATCGCGGGCGTGGCCTGGTCGGCGAACGCGCCGAGGCGGTCGACGGCCGGCCCGAGCTGCTTCAGGAACGCGGGGAACCTGGCGAAGCTCGCCTCCAGCGCGTCCCCCTGCTTGGCGGTGGCCGTGGCGGCGCCGCCGGCCTGCTTGACGAACGCGCCGATGTCCTTGCGGCGCTTGGCCATCGGCGCGAGGATCGCGTCGGATTGGTCGACCAGGCGGCCGAGCATCTTGTTCTGGCTCGCGAGCGTGGCGACGAGCTGATCGGCCTGCTTGAGGACGGGGCTCGCGCGCTTGATCGCGGCGTTCAGCGCCTGGCCGTTGCCCGACAGGCCCGCGCCGAGCTCGTTGATGATGAGCGGCAGCCGCTGCTGCTGGGGCACCCGCATGATGTCGTTGAGCAGGTCGACGCCGACGGGCGTCTCGGTCTGCGAGACCGGCACGAGGTGCTGCCCGGCGCCCGGTTGGCCGCGCTTGATCGCCGGCAGCGTGGGCGCGGGCGCCTGGTCGCCGCCGCGCACCTGCGTCGGGTCGCACTCCACGAACTGCTCGCCGATCAGCGACTGCAGCCCGATGCGGCAGGTCGCGTCCTTGTGGAAGGGCTTGAACGCCGGGTCGTCGATCCGCAGCACGACGACCGCGCGGTTGTGGTCGTCGACCGAGAGCGAGTCGATCGAGCCGACGACGACGCCCGCGACCTTGACGTCCTCGCCGGGGATGACGAACGACGCGTTGTCGAAGACCGCGCGCACGAGGTACTTGCCCTGGTCGTCGTTGCCGCCCGCGCCGAGCGCGGCGCCCACGCAGACGGCCGCGACGAACACGGCGAGGCCGGCGACGATCCGACGGCGCAGCTTGGCGCTCATCCGGCCGCCCTCACGGTCTGCGACGGGTCGCAGTCGTTCTTGGCGAGGTCGCCGTCGTCCAGGAACGGCGCCGAGCCGTCGGCCGGGCTGAAGACCGACGTGCCCGGGCAGCGCCTCAGGTTGTTGTAGGTCAGCGCCGGGCTCGTGCCGCGCTGGTCGAACGGCCGCGGCGTCAGCGTGCCGCCCGAGCCGTCGTCGCTGAACGTGTAGGCGTTGAAGATCGGCGTCGAGTGGATGTAGTGGCCGTTGGCGTCGTAGGCCGCCGCGGCGCTGTCGTAGCCCGTGACCCACCCGATGAGATCCGACACGTACGGGCGCCCGAACGCGAAGATCGGCGAGGACTCCTGCAGCGCCTTGCGCCCGCTCGGGAACGTCCTGTCGGTCAGCTTGGCCGTCGACGGCAGCTCGCGCAGCGCGTCGAGCAGGTCGTTGTAGTCGCCCGGCTGGGAGAACATCCGGCGCAGCTCGGAGAACGTCGGCGTGGCCTTCCGCAGGACCGGCGTCAGGTTGTTCAAGAACGGGGCGAGGTCCTTGGTGTTGGCCTTGCTGGAGTCGGTCAGCTTCTGGAGGTCCGGCAGCGCCGCGCGCAGGTCGGCGAACGTGTCGGAGCCCTTCCGCAGCGTCGTCGGGACGTTGTCGAGCGCCTGGGTCAGCGACTGCGTGTCGGCCGACAGCGCCGCGGTCGTCTCGCGGGTGTTGGACACCAGGCTGGTGAGCTGGTCGTGGTGGTCGGCCAGCGCGCGCGTCGCCTGGTCGGCCTTGATCAGGAACTGCTCGAACGCGCCGTTGTCGCGCGTGAGCTCGTCGGCGACCGCGCTGAGCTCCGTCAGCGCCTTCGGGAACTCCTTGGCCGAGGCGTTGGCCTGGTCCGCCCGCCCGTCGTACCAGGACGCCGACCCCTTGATGAACCCGGCCAGCCCCTTGCGCGTCTTGGGGTCCAGCGTGTCGAAGAGCTGGTCGATCTCGACGATCGAGGTGGTCTTGTCGCCCTTGATCACCGCGTGGTCGTCGATGACCGGCTTGAACGACGGCGCGGGGTCGATGTCCACGTAGCGGGACGCGACGCCCGTCAGGCCCTCGGCGCGGATCGTCGCCGTGGAGCCCTGGTGCAGCGGCCCGTAGCTGCTCTTGATCTTGATGTCGATCTCGGCCTGGTCGTCGTCGCTCAGCCCGACCTTGGTGACCGAGCCGACGCCCGTGCCGCCCACGCGGACGACGTCGCCCTTCACCAGCTGACCGGCGCTGGAGAAGACGAGGCGATATTCGTGGGGCTTGCTGCGCAGGAGCAGCCAGGCAACGACCGCTGCGATGAGCAGCAGGGCGATGACGGCGACCCCGCGCGGCGCCCGAGACGGATGGCGGACCGCGGTTGAGATGGCGGCAATGTACACGTGGTCGTTTTTTGCGGCAAAGTCGAACCGTCGACGCCCGCTTCGCAGCGCAACTTCCGCGACGCTTCGGAGTTGATCTTGCAGACACGTCTGTTTGCGTACGTCCGGGCGAATCGCTACGTTTTCCGGCGTCGCAGAACCAATGAGGAGAGCACCGATGCGCAAGTTCCTGATCCCGACCGCAGCAGCGGCCGTTCTGGCCGTGGGCGTGGTCGAGGTCTCCACGACGATCGCTCAGGACTCTGGGCCCACGACCATCAAGGTCAAGGCCACGGCCACGCCGAACAACGGCGGGTCCAAGTCCAAGCCGCAGGGGCACAAGGTCGTCGCGAAGATCACGGTGACGACGGCCGGCGACGTCGACCATCCGATCGTCCAGAGCGGCGACATCTACTTCCCCAAGGGCGGCAAGTACCAGGGTGAGAAGTACACGAAGTGCGCGTCGGCCGTGCTCACGCGCGGCGGCCCGGGCGCCTGCCCGACGAAGTCCAGGATCGGCGAGGGCAGCGGCTCCGCGAGCGCCGACACCGTCGAGGCGGGCCCCAAGGTCCAGATCTTCAACGGCGGCAAGAACCTGATCCTGGCCTACGTCACGCTGCAGCACCCCGCCCGCGTGCGGGCGGTCGTCCCGGCCAAGCTCACGCCGATGAGCGGCCAGTGGTCGTACAAGCTGCACTTCGACGTCCCGCAGACGCTGCAGGTCGTCGCGGGCATCCCGATCACGCTCAACAACCTGACGCTCACCACCGGGTACACGAAGGCGGCGAAGGACATCATCGCCACGACGTCCTGTGGCGCGGGCAACAAGTGGCCGTTCCAGGTGAACCTCTCGCTGGACACCCACCAGTCGGTCAGCTACACCGACTCGGTCGCCTGCAAGAAGTAGCCCGTCCGGCCACATAGGGCCAGACGCCGCGCGACGCCCCCGGGGACCCGTTCCGCCTCGGTCCCCGGGGGCCCGCGCACCCTGCCAGGACTACGGAAGGTCGATCGTGCCCACCGCCACCGCGCTTGCTGAGCTGACCCGCCCCGTCGTCCTTCGCGATGGGGCTGCCGCCGTTCCGAGTAGCTGGCCCGCGGCGGCCCGAAGCCGACTGCTCGCCGCGATGGCGCAGCGGGCCGCGATCACCGGATTCCTCGACGTCACGGTCGACGACGTCATCGTCGCCGCCCGAGCCTCGCGGCGCACGTTCTACGAGCACTTCGCCAACCGCGAGGAGTGCATGTACGCGGCCTACGACGCGATCCACGACGACGCGATGCGGGTCGTCACCGAGGCCGGCCCCGCGCTCGAGCCCGCGCTGTCCGCGCTGCTGCGCTACTTCGCCGCCTGGCCCGCGCACGCGCGCGTGCTGTGCATCGACATCCTCGCGGTCGGGCCCGAGGGCCTGGCGCGCCACGAGCGGACGATGGCCGAGCTGGCGGCCGCGATCGTCCGCTACCAGGACCCGCAGGACCGGCGCGCGCCGGGCGCGCTGCGCAACGACGACGTCGCGCACGCCGTGCTCGGAGCGGTGCACCGGATCATCCAGCGCCGCCTGATCGACGGCCGGCACGCGTCGCTGCCGCGACTCGCGCCGGCCATCTGCACCCTGCTCGCCGCGGAGCGGCGAGCCGCGGTCACGCCGTGAGCGCCACCCGCGGCTCGAACACGGCCGCGGAGAACGCGACGTCCTCCAACATCGCCGGAAGCTCCGGGGCGCGGCCGTCGGCCACCAGCGTCCCGATCGTGCGGAACATGGAGCCGACCATCATCTCCAGCTGCAGCTCGGGCAGCAGCTCCTCCTCGTCGTCGAGGTGGCGGTCCTGCTCGGTCGCCAGCAGCTCGACGTACCGGGAGCGGTACGCCTCCCGGATCTCGCGCAGCTCGGCGTCGCCGACCATCGGCGCGACGAAGCAGAGGTGCGCGATCGCGGGCTCGGCGGCCAGCCGCCGCAGCAGCCGCTGCAGCGCGGCGCCCAGCTTCTCCGACCACGAGTCGGCCATCCGGAAGGACGCCGCGTACTCGACGAACAGCTCCCCGGACGCGCGGCGGTACGCGTCGGCGATCACCGCGCCCGCACCCTCGGGGCAGTGCCCGGCCGCCGTCGACGCCGGGACCCCCGCCGCCGCCGCCAGATGGGACAGCGTTACGCGCGCATCGCCGGCCATCAGGACGGCGGGCGCCGCCGCGGCACGGAGGCGCGCACACGTGAAGCATTCCGGCGAGCACGTCTGCGCACCGGACAGGACCTCGCTCAGCATCAGCTCTATTCCCCCAAACTTCGCTTCCCGGCAGCCCCTGCGAGCCCCCGGATCGACCCACACAAACCCCTAAGAGCCACGGCACCCACTGTTGTGACGCGGCTTTAGCGGTCGGTCAGGATCCAGACGGGCGCCCAACCGGGTGTATGCGATGCTCCTCAAGACTGGCGCAAAGTGAGAAACAGAAGTATGTTTTGACCGTGGAGCATCGGACGTCCCACAACCGCGCGCCGCACCAGCTTCCGGCGGGACGCCACGGTCTCCCACGCGCGTTCGTGGTGTCCAACCAACGGGAGCGGATTCTGGACGCCGTGCTCCAGGCGGCCTCCCGCTCGGGCTACGCCGCGATGCGCATCGAGGACGTCATCGCGATCGCTGGGGTCTCGCGTCGCACGTTCTACGACCACTTCGCCAACAAGGAAGAGGCGTTCCTGGCGGCCTACGAGCTGGTGCTCGAGCAGCTGCTGACCGGCGTCACGTCCGCGTTCGCCTCCGGGGAGACCTGGACGTCCAGCGTGCGCCGCGGCCTGGCGGCGTTCCTGAACCTGCTGGCCTCCGAGCCGGTGCTGGCCCAGGTCTGCGTCGTCGAGGCGCTGGCCGCCGGCCCCCGCGCGCTGGCGCGCCGGACCGAGGCGATGGAGGCCTTCCAGACGCTGCTGCGCCCGCCGGACGACGACGTGCTCGTCACCTCCTACGCCCCGCCCGTCGCGCTCGAGGCGATCGTCGGCGGCATCTACGAGGTGATCTACTCGCGCGTGACGTCGCAACGCACGCACGAGCTGCCTACACTCCTTCCCAGCCTCCTCCACAGCGCCCTCCTGCCCTTCGTGGGAGCCGAGGTGGCAGAGGCCGAATATCAGCGAACGACGCTCTCGGCCGCCCAGCGAGCCATCCCGACACCATGATCGTGCAGGCCGGGCGACGAGACATGTATGTTTCCGTCCGCCTTGCCTGATTCTTCCCGGAAGAAGCGTTCCCGCGAACCGCACCAGCTGCCGGCGGGTCGTCATGGCCTGTCGCGGTCGTTCGTGGTGGAGAACCAGCGGCACCGGATCCTCGCCGCCGTGGCCGACGTCTGCCACGCCGCGGGCTACGTGTCGATGAGCGTCGAGGACATCGTCGTCACCTCGGGCGTCTCCCGCCGGACGTTCTACGACAACTTCCGGTCCAAGGAGGACGTGTACCTCGCCGCCTACGACGAGGTCACCAAGCAGCTGCTCGAGCGCGTCTACGCCGCCTACGCCGAGGCCGACGGCCTCGTCGCGCGCGTGCGCGACAGCCTGAACGCGTTCCTGACGTTCGTCGCCGAGGAGCCCGCGTTCGCAGACATGTGCATCGTCGAGGTGATGGCGGCCGGCCCGAACGCGATCGAGCGCCGCAACCAGACGATGGCGGCCTTCGCCGAGATGATCGAGAAGGCCGCGGCCGACGAGCTGCCGAAGTCCAAGCTCCCGCCGGCGCTGACCGCCGAGACGCTGGTCGGCGGCATCTACGAGGTCGTCTACTCGCGCGTCCTGCAGGGCCGCGGCGCCGAGCTGCCCGAGCTGCTGCCGGACCTCCTCTTCAGCGTCGTGCTGCCGTACATGGGCCAGGAGACGGCGACGTCGCTCCTGAAGAACGAGCGCCGCCGCTCCAAGCCCAAGGCCGGCAAGCAGGCCGACTCTTAGCCGGCGTCCGCCGTCGGCTCCGGCGGCGGGACGGAGACCGGCACCGAGACCTCGGCCCGATCGCCGGCGCGCGTCCACGCGACCGAGGCCGGGTCGAACGCCACGTCGGCGCGCCAGGCGTTGCCCTCGGCGGTGGCCGTCGCGGTCTCCCCCGCGCCGCCGCGGATCGTCACGGTCGACACGCCGTCGGGGACGAGCCCGCCGAGGCGCACGCCCGACGGGATGCGCTGCAGCGTGACGGCGTAGCCCTGGTCGATCTGGTCGGTCGGCGTGCAGCCGGCCGCGCCGCCGGACGAGGCGAGGCAGACCCAGCCGCGTCCCGGGACCACGTAGAGGTCCTCGCCCAACGACGTGCGCAGCGCGCGACGGGCGAGATCCGGGTTGGCGCCGACGTCGGGGCCCATCGCCTGGGCGATGTGCGAGCGCACGGCGTCGGGCACCGCGTCGGAGGTCTGCCGGGCACGGCGCAGCACGCCGAGCGTCGCGACCTGCGCGGTGTCGGCCGCTCCGGCCGGCTGCGCGGCGTGGGCGTGCGGGTCGGCGGGCGCCGGCGGCGCCGGCGCGGCGGGCGCGAGGGCCTCGGAGGCGCCGGCGGAGCCGGCGAGCGACGCGATGGCGGCGACGAGCGCCGCGCTCTTCAGGATCGTGTGACGCATCAGTAGGTGGACAGCCCGTAGATCGTGTGGTTGGCGCCGGTCCAGTGGCTCACCTCGGCCTCGGTGAGGTAGATGTAGGAGCCGAAAGACGCGGAGACGTAGGTGTAACCGCAGACGGGGTTCTCCCTCTGGGTCGAGGTGTCCGCGATGAGCAGGCGCTCGCAGACCCAGACGCTGCCTCCTCCGGTATAGGAGGCGCTGTTGAACACCCAGCTGTGGTTCGACCCGTCGCCGCACCACGTGCCGTTGGCGATCAGGATGCCGCAGTAGGCGTTGTTGGTAGCCGATGCTGTGCTTGTCAAAAGGCCGAGAAGGCCGAATAAGGCGCAAGCCGCGACCAAGGCCGCTCGATGCGCGAGGCGATCCATGCGAGACTCCTCCATCAGTTGGGTGGCGCCGAGTAAGAGCCACCGATGTCTCTATTGTGACGCCCACCCCTCGCCCCCTCGTGCTCCGCCGTCGCACAGAACCTCCGCGCTTTGCGATCACCAGCGAAACGCTCGACGCGCTGTACCGCTCACACGCGCCGGGCATGGCGGTCTACATCGCGCGCAAGACGATGGATGCCGGGGTCGGCGCGGACCTCACCGCGGAGACGTTCGCCCAGGCGTTCACGAACCGCAACCAGTTCCGCGGACGCACGCGCGAGGAGGCCATCGGCTGGCTCTACGGCATCGCGCGCCACCAGGTCAGCCACTTCGTCCGCCGTGACCGCGCCGAAGCGCGCGCGTTGGAACGTCTCGGCATCCAGCGGCCGCATCTCAGCGATGTGGAGCTGGAACGACTCGAGGACCTGGCCGGGATCTCGGACCTCAGGCGCCGGATTGCGTCACATCTGAGCGACTTGTCCCACGAACAGCAGGAGGCTTTGCGCCTCCGGGTCCTCGAGGAGCAGTCGTACGAGCAGATGGCACAGCAATTGGGCATCAATGAGCAAGCTGTCCGCGCACGCGTGTCGCGCGGCATGCGCGCGCTCGCGGAACGGCTGAGCCCGGACGCGGGCGAGATCCGGGAGTTCATGTGACGAACCGGCCCGCGGTCTCGGACGACCACGGCCCAGACCTGCCCGGACTGATCGACTGGGGCGACGAGCTTCTGAGTGCCACCGCGCGCGTCGAGCACGAGCGCGCCGCTCGGTCGCGCAGTCGCAGGCGGCGCCGGACGATCCCGGTGCTCGCCGCGATCGGCGTGCTGCTCGTGCCCGGCGCGGTCGTTGCCACGCGCTCGATCTGGGACGACCCGGTCGGCGAGGTGGGACCGGAGGCGCAACTGGCGTCGACGCCCGCCGTCCGGCTCGTCGACGGACGCGTCGGAGACGTCCTCTGGCGCATCGGCGGCTGGAACGACGGCGGCCGCGTGTGCCTGCACACCGAGGCGTGGCGAGGGAGCCGGCGGGTGCTGAACGGGACCAACTGCGACACGCCGCGCACGGCGGCGAAGCTGACGACGATGCTCAGCGACCCCGGCGGGCTGGCCGTCGTCGCGGGCACCGCGGCCGCCGACGTCACGGCGGTGCGCGTGCGCCCGCCCAAGGGCAATGTCACGCGGGTCGACACGGTCGCCGTCCCCGCCGAGAACCTGCGCCGCAGCGGGCTGACCGACGCCGCCCGCGTCTACGTCGCGTTGTTCCCGGAGGGCTTCGACGGCGCGTCCGCCCCGCCGACGGTCGAGGGCTTCGGCGCCGACGGGGCGCTGCTGGGCGTGGTCGGCGATCCGTCCTCGCGGTGAGGCGCGGGCTGAGCGTCGCGCTGGCCGGCCTGGCGCTCCTGGCGCCGGCGGCGGCGCTCGCCGCGCCGATCCCGAGCCCGGGCGAGGCGATCTCCTGCGGTCCGGGCGAGCGCTGGTGCGTCGCCGTCTTCGACAAGCACGGCCGGCGGACGCTGAACATCACCGGGTGGGACCTGCGCGGTCCCTACCAGGTGTGCGTCACCCCGCCCGGCGCCCGAGAGCGCTGCAAGTCCTTCACGCTCGTGCGGACGACGACCGGCGCCTACGGCTCCGACGTGCGGCTCGCGCGGCACTTCCCCCACGCCCGTCACGGTCGCTACCGGGCCCGTTGGATCTACCAGGGCAAGCAGCTCGGCCGGACGCTCACCTTCCCGTATCCCGGCCTACGATAGGGCGATGCCCTCCGCCTATCGCCCGTCCGGCCTCTACGTGCCGGTCGTGACGCCGTTCGACGCCGACGACCGGGTCGACGTCGGGGCGTTGGAGAACCTGGCGGCGCACGCCCTGGACGCGGGCGCCAAGGGCGTGGTCGCGCTGTCGACGACCGGCGAGCCGACGTCGCTGGACGACGCCGAGCGGGCCGCGACGGTCGCGGCGTTGGCGCGCGTGTGCGCCGACCGCGGCGCCGAGCTGATCGTCGGCGCGGGCACCAACGACACGCGGACGACGATCGCGCGCCACGAGGCGCTGGGCGACCTCGACCACGACGTCCACGCGTCGCTGGCGGTCGTGCCCTACTACGTCCGGCCGAGCGAGGCGGGGATCGTCGCGCACTTCCAGGCCGTCGCCGAGCGCTCGCCGGTGCCGGTCGTGCTCTACAACATCCCGTATCGCACCGGCCGGGGGCTGGGCGCGGCCGCGCTGCTGGAGCTGGCCGCCACGCCGAACGTCGCGGGCCTCAAGCAGGCGGTCGGGGCGCTGGACGCCGACACGCTCGCCGTGCTGGCCGCCAAGCCCGACGGCTTCGCGGTCCTCGGCGGCGACGACGCGTTCCTGTTCCCCACCGCGCTGATGGGCGGCGCGGGCGCGATCGCGGCCTCCTCGCACCTGGTCACCGGCCGCTTCGTGACGATGCTCGCCGCGGGAACCGCAGGCGACGTGGCGGCGGGCCGCCCGCACGCCGAGGCGCTGCTGCCGCTGGTCCAGACGCTGTTCGCCGAGCCCAGCCCGGCGGTCGTCAAGGCGCTCCTGCACGAGCAGGGCCTGATCCCGACGCCGAACGTCCGGATGCCGCTGGCCAACGCCACGCCGGCGGCCGTCGAGCGGGCGCGGGCCGCGCTCGCCGCCGTCGCGGCGGGCTGAGGCGGGACGCCGCTAGTGCGGGCGCAGGGCGCCGCCGCAGTGGCGGCAGGTGGCGCGCTGCTCGTCGCGCCGGGGAAGCCACAGGCGCAGGCAGCGGTTGCAGATGTGTCGCATGCCCACGGTGATCGACGCATGGACGGATGTCTGAAGCGATGATGTCCGCCCACATGACGCGCTCGAAGGGCCTCTACGGCCGCATCACCTCCGCCGCCCGCCCGCCCCGGCCCGGTTCCCCGGCGTTCTGGGCCTGGAACCGGATCACGGCCGCCAACACGTTCATCTACAAGCGGACCGGCGGCCGCCTCGGGGCGTCGTTCGACGGCGCGCCGACGCTGCTGCTGCATCACGTGGGGGCCAAGAGCGGTCAGGAGCGGGTCGCGCCGCTGCTGTACCTGCCCGACGGCGACGCGCTGGTGATCGTCGCCTCATGGGGCGGCTCGCCGAAGAACCCGGCGTGGTTTCACAACCTGAAGGCCAACCCGGAGACGACCGTCCAGGTCGGCCGCGAGCGCCGTCCGGTCACCGCACGCGTCGCCGACGCCGGCGAGCGCGCGCGGCTGTGGCCCGAGCTGATCGACCTCTACCCCGCCTACGGCGACTACCAGGCGCGCACCGGCGGGCGCGAGATCCCGCTGGTGATCCTGGAGCGGCGGGCGTAGCGGTCGGCCGCGGGCCTACGGGCGGTTGCGCCCGTAGGCGTCGTGGGCCTTGACCCACTCCTCGGCGACGATCGCCGAGCCGAGCGACAGCTCGCCGCACAGGACGGTCGCCGCGACGATCTCGGTGAGCTTGCGGACCTGGCCGTCGCCGTAGCAGCCCATCAGCTCCAGGCACTCGCGCTGGGTGCCCAGGCCGGTGCCGCCGCCGTAGGTCGCGACGATCAGCGACGGGATCGTGATCGAGTAGTAGTAGTCGCCGTTGTCGCGCAGCTCGGCGAAGACGAACGCGGCGGACGACTCGGCGACGTTGGCGACGTCCTGGCCGGTGGCGATGAACATCGCGGTGATGCCGTTGGCCGAGTGCGCGCCGTTGTTGTTGACGCCGCTCATGAAGCCGCCGAGGTTCGAGACCTGGCGGGCGCGGAACATCAGCTCGCTGCTGGAGTTCATCACCGACCGCAGCAGCGCGTCCGGGATCGTCGCCTCGGCGATCACGCGCTTGCCGCGCGTGTGCAGCATGTTGACCTGCGAGGTCTTCTTGTCGGTGGCGAAGTTCGACTCCAGGAAGTACTGCTCGATCCCGGGGTAGTTGGCCACGATCCACTGGCAGGCGGCCTGCGTCGCCTTGCCGGTCAGGTTCTGGCCGGCCGCGTCGCCGGTGGTGTAGTTGAAGCGGGTGTAGAGGATGCGCGACGCCGAGTACTGCTCGATCTCGCGCAGCCGTCCCGTGCTGGTCGTCGCCTCGGCGGCGGCGGCGATGTCGTCGAAGCGCTCGACGAGCCACTCGCCGAACCGCCGCGCCTCGCGCGCCGACGGGAAGATGAACGAGGGCGCGCGCTGCATGTGGTCCTCGACGATCGTCGTCGTGACCCCGCCCGCCTCGTGGAGCAGCTTCATGCCGCGGTTGTAGGAGGCGACCAGCGTGCCCTCCGCGGTGGCCATCGGCACGTAGAACTCGCCCTGGGCGTGCTCGCCGTCGACCAGCAGCGGTCCGGCGATCCCGAGCGGGACCTGCGCGACGCCGGTGAAGTGCTCGATGTTGCCCGGCAGCGCGGCCGGGTCCTGCGAGTAGGTCCCGAGGTGCTCGAGCGCGACGCCGGTGCGCTGCGTCAAGAAGTCGCGCCGCAGCTTCGCCGCGTCGCGGGTGTAGTCGTTGGCGCGGTCGCGCGGGACCGGGGTGCGGGACATCGGTCGGGCTCTCCTCCTCGAACGGGGCCGTGCAACAAGGGTCAGCTTTGTAGCAGACGCGCGAAGATCGGCCGCGCGCGCCCCGCGTCCGGCGTCTCGCCGGTGATGAGGTCCAGGTAGGTGTAGGACTCGATCACGCGCACCAGCGCGTACGCGACCTCGTGGCGGTCCGGGTCCCCCGGGTCGATCAGCGCCTCGACCGCCGCGATGAGCCGCGGCTGGAAGTCGGTCTCGTGGCGGGTGAGGAGCCGCATCGCGGACTCCCCCTCCTCGGCCAGCCACCGCTGCATCCCGGGGTGCGCGATCGTCGCCTCCAGGAACTCGCTGAGGATCGCCACGGCCCGCCCCTCGCCCCGGTGCTCGGCCTCCAGCTGGTCGAGCGTCCGCCGCGCGAGCGACCACACCACCTCGACCAGCAGCTGCTCGCGCGAGCCGACCCAGCGGTACAGGGTGACCCGATTGACGCCGAGCTGCGCGGCCAGCGCGGTCATGTCCACCCGCTCGCCGGCGAGGAAGCGGCGACGGGCGGCGAGGAAGGCGTCGAGCGCGGAGGGACGGCGCGTCGTGCCCTCCCCGGCGAGTTGGCGGCGCAGCGGTGTGGTGGGCTCGGCGGCCACGGAGGTCAACCTATCGCTGTTGGTCGGGTGGCGCGGGCGTTGGTGGCGTCCGGCGCGGGCTTTGCGGGTGGTGCGGGGCGCTGGTGGGCAAGCTCATCGAGGGAGTGAGGCCGGGTGGGCGTAGCCGGCGTCTGGTGTTGTCCGTGGGCCGGGGCGCCGGGCTCAGGGAGGGCGCGGGACGCTGGGGGCGGGACCCGCATCCAGACCTGAATCCCGGCTCGGTGTGGCGCACCCTCGAGATCGATGGCACATCGGGGTCGCCAGACGACCCCGATGTGCCACTCGTCCGCGCAGAGCCGAGCCGGGTGTGATGTCGGCCCCGCCGCCACCAACGCCCCGCGCCCTACCCCACGCCGCCGACGCCCCCGCCCAGCAGCCGCAGCTCCACCTCGAGCACCTGGTCCAACAAGCCCGGCAGCGCCTCGGGCCCGCCCACCAGCAGCTCCTGCGTCACCAGCTCGTGGATCGCCCCCACCGCCGCGCGGAAGACGAACGGCGCCGGCGCCGGAACCGCGCCACCGGCGCCCGCCCCGCCCCGCACCGCCTCGAACCCCTCCATCAGCCGCTCCGCGAACCTCTGATGCACCGCGTCGCGGCGCGCCAGCGCGTCCGGCCCGGCGCCCAAGACCTCGATCAGGAACGTGCGCGCGAAGGCCGGGTTGTCGGCCAGCAGCTGCAGGTAGGTCTCCGTCCCGGCCCGCGCCGCGGCGAGCAGCCCGCCGGACGGGCGCGCCGCCTCCTCGGCGGCCGCGATCTCCTCCAACAGCCCGGCCACGCCCGCGTCGTAGGCGGCCAGGAAGCAGTCCTCCTTGTTGGAGAACTGCTCGTAGAAGGACCGCCGGGACACGTGCGCGCGCTCGATGACGTCGGCGACCGCGACGTTGGCGTAGCCCTTGGTCGCGCACGCCTCGGCCATCGCCACCAGCATGCGCTCGCGCTGGGAGTCGGCGACGACCTCGCGCGGGGCGGCGTGGCGGCCGCGGGGCAGGACGCGCAGGGCCCCGGAGGTTTCGCGGTGGACACTCATGGAGACAACATTGTACACTTGAGACAGAAGTGTTCCTTCGAGCGATCCCGGAGCGCCCCGCATGACCCCGACGCATACGCACATCGCCATCCTCGGCGCCGGATTCGGCGGTCTCGGCACCGCGATCAAGCTCAAGCAGCGCGGCGAGGACTTCCTCGTCCTCGAGCGCGCCGACGGCGTCGGCGGGACCTGGTGGGCCAACACCTATCCCGGGTGCCAGTGCGACATCCCGTCGCACCTCTACTCGTTCTCCTTCGCGCCCAACCCGAGCTGGTCGCGCACCTACCCCAAGCAGCCCGAGCTGCGCGACTACCTGCGGCGCACGGCCGAGAAGTTCGGCGTCTTCGACCGCGTGCGCTTCAACACCGAGGTCACCGCCGCGGCCTGGGACGAGGACGCCGCCCGCTGGCGCATCGAGACCTCCCAGGGCCCGTACACCGCCGACGTGCTCGTCGCCGCGCCCGGGCCGCTGAGCGCGCCGTCGATCCCGGACCTCCCGGGCCTGGACGAGTTCGAAGGCACGGTCTTCCACACCGCGACCTGGAACCACGAGCACGACCTGCGCGGCCGCCGCGTCGCGGTCGTCGGCACCGGCGCCAGCGCGATCCAGGCGGTCCCGGTCGTCGCCGAGCAGGCCGCGCACCTCGACGTCGTCCAGCGCACGCCGCCGTGGGTCGTCCCCCACCGCGACCGCCCGATCACCGGCGTCGAGCGCCTGCTCTACAAGACGTTCCCGCCGCTGCAGCGCGCGGTCCGCGCCGGCGTCTACTTCAGCCGCGAGCTGCTCGTCCCCGGGTTGGCCTACAACCCGAAGCTGCTCAACGTGGTCGAGAAGGTCGCGCGCAAGCACATCAACTCGCAGGTCCAGGACCCCGAGCTGCGCGCCAAGGTCACGCCGACCTACACGATCGGCTGCAAGCGGATCCTCCCCTCCAACAAGTGGTACCCGGCGCTCTCGCGCGAGAACGTCGACCTCGTGACCTCCGGCATCGAGCGCTTCACGCCCACCGGCTACGTCACCGCCGACGGCGTCGAGCACGAGGCCGACACCATCATCTTCGCGACCGGCTTCCACGTCACCGACATCCCGCTGGCCGACCTCGTGACCGGGACCGACGGCCGCACGCTGGCCGAGCAGTGGCAGCGCTCGCCGCAGGCCTACCGCGGCACGGCGATCGCGGGCTTCCCGAACCTGTTCTTCCTGGTCGGCCCCAACACCGGCCTGGGCCACAACTCGATCGTGTTCATGATCGAGGCCCAGCTGCGGTACCTGCTCAGCGCGCTGGACGCGATGCGCGCCCGCGGCGCCGGCCGGATCGAGGTCAAGGCCGACGCCCAGCAGGCCTACAACCGGCATCTCCAGGCGAAGATGGGCAAGACGGTGTGGAACTCCGGCGGCTGCGCGTCGTGGTACCTCGACGCCCAGGGCCGCAACACCACCATCTGGCCCGACTTCACCTTCCGCTTCTGGCGGCAGACGCGCGAGTTCGACGCCCCGGCCTACGCGCTGACGCCCGCCAAGGCGCCGGAGACCGAGCCCGCGCCGGCCGCCGCGTAGCGGCGCGCGGCCAAGGCCTCCACCAACTCCGAGGCGCGCGCGGGGCCGTCGCAGGCCGCCATCTCGTCGGCCAGCTCCTGGGCCCGCGCGCGGAAGCCGTCCTCGTCGAGCAGGCGCCGGACGGCCGCGCGCACCTTGTCCGGCCTGGCCCACTGCGCGCGCATCCCGATCCCGACGCCCGACCACGAGACGCGCGCGGCGAGGTCCGGCTTGTCCTCGGTCGCGCCGACGCTGAGGACCGGCACGCCGTGGCTCATCGCGAAGTGCAGGCCGCCGTACCCGCCGTTGGTGACGTAGACGTCGACGTGCGGCATGAGCGCCGCGAACGGGATGTAGCGCGCGACGCGCGCGTTGGCGGGCGCGGGCGGCAGCAGCGTCGGCTCCGGCCCGCCGGTGACGGCGATCACCTGGACCGGCTCGTGCTCCAGCGCGCGCAGCGTCGGCGTCAGCAGCTCGTCGGGATCGGTCGCCACCGTGCCCTGCGTGACGAGCACGACCGGGCGCTCGTCGGTCAGCATCTCGCCCCACCACTCCGGCAGCTCGGTGCTCGCGGGCGCGGCGGGCAGGTGCGGGCCGACGAAGCAGACCTGCGCGGGCAGGTTCGAGCGCGGGTACTCGAACGACGGCACCGACGGATGCAGGTAGAGGTGCGGCGAGAGCGAGGCCGCGAACAGGCCGCCCGGGTTGGGCGAGATCCCGACGCGAGCGCACATCGCGCGGTAGTCGGCGTCGACCGAGCGGAACAGCGTGCGGTCGATCAGCGTGTTGAGCGCGCGGTTGCGGGCGCGGTTGAGCGTGCGGTGGGCCAGCGGCGTCAGGCCGAGGCCGAACGGCGGCGCGTCGGGCGAGGGCATCATCAGCGGGCCGATGCCGAACGTCGCCCACCGCAGGCCGCAGCGCTCCTCCAGCGCGGCCGCGGCGCCGCCGAACGTCGGCTCGACGATCAGCAGGTCGGGCCGGACGTTGGCCACGTGGCGCTCCAGGTCCGCGATCTGGTCGGGGACCATCTTGATGAAGATCTCGCGCATGTCGTACTTGAAGCGCGCGACGCCCTTGGCCTCCGCGCGGCCCGGGAACGTCGCGTCGAGGTTGCCGAAGTCGAGGTCCCAGGCGTCGATGAACGGCAGGAACGCCGCGCCGGTGGCCTCCACGCGGGCGCGCTTGGCCTGGCCGCTGAGCCAGAAGACCTCGTGGCCGCGGCGGGTCAGCTCGGTCGCCAGCGGCAGCAGCGGGGAGAAGTGGCCGTCGGCGGGGAGCGTGGCGATGAGGAAGCGGGGCATGATGGCACCCACCGTCTCGCGCGCGGACGCGCGCGGCATCGGGGAGCGCCCTAGTCCTGCCCCGGGTGCGGATGCCCGTACTACCGCACGCGGAACGCGCCGCGCATGAACGGATGGACGCGGCAGAAGTACGTGTAGGTGCCCTGCGCGAGCGTCGTCGGGGTCTTCCACGTGGCGCGGTTGGCCGCCGGCGAGGCGCCGACCGGCCCGAAGCCGAGCTGGCCGGAGTCGAACTGCGTGCCGAACGCGCCGTTGGCCAAGGGGTAGGAGATCCCGGTCTGCCGGTTGCACGGCGAGCGGCAGGTCGTGATCGAGTGCCACTCGTAGGACGTGTCGTCCTGGTTGACGAACGTCAGCGAGTGCCCGCGCGCGACGACCGGGAGCTTGGCGCCCTTGTTGTAGAGGAGCCCGAGGTCGCCGGGACGGAACTGGTAGTCCTTGATCTTGACCGTCGTGGTCTTGACGGTGGCCTTGGCGCGCCGCGGGTCCGGGTAGATCACGCCCTTGCCGCCGTGGTGGTCGTTCTCGGCCAGGTGGCCGTGGGTCAGCTCGCCGTCGGGGTCGACCGTCGACGCGAACGGGTCCGGGCCGGTCGTCTCGTGCGGCGCGACGAACAGCAGGACGATCCCCATGTTCTCGTACCAGGACGACTGGCGGGCGTCGTAGGTCGAGTGGATCGAGAGCGTGTCGCCGGCCTTGACCGCGGCGCGCCAGGTCGGCTTGGACGCCGTCAGGCTGACGTCCCACGACACCGGCCCGGCCGGGTCGTAGTACTTGGCCTGCGAGCGGAAGATCAACTTGGTGGTGTCGCCCCGCGTGACGTCGATGTCGTCGCGCAGCCCGCCCGGGTGCAGGTGGCCGACGGCGGCGACGATCGTCGCGTCGTAGGGCATCGAGAACTCGTTCTGGCGCGGGCCGCCCTTGTACGGGTCGTCGACCGCCTCGTCGGGGAACGTGAACTGGCCGTCGGCCCCGCCGCTGTGCTGGGCGACGTCGAAGACCGGGTAGGCCCAGCCGCGGCGCACGTCCATCCAGAACGGGATCACCGGCGTGACGGCCTGGGCCAGATCCGACGACGCCGGGATGAAGTCGAGGTCCCACACGAGCCGGACCTTGGTGGCGTTGGGCGTGTTGTTGTGGATCATCTCGTTGAGGATCCAGCCGTCGGTCTTCTTGTAGGCGTACCCGTAGCCGCGCGGGATGCGGAAGACCGTCTTCTCCTCCCCGCCGAAGAAGATCGGCTGGATGTTGCCGACCGGCGAGGCCGGCGACGCGCCCGACCCGTTGAGCCAGACGCCGTGGTGCAGGTGGATGACGTCGACCGGCGGGACCGTGCCGTCGAGGTAGGTGAGGTCCGGGCGGGCGCGCACGATGAAGCCGTCCTCCTTGGGCTTCTGCGACGCCGGGACGATCACGTTGTTGATGGAGTTCTGCCCCGGCTTGACCTGGATCGGGCCGGTCTGGAAGCGCAGGTGCTGGACGCCGGGGACGCCGTCCCAGGTGCCGGGCTCGGCGGCGGACGCCGGGGTGGCCGCGCAGGCCGCCGCGGCGATGACGGCGACGAGCGTCGCGACGATCCGGGACATGCGCGCGACCCTCTCAGAAACGCGGGCGCCGCGCCGGCCCCGCGGACGCCGACCTCACGGCGAGGGCGGTGTCCTCGGAGGGCGGGACGGATCCGCGCCGACCGTCACCGGCGTGAGGTAGAGCCGCGCGATCGCCGGCGTCGTCGTGCAGAGCGTGTCGCGCGCGACCTGGAGCGTGGTCGCGACGTCGTCGCCGGTCAGGCCCTCGCGCAGCTGGACCTCGGCGGCGACCATGGCGGACCTCGGGCCCAGCGAGACGGCTTCCAGGGAGCGGACGGCGACGATGCCCGGCTGGCCCTCGATCGCCTCGCGCAGCGCGTCGAGATGGCGCGGCGCGACGGACTGGTTGGTCAGCAGCGCGCGGTTGCGGCCGGTCAGCCGGATCGCGACGTAGGTCAGCAGGCCGCCGATGACGATCGTCGCGATCGGGTCGAAGATCTCGATGCCGGTGACCTTGTGCAGGATCAGCGCGGTGAGCGCGAGCGTGGCGCCGAGGACGTCGATCGTGTCCTCCAGGTAGACCGTCGTGACCGTCGGGTCCGACGACTCCGCGATGAACTGGCGCAGCGGCATCCCGGCGCGAGCAGCGCGGCCGCGCAGCTCGTGGACCGCGATCGCGCGCGAGGTGCCGTCGAGGACGATCGCGATGACGAGGATCGACACGCCGACCCAGAACGCCTCCAGCGCCCGCGGGTGGAAGAGCGCGTTGATGCCCTCCCAGATCGACACCGCGCCGCCGACGACGAACATGCCGATCGCGGCCAGCAGCGCCCAGTACCAGCGCTCGGGCCCGTAGCCGAGCGGATGGCTCTCGTCCGGCGGCCGCTCGGAGCGGCTGATCGCCATGAACAGGAAGATCTCGTTGCCGGCGTCCGCGACCGTGTGCAGCGTCTCGGCGAACAGCGCCGCCGAGCCGGTGAGCGCCGCGGCGATGCCCTTGGCGATCGCGATCGCGGTGTTGGCGGCCAGCGCGGCGAGGACGCTGGTGAAGCTCGCGTCGCGCGCGGTCTCGGGCCCGGACCCGGCGTCGCCGGTCACCGCCGGCTCCCGCCCGCCGCGCGGTGGCGGTCGTGGGCCAGCGCGTCGAGCGTCAGCTCCAGCTGGCGCTCGGTCAGCGGCCGTCCGGGCAGCGGCGCGCCGCCGGGCGCGAGCGCGTCGAGCTGCAGCGCCAGGAAGCGCTTGGCGTAGGCCGGGCTGGCGCCGGCGGTGCCCTCGCCGACGCGTCCGACCGCGAGCAGCACCATCAGGACGTCGCTCTCGGTGACGTCCTCGCGCAGGTCGCCGTCGGCCTGGCCGCGGCGGACGAGGTCGCGCAGGTGCGTGCGCAGGCGGCGCGACAGCAGCTGCGGGACCGGCACCTCCGGGTCGCGCGCGGCGAGCACGTTGATGAACGCGCGGTTGGCCCCCTGCCACGCGACTGCGGTCTCCATCCACGTGTGGAACGCGGACCGGCCCGCCGGCAGCCCCAGCGCGTCGCCCGCCATGCCCGCCAGGCGGTCGGCCTCCTCGCGCAGGATCAGGCTGAACAGCGCGTCCTTGGTCGGCACGAAGCGGTAGAGCGTGCCGATCCCGACCCCGGCCCGCGCGGCCACGTCCTCCATCTTGGCCGCCACCCCGCGCTCGGCGACGACCTCGCGCGCGGCCGCCAGGATCCGCTCCCGGTTGCGCTGGGCGTCGCGTCGCGGGGCGCGTCCTGTCGCGGGCGTCACGGATCCAAGCCTAGTGTTGGCACACTGACGACCATGCCTCGCCCCACCTTCCACCGCATCCTCGTCGCCGTCGACGGCTCCCGCCACGCCGACCTCGCCCTGTCGGTCGCGGTCGCGCTGGCCGAGCGCGACCACGCGCGCCTGACGGTCCTGACCGTCATCCCGAACGTCACCGAGTCGGCCGCGATGGCCTACGGCGCCGGCGTCGACCCGGTCGCGATGCAGCGCGACGCCGACACCGCCGCCGAGAAGACGATGCGCGCCGCGCTGGAGGAGGTGCCCGACGACCAGCCGGTCGAGACCGTCCAGCGCCGCGGCCACGCCGGCCCGGAGATCGTCGAGCAGGTCAAGGCCGGCGACCACGACATCGTGATCCTCGGCGCGCGCGGCCTCGGCCGGATCGGCTCCATGTTCGGATCGGTCAGCCAGCACGTGCTGCGCCACGCGAAGTCCGCGGTGTTCGTCGCGCACCTCCCGGAGGACGCCGCGGCCGAGGCCGAGAGCGAGGATCAGGGCGAGGGCTAGCCCAGGTCCACCACCTCGGTGATCGCCAGCGCGTCGCGCAGCCGCGCGTCGTGCGTGGCGACGACGAGCGCGCCGGGCCAGCCGTCCAGCGCGCGCTCCAGCAGCTCCAGCGACTGAACGTCGAGGTGGTTGGTGGGCTCGTCGAGCAGCAGGCACGACGCGCGGCGGTGGCCGAGGACGGCCAGCTCCGCGCGCGTGCGCTCGCCGGGCGAGAGCGTGCCCGCGGACCGCGACACGCGGTCGGCGCCGAGGCCGAAGGACGCCAACGCGGTCCGCGCTTCCGAGCGGTCCAGGCCCGTGAGCGCCCGGACCGACGCATCCAGCGGGACGTCGCGCGCCAGCACGTCGCGGGCCTGGCCGAGCCGCGCGACGACGGCGGTGGGCGCCGCCTGCCGGGCGCCCGCCGCGAGCGGCAGCTCGCCCAGCAGCGCGGCCATGATGGTGGACTTGCCCGAGCCGTTGGGCCCGCGCAGGAGGATCCGGTCGCCGTAGGAGACCGCGAGGTCGATCGGCCCGACGCGGAAGCCGCCGCGCTGGAGCACCGCGCCCTCCAGCGCCACGACCGGCCCGCCGCGCCGCTCGGCCGCGGTCAGCTCGAGCTTCAGCGCCCGCTCCTCCCACGGCTTGTCGGGGACGTCGATGCGCTCCATCCGCGCCTCGACCTTGCGCGCGCGCCGCTGCATGCCCTGCGCGCGCGACCGGACGAACTCGGCCGAGTGCTTGTCGTGGTCGTGGCCCGCGTGCTTGGAGCGGCCCATGGCGCTCTGCGCGCGGGCGCGCGTCTCGCGGATCGCGTCGTCGAGCGCGGCCCGCTTGGCCTGCGCCTGGTCGTGCTCGGCGACCGCCCGCACGTGGGCGGCGTCGCGCTCGTGCTCGTAGGCCTCCCAGCCGCCGGCGTAGGCCGTGGCGGTGCCGGTGCGGCCGTCGAGCTCCAGCAGCGACTCGGCCGAGCGCTCCAGCAGCGCGCGGTCGTGGGAGACCAGCACAACGCCGCCGGACCGCTGGGCCAGCAGCTGCGCCAGGCGCTCCAGGCCGTCGTGGTCGAGGTGGTTGGTCGGCTCGTCGAGCAGCACGACGTCGAAGCGCGCGGCGCGCAGGACCGCGAGGCCGGCGCGGGCCGCCTGGCCGCCCGACAGCGACGCCAGCGGGCGGTCGAGCAGCGCGGCGTCCAGGCCCAGCTCGGCGGCCGCGGCGGCGACGCGGGCCTCCGCGTCGGCGCCGCCGAGCGCCAGCCAGCGCTCCAGCGCGGCCGCGTGCGGCGTGACCGCGTCGAGGTCGCCGGCGGTCAGCCGCGCCTCCAGGCGGTCCACGTCGCGGGCCGCGGCGGCGACGCCGAGGCGCTCGAGCATCGTCGCGCGGACGGTCGCCTCGCGCCCGGCGGCGACGTCGGCGTCGGCCATCTGCGGCAGGTAGCCGACCGTGCCGAAGCGGGCGACCGTGCCGCCGTCGGGCGGCTCGATCCCGGCGAGGACGCGCAGCAGCGTGGACTTGCCGGACCCGTTGGGGCCGACGATGGCCAGGCGCGTCCGCGCGTCGACGCGCACGTCGACGTCGTGCAGGACGGTGCGGTCGCCGTGATGGCGGGTGATCTTCTGGGCGTCGAGAAGGGTCGACGGCATGTGGGGAGCTCCTGTGGAGGACGGCGGACACGAACGGGCGGTGCGAGGACGGCAGCGGCTCACGCCCGGCCGGAGAGCAAGGTCATCCGGACGCCGGGTGCGGCGGGGAAAGCTGTCGTCAGATCCGATCGCGCATAGGTCGGCCCGTGAGGGCCGCCGAACAACATATCGCGCTTGTCCGGTGCCCGGCAAGCCGGACGGTCGGCGGGGACGGCGCGTCGACCCGGCCGGGCCAGGAAGTAGGTTCCCGGTCCGATGCTCGGATCGCTGTCGGACCTGGAGCGCCGGCTGGCCGTCCCCTACGCGGTCCTGATGATCGGCGCGAACATCGTCGGCGCGGTGATCGTGACCGCGCTGATCCGCTTCGTGCTGCCGCTGCCGCACATCGACGACCCGCACCACGTCACGCAGGTCAACATGGTGTGGTTGGCCGGGTACCTGGCGATCGCGGTGCCGGTCGGCGTCGTCTGGGTCCTGTGGCTGCTGCGCCCGGTGCTCGCGTGGCTGCGCGCCGACCGGCCGCCGACGCCCGAGGAGCAGCGGCTCGTGCTGCTCACCCCCGCGCGCGAGGTCGTCGCGCACGGCGTGCTGTGGGGGCTGAGCATCGTCCTGTTCTTCATCATCAACTCGCGCTACAGCCACAAGCTGGCGGTGCTCTCGGCGATCACGATCGCGCTGGGCGCGCTGGCGACCTGCGCGTTCGCCTACCTGTTGGCGCAGCGCGTGCTGCGCCCGGTCGCCGCGCGGGCGCTGGCCGACTCGGTGCCCGACGACCCGGCGCTGCCGGGGATCACGACGCGCGTGCTGCTGACGTGGGCGCTGGGCAGCGCGGTCCCGGTCCTCGGCGTGACGCTCGTCGGGGCCGGGCAGCTGACCGGCGCGGTCGAGGCCTCGGCGCACCGCCTGGCGATCACGGCGACCGTCCTGGGCGCGATCGCGCTGCTCGTCGGCGTCGCGGTGATGGCGCTCACCGCGCGCTCGCTGTCGGATCCGCTGGAGTCCCTGCGCCGCGCGGTCCGGCGCGTGCAGGGCGGCGAGCAGGACGCCGAGGTCGACGTCTACGACGGCTCGGAGGTCGGGCTGCTGCAGGCGGGGTTCAACCGCATGGTGTCGGGACTGCGCGAGCGCGAGGAGCTGCGCGACCTGTTCGGCCGCCAGGTCGGCGAGGACGTCGCGCGCCAGGCGCTGGAGCGCGGGATCACGCTCGGCGGCGAGGAGATCGACGTCGCCGTGTTGTTCATCGACCTGGTCGGCTCGACCGAGCTGGCCCACCAGCGGCCGCCCGCCGAGGTCGTCGAGCTGCTGAACGAGTTCTTCCACGTCGTGATCGACGTCGTCGACGAGCAGGGCGGCACGGTCAACAAGTTCATCGGCGACGCCGCGCTGGTCGTCTTCGGCGCGCCGCTGCACCACGACGACGCGGCCGGCGCCGCGCTGCGCGCCGCGCGAACGCTGCGCCTGCGCCTGGCCGAGGAGGTCCCCCACCTCGACGTCGGGATCGGCGTCTCGGCGGGCCTCGCCGTCGCCGGGAACATCGGCGCCCAGCAGCGGTTCGAGTACACCGTCATCGGCGACCCGGTCAACGAGGCCTCCCGTCTGACCGAGCTGGCCAAGCAGCACGACGGCCGCGTCCTCGCCTCCCGCGCCGCGCTGGAGCGGGCCGACGCCGACGAGCGCCGGCGCTGGGGCGACGTCGGCGAGGAGACGCTGCGCGGGCGCGCGGAGCCGACGCGGCTGGCGGCGCCGGCGTAGGCGCCGAGCGGGCTCACGCGGGGCCGGCCCCGTCCCCGCCGAAGCGCACCGCGAAGCGCGCGCCGCCGAGCGGCGAGTCCTCGATGGCGACGGTCGCGCCGTGGTGGCCGGCCTGCTGGGCGACGAGGGCCAGCCCCAGCCCCGACCCCGGCGCGACGGTGCCGTCGAGCCGCGCGAAGGGCGCGAAGATCCGCTCGCGGTCGGTCTCGGGGATGCCGGGGCCGTCGTCGTCGACGACGAGCGCCGCCCCACCCGGGCCGCGCTCGACGGTCACGGCCACGCGCGAGCCCCCGTGGCGCACGGCGTTGGTGACCAGGTTCTCGACCACGAGCCGCAGGCCGGGCTCCCAGCCCTCGACCACGACCGGCTCCTCGGGCAGCGTCGCGGTCACGCGCGGGCCCGCGCGCGTGACGACCTCGTCGACCAGCTCGGTCAGGTCGACCGGCGCGTGCTCGATCGGGCCGGCCTCCCCGCGCGCCAGCGCCTGCAGCCCGTCCAGCAGCGCGACGAGGCGCCGCTGCTGCTCCAGCGCGTCGCCGAGCATCGCGTCGCGCCGCTCCGCGTCCAGCTCCGGATGGCGCTTCAGGGCCGACAGCGTCGTCTGCACCGAGGTCAGCGGCGTGCGCAGCTCGTGCCCGGCGTCGGCCGCGAAGCGCCGCGTCGCGTCCAGCGCGCGCTCGCGATCGGCCGCGCTGCGCCCCAGCCGCGCGAGCATCGCGTTGAACGACCGCGCCACCGACCGCAGCTCGGTCGGCCCGGAGTCGGCGGGCACGCGCCGGTCGAGGTCCTCGTCCTCGGCGACCGACGCGGTGACCGTGCGCAGGCGACGCAAGGGCCTCAACAACAGCGACGCGGTCAACCACACCAACAGCCCGACGAGCGCCAGGCCGCCAGCGCCGATCAGCGCCACGCGGCGCTGCAGGACGTCGATCCGGTGCTCCAACCCCTCGAGGCTCGACGTCACCTCCAGCTGCGCGACGCCGCCGAGGTCGGGATCGCTGAGCGTCGTCACGTAGGCGCGGAAGCGGTGCCCGTCGGAGGTGAACGTCGACAGCCCGCGCGGCAGCGGGGCGTGGCGCGGCGGCGGCGGCCCCGCGTCCACGAGCGACGCCTTGCCGAGCCGGATCCGCAGCGACGAGCCCGTCGCCCGCAGCACCGCGTTCAGCCGCGCGTCGTTGGCCGGGACCTCGTCCTGCACGGCCGCCACCGCCGTCGGGCGCGCGAGCTCGGCGGTGCGCTTCAGCCGGTCGTCGAGCGCCTCGCGCTCGGAGCGGTCGATCTCGTGGAACGCGGCGGCCGCCGCGGCGACCATCACCGCGGCCAGGACGACCAGGACGCCGAGCGTCAGGCGACCGCGGAGGCTGCGCACGGCCGCTCAGGTTCTCATGGACGCAGGACGAAGCCCACGCCGCGCACGGTGTGCAGCACGCGCGGCTCCCCGTCCTGCTCGAGCTTGCGCCGCACGTAGCCGACGAACACGTCGGCGACGTTGGTGCCCGGGTCGAACGTGTAGCCCCAGACCTCCTCGTGCAGCCGCGCCCGGTCCAGGATCTCGTTCGGGTGGCGCAGGAACAGCGCCAGCAGGTCGAACTCGCGCCGCGTCAGGTCCAGCGCCCGCGCGGCCCGGACCGCCGTGCGCGCCCGCGGGTCCAGCCGGATGTCGCCGACGGTGAGCACCTCGTCGGCGCCCGCCGGGCGGCGGCGCAGCAGCGCGTGCAACCGCGCGACGACCTCCTCCAGCGCGAACGGCTTGACCACGTAGTCGTCGGCGCCCGCCTGCAGGCCGGCGACGCGGTCGTCGACCTCGTCGCGCGCCGACAGCACGCACACCGGCACCTGGTCGCCGGACGCGCGCAGCCGCTCCAGCACCTCCAGGCCGTCGAGGTCGGGCATCGAGAGGTCCAGCAGGATCACGGCCGGATGGACCCGCGCCGCGGCCTCCAGCGCCGCGCGCCCGCCCGACGCGGGCACGACCGAGAACCCCTCCAGCTCCAGCCCGGCGCCCACCGCGCGCCGGATCGCCGGATCGTCGTCCACGAGCAGGACGACCGGCCCCGCGGCCGGGAGGTCACCCACGCCCGCGGGCCTCGTGGTCGCCGCGGACGTCGCCGCGCGGGTCAGCCACGTTCGACGATCTCGCAGTCGCGACCCACCACGTCCTGGGGGTCGGCGATCACGCGATCCCGCCCGGAGCCGCAGTGCACCGTGTCGATCTCGCCGTCACGAACGTTGATGATGTCATTCCCGGCGCCGCCGAACACCTGGTCGGATCCCGGGCCGCCGGTGATGCGGTCGTTGCCGGCCCCGCCGAGCAGCGTGTCGTCGCCCGGGCCGCCGTTGATCCGGTCGTTGCCCGCGTCGCCCGCGATCACGTCGTTGCCCGGGCCGCCGTTGAGGCGGTCGTTGCCCGCGCCGCCGTAGATGTGGTCGTCGCCGCCGCGGCCGTTGATGACGTCGGGGCCGGGCGTGCCGTGCAGCTCGTCGGCGCGCGGCGTGCCCATGAGGGTCTGCGCGTGCACGACGCCCGCGGCGACGACGCCGAGGACGAGCGAGACGATGACGAGCGGCAGGACGTGGCGGAAGGACATCGACATGAGCATGACGCACCTTCCCGTGCGCGCACGGGATTCCGGTGCGATCTTCATAGTTCTCTCACGGAGCGTGAGGACTGGGTGAGAGCATGCTGAGAACCGGTGCGTGGACGGACAGGCTGTGGGCCATGACCCCCATGCGCATGCGCAAGACCATCATCGGCGCCACCGCGGCGCTCGCCCTGGTGCCGGCGAGCAGCGCGCTGGCCGCGACGATCTCCGGCGGCCCGGGCAACGAGCATCTCAAGGGCACCAACTTCGCCGACGTCATCGACGGCAACGCGGGCAACGACCACATCTACGGCCGTGGCGGCGACGACCGGCTGGTCGGCGGGCCCGGCAACGACCGCATCTGGGGCGGCGCGGGCAACGACACGATCTTGGGCGTGCAGGGCAACGACTGGCTCTACGGCGGGCCGGGCGACGACACGATCGTCGGGGACACCAACAACGCCGGCGACCGCACCTCGTTCGACCACCTCTTCGGCGGCGCGGGCAACGACACGCTGCGCGGCGGCGACTCGCGCGACCACATCTCGGGCGGCAGCGGCAACGACAAGTCCTACGGCGAGAACGGCAACGACATCATGTCGGGCGGCTCCGGCGACGACGTCCAGGACGGCGGCCCGGGCAACGACCGCATCTACGCGAACCTCGGCGTCGACACCACCTACGGCGGCGACGGCAACGACGACCTCTGGGCGCTGGCCCGCGGCGACGTCCACCCCGGCCCCAACGGCGAGGTCGACCAGATCGGCGACACGCTCGACGGCGGCAACGGCAACGACACGTTCCACACCCGCGACGGCGAGGTCGACCGCATCACCTGCGGCCCCGGCTACGACACCGCGCTGCTGGACAACGTCGACGTGATCACCGACGCGACGGCCGCCAACCCCAACGGCTCCTGCGAGAAGGTCGTCCGCAAGGACCCCAAGCCGTCCGAGTCCAAGTCCGAGGACCGGCACAGCGACCAGGCCTAGCGCTTCGTCGGGAGGCGACGAGCGGCGCGGGCGGCACGGCATCCTAGGATCGGGGCCATGCCGCCCGCCGTCCGCCTCGTCCCGTTCAGCGCCGCCCACCTGGAGGCGTTCGCGCCGATGACGGCCGACCCGGACGTCCTGCGCTACACGCGCTTCCCCGATCCGCCCGAGCCGGACTTCCCGCGCGTCTGGCTGGCCCGCTACGACGCGGGCCGCGCCGACGGCACCAAGGAGGCGTTCGCGATCCTCGACGGCGTGGGCGACGACGGCGAGCTGCTCGGCGTCGCGCTGGCCGTCGACGTCGACCGCGCCACGGGCGAGGCCGAGCTGGGCTGCCTCGTCGCGCCGGGCGCCCGCGGGCGCGGCGTGGCCACCGCCGCCGTCCGGCAGCTCACCGCGTGGGCGCTGGAGCAGGGGCTGGCCCGGCTGGTGCTGATGATCGCCGCCGACAACACGGGGTCGCGCACGGTCGCCGAGCGCTGCGGCTACGCGCTGGAGCGCGTCGAGGAGGACGCCGAGCTGCGGCCCGGCCGCCGCGGCACGCTGACGCTCTACGTCTTCAGCAGCGAGTCCAACGGGGCGCCCCAGGACTCCAGGTCGTCCGGCGGCGGCACCTTGTAGCCGAGGTCGACGCCGAAGCCGATGTCGCGCGTCGCCCACTTGGCGAACGTCTCGGCGAAGCGCTCCAGCGGGTTGGCGCAGGCGCCGGTCTGGCCTTCCTCGCAGCCGTAGCCGCGCGGGATCTCCGCGTCCAGCCGGGCGTCCATCGCCGGGGGCACCAGCGCGAAGTCGACCACGTGGCCCAGCTCGTGCAGCACGAGCCGGTCGATCCCGCGTTGCCCGTGGATGCGCATCGCCAGCCCGAGGTTGAGCGTCACGACAAAGCGCGAGCCGGCGGGCTGCGTCACGCCGACCACGCCCGCCTGGGTGCCCGCGACCCGGAGGTCGACGAGCCCGTCGACGGCGGCGATCAGCCGCTGGGCCTCGGGGCGCGCGTCGGCGACCGCCCGCAGGATCGCCTGCCGGTCAGGCTCGGCGATCCCGGGCGGGAAGGTGAACGTCGCGGCGCGCTCGGCGTCGCTGATCCGTCCGACCACGCGGCCCTGCTGCTTGGCCCCCGCGCGCGAGGCCGGGTGCGCGCGCAGCACGAGCGCCGCCACCAGCAGCGCCGCGATGCCGAGCGGCACCATCCAGGTCCGCGAATTGGTCCCCATATGTCCTGTATCGGCCGCGGGCGCGCTAGCTTGGAGGCGTGCCGCTCTCGGTCGACGGCCCTCGGTTCGCCTACGCGCTGCATTCGCTGCCGCCCAGCCGGGCCGGCCTACGCCGCTGGCGTTGGGAGCTGTGGCACGGCGCCCAGATGATCGCCGCCGGCTGGCGGCTGACCCAGGATCACGCCGAGCGCGCCCTCTGCACGGCGGCGTCCCGGCGCGGACACGCGCAGCTCGGCCTGCACCCGCTGCGCCCCGAGCGGACCTGGCAGACCAGCGGCCTGGCCTTCGGCGCCGAGGTCCTGCTGGACTGCGGCGCGTTCGAGTGCGTCCTGGTCCCGCGCCTGCCCGGCGCCGCCGGCTGGCAGCCGGCGATGGCCGTCTGACGCCCGCCGTCCCGGGTACGCTCCGGCACAAGATGCCGTCCCTCGTCCGGCGCGCGGCGCTCCTCGGCCTGACGGCCCTGGTCCTCTACGGCGTCGCCCCCGCGATCGGCGAGGTCCTGGGCGCGTGGCCGAAGGTCGCCAACCTCAAGCCGTGGTGGCTGGCCGGGATGGTGCTCACCGAGGTGCTGTCGAGCTGGTTCTTGTGGGAGCTCCAGGCGCTGTCGATCGGCACGCGCGACATGACCGCGGTCGCGACGTCGCAGCTGGCCGGCGGCGCGCTGGGACGCGTCATCCCCGGCGGCGCGGCCACCGCGGCGGCCACGCAGTACAACATGCTCAACGCGGCCGACGTGCCGCGCGCGGCGATCGCCACCGGCCTGGCCGCCGCGACCGTCCTGCAGATCGCCGCGCTGTGCGTGCTGCCGGTGCTGGCGCTCCCGGCGGTGATCTTCGGGCTGACCGTGCCGTCGACGCTCCTGGAGACGGCGATCCTCGCGCTCGTCGTGTTCTTCGCGATGCTCGGGATCGGGCTCGGGGTCGCGCGCAGCGAGAAGACGCTGCGCGGCGTCGGGCGCTTCGCCGTGCGCGTGTCGCGCCGCCTGCCCGGCGAGCGCACGCTGTCGCCGGAGTTCCCCGGGCGGCTGGTCACCCAGCGCAACGAGGTCTTCGAGCGGCTCGGCGACCGCGTCGTGTGGGCGTGCGCGGCGGCGGTCGGCCGCTGGCTCTTCGACCTGCTCGCGCTCGAGTTCGCGATCCAGGCCGTCGGCGCGAGCCCGCGCTACTCGCTCGTCCTGCTGGCCTACGTCACCGCCCAGCTGCTCGCCCAGATCCCGCTCACGCCCGGCGGGCTGGGCGTCGTCGAGGCCGGGCTGACCGCCACGCTGGCGCTCGCCGGCGTGAGCGGCGGCGACGCGGCGGTGGCCGTGTTGGCCTACCGCTTGGTCAGCTACTGGCTCATGCTCCCGGCCGGGTTGGTGGCCTGGATCGTGCATCGCAGGCGCCTCACGGTCTCCCCGACGACGTGAGGATCACCCGCCCGGGGGACCGCCGCGGGCTCGTGTGACCGAGATCACCGTCAACGCCCTCAAGCGACCTCCTACGGTGTCCGAACTCCCCAACGAACACCATCATGTCGCTGCTCCCCGTCTTCTCCTCCGCCGCCATCGTCATCGGCCTCGCCGCCTCCCTGCCGCAGTTGTACGCCATGCTTCGCGTGCGCTCCGCCGCGGGTCAGTCGGCGCTCGGCTGGATGCTCGGCGCCACCGTCAACACGCTCATGGCCTACGTGAACTTCGTGGGCTACCACGCCACGCCGCTGGCGCTGGGCAACGTCGCCTCGCTGGCGATCTGCCTGGCGGCGGTCGGCCTGGTCGTGCGCTTCGGCGAGGTCGTCGACGAGGTCGTCGACGGCTTCGAGGAGCCCCTCGTCGCCTTCCACGAGCTGCCGACGATGGAGTTCGTCGCCCTGCGCGACCAGCTCGAGGACGAGGCCCGCCGCCGCTCGCTCATCGCGGTCTAGTGTCGTGGTCTAGCGGCCGCCACCGGCTCGGCGTCGCCCAGTGCCGTCTCCGGCACGCCGAAGGCCTCGACCAGCGACTGGGCGTGGGGCCGCAACTCGGCGCAGAGCTGGTTGACGGCCTTGATGACCGCCTTGGAGCGCGTCGAGCTGAGCCGCCCGTGCTCCTGGAACCAGCCGCGGTCGGCCTCGATCGCGCTCAGGGCGTAGAGGTCGCAGACCCGGTCCAGCAGCCACCGCGACCCGGGATCGGCGCAGCGCCCGACGGCGGCCGCGCACTGCTCCAGCACGACGCACTCGACGTAGGCGCGCGCCGCCGCGATCAGGTGGTCCTGGACGTCGATCAGGACCGCGAGCGGGTCGCGGCCGGCGTCGATGCCGCCCTTCAGCCGCCGGGCGACGCCCGCCTTGACGTGGTCGGCCCGCCAGCGCAGCAGCTCCAGCTGGACGTCGCGCGTCCCGAGGTCCTGCTGGTCGTCGCGGCCGGGCAGGAAGTCGTCGGCCAGGCGCGTGAGCACCTCGCGCATCGCGGAGCGCTCGGCGACGACCTCGTAGCCCTGCTTGGCGTAGAACGACGCGGTGCCCAGCGGGTCCAGCTCGCCGAGCTGGTCGCGGAAGTCCGTCAGGAGGTTCTTGGCCGCGAGCTGGAGCAACACGGTGTTGTCGCCCTCGAACGTCGTGAAGACGTCGGTGTCGGCCTTCAGCGCGGCGAAGCGGTGGCCCTTGAGGTAGCCCATGCCGCCGCAGGCCTCGCGGCACTCCTGGATCGTCGCGGTCGCGTGCCAGGTCGCGATCGCCTTCAGCCCGGCGGCCAGCGTCTCCAGCTCGCGGCGCTCCCGCTCCAGGTCCGCGTCGGCGGTGAAGACGCGGTGCAGCCGCGCGACCAGCTCCTCCTGCGCGAAGTGCAGGGCGTAGGTCTTGGCCAGCGGGATCAGCAGGCGGCGCTGATGGGTGCGGTAGTCCATCAACACGACCTCCTCCCCGTCCGGAGGGCCGAACTGGCGGCGCGACTCGCCGTGGCGGATCGCGATCGCCAGCGCGACCTTCGTGGCGCCGATCGACGCGCCGCACACTGACACGCGCCCCTGGATCAGCGTCCCCAACATGGTGGAGAACCGCTTGGTGGAGGACTCGATCGGCGAGGTGTAGGTGCCACCGGCGTCGACCGAGGCGTAGCGGTCGAGCAGATGGTCGCGCGGGACCCGCACCCGGTCGAACCAGATCCGGCCGTTGTCGACGCCGTCGAGGCCGAGCTTGGCGCCGCAGTCCTCGATCCGGACGCCGGGCAGGACGGTGCCGTCCGCGTCGCGCACGGGCACCAGCAGCGCGTGCACGCCGCGCGACTCGCCCCCGACGACGAGCTGCGCGAAGACCGCGGCCATCCGGCCGTCGCGGGCGGCGTTGCCGATGTAGTCCTTGCGCGCGCCGTCGTGCGGGGTGTGCACGACGAACTCGCCGGTGGCGTCGTCGTAGGTCGCGGTCGTCTCCAGGGCCTGGACGTTGGACCCGTGGCCGGCCTCGGTCATCGCGAAGCAGCCCGGCAGCCGCAGCGAGGTGATGTCCTTCAGGTAGGCCTCGTGATGGCGGCGCGTGCCGAGGTGCAGCACCGCGCCGCCGAAGAGGCCGAACTGCACGCCGCACTTGACGAGCAGGCTGAGGTCGCCGAAGGCCAGCGTCTCGAAGCCCGCGACCGCGCCGCCGACCTGGCCGCGGCCGCCGAACTCCTCCGGGAACCCGCGCGCGGTCTCCCCCGCGTCGGCCAGCTCGCGCGCCCACCTCAGCACCTGCTCGCGGTGCTCCTCCAGCGGCAGGTCGGGCCGCGGCGCGTTCTCCGGCAGGCTCAGCCAGGCGCGGCACAGGTTGCGGATCTCGGCGTGCTCGCCGTCCAGCAGCGCACGCAGCTGCGCGACGTCGGCGGGCGGCGCTGCCGGTGGGACGTCCGGGGTGGTCGCGGCCATGGGGCAGGGCCTTCCCTGTCCGCACCGGAACCATGTGCAACGGGGAGCGAATACGTTGCGGGGACGTCATGCCTTCGCGCCGCCGCCGATCCGGACCCGAGATCCTCGCCCAGGACGGCGAGCTGCTGGTCCAGCGCGACGCCGACCGGCCGACCGGGCGGCTGCTGCGCCAGGGCGACATGGACGCCTCCTACGTCGACCTCGCCGACCCGCGCCATCTGGAGTTCGACTACCTGCGGCGGATGCGCGACGTCGTCGAGGCGCTGCGCGCGCGGCGGATCGTCCACGTCGGCGGCGCGGCCTGCGCGCTGGCGCGGTCGCTGCACGCGACCGATCGCGGCAACGTGCGCCGCCAGGACGTCGTCGAGGTCGACGAGGGCGTCGTGGCGATGGCGCGCGAGCACTTCGGGCTGCGGCGCGCGCCCGGGCTGAAGGTCCGGGTCGCCGACGGGCGCGCGTGGGTGGCCGGCCGCGACGACGGCTCGATCGACGCGCTGCTGATCGACGCGTTCGTCGGCGCGCGCGTGCCGCGGCACCTGGCGACGCGCGAGGCGCTGGCCGACTACGCGCGGGCGGTCGCGCCCGGCGGCGCGTTGGCCATCAACGTGGTCGACAGCCCGCCGCTGGACGACGTCCGCGCGATCGCCGCCGGGCTGCGCGAGACGTTCGCGACGGTCGCCGCCGTCGCCGCCGGGCCGGTGCTGCGCGGGCGCCGCCAGGGCAACGTGGTGCTGGTCGCCGGCCACGGGCCGCTGCCGCTGGAGCGCCTGCGGGTGCGCGGCGCGGCCGACGGGCGGTCGCCGGCCCAGCTGGCGGGGCCGCACGACGTGCAACTGCTCTGCCGTGGCGTCCCGCCGTGGCAGGATGGGCCCTGATGCATCTCTCGCTCGTGTCGGTGTTGGAGGAGTCGGCGCTGCGGCGGCCGGACAAGGTCGCGGTCGTCGAGGGCGACCGCCGGGCGACCTACGCGGAGCTGTGGGACGCCGCGCTGCGGCGCGCGGGCGCGCTGCGCGAGGCGGGCGTCCAGCCCGGCGACCGCGTCGCGCTGCTGGGCCTCAACACCATCGACTTCGTCACCGCCTACTACGGCATCCTCGCGCGCGGCGCGGTGGTCGTGCCGGTCGCGCCGATGCTCGTCGCCGACGAGGTGGCGTTCCTCGTCGAGGACTCCGGCGCGAAGGTCGCGCTGGTCGCCGACGACCTCGCGGGGATCGTGGAGGGCGCCGACGTGCGCGCGCTGCCGTTCGGCGCCGCCTTCGCCGACGCGCCCGAGCCCCACCGCGAGGCGCGCGAGCCGCTGGACCCGGCCGTCGTGTTCTACACCTCCGGGACGACCGGCCGGCCCAAGGGCGCGGTGCTGACGCAGCTCAACCTGGTGCTGAACGCGTTCACCAACGCCTTCACGGCCAACCGGCTGACGCCCGACGACGTCATGTTCGGCTGCCTGCCGCTGTTTCACACCTTCGGCCAGACGGTCGCGCTGAACGGGACGTTCCTGGTCGGCGGCACGCTGATCCTCCAGCCGCGCTTCGAGCCCGCGGAGGCGCTGCGCCTGATGGTCGAGCACGGCGTCACCGCGTTCCTGGGCGTGCCGACCATGTACATGGCGTTGCTGGCGGCGGCCAAGGAGAACGACGGCGGGCCGCTGCCGAGGCTGCGCCTGTGCGTGTCCGGCGGGGCGCCGCTGCCGGTGCGCGTCCTGGAGGAGTTCGACGATCACTTCTCGGTGACCGTCCAGGAGGGCTACGGGCTGTCCGAGACCTCCCCCACCGCGACCGTCAACCAGCTCGAGTACGGCGTCGAGCCCGGCTCGATCGGCCATCCGATCTGGGGCGTGGAGGTCGAGATCGCCGACCCCGAGGTCGACGACGCCATCGTCCTGAAGCCCGTCGGCGAGGTCGGCGAGATCGTCATCCGCGGCCACAACGTCTTCGCCGGCTACCACGGCCGCGAGGACGCGACGGCCGCCGCGATCGTCGACGGCTGGTTCCGGTCCGGCGACCTCGGCACCAAGGACGAGCGCGGCTTCATCCGGATCGTCGACCGCAAGAAGGACCTCATCCTGCGCGGCGGCTACAACGTCTACCCGCGCGAGGTCGAGGAGGTCCTGGTCCGCCACCCGGCCGTCGACCAGGCCGCGGTCGTCGGCGTGCCGCACGAGACCCACGGCGAGGAGGTGCTCGCGGTCGTGGTCCTGCGCGAGGGCGCAGGCGCCGTCACCGAGGACGAGATCCTGGCGTGGGCGGGCGAGCGCGTCGCCCGCCACAAGCGCCCGCGGATCGTGCGGATCGTCGACGAGCTGCCGCTGGGGCCGTCGCGCAAGGTGCTCAAGCGGGAGCTGCGCGACCGCTTCTCGGGCGCTGCCTGACGCCCGTGCGCCCGCCACGGTGCAGGACGGTCTGAAGCTCCTCCAGCGCCGTGTGGAGGTGGTCGATGAACGGCCACGCGTCGGGGATCTGGCCCTGGTCGGTGACGATCCCGAAGTCGAGGTGGTCGCGGTAGGACATCACGGTCATGTTCAGGCCGACGCCGTCGACCACGACGCTGACCGGGAACAGCTTCTCCAGCCGCGCGCCCGCGCAGAACAGCGACTCGCGCGGGCCGGGGACGTTGGAGATCACGAGGTTCAGCGGCGGGCGCGTGCGGCCGAGCAGGTCGATCGTCGTGCGCGCGGCCAGCGCGGCGACCGCCGGCGGGATGAACGCCGTGGCGTCGGTCAGCAGCGACGCGGGCAGCGCGGCGTGGTTGGCCTTGGCGCCGCGCAGCAGCTCGTGCGCGCGGACGAGGCGGTCGCGCGGGTGGGCGACGTCGGTCGGGATCGGGACGATCAGCGCCGAGATGCGGTTGCCGAACGTCCCGGCCTCGTGCGGCGCGCGGACGCTGACCGGGACCATCGCGACCAGCGGCGTGCGCGGCAGCTCGTCGCGGTCGATGAGCCACCGGCGCACGGCCGACGCGCAGAGCGTGACGACGACGTCGTTGACCGTGATGCCCAGCTCGTTCTTGATGGCCTTGACGGCGTCGAGGCTGAGCGAGCCGAAGGCGAAGCGGCGGTGCGGCGAGATCCGGCCGTTGAACGAGGTCTTGGGCGCGCGGGCGGACGTGATCTCCAGGATCTCGGGCGAGGTCGGCGCCCCCGCCAGGCCGCGCAGCCGCGACAGGCCCTTGCTCAGCGCGGGCACGACCGGGAACGCGTTGGCGCCCGGGACCTCGGTCAGCGCGGGCAGCGTGCTCGGCAGCGTCCGGAGCGCGCGCAGCGGCTGGCGCGGGACGCCCGCGGCGCCGCGGGCGAGCATCTCCAGATCCGACGGGACGCGCTCGCCGTGGCGGCCGGCGTGCTCGTCGGGCGGGATCTCCTTGCCCTCGGGCGAGGGGTCGAGCAGGACGGTCAGGATCTCGTTGCCGCTGACGCCGTCGACGACCGCGTGGTGGACCTTGGTCAGCAGCGCGACCCGCCCGTCCGGCAGGCCGTGGATGAGGTACAGCTCCCACAGCGGGCGAGTGCGGTCCAGCGGCCGGGCGAAGATCCGCGAGACGGTCTCGGCGAGCTTGCGGTCGTCGCCGGGCGGCGGGATCGCCGACTCGCGGATGTGGAAGTCCAGGTCGAAGTCGGGGTCCTCGACCCAGTAGGGCAGGTCGAGGCCGAACGGCACGTTGACGAGCTTCCAGCGAAACGGCGGCAGCAGGTGCAGGCGCTCGCCCACCATCCGGCAGAGGTCCTTCACGGTCAGCGTCCCGCCGGGCGCCGTGCTGGGGTCATAGACGCACAGCGACCCGACGTGGCCGTAGGTGCGGCTGGACTCCACGGCGAGGAACTGGGCGTCCAGGCTCGTCAGCTGCTTCATGTTCCCCAGCGTTCCCAACTCGCGCGGGGCCTAGCCTTCCTGTCGTGACGTCTTCTCCCACCCTCTGGACGATCGGCTACGAGAAGCTCCTGCCCGGCGCGCTGGTCGCCGAGCTGGAGCACGCCGGCGTGCGGCGGCTGATCGACGTCCGCTACCGGCCGCAGTCGCGCCGCGCGGGCATGTCGAAGACACGTCTGGGCGAGCTGCTGGGCGAGCACGGCATCGCCTACGAGCACCGCCGCGCGCTCGGCACGCCGCCGGACATCCGCTGGTACTACAAGAACCGGCGCTCGGCCGAGGGCGCCGCGCTCTTCGGGGAGCACATCGAGCACGAGGAGGGCTCCGCCGCCCTCGACGCGCTGGCGCGGGAGCTGCGCTCCGGCGCGCCGCCGACCGCGCTGATGTGCCTGGAGGCCGACCCGGCGATCTGCCATCGGCGCACGGTCGCCGAGCACCTGCGCGCGCGGGTGCCGGGGCTGCGGGTCGTCGACCTCTGAGCCGTCAGGCGGCGAGGCGGTCGGCCCCGGTCCCCGCGCGGCGCTCGCGCTTGGACGCGTACATGCGCGCGTCGGCCAGGCGCAGCGCGGCCTCGGGGTCGGTGGTCTCGTCGGGGAGCGATACGGCGCCGACCGAGGGGCCGATCGCCTCCTCGCTCAGCGCGGCGCGGGCGCGCTCGCGCAGCTCCGGCACGGCGGCCGCGGACGTGCGCAGCAGCACGCAGAACTCGTCGCCGCCGAGGCGATAGGCGACGCCGGCGTCGCCGACCGCGGCCGCCAGCCGGGTCCCGAGGCGCGCCAGCAGCGCGTCGCCGGCGGCGTGGCCGGCGCGGTCGTTGTAGGCCTTGAAGCCGTCGAGGTCGAAGAAGAGCAGCGTCGCGGGAACGCCCTCGGCCGCCTCCGCGGCGGCGACGTCGAGGTCGTCGACCATCCGGCGGCGGTTGGCCAGGCCGGTGAGGGCGTCGGTGAGCGCGTCGTGGCGGCTGGCGCGCAGCAGGCGGTGGTGCTCGGCGAGCGTCAGCCCGGACCGCACGGCGGCGACCAGCAGCGCGGCGGCGGCGAGCGCCGCGGCGAGGTCCGGGGCCTCGGCCAGCGCGGCCCACAGCAGGATCCCGAGGTCGATCAGCGCCAGGACGCCGGGCATCACGATCAACATCGTCGTGTCGGTCACCCGCGCGCGGCGCGCGGGCGCCAGCCACGCGCCGGCCGCGGCGGCGATCAAGGCGATGGGGTTGCCGACCAGCTCCCACGTCGGGACGTAGCCGCCGGTCGCGTGCGCGAAGGTGAACCAGACGTCGGTCCCGACGTGGCCGAGCGCCCAGACCAGCAGCAGGATCCAGTCCCGCGTCAGCCGCCAGCCGCCGGTCGCCAGGACGACGCCCAGCACGCCGAGCATGAGGAGGTCCATCGCGATGTAGGCGACGCCGGTCGCCGAGCCGCTGTCGCCGGACAGCGCCGAGCCGAAGAAGACCAGCGTCACGACCGCCGCGAGCGTGATCCCGCCCATCACGCCGTCCAGCACCAGCGGCGCGCGCAGCGGGGCCAGACGGTCGCGGATCAGCCGCAGGACGCCGGCCAGGCCGCAGGCGAAGGCGAAGAAGAAGACGATGTCGCTCGGGTTGGGCGACGGCGGGTCGGCGACGCCCTCGTAGACGAAGTGCCAGTAGGCGTCGCCGACGGCGAGGCCCACCGACGACAGGCCGATGAGCACCCACGCCAGCCGCTCGCGCGGCCGGCGGACGGCGCCGACGAGGCACAGCGCGGCGGGCGCGGCTTCGGCGAACAGGTAGACCAAGCCGGGGCCGTGTCCGCCGAGCGACCGGCCGACGTACGTCACGGCTGACAGCGCGCACAGCCCCAGCAGCACGATGGCGACACGGGGCACGTCCCTGCGGTCGGCCGCGGACGGCGCTCCTTGAGGCGCGATGGCCGCGCGTCTAGCCCGGTCGGAGGCCCGCCGCCAGCGCGCCGATCAGGCGGCCGAACGACTCGTCGACGTCCTGCTGGAGCCCGAAGCCGCCGGACGTCTCCAGCGAGGCGAAGCCGTGGACCGCGGAGCGGATGCCGCGGACGGCGTGGATCGTGTCGTCGTCGGTCAGCTCCCAGGCGCGGAGGACCGACACGAACGTGGCGACGACGGCGGCCGCGGCCTCCTGGCGCTCGGCGTCGTCGGCGGCGGGCGCGGAGACCGCGCCGGCGGCGTAGCGGCCGGGGTGCTTCTTGACGTACTCGCGGTAGGCCTGCGTGGCGGCCAGCAGCGCGTCGTCGCCGGACCGGCCGACGGCCGCGTCGCGCAGGCTCGCGCCCAGCTCCGCGAGGCCGAGCAGCGCGATGCCGCGGATCAGGCCGTCGCGGCCCTCGACGTGGTTGTACAAGGACGGTGACTTGACGCCCAGGGCCGCGGCGACGCGGCTGAGCGTCACCGCGTCCAGGCCCTCGCTGTCGGCCAGGTCGGCGGCCGCCCCGACGACCATCGCCTGGCCGAGGCCCGCGCGCGGCACCGCCTCAGCTCGCCTTCGCGATCGCCGCGTCCATCGCCGCGACGGGGTCGTCGACGATCTTGCCGTGGCCGGGCGCCAGCCGGGAGGGCTCCAGCGCGCGCAGCGCCTTGGCGGACTCCAGCTCGGTCGCGCGGCTCCAGGTCGCCACCCCCACCAGCGGGAAGCGCGGGTTGACCTTGGCCGACGTCGCGACGCCGCCGAGCGTCGAGTAGGCGTCGCCGCACAGCAGCGTGCGGTCGCGGGTGTCGAGGAACGCGACGTGGCCGGGCGTGTGGCCGGGCGCGGCGATCACCTCGAGCGAGCCGATCCGCTCGCCGGGCTCGAACGTCGCGGTCGGGGCGGTCTTGATGCCCGGGTAGCCGCCGCGGAGCTTGTCCTGAGGCTCGCCGGGGCGCAGCGACATGTCGGACTTGGTCAGCAGCGGCGCGTCGCGCTCGGAGATGAGCACCGCGACGCCGGGCAGCGAGGCGACCAGCTCGTCGACGCCGCCGACGTGGTCGCCGTGCGCGTGGGTCAGCGCGATGCGGACGATCGGCTGCCCGAGCTCGTGGGCGGCCTTCATGATGGCCTTGCCGCCGCCCTTGATGGTGGTGTCGACGACCGTGATGCCGTCGTCCTCGACGACGAGGTAGGCGTTGACGAGGCCGAGCCGGCAGACGCGATGGATCTGAGAGGTCATAGCCCTCAGACTAAGCATCTTAGTTTCGCGTGTCAAGCGCGCCCGACGGTCAGGCGTCAGGCGGTCCGTCGAGCAGGAACGACGCGCGCACCTCGCCCTCGTCGTCCAGGATCCAGCGGCGCGGGCCGTCGGCGACGATCGCGTGCTCGCCGGGCTGGGCCGGGGTCTTGTGCTCGATCTCGACGTCGAGCGCCTCGGGCTCCTCCCCCGTGGCGGCCGCCTCGGTCAGCAGCTCGGCCTCCAGCGGCGACCAGTAGGCGGCGTTGTTGACGTGGTCGGCGACGTCCAGCTCGGTCGGCCGGAAGACCCACGGCAGCCACGGCGCGTCGGCGGGCGGCGCCGGATGGCGCAGGCGGGCCTTGACCTCGCGGCCCGCGGCCGACGGCCCGTAGACCTCCAGCTCGCGCTCGGTGATCGGCATCGGGCGCGCGGTCCGCGGGTCGAGGTGGACCCACAGCGCGACGGCGTCGACCGACGCGCCGCCGGGCGTCGTGACGCTCGTGCGCCGCTGCGCCCACATCCGCCCCGTGGCGCTGGACCACGTGCGCACCGTCGCCCGCTCGCCGAAGCGCGGGAAGCGGTCCACCCGGATCCGCGCGCGCCGCACGACCCACAGCGCCACGTCCCCCACGCCGGCGTCGACGACGTCGTTGAGCGCCGCGTCCTGCAGCCAGCGCGCGAGCGCGTCCAGGCGCACCCGTCCGCCGGGCGCCGCGTCGGCCAGGCCCGCGATCACGTCCTGCTCGAAGGCCCGGCCGCGGCCGGGGTGCGGGACGATCTCGTCGAACTCGGCGCTCACACGGCGTCAACTTAGCGGCTGGCCTGTGCCGGCCCGCGGGCCCGGTGGGGTTCCTACAGGCGACCGGCGTCGAGCAGGCGGCGCAGGAAGCGCTGCGTCTCGGGGTGCTCGGGCTCGCCGAACATCTTGTCGGCCGACCCGCGCTCGACGATCTCGCCCGCGTGCAGGAAGCAGACCTCGTCGGCGACCTCGCGCGCGAAGCCCATCTCGTGGGTGGCGATCAGCATCGTCATGCCGCCGTCCTTCAGGTCGGAGACCAGCGACAGCACCTCGCCGACCAGCTCGGGATCCAGCGCGCTGGTGATCTCGTCCAGCAGCAGCGCCCGCGGGCGGGTCGCGAGCGCGCGCACGATCGCCACGCGCTGCTGCTGGCCGCCGCTGAGCCGGTCCGGGTAGTCGTGCTCGCGGCCCTCCAGGCCGAAGCGGGCCAGCAGCTCGCGGGCCCGGTCGGCGGCCTCGGCCTTCGCGGCGCCGTGCGCGCGCGTCGGCGCCAGCACGACGTTGTCGAGCACCGACATGTGCGGGAACAGGTTGAAGGCCTGGAAGACCATGCCCAGGCGCTTGCGCACGCCCGGCGGCGAGACGCTCGGGTCGGTGATGACCTCGCCGTCGAGGAAGACGTCGCCGTCGTCGATCTCCTCCAGCAGGTCGATGCAGCGCAGCAGCGTGGACTTGCCCGAGCCCGAGGCGCCGATCAGGGCGATGGCCTCGTGCTCGGCCACCGCCAGGTCGATGCCGCGCAGGACCTGGCGGTCGCCGTAGGCCTTGGTGACGCCGGAGACCTCGAGGACGGGCACCCGCGCCTCGCTCACGCCGACACCTCGGCGACCCCGCGTACGCGGCGCTCCTTGTTCTGCAGGTGGTCGACCCAGCGCGTCATCGGGATCGTCACGCACAGGTACAGCAGGCCGGCGCCGACGATCGGCGTGAAGATGAAGTTCGACGAGGCCTCGATCTGCGCGACGCGGAACGCCTCGATCGGCCCCAGGAACGAGACCAGGGCCACGTCCTTCTGCAAGGCGATGAAGTCGTTGAGCAGCGGCGGGATCACGCGCCGGATCGCCTGCGGCAGGATCACGTGGCGCATCGCCTGCGCGCGCGTCAGCCCGAGCGCCAGCGCGCCCGCCATCTGCGACGGGTGCACCGACGAGATGCCCGAGCGGAAGACCTCGGCGACGTAGCCCGAGTAGGCCAGCGCCAGCGCGATGCCGCCGAGCACGAGCGGGTCGGTCGGCAGCCCGTGCAGCGACAGCGCCGGGACGCCGAAGCCGATCGTGTACACCAACAACACGACCGGCAGGCCGCGCATGACGTCGGTGAAGACGGTCGAGACCAGCCGCAGCGGGAACAGCGCGGGCGTCCGCGTCGAGCGGATCAGCGCCAGCACGAGCGCCAGGACCAGCACGCAGCACTCGACGATCACGAACAGCTTGATGTCGAGCCAGAAGCCCTTGAGCAGGTCCGGCAGCGCCTTCTTGAAGTCGTGCCAGTCCAGGAACGTGGTCTTGACCTCGTCCCAGCCCGGCGCGGTCACGACCAGCGCGATGACGATCCCGAAGAAGGCGATCGTCGAGGCCGCGGCGATCAGGGCGCCGCGGCGGGCGCGCCGCCGCTTGGCGGCGGCGCGCTCCTCCTGACGGGTGAGCGTCGTGGCGCTCAGGACAGCTCCGGAGCGCCGGCGGCGGCGCCCATCCACTGGTCCTCGATCTTCTTCAGCGTGCCGTCGGCGGCGAGCTTGTTGACCGCGTCGCTGACGCACGAGGTCAGCTTGGAGTCCTTCTGGAGCAGTGCGCCCCACTGGTCGCCGCCCGGGGCCTTGAACTGGCCGACGATCTTGGCGTCCTCGACCTGCGCGGCCGTGAGGTAGAACGCGGTCGGGAGGTCCACGACGACGACGTCGACGGCGCCGTTCTTGAGCGCGCGGACGACGTCGTTGGAGTCGTTGAAGACCTTCGGCTGCGACGACGGCTTGATCGTGTCGTTGACGGCGTCCAGCGACGTCGTGCCGATCTGCACGCCGATCTTGGCGTCCTTGAGGTCGGCCAGCGACTTGGCGTTCGCGGCGCCGGACTTCTTCAGCGCGACGACCGCCTGCGGCGCCGTGTAGTACGGCTCGGAGAAGTCGACGCGCTTCTGGCGCGCGGGCGTGATCGAGATCTGGTTGACGTCGAAGTCGAACTTCTTCGGGCCGGGCGCGTAGGAGGAGTTGAACGGCACGACCGTCCACTTGACCTCGTCCTTGGCGAAGCCGAGCCGGCCCGCGATCGCGTAGGCCACGGCGGACTCGAAGCCCTTGCCGTTGGACGGGTTGTCGTCCTCGAAGTACGGCGGGTAGGCGGGCTTGTCGGTGCCGACCGTCAGCTGGCCGGACTTCACGAGCGACAGGTTGGCCTTGTCGCAGCTCGTGTCGGCCGTGGCCGTCGTGGTCGCGGCGGCCTGCGTGGAGGCCGAGGACTTGTTGTCGTTGTCGCTGCTCCCGCAGGCGGCGACGAAGAAGGCCGCGGGGATCAGGACCGTCGCCAGCAGCGGGCGATGAGGCTTCATGGGCGTGCTCCGGGGGATGGTGCGCCGGCAAAGTCCGTTTGCCGATCGGGAATCGCGGTCTTGACTGTACCGCGCGGACGGTTCAGGGCGCGCTCCAGACGGGGCGGCAGCCGCCCGTCGGTCGACAGCCACGAGCCCGCGAGGATCAGCAGCAGGCCCGCGACGGCGCCCGTGCCGGGCCGCTCGCCGAGCGCCGCGACGCCCAGCGCGACGGCCACGATCGGCGAGATGTAGGTGATGACGGTCGCGCGACCGGGGCCGACCTCGGCGATCAGCGCGCCGAAGAGCACGAACGCGGCGGCGGTGCAGAACAGGCCGAGCACGACGATCGAGGCCAGCGCGTCGCCGGCGGGCGTGCTCGACGGCGGGTTCAGCAGCGCGGGCGGGGTCAGGATCACCGCCGCGATGCTCAGCGCGACGGCCATCAGCCCGCGCGGGTCCAGCGTCCGCAGGCGCAGGTTGATGACCATCGGCCCGATCGCGTAGCCGACGGTGGCCAGCAGGATCGCCAGCGCGCCGAAGAGCGCGTCGCGCGAGCCCGAGACGTCGAGGCCGACGAGCGCGATCACGCCCGCGAAGCCGATCGCCAGGCCGACCGCGCGGCGGCCCGAGACGCGCTCGGTCGGGTCGAAGCGCAGCGCCAGCAGCGCGACGATCATCGGGACGGCGGCGACGAGGATCGCGGCGAGGCTGGAGTCGACGTGGCGCTCGCCGGCGGCGATCAGCGGGAACGGGCCGCACATCTCGGCGATCGCGTAGAGCAGCAGCCACGGGAGCGCCTCGCGCGTCAGCGCCTGCTTGAGGACGCCGGCGCGGTGGCTGAGCCAGAGCAGGATGACCGCGGCGATCACGATCCGCGCCCACGACAGGAAGAACGGCGGGACGCCGCCGTCGACCGCGACCTTGACGAACAGGTACGGGATGCCCCAGAGGGTCGCCACGGCGGCGAAGGCGGTCCAGGCGCGGGCGCTCATGACCCAGCACGCTACCGTCGGACCATGGTCCGTCTGAGCGTCCTCGACCAGTCCCCGGTGCGCGAGGGCGGCACGGGCGCGCAGGCGCTGCGCGAGACGCTCGACCTCGCGCGGCTGGCCGACCGGCTCGGCTACCACCGCTACTGGGTCGCCGAGCACCACGGCGGGCCGATGCTCGCCGGGCCGTCGCCCGAGGTGCTGATCGGCCCGATCGCCGCGGCGACCGAGCGCATCCGGGTCGGCAGCGGCGGCGTCATGCTCCCGCACTACTCGCCGCTGAAGGTCGCCGAGAGCTTCAGCGTCCTGGCCGGGCTGTTCCCGGAGCGCATCGACCTCGGGCTGGGGCGCGCGAGCGGGACCGATCCGCTGACGCAGTACGCGCTGCAGCGCGACCGGCGCGACGCCGCGCCCGACGACTTCCCCGACCAGTTGGTGGAGCTGCTCGCGTACCTGAGCGGGTCGTTTCCGGCCGGCCATCGCTTCGCGCGGCTCGCCGAGCTGCCCGGGCGGCCGGAGACGCCGGAGCCGTGGTTGTTGGGGTCCTCGCCGCAGAGTGCGATCTGGGCGGGCCAGCTCGGCCTCCCCTACGCGTTCGCGGACTTCATCTCCCCGGCCAACGCGTCGATCGCCGCCGACTACCGGGCGCGCTTCCAGCCGAGCGAGCGCCACCGCTTCCCGGTGACCGCGGTCGCCGCGTGGGTCCTGGCCGCCGACGACGAGGCCGAGGCGTGGCGGCTGGCGGCGTCGTCGCGCATGGCCTTCAAGATGCTGCGCCGCGGGCGGCTGATCGCGGTGCCGCCGGTCGACAAGGCCCTGCGGTTCCTGGAGTCCGAGGGCGAGGCCGTCGGCGAGCCCCCGCCCGGGCGCCGCACGATCGTCGGCCACGTCGACAAGGTCCGCGCCCAGGTCGAGCAGCTCGCCGACGACTACGGCGCCGAGGAGGTGATCGTCGTGACGATCACCCACGACCACGCGGCGCGGCGGCGCTCCTACGAGCTGCTGGCCGAGGCGTTCGACCTGCCTGCCACGCCGCCGGACGGCGTGGCAGGCTTGGCCGCCTGAACGCCTCGTCCCCGCGCTCCTCCCCCACGGCCCGCCGGGCGGCCCGGGACGCGATCCCGTTCGCCGCGGCGGGCTTCGTGCTGGCCATCTCCTTCGGGATCAGCGCGCGGGCGGCGGGCGTCCCGGGCCTGGCGGCGATCGCCATGTCGGCGTTCGTGTACGCGGGCTCGGCGCAGTTCGCGGCGGTGGCGATCCTCGGCCAGGGCGGCAGCGTGGTCGCGGCGGTCGTCGCCGCGGCGCTGATGAACGCGCGCTACATCGCGATGGGCGTGGCGCTCGGGCCGTCGCTGAAGGGCGGCCGGCTGCGGCGCGCGCTGGAGGGCCAGGCGGTCGTCGACGCGTCGTGGGCGCTGGCCAACCGCGGCGACGGGCGCTTCGACCGGCACACGCTCTTCGGCTCCAGCGCGCCGCAGTACGTCACGTGGCTGGCCGGGACGATCGTCGGCGTCGTGGCGGGCGGCGCGCTGCCCGACCCCGAGGCGCTCGGCGTCGACGCGATCTTCCCGGCGTTCTTCCTGGCGCTGTTGTTGGGGGAGTTGAGCACCGCCGAGGCGGGCGCGGTCGCCGCGGGCGGCGCGATCGTGGCCGTGGCCCTCGGGCTGCTGGCGCCCGCGGGCGTCGGGATCCTCGCGGCGTCGGCGGTGGCGTTCGTCGGCGCGATCGGAGCGCGCCGGTGAGCACCGCCGAGAAGGCCTGGGTCACCGTCGCGGTGCTGACCGTCACGACGTTCGCGATCCGGGCGTTCGGGCCGTTCACCGTCGGCACGCGAGTGTTCGGGCCGCGGACCGTTCGCGTGCTGTCGCTGTTGCCCGCGGCGCTGCTGTCGGCGCTGGTCGTCACCGAGACCGTGATCTCCGACGGCGACCTCGACGTCGACGCACGGCTGGTCGGCGTCGCGTTCGCCGGCCTGCTGCTGTGGCGCAAGGTCTCCGTGGTCTGGGTGGTGATCGCCGCCGCGGCGGTCACCGCGCTGCTGCGGCTGGCCTTCTAGTGTCGTGATTCATTGATTCGGTCGCAGCTTTCCGGGATGCTCGGCCCCGTCAGGCGGTCGTCGATGACCGCAGGCGACCCTTTGGGTCGTTGAGGATCAGCGACGAGCGCATGGCGGCGGCGAGCGCCCGGAGGCGGCCAGCGAATTAATGAATCACGACACTAGGCGCTCGGGGCCGTCTCGCCTGCGGCGGCGGCCCGCAGGGCGGCGACGTCGATCTTCCGCATCTCGAACAGCGCGCTCATCGCGCGGTTGACCGCGGCCTCGTCGTGGTCGGCCCAGAACCGGTCGATGCCCTTGGGCACGACCTGCCAGGAGAAGCCGAACCGGTCCTTGCACCAGCCGCACGGGCCCTCGCTGCCGCCGTCGGCGGTGAGCTTGGACCAGTAGGCGTCGATCTCGGCCTGGTCCTCGCACTCGATCATGAAGGAGAACGTCTCCGTGAAGCCGGCGTGCGCGGGCCCGCCGTTGATGGCCAGCACGGGCGTGCCGTCCAGCTCGAAGGAGATCGTCAGCAGCGAGCCCGGCCCGCCCGGGCCGGGGCGCGCCTCGGTGTAGTGGCTGGTGCCGGTGATGCGCGAGTTGGGGAACACGGAGACGTAGAACTCCGCCGCCTCCCGCGCGTTGGTGTCGAACCAGAGGTTCGGGACGATCCTGGGCATGTCCCTCGGACGGGCCGGCCGCGGAGAACTCATCGCGACCGCGCGCGAGCGGTCCGCGCCGCGTCAGCCGGCGCCGACGATCCGCAGCTCCTCCTCGTCGTCGATCACGACGACGTCGCCCGGATGGAGCTGGCGGCCGCGGCGGTCCTCGGGCTCGCCGTTGACGGTCACGCCGAGCTCGGCCAGGAAGTCCTTGACCTCGCCCCCGCCGTCGACGACGTCGGCGAGCTTGAGCAGCTGGCCGAGGCGGATCATCTCGCCGCGGATCGGGATCTCGCGCGACTCGCTCATCGCCGCGTCCCCCGGCCGATGGCCTGCAGGAGCACCAACACCAGGATGGTGCCCAGGACCGCGCCGGGCAGGCCGCCGAGGTCGAGGATCTCGGCGTCGCCGATGCCCAGGGCCTCGGTGAAGATGAAGTACCCCACCAACGAGCCGACGAGGCCGATGGCCAGCGTCGGGAAGCAGCCGGTCGGCCCCGGGCCGGGCGTCAGCGCCCGGCCGAGGTAGCCGGCGAGGAGACCGAGGATGACGGCGCCCAGCACGCCCCGGAGCCTATCGCCGGGCGATCCGGGTCACTCCCGACGTCCATGTGACGCTCGGAGTGACCCGCATCGCGGGACGGGCTAGCTGCTAGCGCGCGTGGCGGCCCGAGGTCGAGCCGCTGCCCTTGCGGGAGCGCGAGCGGCTGCGCTTGCGCGCGCCGGTCGTGCGCGGCGCGCCGCCCTGGGCGGGCGGCTTGGCGCCGCCGCGCTCGCTGCGCAGCAGCCCAGACTGGCCGAACTGGTCGAGGATGCCGAGCTGGCCGGCCATCTTCTGGACGTCGCCCGCCTGCTCGGTGCCGACGAACGTGATGCCCGAGCCCGTGCGCCCGGCGCGGCCGGTGCGGCCGACGCGGTGCGTGTAGGTGTCGCCGTCCTCGGGCGGATCGAAGTTGATGACGTGCGAGATGTCGCGGACGTCGATGCCGCGCGCCGCCACGTCGGTGGCCACGAGCGTGTCGACCTCGCCGCGCTCGAACTGGTCCAGGGCGCGCTCGCGCTGGCGCTGGGACTTGTCGCCGTGCATGGCGACCGCCTTGACGCCCTCGCGCGCCAACCGCTTCACCAGCCGGTCGGCGCCGTGCTTGGTGCGCACGAAGACCAGCGCGAGGTCGCGGTCGGCCTTCAGCTCCTGGACGAGCCGCATGAGCCGGTCGTCGCGCTCGACCGCGACGAAGCGGTGCTGGATCGCCGCGAGGCGGTCGACGTCGGGCTCGATCGCGTGCTCGGCCGGGTCGGAGGTGTACTCGCGGGCGACGACGCCCGCCGGGCCCTCGAGCGTCGCGCTGAGGAACACCGTCTGGCGCTCGCGCGGGCACTTGGCGACGATCCGGTCGACGGCCGGGCGGAAGCCCATGTCGAGCATCCGGTCGGCCTCGTCGAGGACCAGGAACGACACGTTGTCGAGCTTGAGCTTGCCGCGCTGCAGGAGGTCCTCCAGGCGGCCGGGCGTCGCGACCACGATGTGCGACTGCGTGGCCTCGCGCTCCTGCTTGTTGATGCCGACGCCACCGTAGACGGCGGTGATCTTCAGGGCGCGCGCGTGGGCGAGCGGGTACAGCTCGTCGACGATCTGCGAGGCCAGCTCGCGCGTCGGGGCCAGCACGAGCGCCGACGGACGGCCGTAGCCGTTGGCGTCGAGGCGGTCGAGCATCGGGACGCCGAAGGCCAGCGTCTTGCCCGAGCCGGTCGGCGACTGCGCGAGCACGTCGCGCCCGTCGAGGATGTCGCCGACGATGAGCGACTGGATGGCGAACGGCTCGGTGATGCCACGCTGGGCCAGCGCGGCGCACACGGCCTTGGACACGCCGAGGTCGGCAAAGGACTGCGAAGACATAGGTGCTCCAGTGCGGCTATCTCAGGGCCGCGGACGATTCGGGGGAGACTGCTGACCCGAACCGCCGGCGTTGGCGGGACCCGTGTAGCTGCCTCGCGGGCGACATCGGTGTCGCAACCGCGCCCTTCAGGCTAGCAGCGTCCTGACACCGGTCGGTCGCGTGACATCCGGCATGCATCTGTCACACAGCCACTCGCCCACCGGTTAGGTTCGCTCTCCGGGTCCAACGAACCAGGAGGAGAGCATCATCATGTCGTACATCTCGACGGCGCGCGCGAGCGTGCGCCGGAACGGAGCCGTGGTCGCGATCGCGGTCCTCGGCGCGCTGGCCCTGCACGGAGGCGGCGTCGCGCGCGCGGACGGTCCCGGGGTCGGAAGCCCCTACGTCGCCAGCGTCGGCGACTCCTACATCTCCGGTGAGGCCGGCCGCTGGGCCGGCAACTCCAACTCCAGCTCGTCCTACGTCGACGCGCTGGGCAGCACCGCCTACTACGACAACGCCACCAACACGGCCGAGCAGATCAGCGGCTGCCACCGGTCGAAGTCGGCCGAGGTCTACATCGGCGGCGGCGTCAACGGCATCAACTTCGCCTGCAGCGGCGCGAAGACCTCGACGTCGGACGGCGACAGCTTCAAGCCGGGCCTGGACTTCTACTCCAGCGGCACCAAGCAGGGCCAGGCGTTGATGCTGCAGAGCTTCGCGACCACGCACAACGTGAAGATGATCTCACTGTCGATCGGCGGCAACAACTTCAACTTCGCGTCGATCGTGCAGTCCTGCGTCGAGGACTGGCTGCTGTCGCCGTCCTGGTGGAGGGACTACTGCAACGACGACTCGTCGGTCACGGCCAACTTCACGGCGGCCAACATCGCCGCCCAGACCACGGCCATCAAGAACGGCATCCTGAACATCCGTCAGGCCATGGTCAACGCGGGCTACGCCGACAGCCAGTACGCGATCGTCGTGCAGGACTACGAGTCGCCGATCCCCAGCGGGTCGGGCTTCCGCTACGGCGAGACCGGCTACACGCGCCAGAACACCGGCGGCTGCGGGTTCTGGAACAACGACGCCAACTGGGCCAACGCGACCGCGCTGCCGACCATCAACAACGCGGTCAAGAGCGCCGCGACGGCGACCGGCCTGTCGAACGTCAAGATCCTCGAGCTGCAGTCGGCCTTCAACGGCCGTCGCCTGTGCGAGAACACGGTCGGCCTGCTGGAGGAGAAGGGCTACACGTCCTGGACGCAGTCCGGCGCGGTCGACAACACGGAGTGGGTCAACCAGATCCGCACGGTCTCGACGGTCTTCGGGCCCTACCAGGTCCAGGAGTCGCTGCACCCCAACTACTGGGGCCAGCTCGCGCTGCGCAACTGCGTCCGCCAGGCCTACAACGGCGGCACGCCCAAGGGCGGCGCGTGCACGATCTCCGGGACCGGGCTCACCGGCGCCGGCGAGCCGAAGATGCTCCTGCAGTAACCCCGTCATCGCTCATCCGTCCGGTGCGGTGTGGAAGCCGCGCCGGACGGGTAACGGACCGGCCGGAGGTGCAACTGGCGCACGGCCGCGCCGGGTTCGGAACACTGGATTCCGGGTGCTGGGAGGCACCCGTCCGGTCCACAAGGGGAAGACAGGGGTCGTTGATGAGGTATGAGGTCCGTTGGGCGCTCGCCGCGGGAGCCGCGGGCGCCGTGCTGTCCGCTGCCGGCGCGGGTGCCGCCCAAGCCGCTCCGGCGTTCCACTGCGAGGCGTCGCCGCTGCGCGCGACCGTGCTCGGGTCCACGCCGATCGAGCCGGTCGTGCAGGGTCGGGACGGCGCCTGCGCCACCGGTGAGGCGATCCCCGGGGTCACGCTGCCGCCGCTGCTCAGCGCCTCGGCGCTGACCGCCCGCACCGCCTACGACGGCGACGCGGCCACCGGCTCGGCGACCGGCGGGATCGCGTCGGCGCAGCTCGTCGCGTCGCCCGAGATCCTCGACATGGCCCGCCGGCAGGTCGTCGACGCGATCGACGCGCTGCCGCTGGCCCCGATCACCGTCCCCGGCCTGCCCGCGCTGCCGATCCCGGGGCTGCCGACCGTGACCGGCATCACGATCGACCTCAAGCAGACGCTGCTGAACCTGATCCCGGACTCGATCCCGGCGTTGCTGTCGGCCGACGTGTTGCAGTCGACCGCGGGCGTCTCGTGCCAGAGCGGGACCCCGGCGCTGACCGGGGCGAGCACGATCGCCGGTCTCCAGGTGCTCGGCCAGAGCGTCAACGCCGACGGCGTCGTCAACACCGCCCTGCCGCTGATCGACACGCGCTCGATCTCGCTGACGAACATCGACCTCACCGAGCTGGTCGCCTACGACCAGACCGGCCTGCTGCCGATCGCCGTCAACCTGCTCTCCCCCCTGCTGAGCCAGGTCCGGTCCGCGCTGGCCGCGGTCCCGCCGATCGCGATCCCGCCGGCGCTGGCCCAGGTGACGCTCTCGCCCAATGAGCAGACGGTCGCCGACGGCACGCTGACCCAGCGCGCGCTGCACGCCTACATCTCGCTCGGCGGACAGCCGATCCTCGACGCGACGCTCGGCGAGGCCCAGGTCGGCGCGGCCGCGGGCGCCTGCGCGACGACCACGACCACCACCACGACGACGACCACGACCAAGACCAGCACCGGCGCGGTCGCCGGCCAGAGCGTCGCCGACCAGCTGCTGGCCTGCAGCGACCGCAAGCTGATCCTGGTCGACGTGCTCGAGCAGAACGGGCGCGTCAAGCTCCTGGGCGCGGCCAACCGCGGCTACGTCGGCAAGAAGGTCGCGATCCGCCTGCGCCGCGGCAACAAGGTCGTCGCGCACGCGACCGTCAAGAAGGACGGGTCGTTCGAGACGACCGCGCCGCTGCCCGCCAAGGCGCTCATGGCCTCGCACACCAAGGCCAACACCTTGCGCTACCGCGCCGAGATCGGCAAGGAGCTGTCGCTGCCGCTCAAGCTCCAGCGGCGGTTGGTGGTGTCCTCGCTGACGTCCTCCAAGGACGGCAAGACGGTGAAGATCGCCGGCCGCGTCGTGCGGCCGCTGACCACGCCGCTGTCCGACGTGCGCGTCGTGCGCCGCGTCTCCTGCCACAAGGTCGTGCTCGTCAAGCGCTTCAAGCCGCGCTCCGACGGCACGTTCTCGATCACGGTCCCGGCGCCCAAGGGCCAGAGCGCCGCGGTCTACCGGCTGGCGACGAGCGTCCGCGAGAAGGCGTCCAACCCGCGGTCCTACCCGACGTTCACGCTCCCGCGCGGCGTCGCGTTGAACACGCGCTAGCACCTGACCCAGCGGTCGGCACGGGTACCATTCCGGCCCTCGTGCCGACCGCCGACGTCCCGAACGACCCGACCTCCGCGCGAGAGCGCGACCTGCTGCGCCGGCTCGCCGCCGGCACCGCGGGCTATGTCGGAGACGCCTTCCTGCGCGCGATGGTCCGCCATCTGGCCGCCGCCTTCGGCGCCGAGCTGGCGTTCATCGGCGAGCACCTGCCCGCCCCGGCCGAGGGCCGCGTGCGCGTCCTCGCGCGCTGGCAGGACGGCGTCGAGATGCCCGAGGGCTACGAGTTCGACCTCGACGAGACGATGCCGTGCTCGGTCGTGCGCCGCGACGGGATGCTCGTGCTGCCGATCGGGACCTCGCACGCTTACCCGCGCGACCGCTACGTCCGCGACTTCGGCCTGGACTCCTACCTCGGCGTCGCGCTGCCGGGCGCCGACGAGGCGCAGGTCGGCTACGTCGCGCTGATGGCCTCGCGGCCGATGCAGCCCGACGAGGACGAGCTGGCGGTCCTGCGGATCTTCGCCGCGCGCGCCGGCGCCGAGATCGAGCGCCGCCGCCACGCCGCCGCGCTGCGCACCCGCGACGCCGAGGTCGCCGCCGCGCGCGCCCGCGTCCTGGATGCCGCCGACAGCGAGCGCCAGCGGATCGGCCGCGACCTCCACGACGGCGCCCAGCAGCGGATCGTCGCGCTCGGCCACCTGATCGGCATCGCGCGGCGCAAGCTCGGCGACGACGTCGACGGCGCCGCGCTGGAACTGCTGGACCGCGCGCACGAGGAGGCCAAGCTGGCCACCGACGAGCTGCGCGAGCTGGCCCGCGGCCTGCACCCGGCCGGGCTGACCGAGAAGGGCCTGGGCTCCGCGCTGGAGGCGCTGGCCGCGCGCTCGCCGATCCCGATGCGGATCGACGCGCTGCCCGACCGCCGCCTGCCCGCGCCGATCGAGCTGACCGCCTACTACCTCGCCGCCGAGGGCCTGACCAACGCGGTGAAGTACGCGCAGGCCGAGGGCGTGCGCGTGAGCGCCTCCAGCCTGCTCGGCGAGGCCGTCGTAACGGTCGCCGACGACGGCCGCGGCGGCGCCGACCCCGCGGGCGGCAGCGGCCTGGCCGGCCTGAAGGACCGCGTCGCCGCGCTGGGCGGCGAGCTGACCGTCGACTCCCCGCCCGGCGAGGGCACCACGCTGACCGCGGTCATCCCGCTGGCGCCGTGGCGCAGCGCCAACGAGCCGTTCCTGGAGTTCGGGCACGCCGAGGACGGCGGGCGCGGCGAGCGCAACATCCAGGCCGTGATCTCCGGGGCCAAGACGCTGTCGGTCACGCTCGCGCGCGAGTGGGAGCTGGAGGGCGGCGCGCCGCGCGTCGGCCAGCGCCTGCCGGTGATGGACCACCTCGGCCGCCGGCGCGCGACCGTCGAGGTGACCGGCGTGGCGTCGGTGCCGTTCATGGACGTCGACGACGACTGGCTGGAGCCCGAGGACGTCGGCGTCGCCGACCTCGAGTCCTGGCGGTCGGACCGGCGCAGCTTCTACGCGACGATCCGCGACGAGCTGGCGCTGCTGTTCGGCGAGCCCGGCTGGCAGTTCACCGACGAGGAGCCGATGCAGCTGCTCTGGTACAAGGCCGTCGCCGACGAGCGCGACGAGCCGGCGGCCGGCGGCGGTGGCGACGACCGCGACGCGGTCGGCGACGCCACCAAGGCCTAGGCCTAGATCGCGGCGTCGATCTCCGCGAAGGTCTCCTCGATCACCTCGAGGCGCTGGTGCAGCTTGCGCATCGTGCGCGGCTCCACCACCGTGAACATCGCGCGCCGGCCCGCGGCCGAGCGGCTGACGATCACGACGCGCTCGCCGGTCTCGAAGGCGGCGCGGTTCAGGCGGCTGGCGTGGTCCGAGGCCGGACCGACGGTCGCGTAGACCATCGGCGCCAGATGGGCCTGGCTGTCCCCGTCGACGACGACCACGACGTAGGACGGGTTGCCCGCGGTCTCCAGCTCCAGGCGGGCCTGGTTGATGATGCGGACGTAGTCGAGGTCAGGGGCGGCAGACATGGACGCCCTTTGGATCGACCGCCACGCCCCGGCCCCGCAGTGTGGATGCCCGTCTTCGGACGTCCGTCCACCGCGGCGCCGGGGCGCTCAGGAGTGTGGCGTCGTGCCCGCGGCGTCCGCTAGGACGAGCGGCGACGGGGGCCGCCGCGCTTGACCGGGGCCCACTTGGTGCCCTTGGCCAGCGTCTCGACCGCCTCGAGCTTCAGGCTGCGCGCAGCACCGAGGTCCTTGCGCAGGCGCTGCAGCGCCAGGCGCACCAGGTCGCTCTGGGTCAGCTTCGTCTTGCCGGCGGCCGTCTCGAGCCAGTTGATCTCGTCGGCGCCGATCAGGTAGGAACGCTGCTTCAGTCCGCTGGGTCGCTCCGTTGCCATGGTTGGCCTCCTCGTAGTGGTTTGGACTGCGTCGCGCGGTGGGTTCGCCGTGCTTGCAGCAAATCCTTGCCTATAAGTCGTCTCTTGTGCAAGTAGTCGCCGCAAGATCTTGTGCTTGAACGTCTGGGAGCGGTCCCTCGACAGCGACGGTTGCTCGTGCAACGATCTCTGTCGATGCCCTCCACCACGATCTCCCTCACCCACTTCAGCGACCCCCACTGCCCGTGGGCGTACTCGGCCTCGCCCGCCCACGCCGTGCTCCGCTGGCGCTTCGGCGCCCAGCTGCACTGGCGCCTGGTGCTCATCGGCCTCTCCGAAGGACCCGACCGCTACCTCGAGGCCGGTTACACGGCCGCACGCAGCGCTCAGGGCTACCGCGCGTTCGGGCGACGTTTCGGCATGCCGTTCGGCGGCCAGCCGCGCGAGCGCGTGACCGGCACCGGCGAGGCCTGCCGCCTCGTCGTCGCCGCGCGCCTGCGCCACGGCGCCGACGTGGAGCTCGCGGTTTTCCGCGCGCTCCAGCTCGCCCAGTTCACCACCACGTTGCTGCTGGACACGCCCGGGGACCTGCAGGCAGCACTCGAGGAGCGCCCGATCGACGGCGTCGACGCCGCGGCGCTGGCCGCCGCGATCACCGACTCAGACGTCGAGGCCGCCTACCAGGAGGACCGCGCGCTGTCGCGGACCGCCGCGGGCAAGCCGACCGAGGCCCAGGGCCGCGAGGCCAACACCGACGGGGCCGTGCGCTACACCGCGCCCTCGATCATCTTCGAGACCGCCGACGGCCGGAGCCTGGAGGTCGGCGGCTTCCAGCCGATCGAGGCCTATGACACGGCGCTGGCCAACCTCGACGTGACGCTGGAGCGCCGACCGGCGGCCACCGACCCAGTCGAGGTGCTCCAGGCCCTCCCCTACGCGCCGGTCACCCGCGAGGTCGCCGCGTGCATGACCACCAACCTCGGCGAGGTCGACGAGGCCGAGGCCGAGCGGCTGCTCATCGGGGCGGCCGCCGAGGGCCGCGTGCGCCGCGAGGCCCTCGGCACCTCGGCGCTCTGGCACCTGGTCTAGGGCGCCAGCCGCTCGGTCACCCACGCCCCCGCGGCCGTCCGCCGATAGCGCAGGCGGTCGTGGAGGCGGTTGGCGCGGCCCTGCCAGAACTCGACCGTGTCGGGCTGGACGACGTAGCCGCCCCAGGAGGCCGGGCGCGGCACGTCGCCGGGCGGGTCGGGGTGCGCGGCGATCAGCGCGGCCTCGGCGGCCTCCAGCGCGGCGCGGTCCGGGACGACCCGCGACTGCGGGCTGGCGGCCGCGCCGATCCGCGAGCCGTAGGGCCGCGAGGCGAAGTAGGCGTCGGAGCCCGCGTCGTCGAGCTTGCGCACGGGGCCGGTCAGCCGGACCTGGCGCTGCAGGTCGACCCACGGGAAGAGGGCCGAGGCCATCGGGTTGACCGCGAGGTCCTGCCCCTTGGCCGAGTCGTAGTTGGTGAAGAACGTGATGCCGTCCTCGTCCAGCCCCTTCAGCAGGACGGTCCGCGCGCTCGGGCGCCCGTCGGCGTCGGCGGTCGCGACGACCATCGCGTTGGGCTCGCCGATCCCGCCGGACTCGGCGTCGGCCAGCCAGCGGCCCAGCATCGCGCTCCACGTCGGCGCCAGATCGGCCTCGTCCAGGCCACCGCGCTCGTAGCTGCGGCGCATCGCCGCGAGGTGCTGGGGATCGGGCGTGTCGGTCATGCCCCTCGGAGCCTAGTGTCGTGATTCATTCATTCGCTGGTGGCCGGCGCGCTACGGCGCGACCAGCAGGCGGCGTACCTGACGCGTGAGCGCGTCGGGATCGCCGTCCTTGACGAGGAACGCGTCGGCGCCGGCGTGGCGGGCCAGCGTGCGGTCGCGCTCGTCGTCCAGGCCGGTGATCATCGCGATGCGCACGCCGGTGAGGTCGGCCTCGGCGCGCAGGTTGCGGCAGGCGACGATGCCGCTGCCGCCGGGCATGCGCCAGTCGAGCAGGATCGCGTGCGGCCGCTCGCGGAGCGCGACGTCGACCGCGTCCTGGGCGCTGGTGCCCTCGACGACGCGGAACGCGTCGCCCTCCAGCGCGGCGCGCACGTACGCGCGGAAACCCGCGTCGTCGTCCACCACGAGGACGGTGGCCTCGGCCATGCACCTGAATCTAACGCGATGTGCCCCCGCCGTGTGCCGGCCCGGCAGGATTCGAACGAATTCCTACTCCAGGGCGGCGGTGAGCCGTGCCGCGGCCTCGGCGATCGTCCCGTCCGGGAGCGCGAGCGACAGGCGCGCCCAGCCCGCCCCGGTCGCGCCGAAGCCCTCGCCGGGCGCGACGCCGATCCGGTGCTCCTCGATCAGCCGCCGCGGCGTGAGGCCTTCGGGCAGCTTCCACCACAGGAAGAACGAGCCGCGGGCGGGCGCGGTCGGCGCGCCGGCGGCGGTCAGCGCGCCGGTGAGCAGGTCGCGGCGGCGCTCGTAGATCGCGCGGCGCCGCGCGACGTCGGCCTGGTCGGAGGTCAGCGCGGCGACCAGCCCGCGCTGGATGCCGGTCCAGACGCCGGCGGTCGCGTGGTCCAGCAGCGTCTGGAGGCGCGCGATCAGCGTCGGCGCCCCGACCGCGAGGCCGACGCGCCAGCCCGCCATCCCGTAGATCTTGGACGGCGACCACAGCTCGATCGCGATGTCGCGCGCCTCCTCGACCTCCAGGATCGAGCGCGCGCGGGTGCCGTCGTAGGCGAGGAAGCCGTAGGCCAGGTCGTTGAGGACCCAGGCCCCGCGGGCGCGGGCGTAGGCCGCCGCGGCCTCGAACGTGCCGGGCCGCTCGGTCGCCGACGTCGGGTTGGAGGGGTAGTTGAGGACGACCAGCGCGACCTCGCTTCCGGCGCTCGCCGCCGCGCCGGCGGCGAAGTCGGGCTGGAAGTCGTCGTCCGGGTCCAGCGGCAGCGGGATCGCCTGAGCGCCGGCGAGCGCCGCGCCGCTGAGGTAGTCCGGGTAGCCCGGGTCGGGCAGCAGGACCGCGTCGCCGTCGCCCGCGGCGGCCAGCGTCGCGAGCATGATCCCCGTCTTGGTCCCGGGGATGACCGCGACCTCGGTGTCCGGGTCGATCTCGACGCCGTGGTCGTTCTTGTAGCGCTCGGCGATCGCGCGCTTCAGCTCGGGGTGGCCGCCGAACGGCGGGTAGCCGTGGACCAGCGGAGTGGCCGTGTGCGAGGCGGCCTCGCGCAGCGCGTCGATCGCGTGCGGCGGCGGCGCGATGTCCGGGTTGCCGCGGCCGAGGTCGATGAACTCGGGTCCGGGCTGGGCGGCGGCGTGCGCGGCGGCGGCCAGGATGCCCTTGAAGTACTGCTCGGGCAGGCGGGCCAGCCGCTCGGGGCGCGGGCGGTGGTGATCGGGATCGGCGGTCATGTCAGGGCGTGGCGCAGGCGCTCGCGCGCCTCGTGGAAGTGCACGAACTCATACGCCATCAGCGCGCAGGTGAGCACGGCGACCGCTGCCGGCGCGGCAAGCGCGGGGACCGCCCGCGGGTCATGGGCGATCAACGCGGTGACCTGGGCGATCGCGAAGGCGAACACGAGGTCGAAGAACAGCTCCAGCGCGGTGACGCGCTGCTCGGGCTCGACGTCCTCGCTCATCCGCTCGCTAGCCTCGCAGACGATGGCGACGCCGCGTGAGGTGAAGGCCAAGAAGCGGTGTTGCCAGAGCGGGCCGCGCTGCAAGCGGTGCCCGGTCGTCCTGAAGCGGCTGGCGCGCGACGGGTTCGCGGAGCGGACCGGCAAGCGGACGTACGTGGTCGACGCGCCGAAGCGCGCGGTCAAGGCGGCGCGAGCCCGGCACGCCGGCTAACGCGCGTCCACGAACAGCGACTGCGCGGCGGTGCCGAGGCGGCCGCCGCCGGCCGAGTCGAGCAGCACCGAGGTCGCCTGGCCGACGCCGTCGTCGGCGAAGTCCGTGCGGGCGTCGACGCCGACCCACTCGCCGGCGGGCTCGCGGACGAGGTGGATCGTCAGGTCGGTGTTGACGAACAGGTGCGTGCGGAACGAGAGCGTGCGGGAGATCCCGTTGCCGAAGTCGGCGAAGGCGACGGCGCGCTGGACGGGCGTCGGCGTCTCGCCCGCGACGAGCGGCATCGCGAAGCGGAACCAGCCGAGGCGGCCGGGGCCCTCGCGCTCGGGGACGACGATCTCGGTCGCGGTCAGGTGGAAGCCCTCGTCCTCCCCCGCCCCGCGCCAGGCGATCGGCTCCGCGCCGTCCGGGCCGGGCGGCGGCGGGTCGTCGATGCGCGAGGTGTCGGGGATCGCGACGTCGCCGCGGCGCAGCAGCGTCGCGTTGGCGCGCAGGACCGGCGTGCCGTCGGCCAGCGCCAGCTCCGCGGTGGCCAGCGCCAGGCGCTTGCCGGGCCGCGTGATCGTGGCGGTCGCCCGGACGGGCTGGAGCGGCACCGCCCGGGGAAACTCCACGGCCAGGCGCGCGAGGCGCATCGGGCCGGGAGTCTCCAGCGCCTCGATCGCCCGCGCCAGCAGCGCGGCGGGCCCGCCGCCGTGCATCGCGTCCGGGTCCCACGGGCCGCGCGCGTGGGCCGACGGGACCAGGAGGTCGCCGTCGGGGGTGAAGACGGCGGGCGCGGCGTCCGCGCTCATCGCAGCTCCTTGCGGATGACGACCTTCAGCCCCGACCACGTCTCGTCGATCGCGCAGACCTTCACGTCGACCAGGCCCGTGGGCAGCACGACCTCGCGCACCACGTCCTCCGTCATGTCCGTCGGCACCTTCGACGCCTTCTTCGGCCACGCGACCCACACCATCCCGTCCGGCGCGATCGCCCTCCGCAGCGCGTCCAGCCGCCGTTCCAGCTCCCGCCGCGCGGTCACGAAGATCAACACCATGTCCTTGCTGCCGCCCAGCCGCGCGCTCACCGCGACGCCTTCCGGCAGGTCGAGCGCGAACCCCTCCGGCGCGCCGAGGATCGCGATCCTCGTCCCGGGCTTGACGCCCAGCTTCTTGACCAGCGGCGTGCCGCTGTAGCCGACCGACACCTACGCCTCTTCCTCCTCTTCCGGCTGACCTTCGACGACGTGCAGGGGGATCGACTTGGAGTCGGCGTCGACGATGTGCTCGAGCTGGTAGCTGCCGGCGATCGTCGCCTCGAACTGGATGGCGGACGGCAGGACGATGCCGTTGAGCCACTCCCTCCGCGGGTTCTCGGTGCCGATCTCGAACTCGCCGCCGACGTCGCTGACGATCTCGCCGGACGGGTCGGTGACGACGTTGCGCATCTTGTGGGTCATGCCCGTGGTCAGCTCCTCGGCGGTCGCGGTCAGCCGCACCGCGCACAGGACCTGAAGCGCCGCCGGCAGCTCCGGCACCCAGAAGGTGTCGATCCCCGCCCCGATCATCGATCCCAGGTTGTCGTGGACCTCCACGTACCGGCACGGGATCACCCAGTCGACGTTCATGGCGACAGCCTACGGCGCCGCGGTACCGGCGCGGACACGAGGGTCCAGGATGAGCGGGACGTTGGCGGTGCCGATGGAGTGGGTGAGGTCGCGGAAGACGCCGTCGATCGAGAAGACCCGCTCGCCGAGGACGACGTTGGTGATCAGGACGGGCATGGCGGAGGACGCGAGCACGGCGGTGGGCGCCGGCGCCGCGGGCGCGATGTGGCGGCGGCGGATCGCGGGCTCGCTGAGGCCCTTGGCGCGGGCCGCGCGGACGAACTCCTCGTCGCCGACCTCGACCATCTGCCCCAACATGGTCCGCAGGCACATGCCGGCCAGCGGCAGGCCGACGACGATCCAGGGCACGACGATGGACCTCAGCCAGCCGGTCGCGCTGTCGCCGACGACGTAGACCGGCGCGCACAGCGCGGTCATCGCGACGGCCTGCAGCGCCCGCGAGCCCCAGCCGCGCGGGTCGCGCGCGTCACGCCGCCGACAGGCCGGCTTCCGCCACGACCGACGCGATGACCTTCGACAGCTGCCCGCCCTGCCAGGCGATCGGGCTCTGGCCCTCCTCCTCGACGACCAGCCGCGCGCCCGGGATGAGCGACGCGTACACCTCGCCGACGGCGAGCGGGTGGCCGGGGTCGGGCTCGTCGCGGTCGGCGACGACCACGGTGGGCGCGGCGATGCGCGTGAGGTCGTCGCGGGACGCGAACGGGCGCGATCGCGGGACGGCGCGCAGCGCGTCGGCCACGGCGGCCTGGTGCTCGTGCGCGCTCAGGCGCTGGCGCAACACGGTCTGCAGCGTCGAGCGCCACTTCTCCGGGCCTTCGTCCCCGTAGGCCTCCACGAACCCGTCCACCCCGCCCTTGCGCAGGCCCGCGCTCAGCGCGTCCCAGCGCTCCAGGTTCCCGGGCCAGCTCTCGGGGTCGTAGGCGGGCGTGATCACGACCAGGCCCGCGACCCGCTCCGGGTGGTCGAGGGCGAGGCGGATCGCGGTGTGCGCCCCCATCGAGGCGCCCGCGAGCACCGCCTGCTCCATGCCCGCCTGGTCCAGGACCCACAGCAGGTCCTGCGCCAGGTCCTCGTACCCGTAGGCCTCCGGCGTCGGCGCCGGGTCGCTGGCCCCGTGCCCGCGCGCGTCGTAGGCCACCACGTCATGCCCGGCGCGCTGCAGCGACTTGGACCCCATGACCACGTACCGGTGGGTCGCCGTCAGCCCGTGCAGGAGCACCACCGGTGCTCCCTCCCCACTTCGCTCCACGTACAACATCGCGCCCCCTACCCTAGGTCACATGGCCGTGATCGACGTCACCGAGCAGGACTTCCAGCAGCAGGTCATCGACAAGTCGCACGAGGTCCCGGTGGTCGTGGACTTCTGGGCGGAGTGGTGCGGCCCGTGCCGGGCGCTGGGCCCGGTGCTCGAGAAGGAGGTCGGCGAGCGCGAGGGCCAGATGGTCCTGGCCAAGCTCGACACCGACGCCAACCAGCGCCTCGCCGCGCAGTTCGGCATCCAGTCGATCCCGGCGGTCAAGGCCTTCAAGGACGGCAAGGTCGTCGACGAGTTCGTCGGCGCGCTGCCGCCCGCGCGCGTCCAGCAGTTCCTCGACGGGCTGCTGCCCTCGGAGGCCGATGGACTCGTCGAGGCCGGCGACGAGGAGTCGCTCAAGCGCGCCATCGAGCTGGAGCCCGGGCGCGCCGACGCGAAGGTCAAGCTGGCGATCCTCCAGCGCAAGCAGGGCGACCTGGACGGCGCGCTGGCCACGCTGGCCAACGCCGAGGGCGACTTCATGGCCGACGGCCTCGCCGCCCGCATCCGCCTGGAGCGCGAGGGCGACCCCAAGACGCTGGACGCCTTCAAAGCGCTGGACGGCGGCGACCCGCAGCAGGCCGTCGACCTGCTGATCGAGGCGATCGCCAACGCCAACGGCTCCAAGGACGACCTGCGCAAGGTCGTCGTCGGGATCCTCGACGCGTTCGGCGTCGACCACCCGTTCGCGCGCGACGCGCGCCGCCGCCTGGCCGGCGCGCTCTACTAGGACGCGCCGACCTCGCACCCGCCCGGCGCGCGTTCAGGCGACGCGCCGGACGGACACGGTCGACACCCGGTCCCTGCTCCGGGACGCCATCTAGGCGACCTTGAAGGTCGCGACCAGGTCGGCCAGGGCGTCCGCGCGGCGCGCCAGATCCTGGGCGCCGGTCGCGATCTCCTGGGCCGAGGCGGAGGTCTGCTGGGTGGAGGCCGACACCTGCTCGGTGGCCGCCGTGGACTGCTGGGCGACCGACACGATGTCGTCGAGGTCGCCCTGGACCTTGGCCGACGACAGCGAGATCTTGCGCACGGCGTCGGTGATCTGCACGACGCGGTCGTGCACGTCGCCGACCGAGCCGTCGATGCGCAGGAACGCGGCGTGCGCCTGCTCGACGGTCGCGGCGCCGTCCTCGGTCTGCGCGGCGCCGGTCTCGACGACGCTCAGCGCGCGCTGCGTCTCGCCCTGGATCGAGCCGACGAGGCCGCCGATCTCGCGGGCCGCCTGCTGGGAGCCCTCGGCGAGCTTGCGGACCTCGTCGGCGACGACCGCGAAGCCGCGACCCTGGTCGCCGGCGCGCGCGGCCTCGATCGCCGCGTTCAAGGCCAACAGGTTGGTCTGCTCGGCGATGCCGGTGATCGCCTCGACGATCCCGCCGATCTGCTGGGACTTGGCCTCCAGGTCGGCCATCGTCTCGGTGATCGCGGCCGACGACTCGCGCACGGCGACCATCGCCCTGGTCGCGGTCGTGACGGCGCGGGCGCCCTCCTCGGCGGCGGCGCGGGCGTCGGCGGCGGCGGTGCGGGCGTCCTCGGCGGTCGCCTCCGACGCGCTGGTGACGCCGACGACGTCGACCGCGACCTCCTGGGCCGAGCCGACGACCACCAGCTGGCGCTCGGCGCCGGTGGCGACGTCGGCGATCGCGTGGGCGATCTCCTCGATCGCGCGGTGCGTCTCCTCCGAGCTGCGGGCCATCTCGACCGACGCGGCGCGCAGGCCGGTGGCGGTGTCGGCGACCTGCGAGACGACGTTCTGCAGGCTCGCGGTCATCTCCGCGAACGCGTTGCCCAGGACGTCGTCGGCGGACTTCGGCGCGACCGTGACCGTGAGGTCGCCGTCGGCGATGCGCGCCGCGGTGCCGGCGACGGCGCCGAGGTCGGCGCGCATCGCGTTGTAGGCCTCGATCGCGGTCTGCGCGCGGCCGAGCATCGCGTTGAACGTCTGGGCCAGCGCGCCGAGGTCGTCGCCGGCGCGGGCGACCAGCGGCGTGGTGACCGGCGTGGCGGCGACGCCGAGGTCGCCGTCGCGCGCGACCGCGCTCAGGCCGCCCTCCAGCGCGGTCAGGCAGTGGTCGTTCAGCGAGTCCAGCCGCGCCGAGAGGTCGGTCAGGCAGGAGCGGTCGCCCAGCGCGGCGCGCAGCTCCTCGCGCATGAGGTTGAACTGGTCCAGGCCGCCCTGGGCGCGGGCCAGCATCGAGTTGAAGGTCTCGGCCAGGTCGCCGGGGTGGGCGCCGACGGGGACCTCGATCGGCTTGGTCGCGGGCGCGAGCTCGCCCGTCAGGTCGCCCTCGGCGACGGCGCGCAGGCCCAGGCCCAGCTCCTGCAGGCAGTGCTCGTCCAGCGAGACCAGGCGCGTGCGCAGGTCCCGCAGCGACGAGCGGTCGCCGAGCGCGCCGCGCAGCTCCTCGCGATGGCGCTCGTAGGCCGTGAGCGCGTTCTGGGCCCGGCGCAGCATCGCGTTGAACGTCTCCACCAGTCGCGCGACCTGCGGATCGTCGGAGTGCAGGTCGATGGGCCGCGTCACGGCCTCGGCGCTCGTCGTCAGCGTCCCGGCGGCCATGTCGGCCAGACCGCGCTCGAGGGACGTGAGGCAGTTGGCCTCCAGCGAGTCCAGTCGCGACTGGAGCTGGGCGAGCGCCGGGTCCGGCTTCTTGGAGCGGAAGAACGAGAACATGGTCGCCCGTTCCTTCGGCACGCAGCGGCGCTCACTGTATGTCAGAGCGCGAATGCCCCCCGATCGGCTACGCCATTCGGCCAGCCGCCGCGCGCGCGTGGCCGCGGATCAGCTCCGCACTGCGCACCGGCTGCTCCCACCAGAACATGTGCCCGACGCCGGTGAGGATCTCCAACCGGGAGCCGGGGATCAGCGACGCGATCATGCGCCCGTTGCCGACCGGCAGCATCGCGTCCTCGTCGCCGTGGACGACGAGCGTCGGCAACTCCAGCGACGGCAGCCGCGCGCTCGTGTCGTGGCCGGCGATCGCCTGCATCTGCAGCATGATCACCGGGACCGGCGCGGGCAGCGACTTGGCCATCGCGCGGAACGCGTCGAAGGCGCCGGGCTCCCGCGCGAACGCCGCCGAGACGTTGACCTCGAACGCGTTGCGGATCGCCAGCTCGCGGTCGCCGGACTGCATCCCGGCGGCGAGCTTCTCGATCGTCGCGGGCGGCGCCAGCTCCGAGCCCTCGCCGCCGCAGTAGGTGCAGCCGAGCGTGAGCGTCCGGATCCGCTCGGGGTGCGCGAGCGCCAGCTCCTGGGCGACCATCCCGCCCATCGAGATCCCGACGACGTGCGCGGTCTCCCACCCCAGCTCGTCCAGCAGCCCGGCGGCGTCGGCGGCCAGCTCCTGGATCGTGAACGGGTCGGTCACCGGGTCGCTGCGCCCGATCCCGCGGTGGTCGTAGGCCACGACGTCGAAGGCGCCCTCCAGCTCCGAGACGAACGGCTCGCCCCAGGCCAGGTGCGTCCCGCTCATGCCCTGGATCAGCAGCAGCGGCTCGTCCCCCGTGCCACGCCGCTGGTGGAAGAGGCGGCGCCCGCCGACGGTCAGGTGCGACATGCTCGCGGACGCTACACGCTGATCGGCAGCACGAGCTGGCCCGGCGGGACGGGCCGGGGCGGCGGCCCCGCGGCCTCGGCCTCGTCGGCCTCGTCCTCGAAGGAGGCGACGCGGACGCCGAGCAGGCGGACCGGGCGCGGCGGCGCGTAGTCGCGAAAGAGCGCCAGCGCGACCTCGATGATCGTGGCCTCGTCGTTGACGTAGGCGTCGATCGTGCGGGCGCGCGTGACCGTGGTCCAGTCGTCGAGCCGCACCTTGATCGCGACGTTGCGCCCGCGGGTCTCCTTGCGCTGCAGCGCCTCGGCGAGCTTCTTGGCCTGGCCGCGCAGGATCGACTCCAGCTCGGCGTGGTCGGCGACGTCGGTGTCGAACGTCGTCTCGACCGAGCGCGACTTGGCCACGCGCGTCGTCTCGACCGGCGACTCGTCGTGCAGGTGCGCGCGGCGGTGCAGGTCGTGCCCGTAGCGCTCGCCGAAGCGTTCCTGAAGCTCTTGGACCGGCGCGTCCTGCAACGCGCCGAGCGTCGCGTAGCCCATCTCGGCCAGCCGCGCCGCGGTCTTGGGGCCGATGCCGGGGACGATCCGCGGCGAGCGGTCGGCGATGTGCGCCGCGCACTGCTCGCGGCCGATGGCGACGAAGCCCGCGGGCTTGCCGAGGTCCGACGCGATCTTGGCGACCAGGCGGTTGGGCGCGACGCCGGCCGAGATCTGGATGCCGGTCGCCTCCAGGACGTCGGCGATCAAGGACCTCAACAACGGGATCGGCTTCTCCTCGATCCCGGTCAGGTCGGCGTAGGCCTCGTCGATCCCGGCCTGCTGGAGGACCGCGAGGCGCTCGCGCACCATCCCCCACACCTCGCGCGACTTCTCGCTGTAGGCCGCGTGGTCGGGCGGGATCGTGATCGCCTGCGGGCAGCGCCGCCGCGCCTCGGCCGCGCTCATCGCGCTGCCGACGCCGAACCTGCGCGCCTCGTAGGACGCGGTCGTGACGACCGCGCGCGGTCCGGTCCCGGCGACGATCACCGGCAGGCCGCGCAGCTCGGGACGCCGCTGCAGCTCGACCGACGCGAAGAACGCGTCGCAGTCGAGGTGCGCGATGACCCGCTTGGCCATGCCCGCCAGGGTACGCGGCGCCGGCGACGGCGACGCGCGGCCCCGGCGGGCGGTGGCCGGGAACGACGCCGTGGGTCAGCGCGTCGTGAGGACCGTGCCGGTCGAGCCGAAGCCGAGCTTGGCCTTCGTGGCGGCGGTCAGGTCGAACTCGCGGGCGCCCACGTAGGGGCCGCGGTCGATCACGGGCACGCGGACGGTGCGGCCGTGGTAGTGCAGCGTCACCTTGGTGCCGCACGGCAGCGACTTGTTGGCCACGCCGAGCGTGCCCGGCGTCAGCGTGCCGCCGCAGGCGAGATGCCCGCCGTAGAGGCCCGGCCCATACCAGGACGCGAGCGCCCGGCGGTAGATGCTCGTCGTCCCGGCCAGGTGACGGGCCGAGGACAGCTGGCGCGTGCCGCCGAAGTGGACGCGAACGCGCCGCGTGCCGGTCTTCGACGCGCGCCAGGCCAGGACGTAGCGCCCCTTGCTGCTGGTGCGGTCGTGGTCGACCGTCAGCCACCCGCCGCCGCGCTTGCCGATCTGCAGCGAGACGACGGCGCGGCCGGCCGGGGCCGGACGCAGCGTGCCGCGGACGACGACGCGCTTGCCGGCCATGACCGTGCGGCGCACCGACGAGACCGTCAGCGAGGACGAGGCCTTGGAGGCCACGGGCGTGGCGGCCGCGGGAGCGGCAGCCGGGGAATGGGTGTCGGAGTTCGCGATCGCCGGAGCGACCGTGAGGATGGTCGTGCTGAGCAGCGCGCCGGAAAGCCCCAGGACGCGCAGGTTCAAGAGCCTCAAGGAGGCACCTCCTGTAGTCAGCGCCTACGGGGTTAGCTGACGGGCTCGCGACGAGGACGCCCTGCGCCGGCCCTCGCTCATGGACAGCGCTGGCCCGCGACGTCGTCTCGGTCGCTACCGGGCCATCAGGCCCGCGATTCGCCCCAATCCGGTCGGTCCGCACCCACGACCGGGCAGTTGGGTCCCCCGCCCGTCTCCCTATGTGATGTCAGGCGGAGACGGCTCGGCGTTCGAACAAGCGTTCGTCAAGGTACCCGCGAACTCGGGATGTTGTGTGATTGAGGTCACACGGCCAGCGGCTCGGCGGTGCCGGCGAGCACCATGCCGATCATCGCCGGGTAGATCAACCCGACAGGATCCGTGCCCTCCGCGAGACGCTGTTGGGAGAGCGCGAGGTAGCGGTCGATCTCGTTCAGCACTGCGCGGTGCTGATGATCCTCCGGCGCCTGGCAGCCCAGGCGCGCCAAGGACAATGCTTCGGTCGGATCGCCGCCGCGGAACGTCATCTGGACGGCCGCGGTGAGGTAGCCGATCACGCGCTCGTAGGCCAGGACGCGGCGGCCGACGCGGCCGTCGCCGACGGCCGGGCCGAGGTCCGCCAGGTCCTCGGAGCCGACCACGCGCGCGGTCTGCTCGCCGGCGATCGACCGCGCCTGCTCGGGGCTCAGCCCGACGGCGCGCGCGCAGCGCAGCATCAGGAACGACGGGAAGCGCGGGCCGCCGTAGGGCATGTCCGAGGCGTACAGGATCTGCCCGGGCGGGATCGTCGTGAACAGCGTGAGCATGTCCGCGATGTGCCACCACGAGGTGTCGAACAGGATGTTGGACAACTCGCGCGCGTGCGGCGCGATCAGGCCGAGGTCGCTGATCCCCGCGTGCGCGAGGATCAGCCGCGCGCCGGGGTGCTCGCGCGCCATCTCGACCACCGAGGAGCCGAGGTCCGGGATCCCGCGCCCGGCGTGGAAGAGCACCGGCAGCCGATGCTCGCCGGCCAGCGCGACGACCTGCTCGACGACCGGGTGGGGCAAGCTGAAGGCGTCGCTGCGCGGGTGCAGCTTGAAGCCGCGCGCGCCGGCCTCCAGCACGCGGTGGGCCTCCTCGATCGCGTCGGGCGCGTTGGGGTCGATCCGGCCCAGCGCGACCAGCCGCCCGCCGGACTCCGCGCACGACCGGATCACCCAGTCGTTGGGCTCGCGGTAGCCGTCGGGCTCCTGCATCGCGAACAGCAGCGCCCGCCGCTGGCCCGCGGCGTCGAGCGCCTCGATCAGCTCGTGCGGGTCGGCCTCGAAGCCGTCGGGGTCGTGGTGGCCGATGTGCGTGTGGGCGTCGAACCACTCGACCGCGCCGGCGCCGTCGCGCAGCCAGGCCAGCTCGCGGTCGCGCAGGTCGTCGACGACGTCGTCGTAGGGCAGTCCACGGACGGGCACGCCGCAGGACTCTACGCGGCGACGGCCTCGGCTCCGCGCAGCGAGGCCAGCTCGGTCCGCAGGCGGGCCAGCCCGAGCCGGATCCGGCTCTTGGCGGTGCCGAGCGGGATGTCCGACCGCTCGGCGATCTGGTCGGCGGTCAGCCCGCCCCAGTAGGCGAGCACGAGGGCCTCGCGCTGCGCGGCGGGCAGGCGGTTCAGCGCGGCGCGCACGGTCGTGCGGTCGGCGGACTCCAGCGCGAGGTGGTCGGGCTGGGCGTCGGGGCGCGGCGGCTCGTGCGCGACGGCGCCCTTGAGGCGGTCCTCGGCGCGGCCGGACGCCTGCCCCTCGCGCCACAGGTCGACGGCCCGCGAGCGGGCCATGAGCCGCAGGTAGCTGCCCAGCTCGCCGCGCCGCGCGTCGTACCTGGAGGGGTTGCGCCACATCCGCAGGAACACGTCCTGGACGACGTCCTGCGCGGCGGCGGTCGACCCCAGCACGCGGTAGGCCGTCGCGTGGACCCCGCGGCGATGCTCGTCGTAGACGCGGCCGAAGGTGACGGGGTCGCTGAGGTCCATGTGGCGGTTCTCCGGGTCCGTGGTGGAAAGGCCGACGTCACGTGGCCTACCCGTGGCCTCAGCACCCTACACACGGTGTTGAAGGTTGGCAACATACAGTGTGCAGTCTCCCTGCAAGAACTTGTCGCGCGGGACCTTGCCGCGCATCCCGCGCGGTGCGAGCATCGCGACCGTGCCCGCACGCCTGACCGCTCTGGACTCCTCCTTCCTCCACCTCGAGGACGGCGGCGCCCACATGCACGTCGCCGCCGTCATGACGTTCGACGGCCCCGCGCCCGCCTACGACGAGCTGCTGGACGCGATCCAGGCGCGCCTGCACCTCGTGCCCCGCTACCGCCAGCGCCTCGCGTTCGTCCCGCTCGGCCAGGGCCGGCCGCGGTGGGTCGACGACCCGCACTTCAACGCCGGGTACCACATCCGCCACACCGCGCTGCCCGCGCCGGGCGGCGACGAGGAGCTGAAGCGGCTGGCCGCGCGGATCTTCGGCCAGCGCCTGGATCGCGCCAAGCCGCTGTGGGAGATCTGGCTGGTCGAGGGCCTCAGCGACGAGCGCTTCGCGATCCTCAGCAAGACGCACCACGCGGTGGTCGACGGCGTCAGCGGCGTCGACATCGTCTCGGTGCTGTTCGACGCCGCGCGCGAGCCGGCGCCGCCCGCGCCGCCGGCCTCGCCGTGGCTCCCCCGTCCCGTGCCGACCGCGACCGAGCTGCTGGCCGAGGCGCTGCTGGAGCGCACGACGGTCCCGGCCGAGGCGGCGCGCGGCGTGCGCGCGCTGACCCGCGCGCCGCGGCTCGTCGCCCGCCGCGTGGCGCGCGGCGTCGGCGGGCTCGGCTCGATGGCCGCCGCGAGCCTCAGCCCCGCCCCGCGCTCGCCGCTGAACGTGCCGATCGGGCCGCACCGGCGCTACACGTGGGTCGACGCGGACCTCGCGCGCTTCAAGGCCATCAAGGCGTCGCTGGGCGGGACCGTCAACGACGTGGTGCTGACGAGCGTCGCGCTCGCGCTCGGTCGCTGGATGCGCGACCGCGGCGAGGACACCGAGGGCCTCGAGCTGCGCGCGATGGTGCCGGTGAGCGTGCGCGCCGAGGCCCAGCGCGGCGCGCTGGGCAACCGCGTGGCGACGATGTGGGCGCCGCTGCCGGTCGGCGTCGAGGATCCGATCGCCTGCTTCGACGACGTCCACGCCGCGATGAAGGGGCTGAAGGAGTCCGGCCAGGCCGTCGGCGCCGAGACGCTGACCCAGCTGGCCGACTTCGCGCCGCCGACGATCATGTCCCAGGCCGCGCGGCTGCAGGCCCGCCAGCGGTTCTTCAACCTGGTGGTGACGAACGTCCCCGGGCCGCAGTTCGAGCTGTACCTGCTGGGTCGTCGCCTGCGCGGCCTGTACCCGGTCGTGCCGCTGGCGCTCAAGCAGGCGCTCGGGATCGCGATCATGTCCTACAACGGCCGGCTCGGCTTCGGGTTGTTGGGGGACTTCGACGCGCTGCCCGACCTGGAGGACATCGCCACGCACCTGGAGGAGGCGATCGACGACCTCGGCGCGGCGACCGGCGCCGACGACCGCTACGGCCGCACCGGCCCGCGCCGCCGCCCGACCGGCGTCGTGCCGTCGTGAGGCGCGGCCGCGACCGACCCGCGCCCCTGGCAGGACGAGCTGCGCGCCGGGAACCTCCTCGTCGAGACCGCCGCCGACGCGACGCTCTTCGACGCCGCGCGCGTGCTGGCGCGGGACGTCGCGGGCTCGGACCTGACCGCCGACCTCCTCGCCGCGCGATCACGGCGACGACGGCGGAGGACCCGAGGCTGCGGGCGTTCCTGGAGTACTGGCTCGGACGCTAGCCGGAGCGCGGGGGTGGGTCCCTCGGCCGATAAGGGGCGAGCTTCGGGGCCGAACCACGGGATGCGGGTCGCTTGGTGACGGTATAGGCGTCAGAAGGCGACCCGGAACGGTTTCGTCGCACTCCCGGGCGACGCCGGCCCCACCACCAGCGCCGCGAAGCGCTGACGGCCGAGTCTCGCCGGGACGGCCGAGGGTCTGTCTGGATGCAAGGGGTCCCGGCAACCCGGCCCCGGAGGCGCGCGCCCGTCGCACGGCCGGAGGACGACACCACGCGGCGGCCACGCCGACCCGGCCTCATCCCCTCGCCGCCTTCCCACCGCAGCACGCGCCACCGACCTCGGTGGCACCGGCCGTCCACCCGCCCACCCGTCCTGGCCCGAACCTTCCACTGGATGCGATCGGGTCGAGCGGGGCCGCTGCGCCGACGGCCGACCGATCGCTCAGCGCACCGCGATCGTCATCCGCACCAGGGCGCAGAGGCGCTCCTGGTCGTCGGCGATCTCGACCTCCCAGACCCAGGTCGTCCGGCCGCGGTGGCGCACGCGGCAGGTCGCGTGGATCGTGCCCTCCAGGATCGGGCGCAGGAACGAGGTCTGGTTCGACAGGCCCTGGGCGGACTTGCCGTCCGCCGACACGACGACCCAGGTGCCCAGCGACGTCATCGACTCGGCGATCGAGGCGAAGACGCCGCCGTGGACGAGCCCGGCCGGCTGGAGGTGGTTCTGGGTCACGTCGACGTGCCCGGTCATGACGCCGGCGTCGGTGTCGTAGGCGTCGATGACGAGCCCGTAGAGGGCGTCGAACCCCTGGTCGAGTGTGAACGGCAGTTGAAGCTCCATCGGGGTGCGGCACGATACCGGTGGCGCTTCGGTTAGCCTCCTGCGCCGCATGGCGCGCTTCGACGATCTCCCCGCCGACCAGAAGGCCGTACTCCAGCTCGTGCTGCGCCAGGGGCGCACGTACGCGGAGATCGCCGGCCTGCTCAAGATCTCCGAGGCCGCGGTCCAGAACCGCGCCCTCACGGCCCTGGACGCCATCGGGCCGTCCGGGACCGGCCTGGACGACGAGCGCCAGGACGAGGTCGGCGACTACCTCCTCGGCCAGCAGTCCGCCTCCGAGCGGGCCGCGACGCGCGACTTCCTGGAGGCCAACGGTTCCGCACGCGACTGGGCCCGCCAGGTCGCCTCCGAGCTGCGCGGCGCCGGCGTCGCGGGCGAGGAGCTGCCGGAGATCCCGGCCGACCCCGCCGAGGTCGACGAGGCGTTCGACGCGCTGCACGCCCGCCGCGAGGCCCGCGTCCAGCAGCAGCGCTCCTCGCGCCTGGGCGGCGTGCTGATCCTCGCCGCCGTCGTGATCGTCCTCGCCGGCGGCGTCCTGCTGCTGACCGGCGTCATCGGCGGCAGCGACGACAACGGCAGCAAGGACGCCGCCGACGTCTCCACGACGACCGACGCGTCCTCGACCGCCAACGCCAACACCCAGGCGACGGTCGAGAAGCAGTTCAACCTCACCCCGCCCAACGGCGGCAGCAAGCCCCTGGGCGTCGCCAACCTCGTCTCGCAGAGCGGCAAGCGCGCGCTGGCCGTCGTCGGCCAGGACCTGCCGGCCTCCGGCCACTACGTGCTGTGGCTGCGCGACGGCGGCAAGGTGAAGTTCCTGGGCTTCTTCCCGATCGTCACCGGCAAGGGCAGCGACAAGGGCCGCCTGCAGGGCCTCGTCGAGGCCCCGAGCGACCTCGCGTCCTACAGCGAGATGCTCATCACGCGCGAGGCGTCCTCGACGCCCAAGGCGCCGACGACGATCGTGCTCAAGGGGTCGCTGACCGGCTGAGCGCGTCCAGCGCCTCCAGCGCGGCGTCCAGCTGACGCCGCGCCGCGCGCTTGACCATGAAGCCCCCGAGGCGGTTGCCGCCCTGGAGCTTCTGGACGAGCTTCAGCTCCACGAGCGTCCCGGTCCCCGCCGGGACCTCCTCCAGCGACACGGTCGTCACCGACGCCTTCAGCAGGCCCGCGAACGGCGTGCCCTTGAGGTCCTGCGACCACTCGATCACGCGCGGCTTGTTGCGCCGGCCGATCCGGAAGTCCGCGCGCACCAGCGCGCCGCGCTTGGAGCGCATGACCTGCGTGAAGCCCTGGCCGCTGACGCCCTCCACGCGCTCCACGCGCGGCCACCAGCGCGGCATCTGGTGCGGGTCGGCGACCGTCTGCCAGACGACCGCGGGCGGCGCGCCCACCGTCGCGCGACGGGTCGTCGTCGGCATCCTCTAGGCGTCGGCGTCGTCGTACTTCAGCAGCGACGCGACCGGGTAGGGCGCGAGCCGCTGCCGGCCGTTGAGGAAGGCCAGCTCGATCAGGAACGCGCAGCCGACGACCGTGCCCTCCAGCTGCTCGACCAGCTCGCACAGCGCGCGCGCCGTGCCGCCGGTGGCCAGGAGGTCGTCGTGCACGAGGACGCGCGCGCCCTGGGCGACCGCGTCGGAGTGCAGCTCCAGCGCGTCGGTGCCGTACTCCAGCAGGTACTCGGCGCGGACCGTGTGGTGCGGCAGCTTGCCGGGCTTGCGAGCCAGGACGAACCCGGCGCCCAGCTCGCGCGCCAGCGCGGCGCCGAGCAGGAAGCCGCGCGCCTCGGCGCCGACGACCACGTCGATCCGCCCCCACTCGCGCGCGGGCGCCGCCAGCTGCTGGACGGCGGCGTCCAGCGCCTCGGCCGACGCGAGCACCGGCGTGATGTCCTTGAAGACGATCCCGGCCTTCGGGAAGTCCGGGATGTCCCGGACGTAGGAGGCGATGTCGACGGTCATGGCGTTGGGGGCGGTGGTGGGAACGGATCCGCTAGCCGACGATCTTGCGCAGATCGCGGATCAGCAGCAGGTGCTTGAGGTGCGTCGTGACCGCCGCCAGGTTCTCCAGCGCCTCGACCGCCTCCTTGCGCCGCTCGACGTTGCGCGACCGCAGCGCCGGGGCGAGGATCTGCTGCAACAACGCGGCCTCGCGGTCGGCCGACGTCCGGAACGCGCGCAGGTTGCGCCCGCCGACGCCGTAGCGCGCCAGCTCGGTGACCGCGCGGATGATCTCGCGCTCGGTCTCGTCGTAGTACTTGGTCCCGGCGCGGTGCTCGCCCTTGATGACGCCGTAGTCCTCCAACTCGGCGACCAGGGCCGGGTCGGCGCGCGTGTCCTCGACGACGTCGTCCAGCGAGTACAGCGCGCCGCCGCCGGCGGTCACGCTGACGCTCGGGCGGCGCCGCGGGCCGGCCGCCGCGCCGTCGGCCGACGGCGCCGGGACGCTCGGGTCGGCGTCCACGCGGCCGGAGGCCAGCTCCTGGCGGATGACCCGCAGCGGCAGGAACTCGTCGCGCTGCATCCGCAGGATCGTGCGCAGGCGCGCGACGTCGGTCTGGGCGTAGAGGCGGTAGCCGCCGGGCGTGCGCCGCGGCTCCAGCAGCTTCTGGTCCTCGAGGTACCGGATCTTCGAGATCGAGATGTCCGGGAACTCCTGGCGCAGCGCCTTGCACACCGCGCCGATCGTCATCGCCTTGCTCGGGCGCTCCTCGGTCGGTGCGGTGCGGTCCTCTTCCACGGCGGCCATCAGCGCGAGAGGAACGTGAGCTTGTACTTGCCGACCTGCAGCTCGTCGCCGTCGGCGAGGGGATGCGACTCGATCCGACGCCGGTTGACGTAGGTGCCGTTCAGCGAGCCGAGGTCGTCGAGGTGGAACTCGTCGCCGCGCCGGACGATCAGCGCGTGGTCGCGCGAGACCGTGACGTCGTCGAGGAAGACGTCGGAGTCGGGCCGGCGCCCGATCGTCATGCGGTCGCGCTCCAGCGGGAAGCTCTCGCCGACGCGACCGCCGCCGGCGCGCACGACCAGCGCGGCACCGCCGCCCTGCTCGACCACGTCCTCCAGCTCGACGGGGACCAGCTCGCCGGTCTCGTCGATGCGGTAGGTGGCCGTGGAGGACTCAGGCGTCGCCGGCGTCTCGGGCACGCCGATGAACGCGCCGCAGCGCTGGCAGTAGTTCGCGCCTTCCGCGTTGGAGAAACCGCACTCGGGGCAGTGGCGGGCCATGCCGTCTCGACGTCCCCGGCCGGCCTTACTCCGCCGCGGGCTCGTCGCCGGCCGCGCGCCCCGCGAGGATGTCGGTCAGCCGCTGGACGTCGGCGCCCGTGATGACCTCCTCGCCCCCCTCGTGGCGCTTGCGCAGGCGATTGACCAGCTCGGCGCGGAGGATGTCGATCTTGCCGTGCAGGATGCGCCGGCGGTAGGAGATGTCGACCTCCTCCTCGGTGAGCTGCTGGATGAGGTCCTTGAGCTCCTGGTCAGAGAGCGAGCCGAGATCGGGGAACGTGTCCATGCTGAGGTCCTTCTCCTCCTGGGGACGGGCCGGGCGAGAATAGCAGCGGAGGGCTTTCGCTCAAGCTGAACTTGAGGGTGCAGCGCGCGTTGCGGACAGCGCGTCGCGCGTGTAGACCGCCGCCGCGACGAGCGACAGCGCCAGCCCGATGTAGAACAGCACGTGGGCCAGGACGTCCACGCCGGCCAGCGCGAAGAAGATCGAGGACATGGTCGGCCAGACGCCCCAGCGTCCCCACCAGTTGATCTTCAGCTCCAAACCACGGCTCAGCGCGATCCGGCCCGCGACCAGCAGGTACAGCTCGCGCGCGATGAGGATCGCGATCCCCCAACGCGGCAGCGTCTCGTAGTGCCAGCAGATGACCACGCCGGCGATGACCAGCGTGCGGTCGACGACCGGGTCCAGCAGCGCGCCGAAGCGGCTGTACTGGCCGGTGATCCGCGCGGCGATGCCGTCGGCGTAGTCCGACCACGAGACGACCGCGAACAGGATCGCGGGCCACGCGCCGACGCCGTCGCCCGACGACAGGCCCGTGATCAGCAGCGGGACGATCAGCGCCAGCCGGAAGAACCCGATGGCGTTGGGGATCGTCCAGACGTGCCACGGCGCGTCGGAGAGCGTCTGCGGCGGCGGCGGGCCCGAGCGGTCCAGGCCCGACAGCCGCCGGAACGTCAGGCGCGGGTTGCGCCAGGCCTTTACGGGATCGTCGGCCACAGCGTCCGCACGCCCTCCGCGGCCTCCTTGAGCGGGATGCCACCCTCGACCTCCCGCATGCCGCGCCGCAGCTGGGCCTCGATCGCGCCGGACTCCAGCGAGCGCTTGCCGATCGTCAGCCGCAGCGGCGCGCCGAGCAGCTCGGCGTCGGCGAACTTCTCGCCGGGGCCGGCGGCGCGGTCGTCCAGCAGGACGCTGAAGCCGACCGCGACGAGCTGCTCGTAGACGCGCTCGGCGGCCTCCAGCTCCGGCGTGCCGGGCTTGCCCAGCGCGACGACCTCGACGTCGAAGGGCGCGATCGCCTTCGGCCACGCGATGCCCTTCTCGTCGGCGTACTGCTCGACCGCCGCGGCCGCGATGCGCGCCGGGCCGATGCCGTAGGACCCCATGACGACCGGGTGCTCCTTGCCGTTCTCGTCCAGGTAGGTCAGGCCGAGCGGGACGCTGTAGCGCGTGCCGAGCTGGAAGATGTTGCCGATCTCGATCGCGGGCTCGATGCGCACGGCCTCGCCGCCGATCGTGTCGCCGGGCTCGACGGAGCGGACGTCGAGCGTCTGGCCGCCCTCGTAGGCATAGACCTCGTGTCGGTCGACGGCGTTGGCGCCGACGACGTAGCGGCCGGGCTCGATCGCCTGGTCGAAGAACGTCAGCACGCCGTCCTTGGGCCCGAGGTAGCCCGCGGGCCCCGGCAGCTCCTCGTCGCGCGCGGGCCGCCACTTCTCCCCCAGCGCGTTGCTCAGCTTGATCTCGCCGACGCGGTGGTCGCCGCGCACGAAGACGAGGATCGGCCCGCGCTCCTCGCCGATGATCGGGAACGCCTTGAGCAGGTTGCCGGGCTGGACGCCGAGGCCGCCGGCGACCGCCTCGATCGTCGTCTGGCCGGGCGTGTCCAGCGTGCCGGTGAGGCTGTCGGGCAACGCGGGCACGGGCTGCGCGTCGGCGGTGGCGATCTCGAGGTTGGCGGAGTAGCCGTTGGGGCCGAGGACGACGTCGTCCTCGCCCGCCGTGCACGGCGCCATGTACTCGTGGGCGCGCGCGCCGCCCATCATCCCGACGTCGGACTCGCACTCGTACCAGTCCAGGCCCGCGCGGTCGTAGATGCGCGCGTAGGCCTCGCGGTGGCGCTCGTAGTTGGCCTGCAGGCCCTCCTCGTCGCGGTCGAAGGAGTACGAGTCCTTCATGATGAACTCGCGGGTGCGCAGGACGCCCGCGCGGGGGCGCGGCTCGTCGCGCTCCTTGACCTGGAAGTGGTACAGGATCATCGGCAGGTCGCGGTAGGAGCGCACGGACTGGGCCGCGTGGTAGGTCACGGCCTCCTCGTGCGTCATCGCCAGCACCATGTCGGCGCCCTTGCGGTCCTTGAGGCGGAACAGCTCGCCGCCGATCGCGTCGTAGCGCCCGGAGCGCTTCCACAGCTCGGCGGGCTGCAGCACGGGCATGAGCATCTCCTGGCCGCCGATCGCGTCGATCTCCTCGCGGACGATCTGCACGATCCGCTGGTGGGTGCGCCACCCGGCGGGCAGCCACGTCCACAGCCCGGCGCCGAGCTGGCGCACCAGGCCGGCTCGAACCATCAGCTTGTGGGAGAGCGCCTCCGCGTCGGCGGGCGGCTGGCGCTCGGTCGGCAGGAAGAGCTGGCTCATGCGCATGGGCCGGACGATACGGCCCACGCGCGCGACGCGGCGGCGTGGCTCGAACCGACAGCCGGCGCAAGGCTTGCGAGGCAACGGAGCGGGTAGGGATATGTTTCGCCTGCCGCGCCCCTCTTCCGCAGCATCTCGATTGACTTCAAGCTCGCTTGAAGGCCGATGATGTTGTAGACCAGAACGCAACGACGACAAGGAGACCCCATGGCTTACTCCGTTCCTGATCTTCCGTACGCCTACGACGCGCTGGAGCCGCACATCGACGAGGCGACGATGAAGCTCCACCACGACAAGCACCACCAGGCCTACGTCGACAAGGCCAACGGCGCCCTCGAGGGCACCGAGTGGGCCGACAAGCCGGTCGAGGAGGTCCTCGCCAACCTGTCGTCCTTGCCGGAGGACAAGCAGGGCGTCTTCCGCAACAACGGCGGCGGCCACGCCAACCACACGCTGTTCTGGGAGTCGATGAGCCCGAACGGCGGCGGCGAGCCGACCGGCGAGCTGGCCGACGCCATCAACAGCGCGTTCGACTCGTTCGACGCCTTCAAGGAGCAGTTCGAGGCCAACGGCGTCGGGCAGTTCGGCTCGGGCTGGACGTGGCTGGTGCTCGACGGCGGCGCGCTGAAGCTCACCAAGACGCCGAACCAGGACAGCCCGGTCCTCGACGGCCAGACGCCGCTGCTGGGCAACGACGTCTGGGAGCACGCGTACTACCTCAAGTACCAGAACAAGCGCCCGGACTACCTGAAGGCCTGGTGGAACGTCGTCAACTGGGACAAGGTCGCCGAGCGGTACGCCGCCGCCAAGTAGGACGCGTCGTTCCGAGCGAGGGGCATGCCACGATGACGGCGTGCCCCTCCGCTCCGCGAGCCGAGCCCTCTGGGCGCGGCTTCGCCCCCTCCCCCTCGCCGCGGCGCTCCTCGCGCTGTCGCTGATCGCCGCCGCGTCCGCCGTCGCCTCGCCCCAGGTCCGGGTCGGGATCGCCGACGACGGCGTGCTGCTGCACTCGCCCGAGCGCGCCCCCGAGGTCGTCGCGCGGTGGAAGGCCGCCGGGATCGAGACCGTGCGCGTCCAGGTCCGCTGGGCGGGGATCGCGCCCGACGAGCTGTCGCCGACGATGCCGATCGGGTTTCACCCGACCGACCCCTACGACCCGCGGTACGACTGGGCCTACCTCGACCAGGCGATGGGCTTGCTGGTGGCCAACGGCCTGACGCCGATCCTCAGCGTGACGGGCTCGGGCCCGCTGTGGTCCAGCCGCGTGCCGTCGCTGGGCAACCCGCGCTACCAGCCGGATCCCGCGAAGTTCGGCGACTTCGCTACGGCCGTCGCGCGCCGCTACGGCAGGGTCGTCACGCAGTACCTGATCTGGAACGAGCCCAACCAGCCGCTGTGGCTGCAGCCCCAGCAGGAGTGCCCGGTCGCGGGCAGGAAGTGCACGCCGGTCGCGCCGCACACCTACCGGGCGCTCGTGCGCGCGGCCTATCCGGCGATCCATCGCGCGGACCCGGGCGCGCAGGTGATCGCCGGGACGCTCGCGCCGCGCGGCGCCGACCCGCTGCAGCGCAACCGCCCGCTGCGCCCGCTGGCCTTCATCCGCGCGTTCGGGTGCGTGGACGAGCGCTTCAAGCCGGTCCGCACCGGCCGCTGCCGCGGCTTCCAGCCCGCGCGGATCGACGGCTTCGCCTACCACCCGCACTCGATCAAGGCCTCGCCGACGACGCCGTCGCCCCACACCGACGACGCGGACCTCGCCGACCTCGGCAAGCTGGAGAAGACGCTGGACGCCGTCCAGCGGGCGCGCGGCTTCACGACGCCGACCGGCGCCCACGCGCCGCTGCATCTGACGGAGTTCGGCTACCAGACCAACCCACCCGACCCCTACGACGGCATCCCGCCCGCGCGCCAGTCGCGCTGGCTGCAGGAGGCCGCCTACATCGCCTGGCGCGACCCGCGCGTGCGGACGCTCGTGCAGTACGAGTGGCAGGACGAGCCGACGAAGTCCGTCGGCTCGGGCCGCAAGAAGTACGCCGGCTGGCAGTCCGGGCTGTTGGACAAGAACGGCAGGCCCAAGCCCGCGCTGGCGGGCTTCGAGCACCCGTTCTTCGCCGACGCGACCACGCTCGCGCCGCGCGTGCGCTTCTGGGGCCAGGTGCGCCCGGGCACCACGCACCGCGTCGCGCTGCAGCGCCGCTCGCCGTCGGGGACGTGGGTGACGATCGCGCGGCTGACCACCGACTCGCGCGGGCTGCTCGTCAAGACGCTCGCGCCGCCGATCGGCAAGGCCGCGACCTACCGCTACCGGACGACCGACCCCGCGCCGGCCGTGACCATGACCTCCGACGCCCTCCAGGTGACCCCGCGCCGATGACCCGCTTCCACGAGACCGCCGTCGCCTCCGAGGCGCACTGGATGATGCAGCTGGGCGAGCGCTTCGCGTTCGAGGGCCTGCTGGCCCAGCTCGCGCCGCGGATCGCCGTCGAGATCGGGACCTGGGAGGGCGGCAGCCTGCGGCGCATCGCCGCCCACGCCGGGCACGTGCACGCGTTCGACATCGACGAGCGCTCGGTGCCGCACGCCGCGGCGCTGGACAACGCGACGCTGCACCTCGGCGACGGCGCGGTCGAGGTCCCGCGGGTCCTGGCCGAGCTGCACGCGCGCGGCGAGGCCGTCGACTTCGCGCTGGTCGACGGGCTGCACACCTACGACGCCGTTCAGGCCGACGCCCGCTCGCTGCTGGACGCCGACGCCTGCCACACGACGACGATCGTCTTCCACGACACCGCCCACGCCGGCGTCCGGGCGGGCCTCGACGACCTCGACCTCCCGTCGCATCCGAAGGTCAGCCTCTGGCTGCCGGACTTCGTGCCCGGCTACCTCGTGCGCGACGACGACGAGCTGCCCGAGGAGATCCGCGGCCGCGGCTTCAACGGCCTCGGCCTGCTCGTCCTCGACCAGGCCTACCGACCGGAGACCAGCGGCCACGAGATCTTCGTGCCCTTCGACCGGTTGGAGCCGCGGAGCTGAGCGGCTAGGCCGGCGCCTCGATCTCCATCGCCGCGATCAGCCCGGTCGCGTCGTCGAAGGTGTAGGTGTGGATCACGGTGTCCTGGGCGATCAGCGCGCCGTCGAGCGAGCGCACGGTCTGCTCGACGGTGATCGCGACGCGGCCGTCGTCGCGCCGGGCGAACGCGAGCGGCTCGACCCTCGGGTCGATCTCCGCCCACTGGCGCGTCCAGTACTCCCGCACGGCCTCATGGCCGCTGACCCGACCGCCCTCCCAGCCGTTGGGCCAGTCGACGTCGGGGGCCATCGTCGCCAGGAGCGCGTCGACGTCCCGGGCGTTGAACAGCGCGTACATCTCACGGAGGAGCGCTTCGCGGTCGGCGGGCATGCGACCGAGGGTACCGCAACCCTTGGGTTGCGTGTGTGAGTTCTCGGGCGAGGCCTAGGCGCGCAGCTTGTAGCCCGAGCGGAAGAGCTTCAGGTTGACCGCGAAGAGCGCCGCGGTGGCGAGCGTCAGGACGCCGAGCGCCAGGGCGACGTTGATCTCGGAGTAGCCGAGGAAGCCGTAGCGGACCAGGCCGATCATGTAGTAGATCGGGTTGATGTGGGTCAGCGTCTCGAACGGCTCGGGCAGCAGCGAGGCGGAGTAGAAGACGCCGCCGAGGAAGAGCAGCGGCTGCAGGACGAAGGTCTGGGCGAACGACACGTCGTCGAACTGCTCGGCCCGGACGCCGATGAGCACGCCGAGCTGGGCGAAGAAGAAGCCGACGAGGAACAGCGCGGGCAGCAGGACCTCCGGGTGGTGGACCGGGACGCCGACCAGCGCGCTGGCCGCCGCGAACGTCAGGACCGCCACCAGGCCGCCGCGCAGGAAGCCGCCGAGCGTGAAGGCCAGCAGCAGCTCCGCGGGCGAGGCGGGCGAGCTCAGCTGGTCGTCGATCGCGCGCAGGAACTTCTGCTGGAGGATGCTCGACGAGTTGTTGCTGAAGGCGTTGGTCGCCCAGGCCATCATGATGAGGCCGGGGACGACGAAGACCACGTAGTCGAAGCCGTGCAGCCTGCCGACGCGCGAGCCCAGCGCGGCGCCGAAGACCGAGATGTACAGGAAGGTCTCCAGCAGCGGCGCGCCGATCGTCTGGCGCTTGATCTTCATGAACCGCGCGACCTCGCGCCGCAGCAGCGAGGCGAAGCGGATCTGCGCGGGCGTCAGCGTGAAGCGCCCCGAGGACAGCGCGCTCACGCGACCAGCCCTCGCGACAGCTCCTTGCGCCCGACCAGCTCCAGGTAGGCGTCCTCCAGCCCGGCGACGCCGAAGCGCGCCGCCAGCTCCGGCGACGTCCCGCTCGCCACGAGCTGCCCGCCGTTGATGAAGGCGATCCGGTCGCAGAGCTGCTCGGCCTCTTCGAGGTAGTGCGTGGTCAGCAGGATCGTCGTGCCCTCGGCGTTGATGCGCTGGACGTAGTGCCACAGCTCCAGGCGCAGCTCGACGTCGACGCCCGCGGTCGGCTCGTCGAGGATCAGCAGCCGCGGACGGTGCATCAGCGCCCGCGCCAGGATCAGGCGCCGCTTCATGCCGCCGCTGAGCGACCGCGTGCGGTCGTGGCGCTTCTCGCTCAGCGAGAAGGCCTCCAACAGCTCGGAGACCCGCTCGCGGCGGTCCTGCTTGCGCATGCCGAAGTAGCCGCCGTGGAAGTCCAGCGTCTCCTCCAGCGTGAGGAACTGGTCCAGGTTGAGGTCCTGCGGCGCCAGGCCGACCGCGGCGCGCGCCTCGGTGTAGCCGTCGACCGCGTCGTGGCCGAACACGCGGATCCCGCCGGACGTCGGTGCCGCGAGGCCGGTCGTGCAGTGGATCAGCGTCGACTTGCCGGCGCCGTTGGGGCCCAACAACCCGAAGAACTCACCCGACCCGATCGACAGCGAGACGCCGCGCAGCGCCTCGGTCCCGGTCGGGTAGCGCTTGACCAGGTCGGTGATCTCCAGGGCGGGTGGCGCGGCGGCGGCCGCGGGCGCAGGTGTCTTCACGTCCGTCATGATCGGACCTCAACCACGCTTGAAGTCAAGGGCTAGGCGCGGGAGAACCGGCGGCCGGCGACCGGGGAGACGGCTTCATCGATGGCGTCGGCGTCCTTGCGGGCCTGCTCGGCCTCCAGCGCCGCCAGGCGCTCCGGGGTCATCGCCGTGTCGTCCTCGTTCTCGGCCAGCCATCGCGCGGCCTCCGCGCGGGCGGCGTCGTCGACGACGACCTCCTTGCCCGAGGCGTAGTACTTGTCGATCTCGGCGAACAGCTCGTCGACCAGGTTCTCGGTCTTGACCTTCTTGAGGGGCTCTCCCTTGGAGAAGATCATCGCGCTGTCCTTGGCGCCGGTGATGCCGAAGTCCGCGTGGCGCGCCTCGCCGATGCCGTTGACCGCGCAGCCGAGGATCGACACCTCGATCGGGTCCTCGTAGGCCTCCAGCCGGCGCTCGACCTCCATGACGACCGAGTCCATGTCGAACTGCAGGCGCCCGCAGGTCGGGCAGGCGATCAGCACCGGGCCCTTCTCGCGCAGCTTCAAGGCCTTCAGGATCTCCCAGGCGACCTTGACCTCCTCCTCGGCATGGAACGTCGAGAGCGAGATCCGGATCGTGTCGCCGATGCCGTCGGCCAGCAGCGTGCCGAGGCCGACCGCGCTCTTCAGCGAGCCCGACCACTTCGTGCCCGCCTCGGTGATCCCGAGGTGCAGCGGGTGGTCGATCTTCTCGGCCAGCAGGCGGTTGGACGCGATCGTGTTGGGGACCGACGTCGACTTCATCGACACCTTGAAGTCGTAGAAGTCGAGCGTGTGCATCAGCTCGACCCACTCGGTCGCGGCGGTGACGAGCGCCTCGACCGGGTTGGTGAACTCGAGGTCGCGCAGGTGCTTGGGCAGCGAGCCGGAGTTCACGCCGACGCGGATCGGGGTGTTCGCGGCCTTCGCGGCGGCCACGACCTCGGCGACCTTGTCCGGCCCGCCGATGTTGCCCGGGTTGATCCGCACGCAGTGGGCGCCGGCCTCGATGGCCTTGATCGCCAGCGTGTGGTTGAAGTGGATGTCGGCGATGATCGGGATCGGCGACTCCACCACGATCGTCTTCAGCGCCTCGACGTCCTGCTCGCGCGGCACGGCGCAGCGGACGATGTCCGCGCCGGCCTCGGCGACCCGGCGGATCTGGTCCATCGTGGCGGAGAGGTTGGCGGTCTCCGTCTTGGTCATCGTCTGGACGGCCACGGGCGCACCGCCCCCGACAGGGACGGAGCCGACGTGGATCTGACGGGCGGAGGCCATGGAGGCCATTCTAGTAACGCGAATCCACCTAGACTCCTGGCCCGTGGCGCCCATCGACGTCTACGGGACCGCGCGGGGTCAGACCCGGGCGCGCCTCGCGTCCCCGCTCGCGGCACGTGCCCGCACGCGCCGGCACGCCGAGTTCTTCGGCCTGACCGGGCTGCGCGCCGGCATGCGCGTGCTCGACGTCGGCTGCGGCGCGCTCGGCCTGCGGGCGCTGGAGCCCGAGCTGGAGATCACCGGCGTCGACCTCGAGCCGCGTCCCTCCTACCCCGGCCCGTTCGTGCAGGCCGACGCGACCGAGCACCTGCCCTACGAGGACGGCGAGTTCGACCTCGTCTACTCCTCCAGCGTCGTCGAGCACGTCGTGCCCGAGCGCCGCGCGGCGTTCGCGGCCGAGGTCAACCGCGTCGGGCGGGGCGTCTACGTCCAGACGCCCGCGCGCGGCTTCCCGGTCGAGCCCCACAGCCTGCTGCCCTTCGCCCACTGGCTGCCCGCGACGCTGCGGCGCCCGTACTGGCGGCTGGGCGCGCAGGGCTACTGGGAGGACATCCACCTGCTCGGCCGCGGCGAGATGCGCGCGCTGTTCCCGGCGTCGGCGGTGCACGCCGAGCGCCTCGGGCCGCTGGCCAAGTCCTGGATCGCCATCCGACCCGTGGAGGAGGCGCGATGACCCCGTCCGGCCGTCCGGTCAACCTCCGCGACCTGCCGGCGCTCGTCGAGGCGCGGCTGGACGCGGGCCCGCTGGGCTACTTCGCCGGCGGCGCGGGCGACGAGCGCACGCTGGCCGACAACGAGGCCGCGTTCGCGCGCCGGCAGCTGCTGCCGCGCGTGCTCGTCGACGTCGACCGCGTCAGCACCGCCACGACGGTCCTGGGGACCGAGATCGCGCTGCCGGCGATCGTCGCGCCGGTCGCGCTGCAGAAGATGGCCCACCCCGACGGCGAGTGCGGCATGGCCCGCGCCGCGGCGGGCGCGGGCACGCTGATGTGCGTGTCGACGCTGGCGACCGCCACCGCGCGCGAGGTCCACGCGGCCGCGCCCGACGCGCCGCGCTGGTTCCAGCTCTACGTGTTGAAGGACCGCGGCGTCACGCACGCGCTGATCGACGAGGCGGTCGACTGCGGCTACCGCGCGCTGGTCCTCACCGTCGACGCCCCGCGCGCCGGCCGCCGCGAGCGCGACGTGCGCACCGGCTTCGCCGTCCCGCCCGGCATCGACATGCCGGGCGTCACCGCGGCGGCCGGGCACAGCGCGGGCCTGACCCCCGCGGGCTTCTTCAGCCTCGTCGACGCGTCGCTGACCTGGAAGGACCTCGAGCAGCTCGTCGAGCAGGTCGACCTGCCGGTGATCGTCAAGGGCGTCCACGCCGCGGCCGACGCGCGCCTGGCGCTCCAGCACGGCGCCTCCGCCGTGGTCGTCTCCAACCACGGCGGCCGCCAGCTCGACGGCGTCCCGGCCGGGATCGACCTGCTGGAGGACGTCGTGCAGGAGGTCGGCGGCGACGCCGAGGTCCTCGTCGACGGCGGCATCCGGCGCGGCACCGACATCCTGAAGGCCTTGGCGCTCGGCGCGAAGGCCGTCCTCGTCGGCCGCCCGATGCTGTGGGGCCTGGCCTGGGACGGCGAGGCCGGCGCACGCTGGGTCCTCGACACGCTCCAGGCCGAGCTGGAGCTGGACCTGATGCTGCTCGGCGCGCCGTCACCGGCGCACGTGGCGCGGCATCACGTGATCTGACAGCCCGCGAAGCCATCCGCCTCCAGGACCCGGGTCACTGCCGACGTCATGGTGACGTCGGCAGTGACCCGCATCCTCTGCGAGCGCCCGGAGGCTCGCCTCAAGCCGAAGCCCGCAAAGGCCGTTAACCGAGACAAGCGTGTCCGACTCCCCCGACCTCTCCTTGATCGCCACGCTGCGCGATGCGCTGAGCGCCGCCCGTGGCGTCCGGTCTCGTGACGACCTCACGATCGCGTTGGACCGCATCGCGGAGCTGATCGCGCAGGCGCTGGGCTACCGCAGCGTCGCGATCAACCTGCATCGGCCGGCGTGGGACGACTTCGAGGCCACGACCGTCCACGGCAGCGAGGAGGCGCGGCGCGCGCTGCTCGGCAAGGCCTCCACGTGGGAGCAGTGGGCGCCGTACCTCGCGTCGCGCTTCGAGCGCCGCGGCACGCACCACATCCCGGCGGGATCGCTGGCCGACCGTCCCGGCGGCCTGCCGATGTACCGGCCCGACGGCGCGCCGTCGCAGGCCGACGACCAGTGGGATCCGGACGACCTGCTGCTGGCCGTCATGCGCCGCGGCAACGGCGACGTGCTCGGGATCGTCTCGGTCGACGAGCCGCTGAGCGGCCTGCGGCCGACCGACGCCGACCGCGACCGCCTCGTCGCGCTGACCGAGCTGGCCGGCCTGGCCGTCGAGCAGGCCGGCAGCGCCGAGCGCGGCGCCCGCCACCGCGCCGCGATGGACCGCCTGCTGACGCTGTCGGCCCGCACCGGCCAGGCGCGCGGCCGCGCCCAGACGCTGGAGGCCGTCGGCGCCGCCGTCCGCGAGACGCTCGGCTTCGGCCGCGTCGCGGTCCTGCACGCCGAGCAGGGCGGCCTGCTGCGCCCCGTCGCCACCGCGGGCTGGACGCTGCACGACCCGGTCTTCTCGCACGCCGCCTTCACGCCCGCGCAGCTGGAGCCGATCCTGCAGCCCGCCCACGAGCGCCACGGCTGCCACCTGATCGCCCGCGACGACGCCGAGGCGACGCTGCACCTGCAGACGACGATCTACCGCTCGCAGACCAACGGCCGCGGCCCGTACGCGTGGGAGCGCCACTGGCTGCTGGCCGCGCTGCGCGACGAGGCCGGCGTGCTGATCGGCGTCCTCTGGGCCGACGATCCCGGCGACCGCCTGCTGCCCGACCGTGAGACGCTCCAGGCGCTGCGCCTGCTGGCCGACCACGCCGCCGCCGCGCTCACCGGCGACGCCGGTCCGGAGATCCTCCCGGCGCCGTTCCACGAGCAGGACCCGCTGACCGGCCTGATGACGCGCCCGAAGCTCGCCGACCGCCTGCGCCACGCGCTGCAGCGCGTCAAGCGCGCCGAGGAGACCGTCGCGGTGCTGTTCATCGACCTGGACAACTTCCAGCACGCCAACGACACGCTCGGCCACAACGCCGGCGACGAGCTGCTGCGCGTGACCGCGGCCCGGATCGACGAGGACCTGCGTCCCGGCGACACCGTCGCGCGCTTCGGCGGCGACGAGTTCGTCGCCCTCTGCGAGGACGTCGCGTCGGCCGACGAGGCGATGGACATCGCCGAGCGCCTGCGCATGCTGCTGGCCGAGCCGATCCCGCTGGCCGCGGGCGTCGCGCAGGTCACGGCGTCGATCGGCGTCGCGCTGCCCGACCGCCCCGACCGCAGCGCCGAGGCGCTGCTGCAGGCGGCCGACCGCGCGATGTACGAGGCCAAGGCCGCCGGGCGCGACGCCGCGAGGCTCGCCACGCCCGGCGCGGGCTGGCCGTAGGCCGGCCCGGCGGGCGGGGCTACTCCGTCCCGCTCACCGTGATCCAGCCGAACGGGTCGCCCGCGGCGTAGTAGCCCGCGAACGTCGAGTCGCCGACGTCGGTGGGGATCTTGCCCGGCATCTGGCTCCAGGTGTGGGTCGTCCCGGCGTCGGCGCGCGCCACGTTCTCCAGGTTGACGAGCACGCCGCGCTTGTCCGCGGTGCCGACGTTGCCGGTGGTGAAGACCGCGCGCGAGCCCGAGGCCGTGATCTCGATCTCCGGGTTGGACGCCGTCAGCTTGATCCCGTGGCCGGCGTAGCAGAACAGCACCGTGCCCGCGTACGTCAGGCGCGTGGCGCCGCTGGCCGGGTCATACCAGCCGCCCTGGAACGGGAAGTGGAACTGGTAGACCAGCGACGCGCTGCTGCCCGGCTGCGTGGTCGCCGGATCGGCGGTGGCGCCGTTGGCGACCGCGGTGCCCTCGCCGGCGTTGATGTACTGGATGAACGAGTCGCGCACGTGCCAGGTGATCGAGCCGGCGGCGACGGCGACCGAGGTCGGCGGCGCGGTCAGCGCGTTCGGCCCGCCCGGAGCGGTGACGACGGGCCCGCTGGTGCAGGTCTTGGTGTTGCCGCCGGTCGAGCCGCCGCCGGTCGAGCCGCCGCCCGTGGAGCCGCCGCCGCCCGTCGACCCACCGCCCGTCGAGCCGCCGCCGGTGGAGCCGGAGCCGGAGCCGGAGCCGCCCGTCGTCCCCGTGCCGCCGCCGCTGCCACTGCCGCTGCCGCCCGACCCGCCGCCGGTCGTGCCGGAGCCGCCGCGCGACGCGTCGACGGTCAGCGTCCCGAGCGTCCCGCCCTTCAAGGCCTTCAGCTTGAGCGCGCGCCGGATCGCCGCGGCGCCCGCGGCGGTCAGCTTCACCGAGCCGGCCTTCAGCGCGACGGTCCCGGCCGTGCCGTTCAGCGAGCGCTTCTTGGCGTCGATCGTGAGGATCGTGGTGGTCTTGCTCCCGACCTTGGCGGTCAGCCGCGAGCCGCTGCCGGCCAGCCGCAGCGCCGGGGCCTTCAGCGTCAGCGTGCGCGAGCCCTTCTTGAAGCGGATCGCCCCGGAGTGGCCCAGCGACGCGGACGAGCCCACGGTCACGGCCTTGACCGGGAAGGTGATGGTCTTGCCCTTGGCGCGGGCCGGCGCGACCGCCGAGACCTTGACGCCCGCCCGCGACAGCGACGACGCCGCGGCGCCCTTGAGCGTCAGCGCCGACGTGCCGGACGCGGCGCTCGCCGCCGACGGCACGGCGACGGCGCCGGCGCCCGCCGCGACGGCGAGGGTGGCGAGGACGGGGAGACGACGGGTCATGCGAGGGGCTCCTTCGTGGGGGTGCGGCCAGGCGTGCGGCCGAGCCAGTCGACGTGCAGCGCGCCGCCGGCCAGCGACGCGTCGACCTGCCAGACCTCGGCCAGCAGGGACTCGGTGAGGACGGTGTCGGGCGGCCCGGCGGCGACCGTGCGCCCGTGCGAGACGACGACGACCTCGTCGGCGACGGCGGCGGCCAGCGCGAGGTCGTGGACGACGAGCACGACCGTCAGGCCGTCGTCGGCCAGGCCGCGCAGCAGGCGGGCCATCGTCGAGGTGGCGCCGAGGTCCAGCGCGGAGGTCGGCTCGTCGGCCAGCAGCGCGGGCGCCTCCTGCGCGAGCGCGACCGCGACCTGCACGCGCTGCAGCTCGCCGCCGGAGAGCGTGTTCAGGCGGCGGTCGGCGAACGCGAGGACGCCGGCCCGCCCCATCGCGCGCTCCACGGCGTCGTGGTCGGCGCGCGTCGGGCGCGAAAGCGGGCCGAGGTGCGGCGCGCGGCCGATCGCGACCGCCTCGTGGACGCGCACGCCGTCGGGGACGCGCGCCCGCTGGGGCACGAACGCGCGCAGCTTGGCGAGCTTGCGCCCGCGCAGCGCGGCGACGTCCACTCCGTCCCACCGCACCGTGCCGGACTCGAGCTTCTGGATCCCGGCCGCGGCGCGCACGAGCGTCGACTTCCCGGCGCCGTTGGGCCCGACGACCGCGACCAGGCGGCCCGGCGCGGCGGCGAGGTGGGCGCCGTGCAGGATCTCGACGCCGCCGAGCTTCACGACCGCGTCGTGGACGGCGAGCATCAGTGGGCTCCCCGCAGCAGCCACAGGAACACCGGCACGCCCAACACCACCATGAACGGCCCGACGGGCAGCTCGATCGGCGCGAGCACGACGCGCGCGAGCGTGTCGCCCACCAGCAGCAGCGCGGCGCCGACCAGCGCCGAGGCGCCCATCACGAAGCGATGCGACGCGGTCCCGCCCGCGAGGCGGACCAGGTGCGGGATGACGAGGCCCAAGAACGACAACAGGCCGACGAGCGCCGCGGCGGCGGACGCCAGCAGCGTCGCGGCGATCACCGCGGCCAGGCGGATCCGCTTGGGGTGCGCGCCGAGCGACTCGGCCACGTCGTCGCCCAGCGCCAGGCGGTCCAGCGGCCGGGCCAGGACCACGGCGCCGAGGAAGCCGACGACGAAGTACGGCCACGCGACCTCCATGTCCGACCAGCCGTCCGACGACAGCCCGCCGGCCATCCACAGCACGGCGGACTGGACGCGGTCGCTGAAGGCCACCATCAACGACGTCGTGCCCGCGTTGAACAGCGCGGCGACCGCGATGCCGGCGAGGATCAGCCGGCTCGTCGCGCCCGCGTTCGCGCCGCTCCACGCGATCATCAGCACGATCGCGCCGGCGAGCACGCCGAAGACCAGCGCGCCGACCGGCAGCAGCGCCACGGCGCTGGGGAACGCGAGCAGCACGAGGATCGCGCCGAAGCTCGCGCCGCCGGTGACGCCGACGATGTCGGGCGAGGCCAAGGGGTTGCCCAGCGCGCCCTGCAGCAGCACGCCGGCGACGCCGAGCGCGGCGCCGACGACGATCGCCTCGACCATCCGCGGCACGCGCAGCGACACGACGATCTCACGCAGCGGCCCGTCCTCGGCGCGCCCGGTGAGCGCGTCGATCACGTCGTGCAGCGGGACGTGGACGGCGCCGAGCGTCAGCGACAGCGCGGCCGCGACGAGGAGCACGACGGCCGCGATCGCCACGACCGCCGTCTGCCGCAGCGCCGCGCGGCGGCGCGCGGGGGCGGTCGCCGTCCGGGCCGTGGGCGCGGCGACAGCGCTCACGGCATCAGTTCCCAAGGAACTTCTTGCGGACGTCGGTGATGATCCGACCCGGGTCGGTGTAGGCCTGCAGCAACGAGTTGCCGGTCGCGACGAAGACCTTCTTGTGGCGCGCGGCCTTGGTCTTCTTCCACCCCGCCTTGTTGGCCAGGTACTTGGCCAACGACGGGATCGAGGACGGGGCGCCGTGCGGGACGGCGATGATCACGTCGGGGTTGCGCTGGACGACGGCCTCGTCGGAGATCCGGGCGTAGCCGCCGGACGCCGTCAGCCCGCCGGTGAGCAGGCGGCCGCCGGCGCGCCGCACGATGTCCCCGCCCCACGAGTTGGCGAGCATCGCGTAGGAGGTGCGGCCGACGCCCATGATCAGCAGGACCGTCGGGTGCTTCCTGACGCCCGCGGACGCCGACCGGATCGCCGCCTGCTGGCGGGCCGCCAGGCGCGCGGCGGCCGACGACTTCCCGACCAGGGCGCCGATCGTCTTGGTGTCGTCGATGAGGTCGTGGGCCGAGCGCGGGTCGCTGTAGGCGACCTTCATCCCGAGGCGCTTCATGCCCGCCTCGCCCTTCTTCCAGATCGGCGCCGACAGCACGAGCTGCGGGTTGCGGACCGCGAGCTGCTCGAGGTTGGGGCCGCTGGGGTGCGACAGCGCGAGCGTCGGCACGCCCTTGAGGCGGGGGTCGAGGCGGTCCTGGCCGCCGAGCGTCTGGCCGATGGCGACGGGCCGGACGCCCAGCTCGGCCAGCGTGTTGGCGGTGAACGGCGTGAGCGCGGCGACGCGCTTGTAGGTCTTGGCCTGCGCCGCGGCGGGGACGGCGACGAGCGTGAGAGCGAGAAGGGAGGCGGTGAGCGTGCGGGGCATGGGAGTTTAGGGGGGCCTAACGAGCGAGGCCGGAATCGGGTATGTTCGGCCACCCTAACAGTTCGTAGGGCCCCCTAAGCCTCCGGTTCCCATCCAGACCGGCGGGCTGTCGTTTTCCGGAAAGGACCTCCCTTGACCTCCACCACCACCCCGCGCCTCCTGGCGATCGCCGCGCTCGCGGCCGGCGCCGCCGCGTTGCCGGCCGCCGCCCAGGCGGGCACGGTCACCAGCGCGCACCTCGACTGGACGCAGGCCAACGTGTACGACCTGGCCGGCTCCAAGACGTGGCTCGGCTACGCGACGAGCAAGGCCCCGCTCAACGCGCTCGGCACCGCGACGCCGATCGCCCCCGCCACCGGCGACACCGTCACGCCCGACAGCCCCAAGGGCGCGAGCGTCTTCTACACCACCTCGTTCCCCTCCACCTCGGGCAGCTACGACGCGACCGACGGCACGGGCACCATCGAGCTCGACGGCGGCCTGTCGTTCGTCGCGCCCCCGCCGCCCGACGGCCACGGCTTCGACATCTCGATCGAGCAGCCGCAGCTCGTGCTCGACGGCCTCAGCGGCGAGCTGTACGCCTCGGGCAAGGGCAGCACCGACTCGGGCACCTATGACCGCAGCGCGCCGCTGTTCGACCTCGACCTCAGCGACGCGTCGGTGACGATCAAGGCCGACGGCTCGCGCGTCATCGGCCCGATCGTCCCGAGCATCGCGACCGCCAAGACCGCGTTCCCCAACAACTACGCGGTCGGCGCCGGCCCCGACCGCTCGCCGAACACGTTCGGCTCCTTCTCGCTGACGGTGAAGACCAACGGCGGAGACCAGGGCCCGAAGGGCGACGCCGGCGCGACGGGTGCGACCGGCGCCACGGGCGCCACCGGCGCCGCGGGCGCTCCCGGCGCCGCGGGGGCCAACGGCAAGGACGGCGCCTCGACGACGATCCGCACGGTCCAGGCCGTGCTGGCCAAGGCCCCGTACAAGGGCTCGGCGAGCCGCAAGGTCACCGTCTACTCGACCAAGAACAAGAAGCTGGCGTCCGGCACGCTGAAGGGCCGCGTCCTCAAGGTGACGCTGGCCAGCAAGGTGACGTCCCTGTCCGGCAAGGTCAAGGTCAAGGTGACCGGCGCCAAGTCCTCCAAGACCGTGAGCATCCCCTCGTGAGCGACATCTCCGCCATCCCGCTCGGCGACCACCAGGTGAAGGAGGGCGCCGCCGCGGCGGCCCCGCCGCCCCCGCCCCCGCCGCTGAGCGACGTCCCGCCGACCCGCCGGCGCACCGCCGGCGAGGAGGCCCGCACGCTCGTCGCCCAGACCGCCGTGGGCACGCTCGCGACGCTGAGCGACGACGGCGGCCCCTGGGCGTCGCTGGTCAGCTACGCGTCGCTGGAGGACGGCTCGCCGATCCTCTTCGTCTCGACGATGGCCGAGCACGGCCGCAACCTCAAGCGCGACCAGCGCGCGAGCCTGGTCGTGGCCGAGACGCCGTCGGGCACCGACCCGCTGGCCAACGGCCGCGTCACGATCGCCGGCCGCGTCGTCTCGCCCGAGGGCGACGACGAGGCCCGGGCCCGCGCCGCGTACCTGAAGGCCGTGCCGAACGCGAAGTACTACGCCGACTTCACGGACTTCTCGTTGTACGTGTTGAAGGTCGAGCGCGTGCGCTGGGTCGGCGGCTACGGCCGCATGGACTCGGCCGACGCCGAGGCCTACGCCAACGCGGAGGCCGATCCGGTCGGCAAGCCGATCGGCGCGGTCAAGCACCTCAACGAGGACCACGCCGACGCGCTGCTGGCGATGGCGCAGGCCTTCGGCGGCTACCCGGACGCGACCGCGGCCGAGTGCACGGGCGCCGACCGCTACGGCCTCGACCTCCAGGTCAAGACGCCGCGCGGCTCCGCGACGGCCCGCGTCGGCTTCGCCGAGCCGGTCGGCGACGACCCGGTCGGCCTGCGCCAGGCCACGGTCGAGCTGGCGAAGCGCTCGCGCGCGGCGCTCAGCTCCGACGACGCGAGCTAGCACCGCGGAAGAGGGGGACGAGGGGCGGCGGACGACAGCGCCGCCCCTCGCGTCCCCTCCCGGCCTAGGCGTACATGTCGCCGATCGTCGCCTCGTACTTCTCGGCGATCGGCTTGCGCTTGAGCTTCATCGTCGGCGTCAGCTCGTCGCCGCCGGGCAGCCAGTCGCCCTCGACGATCGTGAACTTCTTGATCTGCTCGACGCGGGCGAGCTTGGCGTTGGCGGCGTCGACGCCCTCCTGGATCGCCGCGCGGACGCGGTCGTCGTGGGCCAGCGTCTCCAGGGACGGGTCCTCGATGCCGTTCTGCGCCGCCCACGCGGGCGCGAAGTCCGCGTCCAGGACGATCAGCGCCGTGTTGTAGGGCTTGGCGTCGCCGATGCAGACCGCGTTGCCGATCAGCGGCGAAGCGGACTTCAGGGTCGCCTCGATGTTCGCCGGGGACATGTTCTTGCCCGCGGCGTTGATGATGATCTCCTTCTTGCGGTCGACGATCTTGACGTAGCCGTCCTCGTCCATCGTCGCGATGTCGCCGGTGTGCAGCCAGCCGTCGGCGTCGATCGCCTCGGCGGTCTTGTCCGGCAGCCCGCGGTAGCCGAGCATCACCATGCCGGAGCGCATCAGCAGCTCGCCGTCGTCGGCGATCCTCAGCTCGGCGCCGGGCGTGGCCGGGCCGACCGTGCCGATCTTGATCTTGCCGGGCGGGTTGACCGCGCCGCCGCCGCAGGTCTCGCTCATCCCCCACAGCTCGGCCAGCGGCAGGCCGATGGCGTGGAAGAACTCCAGGACCTCGACCGGCGTCGGCGCGGCGCCGACGTTGATCGCCACGACCTGGTCGAGGCCGAGCATCGACCGCAGGCCGCTGAACATCTCGGCGTCGGCCCGCGCGACCGCCGCGGCCAGCTCCTCGGGCACCGGCTCGCCGGCCTGCTCGAGCCGGACCTTCTCGCGCGCCGCGGCCAGCGCCGCCTGCGCCTTCTCGCGCTGCTCGTCGGGCTGGGAGGCGACCATCGCCTCCAGGCCGGCCTTGAGCTTCTCCCAGATCCGCGGCACGGCGAAGAACCAGTGCGGCCGGACCTCGGGCAGGAACGACACGATCTCGCGCGGGTTCGGGCAGCAGGTGACCGTGAAGCCGAAGACGATCGGCAGGTAGTGGTGCGCGGCGCGCTCGGCGATGTGCGCGTTGGGCAGCCACGAGATCACGCGCGCGCCCTCGGGGAACTCGACGATCTCCTCGATGCCCGAGACCGCGGTCAGCAGGTTGCGGTGCGCCAGCTCCACGCCCTTCGGCGGGCCGGTCGTGCCCGACGTGTAGATCAGCGTCAGCACGTCGTCGCCGTGCAGCCGGGCGATCGAGGCCTCGACGTCGAAGCCGTCGGAGGCGACGTCGGCCAGCGCCAGCGTGCCCTCGGGCGGCTCGCCGTCGACGACGATCACGTGCTCCAGGTCCGGCAGGGCCTTCCGCGCCTCCAGGACGTTGGCCAGGTAGGCCTGCTCGGTGATGAGGATCCGCGCGCCGGCGTCCGAGACCACGTACTCGATCTGGTTGGGCGCGTAGGTCATGTAGATCGAGAACGGCGTCGCCCCGACCATCATCGCCGCGAGGTCCGCGAGGTGGAACTCGGGCCGGTTGCCCAGCAGCAGGGCGATCGTGTCGCCCTTGCGCAGTCCGAGGTCGTGCAGGCCGCCGGCGAGGCGGTCGACCCGCTCGCGCAGTTGGGCCCACGTCCACGAGACCTCGTCGCCCTTGGTGCGGACCGCGACCTCGTCGGCCCGTTGCGCCGCCGTGATCCGGAACGCCTGCGCGATCGTCGCGGCGTCCACCCCGCGCGTCGGTGCGGTGCTGCTCTCCACTTCGACCCTCTCCTCTTCGGGTGGCCCTGCCCGGGCCGGGCGCTACTTCACGCCGAACCCGGGTCCTGCAAGCCGGTTGATGTCGTTGGTGAGCCCGACCGCGAAGAGCATGATCACCAACACGAACCCCACATAGCTGGCCTGCTCCATGACGCGGAACGGGATCGGGCGCCCTCGCACCTTCTCCGCCAGCGCCCAGAAGATATGCCCCCCGTCCAGCGGAAGGAAGGGGAACAGGTTCACGATCGCGAGCGAGAGCGAGATGATGGCCAGGATCTGGAGCGACAGGACGATGTCGTCGGCCTTGAAGGACTCGCGCGTCGTCTCGTAGGAGCCGACGATGCCGGAGACGTTCTTGCGGGCCTCGCTGCTGTAGAAGATCTTGGTGATCGCCGAGACCGTGCCCTTGGTCACGTTCCACATGCCGGTGACCGAGCGGCTCGCGGCGTCGGCCGGCCCGAGCCGGTCGTAGGCGTTGTCGAACGTGAAGCCGATCAGCATGCGCCCGGCGGCGGTGTCGTAGCGCGGGCGGACCTCGACGGTCTGCTGCCGGCCGTCGCGGACCACGACCACCTTCGCCGCGGTGGCGGCGACGCAGCCGTCGGTCCTCGCGTCGTCGGCGCAGGTGTGCGTGCCGATCTGCTTGCGGAAGTCCGCGGGGCCGCCGCCGACGCCGTCGACCGAGACGATCTTGTCGCCGGGCTTCAGCACGCCCTGGGCGGCGGAGTCCTTCTGCACGCCGTAGACGTGGTCGCTCGCGACGACCTGGCCCTTGAAGGCGAACAGGCCGAAGAGGATCGCGAAGGCCACCACGACGTTGACGAACGGGCCCGCCGCGATGACGACGACGCGCTTCCAGACCGGCTGGCGGTAGTAGGCGCGGTCGGCGTGCTCCGGCGGGATCTCCTCCGTCGGGTTCATCCCGGTGATCTTCACGTAGCCGCCGGCCGGGATCGCCCCGATCGCGTACTCGGTCTCGCCCTTCTTGATCTTGCCGAGCAGCGGCGGGAAGAACAGCGAGAAGCGCTCGACGCGCATCCCCACCAGCTTGGCCGCGGTGAAGTGGCCCAGCTCGTGCAGGATGATCAGGACGATGAAGCCGAGGGCGGCGAGGAACCAGCTCATCTAGGCGCGCGCCCCGATCTGCTCGGCGGCGATCTCGCGCGCCTCGCGGTCGGCCTCGAACAGCGAGTCGAAGGCGTGGACGGGGCCGCCGGGCATCGCCTGCAGCGTGGCGTCGATGACCTCGGCGATGCCGGTGAACGCGAGGCGGCCGCTCATGAACGCGTGCACGGCGACCTCGTTGGCGGCGTTGAGCACGCACGGCGCGGTGCCGCCCGCGCGCGCGGCCTGCAGGCAGAGGTCCAGGCACGGGAACGCGTCGCGGTCGACCTCCTCGAAGGTCAGCGAGCCCAGGGCGGCGAGGTCGAGCCGGCGCGTGGGCAGCGGCACGATCTCGGGGTGGTGCAGGGCGTAGGCGATCGCGATGCGCATGTCGGGCAGCCCGAGGTGCGCGAGCTGGGCGCCGTCGGCGGTCTCGACGGTCGCGTGGACGATCGACTGGGGGTGGACGACGACGCCGATGCGGTCGTAGTCGACGCCGAAGAGGTGATGGGCCTCCATGACCTCCAGGCCCTTGTTCATCAACGTGGCCGAGTCGATGGTGATCTTGCCGCCCATCGACCACGTCGGGTGCGCGAGCGCCTCGTCGACGGTGACGTCGGCCAGCTCCGCGCGCGTGCGCCCGCGGAACGGGCCGCCGGACGCGGTGATCGTGATCCGCTCCAGCGCGCCCGCGGGGACGCCCTGCAGGAGGTGGTGCAGCGCGGCGTGCTCGGAGTCGACCGGCAGCAGCCGCGCCCCGGTGGCCTCCGCGAGCTGCGTGACCAGCTCGCCGCCGACGACCAGGGACTCCTTGTTGGCCAGCGCGAGGTCGATGCCCTCGCCCAGCGCCGTGACGGTCGGGCCGAGGCCCGCCGAGCCGACGAGCGCGTTGAGCACGAGGTCGGCGCCCGACTCCATCACGAGCTGCACGAGCCCCTGCGCGCCGACGAGCACCTCGCCGTCGGTCCACGCCTCGGCGGCGCGCGCGGCCGCGTCCTCGTCGGCGAGCGCGATCCGGCGCACGCCGTGGTCGATGGCCTGCTGGACCAGGGGCTCCCAGGAGCGCGCGGCGCTCAGGCCGACGATCTCCAGATCGTCGGTCCGCGAGACCACGTCGAGCGCCTGGGTCCCGATCGACCCGGTCGACCCGAGCACGAGAAGACGGCGGGGCATTGGCTGGAGGGTAGCTGCGCGATCCTCAACACCTCCTCAAGAGTGGACGCGACCGGTCTCCGGCGTAGCGTCGCGCAGCGTGTCGCACCGGTCCAGTCGTCGCGGCGCGCTCAGCGCGCTGCTGCCCGTCCTCGCCCTGTTCGCGCTCGCCGCCCCCGCCGGCGCGGCCGCCCCCGACAACCGCGCCGTCACCGTCCCCGCCGACGCGCCGGCCGTCGCCACGACGTCCTCGGGCGCCATGGTGCTGGCCTGGGTCCACGGCGGCTCGACGTGCACCGCGCTCCAGCGGCCCGGGACACCGCGGCCGACCCGGGCCGCGAGCTTCACCGGCCTCCCCGGCGAGGAGGACGTCGCGCCGGGCGGCTGTGACGCGACGCCCGTCCTGGCCCGCTTCGGCGGCGCCGCGCTCGGCGCCTTCCGACCGGACGACCCGGCGTCCGCGCGATCGTTGGTCTGGGGCGTCGCGGGCGAGGACACGGGATCCGTGCTGTTCAAGGCCGGCGCGCCGTCGCCGGGCAGGTCTCCACCACGCCGTCCCCGCTGACCGGGCCGGCCGCCGGGCTGCGCTTCTGGGCGGCCGAGGTGCCGTCCACCGCCCGGGTCGACGAGGTCGCGCTGGCCGACGCCGGCGGCGTGGTGCGGCGCGCCTACGACCCGACCTGGTTCCGGGTCGGCGGCCTCAGCGGCGACCCGTTCGACGAGGCGGGCACGCTCGTGCGCCGCGGACGCGTCGGCACGGCGACCTGGCAGCTGCGCGGCACGACCGCCAACGACCTCGCGGCGACCCCGCTGGAGCCCGAGCGCCGCGTCACGCAGCGCTGCCTCGTGTTCGTCGTGCGCTCCCGCAACGGCGGCGCGTCCAACGGCGGGCCGTGCACCGGCTCGCTCGACGAGCGGACGCCGCTGCTCGCCGACCCCGGCAGCGACTGCGAGGTCGGCGCGCACGTCGTGGTCCTGGTCGCGGCGGCGGTCCGGCGCGTCGTGGTGGTCACCGGTGACGGCGCGCGCCGGACGGTGGCGCTGTCGCCCTTCGGCGCGGGCGCGCGCGCCGGCGCGCTGCTCGTCGCACGCTTCGCCGACCACGGCGTGCAGCTGTGCGACGCGATCGACCGCCCGCTGCGCATCCCCGACGACTGCGCGCTGCCGCCGACCGACCCGGCGGTGACGTACGTCTCGACGCACAAGACGGCCACCGGACGCTTCCTCTTCGGCGTCGTGCCGGCCGAGATCGCCGCCGCGCGCGTGACGCTGCACGACCGCACCACGCAGACGTTCGCGGCCGGGCCGCTGACCGGCTACGCCGGCATCTACGCGGGCGCGCTGCGCCAGATCGCCGCGGACCTGCCGGGCCCGCGCACCGTCGACCGGATCGAGCTGCTGGACGACCGCGGCCGGGTGCTCAACGGCGACGCCGGCTTCGAGGTGAGCTACGGCCCGGACGTGACCGTCCTGCCCGCCGCCGGAGGCGTGCCCGCCGTCCACGCCTCCGCGGTGCGCAGCGGCGACTACCGGGCGACGTGCATCGGATTCCGCGCGATCAGCGACGCGGCGCGTTGCGACGGCGGCGGCTTCGCCACCACGACCGGGGCCCACAGCATCACCGTCCACGTGCCTTGCGCCCCGCGCCGGATCCTGGTCAGCGCGGTGCTTGCGCGCCGCGGCGACCGGCTCGTCCTGCGGACGACCGACGGGCGCGAGGTGACGGCCCGGACGGCGCGCCTCCCCGCGGCCGCCGGGGCGTTGGCTGGCAGGTACTACGCCTTGGCGACGCTCCGCCCGGACGAAGGCCTCGCCTCGGCGATCATCCGCGGTCGCGCGTCTCGGCGCTTGGCGATCGGCCTGCCGCCCGCGGCGCGGCAGTGCGGCTACGACGACCTGCCGGGCTTCCTCTCCGACGTCCTCTCCTGACGCCGCCCACAGCTGGACGGACGGACGGTGGCGTCCGCGACGGAAGCTAGATTGCGCAGCGTGCTCCATCGGTGCTTGGTCCTCGTCGTCGCGGCGATCTGCGCGCTCCTGCCCGCGGCGGCCCGCGCCCAGACCGGCGTGATCCCGATCCCCGCCGATGCGCCGACGATCCCCGGCTGGTGGGACAGCGGCCAGGAGGCGATCGTCTTCGCCGACGGCCAACGCCTCTGCGCCGCGTTCCACGACGTCGGCGCCCCGAGGCCGACGACGCTGACGCCCGACGGCGGCGACTGCCTCGACGCCGCGCCCGTCCTCGGCCCCTTCGGCCGGCGGGTCATCGTCGTCCGCGACGACGACGGGCGCTACGTCGAGATCGCCGTGGTCGGCGCCGCCACCGCCGTCGTCCAGCTGCGCCAGGCCGGCGCGGTCGTCGCCCGCGTCGCGACCCGGGCCGCGCCGCTGCCCGGCCCCGCCGCCGCGCTGCGCTTCTACGTGCTGACCGCTCCCTCGCCGTTGGCGATCGACGAGCTGGCGCTGCTCGACACCTTCGAGACGGTCCAGCGCGCGCTCGATCCCGCCGACCCGCGCGAGCACGCCTCGACCACCAGGTACGTTCCGCGGCCGGGGCCAGGACCGGTGCTGCGGCGCGGCACGTTCCACGGCACCTCGTGGACGCTGCGCACGCGCTTGGGCCATCCGATCGTCGGGACGCCGCTGGTGCCGGAGCGCCGCGCGGCGCTGGCCTGCGCGACGTTCGCGGCCGGTCGCACCGGCGGCGAGCTGTGCGATCAGCCGGGACGCGACGCCGAGCAGGTGCTCGTCGACCTCGGCAAGGCCTGCTCGCCGATCGACGCCTACGTGTCGGTCCTCGCGCGCCGAGCGGTGCACCGCGTGGTCGTGCTCGACGGCGCAGGCCGTCGCCGCACGGTGCCGCTGAGCGTCGTGCCCGGCGACGCCGACGGTCTGCGCGCGGGCGTGCTGGTCCTCGGCGCCGGGATCGCGATCCGGCGGGTCGACGGGCTGGGCGCCGACGGCCGCCTGGTCGACCGCCTGCCCTACGGCGCTGCGCCGGCCTACCCGGAGCGCGGCGGATGTTTGGGTGCCGCCTCGTCCATCATCACCTACGCGGTCGGCCTCGTCGGCTCCGGCCAGCTCGGCGCGGGCCCGCACACCCCGCACCTCGCCGACGTCGGCGAGCGGCTGTGCGTCGCGATCGACCGCGCGCCGCGTCCGCCGGCGGGGTGCGCGATCCCACCGACCGACGCGAGCGACGTCACGCTGGACACCACGCCCACCGCCAACGGCCGCTACGTCGTGGGCCTCGTCCCGGCATGGGTCGCGCTCGCGCGGCTCACCCTGGAGGGCGGCGGGCACCGCGACGTCGTCCCGATGCCGGTGACCGGCCAGTACGCCGGGACGACCGCGCTGGTCGCCGCCGACGTCCCCGGCGCGCGCCGCGTGATCGGCTATCAGCTGCTGGACGCCGCGGGCCGAGCACTCGACCACCTCGACGCCCTGGAGACGCCGACGCGTCGGCACCGCAGGACCCTGTTCGCCCACGCCGCGCCGGGGCTGGGCCCGATCGTCGCCGCGCTGGCTCCGGGCGTGACGGCCGCCGACAAGGCCTACACCCGCGCGACGGTCCTCAGCGCCGACGTCGACACGCAGTGCCAGCCGCTCGGGTTCGCCTGGTTCACCGCGGCCGTCGTCTGCGCGCCCCGGCGCTTGGTCCTGGTCGGCGGCCTGCGCCACACGACGGACCGGCTCGCGGTCCGCACCGCGTCCGGCCGCACCGTCGCCGGTCGCACGCTGAAGCTGCCCGCCGCGTTGCGCACGTCGGACGCCGCCGCCATCGGCGTCGTCGTCCTGCCCGCCGACGCGACACCCCGGACGCTCCTGCGGCGGCGCGTGGACGGCACCCTTTCGAGCGCGCTCCAGCTACCTGCGGCACGCGAGCAGTGCGGCTATCGGACCGTCCTCTCTCCAGACGGCCGCTGAGTCAGCGCTTCGCCGCCGCCCGCGTCGTCACGCCCGGGACGACCTTCTCCCCGTAGGCCCGCAGCGTGCCGTCCTTGTCGTCGTGCTGGAGGTACAGCGCGAACTGGTCGACGCCGAGCGCGCGCAGCTCCTCGAGGCGCTCGACGTGGGCCTCGGGCGGGCCGATCAGGCAGAAGCGGTCGATGACGTCGTCGGGGACGAACGCGACGTGGTCGTTGCCGGCGCGGCCGTGCTGGTTGTAGTCGTAGCCCTGCCGGTTCTCGATGTAGTCGGTCAGCGCCGCGGGGACCGCGACGCCGTCGGCGCCGTAGCGGGCGACGATGTCCGCGACGTGGTTGCCGACCATGCCGCCGAACCAGCGGCACTGGTCGCGGCCGTGGGCGAGGCCGAGGTCGGTGCCGTCGGTGACGTAGGCGGGCGCCGCGACGCACATGGCGATCGCGTCCGGGTCGCGGCCGGCGGCCTGGGCGGCCGCGCGCACCGCGGCGATCGACCACGCGACGATCGCCGGGTCGGCCAGCTGCAGGATGAAGCCGTCGCCGACCTCGCCGGCCAGCGCCAGCGCGCGCGGGCCGTAGGCGGCGACCCAGATCGGCAGCGCGCAGTCCGGCGCCCACGGCAGCCGCAGCCGCGCGCCGTGATGCTCGACCTCCTCGCCGTTGGCCAGGGCGCGGATGACCTCGATCGAGGCCCTCATGTCGGCGAGCTTGACCGGCGCGCCGTTGATGACCCGCACCGCGGAGTCCCCGCGGCCCATGCCGCAGATCGTCCGGTTCCCGTACATCTCGTTCAACGTCGCGAACGTCGACGCGGTCACCGTCCAGTCGCGCGTGGCCGGGTTGGTGACCATCGGCCCGACGATCAGCCTGTGCGTCTCGTTGAGGATCCGGCTGTAGATGACGTAGGGCTCCTCCCACAGCAGGTGGGAGTCGAACGTCCACGCGTGCGTGAACCCGTAGGTCTCGGCGCGCTTGGCCAGGTCGATGACCCGCGTCGCCGGCGGGTCGGTCTGCAGGACCACGCCGAAGTCCATCAGGCCTTCACCCCGCCGCGCAGGCCGCCGGCGGCGACCAACGCGATGGTCTTGGCCACCGTCTCGCCGTAGGCGGCGATCGCCGCCCGCAGCGCCTCGGGCGGCGAGTCCTCCACCTCGGTGTGGCTGATCGGCGGGTCGGACTGCGCGAAGACCATGACCGTGGGCACCAGGCGCCCGATCTCGGTCGCGTCGTGCAGCGGACCGGACGGGATCGGCGCGCCGCCGTCGGTCGCCTCGCGCGCGATCGCGACCAGCTCGGGGTGAAACGGCGTCGGCGCCGCGCGGAAGACGCGCCGCGCCTCCACGGTGCAGTCGAAGCGCGCCGCGGCCCGCTCGCAGGCGTCCAGGCACTCGGCCAACATGGTGGCCAACGTGTCGGCGTCGAGGTGGCGGAGGTCGAGCATCATCTCGCTCTCCCCCGCGACCGCGGTGATGACCGCGGGTGTCGACGCGATCGCCCCGACGGTCGTGACGCCGTCGTGCCGGATCCCGACCTCGCGGATCTCCAGCGCCGCCGTGGCCGCCGCCGCCAGCGTGTCGCGCCGCAACCGCATCGGCGTCGAGCCCGCGTGCGCGGCCTGGCCGCCGAACGCGACCAGGTAGCGCTCGTCGCCGACCGTCCCGGCGACCGCGCCGGCCAGCCGCCCGGCGTCCAGCAGCACCGGGCCCTGCTCGACGTGCAGCTCGACGTAGGCCAGCGCGCCGTCCAGCCGCGACCGCGCCGCGTGCGCGCCGTCGAGGTCGACGCCGACCGACGCCATCGCCTCCTGCAGCGTCACGCCGTCGGGATCCCGCAGGCCGCGGACGTCGTCGGGGTCGAGGGTTCCGGCGACCGCCGAGGACCCCACGAGCGAGCGCCCGAAGCGCGCGCCCTCCTCGTCGGCCCAGTCCACCAGCTTGACGGTCACCGCCGGCGGCGGGTCCGCGGCGGCCAGCGCCCGCAGGACCTCCAGGGCCGCCACCACCCCCAGGCACCCGTCCAGCCAGCCACCCGACGGCACCGCGTCGATGTGCGACCCGACGATGACGAAGCCCTCGGCCTCGCCGGCGCCCTCCAGCGTCGCCCACAGGTTCCCGGCCTCGTCGCGCTCGACGACCGGCCCGTCGATCTCCGCGAGCTTGCCCAGCAGCCAGTCGCGCGCCGCGACCCAGTCGGCCGACCACGCCAGGCGCTTGGCGCCCGCGTGCTCGCCGCCCGACGCCGCGGCCAGCTCGCGGAGGTCGGCCAGCACGCGGTCGGCATCGACGTTCACGCCTGCCCCTCCCGCCGGACGAACCGGCCGTGCCCCGGCGACGAGACGATCTCGCCGTGGTCGTACACCATGGTCCCGCGGCACAGCGTGTGGCGCACCGAGCCCGACGCGGTCTCGCCCGCGTAGAGGTCGTAGTCCACGTTCATGAACGACGTGTGCGTGCCGTAGTCGCGCGGCGCGTCGGGGTCGAAGACCACCACGTCGGCGTCCTTGCCCGGCGCCAGCGCGCCCTTGGACGCCAGCCCGAACCGCCGCGCGATCGTCGTCGAGCAGCGGTCCACGAGCTGCGACGGCGTGATCCGCCCGGCGACCACGCCCTCGTCCCACAGCTTGGACAGCCGGTGCTGGATGACCGGCAGCCCGTTGGGCACCAGGCTGAAGTCGTCGAGACCCCGCGCCTTCTGCTCGTCGGTGAACGGGCAGTGGTCGGTCGAGACCGACTCCAGCACGCCGCGGCGCAGGAAGTCCCACAGCGGCTCGTGGTTGGACGCGTCGCGCAGCGGCGGCGAGCAGATGTAGCGGCAGCCCTCGACGCCCGGGCTGCGCAGGTCGTCGATCGTGTTGACGAGGTACTGCGTGCACGTCTCGCCGGCGACCGGGACGCCGCGCTGCTGGGCGGCCTGGATCTCGGCCGCGGCCGGCTCGCACGTCACGTGGACGACGAACAGCGGCGCGCCGGTGTACTCGCTCAGCCGGGCGGCGCGCGAGGTCGCCTCGGCCTCCACGAACTCCGGGCGCGTGAGCGCGTGGTGGATCGCGTCGGTCTCCTTCGCGTGCAGCGCGCGCTTGACCAGGATGTCGACCACGTCGCCGTTCTCGCAGTGGACCATCGTCAGCGCGCCGAGGTCGCGGGCGCGCTCCAGGACGGCGACCATCGCGTCGTCGCGCGTCATCAGCTCGCCCTTGTAGGCCATGAACAGCTTGAACGACGTGACGCCCGCCTCGACGATCGCCGCCATGTCGTCGATCGTCGCCTCGTTGGCGTTGGTGATCGCCATGTGGAAGCCGTAGTCGACGTGCGCGGCGCCCTCGGCGCGCCCCTGCCACTCGGCCAGCGCGGAGCGCAGCTGGTCGGGCTCGCGCTGGATCGAGAAGTCCACGAGGCACGTGACGCCGCCGGCCGCCGCGGCCTGCGTGCCCGTGTTGTAGTCGTCGCTGCTCATCATCCCCATGAACGGCATGCTCAAGTGCGTGTGGTTGTCGATCAGCCCCGGCAGCACGTAGCAGCCGGAGACGTCGAGCACGGTCGCGTCGCCCGGCGGGGCGACGTCCCCGACGGCCGCGATCCGCTCCCCGCTGATCAGCACGTCGGCGTCGTACTCGCCGTCCGCGCTGACGACCCTCCCGCCCCGCAGCACTGTGCTCATGCGCACAAGCGTACGGGCGCGTCAAGGCAGCGTCACGCGATCGCGCCACGGGACGCGCTCGACCGCCACCGGCCGCTTCGCCCCGAGGATGCCGCCGACCAGCGCCGTCAGCACCGCCACCCCGTCCCCGCCGATCCGGACCGCGGAGAGCATCCCCTCGCTCGCCTCATCGTGGCGGGAGAGCGTCGCCAGCAGCGAGTCGACGATCGACCGCTGGTCCATCGCCACGCCGCCGTACGGCGGCCCCCACTTGTTGGCGTGGTCGATCAGGTACTGGTAGATCGGCCGTCCCTCCAGCGCCCACGCGGTGAGGTCGGCCACGACGACCGCGCCGAAGCCGAGCGGCAGCGTCGCCGCGCGGCGCTCGCGCGCGTCCTCCAGGCCCAGCCCGCGGACGAACGCCACCGGCAGCGCCAGCGCGTCGGCTCCCCGCGATCCGTGTCGTCTCGTGGTGACCAGCTCACCACCAGGCGACACGGATGCCGAGGCGGCCAGGGCGACCCGCGTCGCCTCACCGGTCGGCCCCAGGTCGTCCAGCAGCCTGCGCCGCGTGATCTTCCGCGGCGGGACGCCGATCCACGGCACGCCGAGCGCGTCGCCCAGCGCGAAGCCCTCTAGACCAGGGCCTGCCACACGTAGTAGCCGGTGACCGCGGTGAACAGGATCGCGTCGAGGCGATCCAGCGCGCCGCCGTGGGCGCCGAAGAGCGTGCCGGTGTCCTTGGTGCCCGCGTCGCGCTTGAGGTAGGACTCGAAGAGGTCGCCGAGCGGCGCCGCGATCGCGATCGCCACGCCGAGGATCGCGCCGTTGCCGCCGCCCAGCCACGGCTGGCTCAGCCCCGCCCACCAGACCGCGGCCGTGCCGAGCACGATCCCGATCGCCAGGCCCTCGATCGTCTTGTTGGGGCTGATGGTCGGCGCGAGCTTGCGGCGCCCGAACGCGCGGCCGCCGAGGTAGGCGCCGGTGTCGCCGACGAACGTGCCCAGCAGCACGGCGAAGACCAGGCCGCCGCCGTGGTCGAGGTCGCGCAGCAGGATCGCGTGCGCGAGCGCCAGGCCGATCCAGGCCAGGCCGAGGATCGTGACGCTGATCCCCGGCGCGCCCCCGCCGCCACGCTGGTTGACCGCCACGACGAACGTCAGCGGCAGGCAGGCCAGGAAGACGAGCAGGACGGTCTCGCGCGTGCCGAAGTGCGCGGCGAGCAGCAGGCCGATCAGCCCCACCGCCCCGGCCAGCCGCGCGGGCCGGGCGCGCTCGAACATCTGAAACAGCTCGTGCAGGCAGATCAGGCCGAGCACCGCGACGCCGGCCAGGAAGACCCAGTCGCCGAGCGCGACCATCGTGAGCGCCACGGCCAGCGCGGGGATCGCGACCAGCACGCGGTTGCCGAGGTCGCCTCCCCGGCGGCCGCCGCCTTCGCGGTCGCCGCGCGGCGTCCGCGGCGTCCCGCCACGGCCGGCCCGGCGCTGCGCCATCGCTCGCCGCGGCTGGGGCATCGCGCTCAGCGCCCCCCGAAGCGGCGCGAGCGCGCCTCGTACTCGGACAGCGACGCCACGAACGCCTCGCGCGAGAAGTCCGGCCACAGCTCGTCGCGGAACACCCACTCGCTGTAGGCCGCCTGCCACAGCAGGAAGTTCGACGTGCGCTGCTCGCCCGAGGTGCGGATCACGACATCAGGATCGTGCATCTCGGGGGCGTACAACAACTCTCGGAACGCCGCTTCCCCGCCGCCCTCGTAGCGCGCCGCCGCGTCGACGATCTCCGCGCGCCCGCCGTAGTTGAAGGCGATGAACAGCGTGATCGTGCCGTTGCCCGCGGTCTCGGCCTCGGCCCAGTCCATCTGCTCCAGCAGCGCCGGGGCGATCTTGTCGCGCCGCCCGACGAACCGCATCCGCACGCCCTCGGCCTTCAGCTCGGGCGTCTCGCCGATGATCCGCTCGCTGAACATCCGCATCAGCGCCGTGACCTCCTCGGCGCTGCGCGACCAGTTCTCGGTCGAGAACGAGTAGACCGTCAGCTCCTCGACGCCCAGCTCCACGGCGTCGCGGAGCCGGGCCTTCACGACGTCGGCGCCCGCCTTGTGGCCCTCGGCGACCGGCAGGTCGCGCGACTGCGCCCAACGGCCGTTGCCGTCGGTGATGATCGCGACGTAGCGGGCCCTGCCGCCGTCCTCCGAGGCGCTCAAACCTCGAGGATCTCTTCCTCTTTGCCCTTCAGCAGGGCGTCGAGGTCGGCGACCTTGGCGTCGGTGAGCTTCTGCAGCTCCTGCTCGCCCCGGCGCTCGTCGTCGGCGCCCACGTCGCCGTCGTCCTTCAGCGCCTTGAGGTCGTGCATGATGTCGCGCCGCACGTTGCGGATCTGGACGCGGCCGTCCTCGGCGATCCCGCGGGCGACCTTGACCATCTCGCGCCGGCGCTCCTCGTTCATCTCGGGCACCTGGAGCCGGATGATCTTGCCGTCGTTGTTGGGCGTCAGCCCGACGTCGGACTCCATGATCGCCTTCTCGATGGCCTTGATCGAGGATGCGTCGTAGGGCTGAACGGTGATCAGCCGTGCCTCGGGCACCGAGATCGTGGAGAGCTGGTTCAGCGGGGTCTGGGCGCCGTAGTAGTCGACGACGACCCGGTCCAGGACGGCCGGGCTCGCACGGCCGGTGCGCACCGACCCGAACTGGGTGTGGGTCGCCTGGACCGCCTTGTCCATCCGCTCGCCGGCGTCCGCCAGCAGCTCGTCGATCAGCTCGCTCATGACTCTCCTGCCTCCGGCTTGACGAGGGTCCCGACCCTCTCGCCGGACACTATCCGCTCGATGTTCTGCTCGTCGTCCATGTTGAAGACGTGGATCGGCAGCCGGTTCTCCATGCAGAGCGTGAGCGCCGTGGCGTCCATCACCCGCAGGCCGCGCCGCAACGCCTCCATGTGCGTGATCTCGGGGATCAGCATCGCCTCGGGATCCTCGCGCGGATCCGCGGTGTACACGCCCTCGACCCCGTTCTTGGCCATCAGGATGGTCTCGGCGTGGATCTCCACCGCCCGCAGCGCGGCCGCGGTGTCGGTGGTGAAGAACGGGTTGCCGGTGCCCGCCGCGAAGATCACGACGCGGCCCTTCTCCAGATGGCGCATGGCGCGGCGGCGGATGTAGGGCTCGGCGACCTCCTCGACCTTGATCGCGCTCTGCACGCGCGTGTGGACGCCCGTGGACTCCAGGGCGTCCTGCAGCGGCAGCGCGTTGAGGATCGTCGCGAGCATCCCCATGTAGTCGGCGGTCGCGCGGTCCATGCCGGCGGCCGCGCCCTTCATCCCGCGATAGATGTTGCCGGCGCCCACGACGATGGCGATCTCGACGCCGAGCTCGTGGACGCGCTTGATGGCCGAAGCGACCGCCCGGATGCGCTCCGGGTCGGTGCCGTAGTCGCGGGAGCCCATGAGGGACTCCCCCGACAACTTCAGCATGATCCGCTTGAAGACGGGGTCAGGCACGGCCCGATCCTAAACGGACAGGGCCGCGGGAGGGAGCCGCCACGCGAGCGGGTGGGCGGGCCCCCATCGACCTCGCCCCCGGGGCGAGCGTCACTCTCCGACGGCGAAGCGCGTGAAGCGCTTGATGACGACGTTCTCGCCGGTCTTGGCCGAGAGGTCGGCGCGCAGCTGCTCGATGGTCTTGCCGTCGTGCTTGTCGCCGTTGACGTGCTCCTGGTCGAGCAGGACGACGTCCTTGTACCAGGCCTTCAGCTTGCCCTCGACGATCTTGGGCCGGATGTTCTCCGGCTTGTCGGCGGCCTGCTGCTCGAAGACCCGCGCCTCGGCGTCCTTGTCGGCCTGCGGGATCTCCTCCTCCGTGACGTACTTCGTCTGCGGCGAGGCGGCGATGTGCAGGGCGAGGTCCTTCGCGAAGTCGACGAAGTCCTCGTTCTTGGCGACGAAGTCGGTGTTGCACTCGACCTGGACGAGCACGCCGACCTTGCCGGTGGCGTGCACGTAGGCCTGGACGGTGCCCTCGGACGTCTCGCGACCGGCGAGCTTGCCGATCTTGTTGCCCATCTTGACGCGCAGGATCTCCTCGGCCTTGGCGCCGTCGCCGCCGGCCTCGGTGAGGGCGTTCTTGCAGTCCATCATGCCGGCGCCGGTCTTCTCGCGAAGGGCCTTGACGTCGGCGGCGCTGATCGTGGTGCTCACGGGTGTGTGCTCCGTTTCAGGGTCAGGTTCGGGAAGGGTGCGGTGCTACTGCGCGGGCGCGTCGGTGCCCTGGACCGCGTCCGTGACCGGGGTCTCCGGCGTCGAGGCGGGATCGGGCGTCTGGTCCTGCGCGGTCGGCGCCGGGGAGCCGGCGACCTCGTCCTGGTTGGCCTTCGGCGCCGCGGCGGCGGCCGCGGCGGCCTCCTCGGCGGCCTTGGCGTCGGCGGCGGCCTGGCGGCGCGCGGCCTCCTCGGCCTCGCGGCGGGCGTGCTCCTCGGCCTGGCGGGCCGCGGCGGCCTCCTGCTCGCGCTGGACGCGCGCCTGCTCGGCGGCTTCCCACTGCGCGCGACCGGCGGAGATCGCGTTGCCCAGGGCGCGCGTGATCAGGTCGCAGGACCGGATCGCGTCGTCGTTGCCCGGGATGACGAAGTCGACGCCGTCCGGGTCGCAGTTGGTGTCGACCAGGCCGATCAGCGGGATGCGCAGGCGCTGGGCCTCACGGACGCCGATGACCTCGGTCTTGAGGTCGACGACGAAGATCGCGTCGGGCGTGCGGGTCATGTTCTTGACGCCGCCCAGGTTCGCGCGCAGCTTGGCCAGGTCGGCCTCGGCGGCCAGGCGCTCGCGCGTCGGCAGCAGCGCCAGCTGGCCGTCGGCCTCGTAGCGCTCGAGGTCGTGGAGGCGCTTGATCCGCTGGTTGATCGTCTGGAAGTTCGTCAGCAGGCCACCGAGCCAGCGGTGGTTGATGTGCGGCATGCCGCAGGCCTCGGCGACCTCCTTGACGGAGTCGCGCGCCTGCTTCTTGGTGCCGACGAAGAGAACCGTGCCGCCACGGGCGGCGAGGTCGCCGACGAACTCCTGGGCCTGACGCAGCAGACGCTCGGTCTGCAGCAGGTCGATGATGTAGATGCCGCCGCGCTCGCCCCAGATGAACCGACGCATCTTGGGGTTCCAACGACGGGTCTGGTGGCCGAAGTGGACTCCGGCCTCCAGCAGCTCACGAATGCCGACTTCGGTCGACGCGGCCATGGAGGTGCTCCTTTTGATGGTGCTTGCGGGGAAAAACCCACCGGCCGGAGCGCGGGACCCGGGCTCGAATCGCCCAGGCAGGACCGCGTTCCGCTGTGACCCGGTGGGGTCGAGGGAACTGGTACGCCGTTCAGGATAGACGACGCGTGTCGGCGCCCGCGGTTCGGCGGCGCGCGACGCAGTTGGCCGGTGATGCGGTGATGCGATAGCATCAGGGTGGTGCGCACCACGATCGACCTCGACGACGACGTGATCGCCGCGGCGCGGGAGCTAGCGGCCGCCGAGCGGCGCTCACTCGGGTCGGTCGTGTCCGAGCTGGCGCGCCGTGGGCTGACGCCGGCCCGGGTCGAGACCGACGCGGACCTGCCGGTCGTGCGCGTCCCCGCCGGCAGCGCGCCGATCACGCCGGAGATGGTCCGCCGCGCGCTCGACGAGGACTGACGCCGGGCCTTGCACATCCTCGACGTCAACGCGCTGGTCGCGCTGGCCTGGGACTCGCACGTCCACCATCACGTGATGCGGCGGTGGTTCCGGGCCAACGCCGCCCGAGGCTGGGCGACCTGCCCGATCACCGAGAGCGGGTTCGTGCGGGTCTCGTCCAACCCGAAGGTGCTGCCGCACCCGATCTCGGTCGACGTCGCGCGCGAGGTCCTCCTCGGGTTGCGACAGGCCGAGACGCACCGGTTCGTCCCCGACGACGTCTCGCTCGTCGACGACGACGTCCCGGCGATCGCCGGCCATCGTCAGGTGACCGACGTCCACCTGCTCGTGCTCGCCCGGCGCGCGGAAGCCCGCCTGCTGACGTTCGACGCCGGCCTCGCGAAGCTCGGCGGCGGCGACGTCACCCTGCTGCGCGCGCTCTAGCGAGCGCCGCCCGCAGGTCCGGCGGCAGCGGGGACTCGACCTCGACGTGCTCGCCGGTGATCGGGTGGGTGAAGGCGAGGCGGCGGGCGTGGAGGAACTGGCGGGTGAGGCCGAGGAGGCCGGCGTGGCCGTACTCGGGGTCGCCGGCGACGGGATGGCCGATGGCCTGGAGGTGGACGCGGATCTGGTGGGTGCGCCCGGTCTCGAGCGTCACCTTCAGCAGCGTGTGGCGCGGCAGGGCCTCTTCGACCTCGAAGTGGGTGCGCGCCTCGCGGGGCGTGTCGCTGTCGGTGGAGTGCTTGGTCCGGACGCGGCGGTCGCGGCCGATCGGCGCGTCGATCGTGCCGGTGCGCGCCGGCGGGCGGCCCTCGACCAGCGCCGTGTACTCGCGGGTGATGTCGCGGCGCTGCAGCGCGTCCTTCAGCGCGGCGTGCACGGCGTCGGACTTCGCGACGACGAGCAGGCCGGAGGTGTCGCGGTCCAGGCGGTGGACGAGGCCGGCGCGCCAGCCCTCCTCCCCGCCCTCGGCGGTCCCTTCCAGCGCCTGGGCGAGCGTCCCGGTCAGGTGCCCGCGCGACGGGTGCACGACGACGCCCGCGGGCTTGTCGACCACCAGCAGGTGCTCGTCCTCGAACGGGACGGCGAAGTCGACGGCGGCGCCCACGTCCTCGGGGACCGGCGGCGCGTCGGCCGCGTCGTCGACGACGACCACGTCGCCCGCGTCGACCTTGTGGCGCTTGGGCCGCGCGCGGCCGTTGACGGTGACCGCGCCGGCGTCGATCAGCCGCGCCGCGCGCGAGCGCGACCCGAGCGGCCCGGCGAGCAGCGCGTCCAGGCGCGTGCCCGCGTCATCCGCGCTCGCCGTCAGCTCCACCGCGACCGTCCTGCTCGATGACCCACAGCAGCACCAGCACGCCGAAGGTGATGGAGATGTCCGCGACGTTGAACGCCGGCCACGCCGGCAGCTTCACGAAGTCCGTCACCGCGCCGTCGCGGACGCGGTCGATGATGTTGCCGATCGACCCGCCCAGCAGCATGCCCGTGGGCAGCCACACCAGCGGCTTGTCGAGGTGGGTGAAGAAGTAATACAACAACGCGATCAGCGCGGCGGCGACCAAGGCCACCACGATGATCCCGCCTCCGGAGAACGCGCCGAACGCCACGCCGGTGTTGCGGACGTGCACGAGCGAGACGCCCGGGAGGATCGAATCCTCCTCGCCGACGTCGATGCCGCCGCGGACCAGCGCCTTGGTGACCTGGTCGAGCACGACGACCGCCACCAGGACGAGCCCGGCGCGGACGAGCGTCCGGCCCCTCACCCCCGGATCAACTGGACGACGATGTCGCCGACCACCCACAGCAGGATGATCGCGATCATCGGGCTGAGGTCCAACGGGCCGAACGGCGGGATGAAGCGACGGAAGATCGAGAGGTACGGCTCGCTGACGTCCCGGAGGAAGTCGAGCACCGAGCGCGACCAGCGCGAGTACGGGATCCGCCCGCCCACGTTGAAGTACATGGACGTGAAGATGTAGGCGATGATGATGATCGTGTAGACCAGCAGCAGCGCCTCGACGAAGTTGGCGACCGATTCGCGCGTGGTGGCGAGGATGAGCATCTTCAACGCACTCCGAGGACGGCGTCCAGGGCGTCTTGGAACGCGGCGCGGATCCCGGCGCGCTCCAGCGCCGCCAGGCCGCGGGCCGTCGACCCGCCCGGGGAGGTGACCTCGCGGCGGACCGCGAGCGTGTCGTTGCCGCGGGCGCGCAGCAGCGCGGCCGTTCCGGCGAAGGTCTGCACCACCATCTCGGCCGCCTTGTCCGGCGGCAGGCCGTGGCGGACGCCGGCGTCGACCTGCGCCTCGGCCAGCAGCGCGACGTAGGCGGGGGCGTTGCTCATCAGCCCCATCGCGACGTCGACCAGGTCGTCGGCGACCTCGACGAGCAGCCCCAGCTCGCCGAACAGCGCCGGGACGTCCTGGTCCAGCCGCGCGTCCTGGTGGCCGTCGGCGGCGCGGACGACCACGCCCTCGCGCAGCTCGACCGGGGTGTTGGGCAGGAAGCGGTAGACGGGCCGGTCCGGGTAGGCGGCCTTCAGGTCGGCCAGCGAGACGCCGCCGAGGATCGAGGCCACCGCCTTGGCGTGGTCGCCGATCTCGCGCGCCACGTCGTGCAGCTGCGGCGGCTTGTGCGCGAGCACGACGAGGTCGGCCTTCTGGGCCAGCGCGACGTTGCTCGCGACGGCCTCGCCGCCCAGCTCGTCGACCAGCGCCTGGGCGACCTCCGCGCGTGGATCGGCGGCGAGCACCGGACGCCCCCAGCCGCGCGCGAGCCCTCGCGCCATGTTCCCCGCACCGATGAATCCGACCTGCATACGCGCGACACTGTAGTGCCCCGCACGGCGGCGGGTTTCGCCCTCTGGGCGAACACCCGCAAGGCGAACTCGCCCCCTGGGCGAGCTTCGCCCTAGGACTGGTTGAAGAAGCCCTTCTCGATCAGCTGCGCGCGCTCTTCGGCCGAGATCTCGACGTTGCGCGGCGTGAGCATGAAGACGCGGTCGGCGACCCGCTGCATGCCGCCGTCCAGCGCGTAGGTGAGGCCGGAGGCGAAGTCGATCAGGCGCTTGGACAGGTCGGTGTCGGTCGACTGGAGGTTCAGCACGACCGGGATGTCGTCCTTGAACTTGTCGGCGACCTGCTGAGCGTCGTTGAACGACTTGGGGATGACCAGGTGCAGCTTCACCGAGCCGCCGTTGCGGCCCTTGGAGCCGCCGCCACCGCCGCCCCCGCCGCCGATCGGGCGGAGGTTCGCGCGGGTCGGGGGCTCGTCGTCGGCGAAGATGTCGTCGAAGTCGTCGCGACGACGGCGCGACGAGAGGCGGCGCACGTTCGGCCGCTCGCGGTAGCTCTCGGGCTCCGGCTCGGGCTCCCGGTCACGTCCGCGGTAATCGTCTTCATCGTCGTCGGCATAGCTGTCGCGCTCTTCGGCCAACCCGAAGTACACGAGCGCCTTATGCCAGCTGTCGCTCACGGCCACGTCTCCAACTGTACGCCAAAGACGGTGATTGTCCTGCAATCACCGGTACAACCTCGTGCCCACACGCACGATGGTCGCTCCTTCTTCGACGGCGACGGCGAAGTCCTGCGTCGTGCCCATCGAAAGCTCGCGCAGCCCGCGATGCGCGGACAGCTCGGCGAGCGCGGCGAACCAGCGCCGTGAGTCCTCGGCCGTCCGGGCCAGCGGCGGCATCGTCATCAGGCCGACGACCTCCACCCCGCCGACCTCGCGGCAGCGCGCGATGAAGTCGTCGAGGCGGTCGGGGGCGATGCCGCTCTTGCCCTCCTCGGAGGCGATGTTGACCTCGACGAGGACCTCGGTGCCGGGCGGCGCGTGCTTGCCGAGCTGGTCGACGACGCTGTCGGAGCCGACCGAGTGGATCAGCCGGACCAGCGGCAGGATCTGCTTGACCTTGCGCGACTGCAGGTGGCCGATGAAGTCCCAGGTGAGGCGGTCGCCGCCGGGCGCGGTGACCTTGCGCTCCAGCTCCTGGGCGCGGTTCTCGCCGGCCAGGTCGATGCCCGCCGCGGCCAGGACCGGCAGCTCGTCGATCGCCACGTACTTGACGGCGGCCAGCAGCCCGACGTCGTCGGCGCCGCGCCCGGCACGGGCGGCGGCGTCGGCGATCTCGCCGCGCACGCGCTCGACGTTGGCCCGCACGCCCTCGACGGTCAGGCCCTCGATCAGCTGCGCCATGCGATCCCTCCCTGGCGTCCGGTGACGCCGCCGCTGACGCGGTGGCTGAAGAACACGTCGGGCTCGCACATCGTGCAGCGGCCGACATCGTGGACGTGCGCGACGCCCGCGGCGCGCAGCCGCCGGGCCGCGACGCCCTTGAGGTCCAGCAGGCGCCCGTCCAGCGCCCAGCCCGGGAAGCGCTCGGCGACCTCCGGGCCGACCTCGTAGCAGCAGGCGCCGGCGGCCGGGCCGATCGCGGCGTGGACCGGGCCGGCGGCGCGCAGCGCCGCCACGCCCGCTTCGAGGACGCCGCCGCTGAGGCCCTTCCACCCGGCGTGGACCATCGCGACCGCGTCGGCGGAGGCGAGCGCGACCGGCACGCAGTCGGCGGTGAGGACCATCGCGGCGACGCCGTGGGCGCGGGTGACGACGCCGTCGGCGTCGGGGATCTCGCTCCCGGACGGCGCCGCGTCCAGCGCGACGACGCGCGTCCCGTGGACCTGGCGGGCGAAGGCGATCGGCGCGCGATCGGCGGCGCGGCGGCGGTTCTCGTCCACCGCCGCGGGGTCGTCGTCGGTCCAGCGGCCGAGGTTCAGCGAGGCGTACGGGCCTGCGGAGACGCCGCCGGCGCGGCCGGTGAAGCGCACGCGCGCCCCGGGCAGTTCGAGGTCGATGGCGTCGAGGGCCACGGTGCTCGTTCTAGCAGTTGAGCCCGAAGGCCAGCTGCGCGTCGCGGTCGTCGCCCAGCGCGCCGTCCAGGCGCGCGGCGAGCGTCGCGGCCAGGCGGCGGCCGACGTCCGGGCCCTGCGGGACGCCGGCGGCGATCAGGTCGTCGCCGTCGATGGCCAGGCGCACGTGGCGCCACGCGCCGAGGTAGCGCAGCGCGGTGTCGCCGTCGCCGCGCGCGCCCGCGACCGCCACGGCCTCGACGGGCAGCGCGCGCAGCCGCCGCGCGACCGCCGACGGCGGCGCGGCGGCGTCGAGCGGCACGGCCTGCGCGCACGCCCGCAGCACCGCCAGCTCGCGCGCGTCGAAGCCCCAGCCGTCCGCCCACGTGGCGTCGGGGATCACCGCGCCGAGGATCGTCAGGTCGGCCCGTCCCTCGGCGCGCGGCAGGATCGCCAGCGCCCGCGCCACGAGCGCGGGGTCCAGCGCCAGCCCGTCGACGAGCCCGAGGTTCTGGGCGGCGTGCAGCGCGCTCAGCGGGTCGGGCTCGCGCAGCGCCAGGCGCAGCTCGGCGCCGAGGCGGTCGCCGCTGACGGTCCGCAGCGCGCCGTGCCGGACGGCCTCGTGGGCGAGCCGGTCGGTCGCGGGCTCGGGCGTGAACCCGAGCCGGACCGCGTAGCGGACCAGGCGCCACAGGCGCGTCGGGTCGTCGCGGAACGACGCGGCGTGGAAGACGCGCAGGCGGCGGTGCTCGAGGTCGTCCAGCGCCGCGGGCGCCGCGTGCAGCACGCCCGCGGCGTTGAGCGCGAGCGCGTTGATCGTGAAGTCCCGGCGCAGCAGGTCGTCCTCCAGGCCCGCGGGCGTGACCTCGGGCAGGGCGCCGGGCGCGTCGTAGCGCTCGGTCCGCGCGGTGACGACGTCGACGACGCAGCCCTCGGCGGTCTCGACCACGTAGGTCCCGAAGCGCTCGTGGGCCTCGGTCACCGGTCCCAGCGCGCGCGCCACCGCGGCGGCGTCGCCGACGACCGTCACATCGAGGTCCGGGAGGGCATCGAGCGTCTCCCGGCCCAGCAGCGCGTCGCGGACCGCGCCGCCGACGATCCACGCGTCCGGGAACTCGGCGAGCACGCCGAGCACGCGGTCGCCGCAGGGCAGCGCGCGGAGCGCCTCGAGGGCCTGTCGGGAGCTGAACACCGCCGGCGATCCTGCCACGCCGCCGCCTCTCGTACCCTGTTGGCCCATGACCCGTCCCTCCGGCGGCCGACGCCGTCGGCTGGTGTGGATCCTGCCGGCGCTGCTCGCCCTGCTGCTCGCCGCCGGCGCGGTCAAGGTGCTGACGGGCGGCCAGGGTGACGTCTCCAACCCCGATGTGGAGTTCGACACGGCGCCGCCGACGGTGCCGTCCGCGACCACGCCCCAGCCTTCGACGACCACCACAGCGAAGGACCCGTTCGACGACGGGTTCGAATGGCCGATGTACGGCTACACGGACACGCGGGCGCGCTACCTGCCGCTCGACCGCCCGCTGCGCCCGCCGTTCTCGCTGCGCTGGAAGGTGACGGGGCGGATCCTGCTGGAGTTCCCGCCGGTCATCTGCGGGCGGTCGCTGTACCTGCTGAAGAACAACGGCGCGCTGTATTCGATCTCGCGCCGGACGGGCCACGTGCGCTGGCGCAAGAAGCTCGGCTACCTGGCCGCGGCGTCGCCCGCCTGCCACGACGGCGTCGTCTACAGCGTGCTGCTGCAGCGCGGCAAGACGATCCGCGCGGGCCGCGTCGTCGCGCTGCGCGGCTACACCGGCCGGACGATGTGGTCGCGCAAGCTGCCCAGCCGCAGCGAGTCCTCGCCGCTGATCTTCCAGGACCGGCTGTACTTCGGGTCCGAGGACGGGACGGTCTACGCGCTGGACACCGCCAACGGCGACGTGAAGTGGACCTACAAGGCCGGCGGCGCGGTCAAGGGCGCGATCGCCGAGGACGGCGACGGGCGCCTGTTCTTCGGGGACTACTCGGGCTCGGTGACCGCGCTGCGGCGCGCGGACGGGGCGCGGATCTGGAAGACCGGGACCAGCGGCGGCGCCTTCGGGCTGCGGTCGGGGAACTTCTACGCGACGGCCGCGGTCGCCTACGGCCGCGTGTTCATCGGCAACACCGACGGGTTCGTGTACTCCTTCGGCGCCAAGGACGGCCGCCTGGCGTGGCGTCACAAGACCGGCGGCTACGTCTACTCCTCCCCCGCGGTCTCGCCGGTGCGCGGCGGGACGGTCTACGCCGGGTCCTACGACGGCAAGCTGTACGCCTTCGACGCGCGGACCGGCAACGTGAAGTGGTCGCGCAACAGCGGCGGCAAGATCTCCGGCGGCCCGGTCGTGATCGGCGACCTGGTGTTCTACTCCAACCTGTCGCGCAAGTCGACGGCCGCGGTCGGCGCCGCCACCGGCGCGCCGGTCTGGTCGATCGGCCGCGGCGCGTTCAACCCGGTGGTCTCCGACGGCCAGCGGATCTACCTCGTCGGCTACACCAACCTGTACGCCTTCGCCGAGGAGGGGCGGACCGCCGAGGGCACGCTGACCGCGGCGGCGCGGGAGCGGCGCCGGGCGCACCTGCGCGCGGCGTCCGTGCGCCGGCACCGGCGCTACGTCGCGGCGCGGGTCGCGGCGCGCAAGCGCGAGGTGGCGGAGCGCCTGGCCCGGCGGCGCGCGGGCGCGCGGGTGTGCTTCAGGTCGGGCGGGAAGACGGTGTGCCGGGTGCCGAGGCCGCCGGTCTGCTTCAAGCGGTCGGACGGCCGGACCGTGTGCCGGGCGCGGAAGGGCTGAGGCTAGGCCGCCCGCGGCACGGCGGCAGCCGCCGCCCGCGCCTCCGCGAGCGCCTCGCGGAACGCCGCCACCACCCGCGGGTCGAACTGCGTGCCCGCGCAGCGCTGAAGCTCGGCCAGCGCGTCGTCCTCGGCCATGGGCTCGCGGTAGGCGCGGTCCTGGTCGATCATCGCGTCGAAGGAGTCGCAGACCGCGACGATCCGCGCGCCCAGCGGGATCCGCTCCCCGGCGAGGGCGTCCGGGTACCCGCGTCCGTCCCAGCGCTCGTGGCTGGCGCGCACCAGCGGCGCGACGGCGCTCAGCGCGGGCGCGGCGGCGACGATGCGCTCGCCGATGATCGTGTGGCGGCGCATGAAGGCCCACTCGTCGGCGTCCAGCGGGCCGGGCTTGTCGAGGATCGCGTCGGGGATCGCGACCTTGCCGACGTCGTGCAGGTCCGCGGCGTGGCGGACCTGCTCGACCTCGGCGGCGCTCAACCCCAACTTGCGCGCGACCGCGACCGCCAGGTCGGCGACCGACGCCAGGTGCGTGCGCAGCTCGGGGTCGCGCTCGGCCAGCGCGCGCATCAGGACGTCGTGGGACTGCGAGCCCGCCGAGGGGCGCCCGCCGTGCTTCTGGGCGTACATCCGCTGGTCGGCGAGGCGCAGCGCCTCGGCCGGGTCGTCGGTCTCGACCGGCGCGACCACGAAGCCGTAGGACGCGCCGATCGCGAAGCCCTCGCCGCGCTCGCTCAGCGCGGCCGCCGCGCCGGCGACGACGGTCTCGGGATCGGCGCCGCGCGGGCGCAGCAGCGCGCAGAACTCGTCGCCGCCCATCCTGTAGGCCTTGCCCTGCCCGTCGACGTGGCGCGCGAGGTTGGCGCCCAGGCGCACGAGCAGGTCGTCGCCCGCCGGATGGCCGTAGCAGTCGTTGTAGTGCTTGAAGCCGTCGAGGTCGAAGAGCGCCAGCACGGCCGGGTCCTCGTCGTCGGCCTTGGCCGTGCGCCGCGCCAGGTCGTGCAGCAGCGCGCGGCGGTTGCCCAGCCCCGTGAGCGCGTCGGTGAGCGCCTCGCGCCGGGTCGCGGCGAGCATCGTCTCGTTGTCGTGGAAGGCGATGAACAACCGGACGCCGACCGCCACCAGCGCGACGCCGGCCAGGACGACCGCGACCCACGTCGTGCGCTCCAGGCCCGCGTAGACCAGCACGCCCAGCGCCATCGCGCCGAAGGCCAGCGGCAGGATCGTCCCGCGCCGCCCGCCGGTCGCGGCCGCCGCCTCCGCCGCCCGCGCCGGTGCCCACGCCGCCGCGGCCAGCGTCAGGAACGCGATGTCCCAGCCGCCGTTGAACAGGTCCGCCCAGCCGCCGTCGCCCTGGGCGATCTCCACCAGGTAGTGCGAGTCGGCCGCCCAGAAGACGACGAGGCCCACCGCGGTCAGGCCCCAGATGGCGTCCAGGCGCCAGCCGCGCACCGCGATCGCGATGACGACGAGGCCCAGGAGGATCATGTCGCTCAGCGGGTAGGCCGCGTTGGTCGCCGCCGAGGGCCAGTCCCCGCCGACCCCGCCGACGATCGACGGCACGATCGCCACGGCCGCGACCGCCGCGGTCGCCAGCGCCGCCAGCGCGCCGTCGACCCACAGCCGCCTCGGCGCGCCCGCGACTTGCGCGGTCATGACGCGCGCCAGGCCGGTGAAGGCCAGCAGCGGGAAGAGCAGGTACCCGACGTCGGCCGGGGACGGGACCGGTACCGCGTCGCGGCCGAGCAGCACGAGCGTCCAGTACACGTCGCCCGCCGCCCACGCGACGATCCCGCCCGCGACCAGCAGCCACCCGAGCCGCGCCGGCCCGCGGTGGCGCAGCGCGGCGGCCGCGCACACCAGCCCGGCGCCGAAGTCGGCGACCAGGTGCGTGATCCGGGCCGAGAGCGGGAGCGCCCCGACGGCCTCGTTGAGCGCGCCCGTGAGCAGGCAGAGGCCGAGCGCGCCGAGCGCCCACCACGGCCAGCGCGGTTGCGATGCTTCCCCCATCGCCACCGTGGTCGGCGCTGACGGCGGGTCTTTTAGTCGATGACCTGCAGGTCCTTCGGCAGGCTCGTGAGCACCTCGGCGCCGTCGTCGGTGACGATCGCCAGGTCCTCGATCCGCACGCCGACCGCGCCCGGCACGTAGATCCCCGGCTCGACCGTGACGACCTGCCCGGTCTCCAGCGTCGCCTCCGAGCGCTGCGAGAGCCGCGGGCCCTCGTGGACCTCGGCGCCGACGCCGTGGCCGAGGCCATGGCCGAAGTGCTCGCCGTGGCCGGCGGCGGTGATGACGTCGCGGGCGATCGCGTCGACCTCGCGCCCGCCAGCGCCCGCGCGAACCGCGGCCAGCGACTCCAGCTGCGCCTCCAGCACGACCTCGTAGACCTCGCGGTCGCGCGGGTCGAGGTCCGGGCCGGTCGCGTAGGTGCGCGTGCAGTCCGAGGCGTAGCCGTCCAGCTGCGCGCCCCAGTCGATCGTCACCAGCGTGTTTTTGGGGATCTCGACGTCGCGCGGCTCGGCGTGCGGCAGCGCGGAGTGCGTGCCGGAGGCGACGATCGGCGGGAACGACACCGACTCGGCGCCCTTCTTGCGCATCGTGACCTCGAGGTCCAGCGCGACGTCGCGCTCGGTGCGCCCGGCCAGGCCGCGCGCGAGCACCTCGCTCAGCGCCTCGTCGGCGAGCTTGGCGGCCGCGCGGATCTTCGCCTGCTCGTCGGCGTCCTTGACCGCGCGCAGGCCCTCGATCAGGCCGCCCGCCGGGACGAGCTCGACGCCCTCGGCGACCTTGGCCGCCAGCGACCCGTGCTCCTTGACGCTCATCGACGCGTCGTCGAAGCCGAGCTTGACGACCGCGCCGTCGCCGCCGACGAACGCCGTCGCGGCCTGCAGGATCTCCTGGGCGATCTCGCGCCGCCAGCCGGCGTCGAGCTGCTCGCCGGCCTGCGTCAGGTAGCGGAAGTCGGTCAGGAAGAGGCGCTGGTCGCCCGGCCCGACGAGGGCGAGTCCGTTGCTGCCGGTGTAGCCGGTGAGCCAGCGGACGTTGACGAGGTTGGTGACCAGCAGCGCGTCGAGGCCCTTCTCGGCGAGCGTCTCGCTGACACGGTCCGAACGTTCCATGGTGGTCACAGGTCCAGCTTCTCCTTGATGGCGGTCAGGGCGGCGCGGTAGCCCTCCACGCCCTGGCCCTTGATGGTGAGGAAGCAGTGGTCGCGGATCACCGACACCTTGCGGAAGTCCTCACGGGCGTCGACGTCGGACAGGTGGACCTCGACGGCGGGCAGGCCGGCGATCTCCAGCGCGTCGCGGATCGACCACGCGTAGTGGGTCCAGGCGCCGGGGTTGATGACGACCGCGTCGGCCAGGCCCTCCAGGCGGTGCAGGTGCTCGACCAGCTCGCCCTCGTGGTTGGTCTGGAAGAACCGCGCCTCCAGGTTCAGCTCGCGCGCGAACTCCCCGATCTGCTGCTCGAGCTGGTCGAACGTGAGGTCGCCGTAGTGCCGCGCCGGGCGGCGGCCGAGCATGTCGAGGTTGACGCCGTGGATGACGTCGACGCGATTGCGGGTCGTCACGCGATCAACTCTCGCACGGCGAGCGCCACGTCGTCGTCGCTGACGTCCTGGCCGTGGACGACGTCGCCCGGCGCGCGGACCAGGACGAACGGCGTGCGCGCGGTGTCGGTGCGCTTCTTGTCGCGGCGCGTGGCCGCGAGGATCCGCTCCGGGTCGGCGCCGGGAAGCGCCGCGTCGAGCGTCGTCGGCAGCCCGGCGGCGGCCAGCAGGTCGGAGACCTGCCCGCGCAGGTCCGACAGCCTGCTCAGCCGCAGCGCGGCCAGCAGCCCGAGGCCGACGGCCTCGCCGTGGCGCAGCGTGCCGTAGCCCAGCTCGACCTCCAGCGCGTGGCCGATCGTGTGCCCGAGGTTGAGCACCTGCCGGCGTCCGCCGTCGCGCTCGTCGGCGGCGACGACCTCGAGCTTGGTCCGGGCGCAGGCGAAGATGATGTCGTCGTCGGGCAGGGCGCCGGACGCGACCCGCTCCCACAGCGGCCCGCCTGCGATCAGCGCGGTCTTGACGACCTCCGCGTAGCCGGCGGCGAACTCCTCGCCCGGGAGCGTCGCCAACGTCGTGGTGTCGACGAGGACCGCGAGGGGCTGGTGGTAGGCGCCGACGTAGTTCTTGGCCTCGGGGAGGTCCACCCCGGTCTTGCCGCCGTAGGCCGAGTCGACCATCGCGACGATCGTCGTCGGGCACTGGACGACCGGGATCCCGCGCTGGTAGGTCGCCGCGCAGAAGCCCGCGACGTCGCCGACGACGCCGCCGCCGAGCGCGACGAGGTGGTCGGCGCGCGTGGTGCCCTGGGCGACGAGCGCGTGCCAGATGCGCTCGGCGGTGGCCAGCGTCTTGTGCTCCTCGCCGGGCGGCATCTCGATCAGCCCGGCGAGGTCGGGCAGCGACGGCAGGTGGTGCTCGGCGACCGCCTCGTCGGTGACGCAGAACGCGCGGCCCGTGCCGACCAGCGGCGCGAGCGCCAGCACGCCCGGCCCGACGAAGACGGGGTACTCGCCCGACGCCGCGCTCGCCCACGTCATCCGTGTGCCCGCGGGTGCGGACTCCAGGACGCGCAGCGCGGCGTCCAGGGCGGCCAGGCGGTCCAGCGCGACCGGCGGCAGGTGGGCGTGCGCGAGCGCGGCGTACACCTCGGCGCGCTCGGCGTGGCGCGCCGCGAAGCCGTCGCGGTCGGCGGCCAGCGGCCGGTCGGCGCCGGCGGCGCGCTCCCAGGCCAGGTCCAGCGGCACGTCGAGCAGCACGACGGCGTGGTCGGCCAGCGCCGCGCGCACGCGCTCGCTGAGCACCGCGCCGCCGCCGAGCGAGACGACGACGTCCTCGCCGCGCGCGCCGCCCAGGACCTCCAGGACGGCCTCCTCCTCGGCCGCGCGGAACGCGGCCTCGCCGTCGGTGGCGAAAACGTCGGCGATCGGGCGCCCGAACCGCTCCACCAGCACGTCGTCGGTGTCGACGTGCCCCACCCCGCGCGCGGCCGCCAGCTCCCGGGCGAGGGTGGTCTTCCCCGCGCCCATGAAGCCGATGACGACCGTCAGCCGCGCCACGCGATCCGCTCGACGTACCGCGCGACGGCCTCGCGGACGTCCTCGATGTGGTCGCCGCCGAACTTGCGCCGGTAGGCGTCGGCCAACACGTAGGCCAACATCGCCTCGCCGACGACGCCGCCCGCCGGCACCACGCACGAGTCGGTGCGCTCGCGCAGCGCCTGCGCGGGCTCGTGGCTCTCGATGTCGACCGACCGCAGGGGCTTGGTCAGCGTCGGGATCGGCTTCAGCGCGACGCGCGCGACGAGCGGCTGGCCGGTCGTCATGCCGCCCTCCAGGCCACCCGCGTGGTTGGTCTCGCGGAAGTACCCGCGCTCCGGCGACCAGAAGATCTCGTCGTGGGACTGCGACCCCGGCTTGCCCGCCAGGTCGAAGCCGTCGCCGAAGGCCACGCCCTTGACCGCCTGGATCGAGGACAGCGCACCGCCGATGCGGCCGTCCAGGCGCTCCTCCCAGGAGACGTGCGAGCCGAGGCCCGGCACGAGCCCGAAGGCCACCACCTCGAAGACGCCGCCGATCGACTCGTTGGCCTTGCGCTGCACGTTGATGTGCCCGACCATCGCCTTCGACGCGACCGGGTCCAGGCAGCGGACCTTGTCGTCGTCGACGCCCTCGAAGTCCGCCACGGTCAGCGCCGTCTCGCGCGGCGCGACGTGCACGTCGCCGATCTGGATGACGTGCGAGCGGATCTCCACGCCGACGGCGGCGAGGAACGCCTTGCACAGCGCGCCGCCGGCGACGCGCGCCGCGGTCTCGCGGGCGCTCGCGCGCTCCAGCACGTTGCGGACGTCGCTGAAGCGGTACTTCTGCACGCCGACGAGGTCCGCGTGGCCCGGGCGCGGCAGGTGCACCTCGGGCACGTCGGCCTCGACCGGCCACGGGTTCATCCGCTCCTCCCAGTTCGCGTAGTCGCGGTTGGGGACCTGGAGCGCGACGGGCCCGCCGAGCGTGCGACCGTGCCGGACGCCCGCCGTGACGTTGGCGTGGTCCTTCTCGATCTTCATGCGCCCGCCACGACCGTGGCCCAGCTGACGCCGGGCCATGTCGCGGTCGATCGCCTCCTGCTCGAGCTCCAGCCCGGCCGGCAGCCCTTCGACGATCGTCGTCAGACCGGGGCCGTGGGACTCTCCTGCGGTGATCAGCTTCAGCGCCATGCGGCGCCGAAGTCTATGAGCCGGGGACGGTCAGCACCGTCGAGGTCGACCCGACGGCCTGCCCGGCGGCCGATCCGGCGATCGTGGACGGCACGTTGGCGACGTCCGGCGTGGCCTGCGGGTCCTTGCTGACCAGCAGGCCCAGCGAGCGCGAGTAGTTCCAGTTGTCGAGCGCCGACGGGTCGTCGGAGACGAGCTGGCGCAGGACCTCGCGGCCGGCCTTGGACTCACGGGCGCGGGCCTTGGCGGCCACGGCCTTCGACGTCGTCGCCTTCTTGATGGACTTGACGTTCAGCGTGTACTCGACCGTGCCGGCGGTGCCCGACGGCATGTCCAGGAACTCGGTGTCGCCCGCCTTCAGCGTGACCTGCTCGCAGTCGTCGCGCGACGGCGTGCACTTGCCGTCGCCCGAGGGCTCGGCGGTGGCGTCGATCAGGAAGACCGCCGACTTGCCGTCCTCGGCCAGGCCGAGGTAGACGAAGAACGGGTTGTCCGACGAGGGCAGCGGCGTCAGGCGCGCGACGTTGTCGTACGTCCGCATCGAGCCCTCCTGGCCGAACGTGAAGTTGACGCGGTAGGTCTCCTTGGAGGCCTTGCTCGTGTCGGTCGGCGTCGTGGTCGGCGCCGGGGTCGTCGGCGCGGGCGTGTCGCTCGTGCCGCCGGTCGAGGACGCGCCGCCGCCCGACGAGGGGCTGTCCGACGAGGACGACGGCGTGCTCGCCGCCGGCGAGGTCGTCGTCTCGGTCTCCGTCGTGGTCGTGCTCGGCTGGTGGTGCTGGACGAACGGGTTCTTCAGCGAGCCCTTGCGCTGCACCTTGCCCGCGGCCTGCTCCTCGAGGCTGACGACCTCGGCCTGCGACGGGCCGCTGCCGCCGGGCGTGCTCGTGACGCTCGCGACCGGCGTGCCGGTGCCGTCCTTCGAGCTGCCGCCGAGGACGATCGGCACCGCGACCAGCGCGGCGACGAGCGCGATGGCCACCGGCCACAGGCGCTTCTCGATCAGGTCGGACAGGACGTTCTTGAAGAAGCTCATCGGTCGCTCCCGATCAGGCTCGCGGTGGCGGTGCTGGTGCCGGTGGCGCCCGCCGGGGCGGTCGCCGTGGCGCCGTTGGTCAGGCCCTCGTCGGCCGGCAGCAGGTACGAGGTGGCGACCACGGAGGCGTCGACCTGCGGGAAGCCCTTCGGCCCGGCCTGCAGCGCGACGCCGTCGACCGTCAGGAGGCGGCCCTTGACGCTGATCGCCTTGCCGTTGACCGACGTGTAGTCGTCGAGCGCCTTGACGAAGCGCTGCATGTTGAAGAACGAGCCGGTGAAGTCGAACGTGAACGGCATCGTCGGGAAGCCCGCGGTGCCGACCGTCGCACCGGGCGGCAGCGCGGCGGCGACCGTGCTGCCCGGCTCCGACGAGCTGCCCGCGGACGCGGCGGACGAGCCGTCGCTGGAGCCGGTCAGCTTGATGGAGTTGAACGTGACGTGGTTGGCCTTCGCGGTCTGCTCGAGCTGGTAGACCAGCGACGGCATCTCGTCGTCGACCGGAACGGCCTTGCCCAGTCGGGCGACCGTCGCGTAGTCGCTGCGGTAGCGGTCCTTGGCGCCCTGCGCCGTGGCCGCGGACTGCTGGGCGGTGTCCAGGCGCGCCTGCGCCTGGGCGATCTGCCCGCTGAGGTCGGTGGCGTCCTTGCGCTTGGGGCTGATGGCCAGGAACCAGAAGGCGGCCATGACGGCCACCAGGCCGAGGACGGTCAGGACGATGCGGTCGCGCGCGGTCACTGGGAGGCTCCTCCGGTCGTCCCCGAGGCGGGGGCGGTCGACGAGGCGGTCGTGGACGGGGTCGTGGTGCTCGACGGCGAGGCCGAGGAGGCGACGCTCGAGGCGGTCGCGGCGGTGCCGGTGCTGGTGCTGACGGCCGCGCCGCTCTGCTCGAAGAACACGTCGGCGTTGAAGATCGGGTACTTGGCGTGGCCGCCGCGGCAGTCGCTGCCGCCGGCGGAGTCCGTCGTCGCCGAGCTGCCGGACGGATTGGCGTCCGCGGCCCGGCTGGAGTCCTCCAGCGTCACGCGCTGGACGCCGTCGATCATGCGCAGGCGCGTGATCAGCATGGCGACCGACTTCTGGCTGGTCGTGCAGCCGCTGATGACGATCGCCGGGACGTTCAGCGAGCCGCGCAGCGACCCGCCGCCGGCGCCGCCGCTACTTGAGAGCTGCACGGTCGTCGAGGTCGTGCCGGTCAGCGACGTCAGCCACACGTTCTGCGGGAGCACGCGGGCGACCTCGCGCAGCGCGTGCGCCCAGTCGAAGCGGCTGCCGGCCAGCTGCGTGACCGTGTCGACGCGCTTCTGGCGGATCGACGCGAACTTCGTGTAGCTCGTCAGCGCCGCGGCCTTGGCCTCGGCGGCCTCGGCCTGCTGGGTGACGTCGGCCAGCTGGTCGCGCTTGTCGCTCACCGACTTGTTGGACACGACGTAGGTCGCGGCCAGGACGACGAGCAGGGCGAGGGCGCCGAGCAGGATGTAGGCACCGCCGCCGGACTTGCCCGCCGCGCCGCCGGCGCCGCGCTGCTGGTCGGACGGGATGAGGTTGACAGCCCTCATGCGTGCGGGGCCTCCTCGACGGCCAGGCCGGCCGCGATCGTGAGCAGGAAGGGATCCAGGCCCTCGGGCGTGCCGTCGACCACGCCGGCCTCGACCGGCAGGCCGAGCTCGGCGGCGAGGGCGTCGTCGAAGCCGGGGATGCCGGCCGCCGCGCCGGTGAGGACGGCCCGCTGGACGCGCAGGCTCATGCCCTCCTGGGCATGGTGGAAGTCGAGCGAGTTGCGGACCTCGCCGCCGATGCGGCGCACGCCGTCGAGCAGGACCGTGCGGGCCTCCTCGACGATCTCGCCCTGGTCGTCGGACTCGATCTCGCTGAGCGGGACGACGAGCCCGACGTGGCGCAGCCACCCGCGCGCGTGCTCCAGCGTGAGCGCCTTGCGCTCGGCGAGCTCGACGGCGATGGCCTCCAGGCCGCCGCCGACGACGCGGGTGAAGAGGCAGGTCGTGCCCTCGGCGACCGCGAGGTTCGTGAGGCCACCGACCGAGAGGTAGAGGACCGGCTCGGGCGTGCCCGCCTCGGTCGTCGCCTCGGCGCGGTGCAGCGCGCGGATCATCGCGAAGGCCGACAGGTCGATGCCCTCGGGCTTGAGCCCGGCGGCCTTGGCGGCGGCCATGACGCGCTCGACCATGTCGCGCCGGGCGGCGACGATCAGGACGCGCTGGCGCGGGCCGTTCTCGCTGTCGACGATGTCGAGCGGCTGGAAGTCGAGGACCGCCGAGTCCAGCGGCATCGGGATCTGGTCCTGGGCCTGGAACCGCACCGCGGCCTCCAGCTCCTTGCGGTCCTCGAGCGGCGGGAGCTCCAGGACGCGGACGACGATCTTCTGGTTGGCGATGCCGATGCGGACCTTCTTGTCGAGGCCCTTGTTCTCGCGGTAGAGCGTCTTGAGCGCCTGAGCGAGGGCGTCGACGTCGTTGACCTCGCCGTCCCGGACGACGCCGGTCTCCAGCGGGGCGACCGCCGCGGTCCTCACCGACACGTGACCGTTGACGGTCACCGCGGCGGCATGGACGGCGGACGGCTCGATCTCGAGTCCGACGATGGTGGATGCGCGCTTGGCCATGTTCGAGGCAGTGGTTCGGCGGGGATCGGCGGTGCCTGAAGCACACGCCCCGACACCCTCGGTTGTTCGTCCAAGAGCGGCGGCTCTTGAGCGCCGCCGAGGGCCTGGCGTCCGGCTAGAACGAGCTCGTGTAGGAGTCGACGAGCCCGCTGCCGACGAAGAACGCGATCACCGCGCCGACGGCCATGAACGGGCCGAACGGGATCTTCACGCGGCGGCCCTCGGTCATGCCCTGGTTGGCGATGATCGCGACGCCGACGACGACGCCGAGGATCAAGGCGAAGAACAACGCGGGCGCGACGGCGCGGCCGAGGTAGAGGCCCAGGACGGCGGCGAGCTTGACGTCGCCCATGCCCATGCCCTTCCTGGACAGCATCGCGGGCACGAGGAAGAACGTCAGGGCCGCGGCGCCGGCGATGAGCTGCTCGGGCAGGAACGACGGGTCGAGGATCGCGCCGATGACGACGGCGACGATCGCGGCCGGGCCGGTGAGCGCGTTGGGGATCCGCTTGAGGTCGAGGTCGATGACCGCGATCGGCACGAGGAACGTGACCAGCGCGAGGCCCAGCGCGCACTTCAGGGCGTGGTCGTGCTCGGCGGCCACGACGCCCGCGTACAGCAGCGCGGTGATGGCCTCGACGACGGGATAGCGCGCGGAGATCTTCTCACCGCAGCCACGGCAGCGGCCGCGCAGGACCAGCCACGAGAAGACGGGGACGTTGTCGTAGGCCTTCAGCTGCGTGCCGCAGCCGGGGCACTTCGAGCGCGGCTTGACCAACGACTCGCCGCGCGGCAGGCGCCAGGCGACGACGTTGAGGAACGAGCCGATCAGGAGGCCGAACAGCGCGGCCGGTGCGAGCGCGGGAGCCATGTCGCCACCGTGATCGGCAGCAGCCCCCGCGCCCTTGACGGCGGGCGTCCTCCGCCCGGACTACCAGTGGCCGCCGTTGCAGCCCTTCGTGCCGCCGGAGCAGCCGCGGTCCAGCGGCGAGGTGCTCGTGCGCGTGATCGTGAAGGTGCCGCCGGACTTCGAATGGGCGGTCACGACGTAGCCGTCCGCGTCGGTGATCGAGACGTTGACCTGGCCCTTGTCGTCGCCGATCGGCAGGCCGGTCGGGTCGAGCTTGTCGGACCCGCAGTTGGTGTAGTCGCCGGCGTTGCCCGCCCCGCAGGCCTCGACGTGGGTGACCATCGACCGCGCGTTGGCCTTGGCGCTCGTGTCCTGGGCCTTCTGCTGCTGGCCGAGGAAGCTCGGCAGGGCGATCGCGGCGAGGATGCCGATGATCAGGATGACGACGAGGAGCTCGATCAGCGTGAAGCCGTCGTCCTCGCGAAGCGAAGGTTGCAAGGTGCCTGCCCTCCTGGGCTGGTCGTCGGTTGTAGGCGTGGGAGCCGGCGACGTCCAGGTCAGGTTGCAGCAAGTCCCGGAGGCGCGGTCCGCCGAGGTGATCGGCCGCCCGCCCCGGGATCCTGAGCGATGAGCCGGCCTGCTGGACCGATGTCCGCCGGTCCGGGAACGACAACGGGGCGGGCCCGAAGGCCCGCCCCGATGGAACGCTCGATGCGTTGGGAGGTGCTTACCAGGTGCAGCCGTCGCCGCAGGTGCGGGTCGTGGTGCCGTCAGCGGCCTTCGTGATGTCGAAGGTCTTGGTCGTGCTGCTCTTGGTCTTGGCCGAGATGGTGTAGCCCGTCGTGCCGTTCGCCGTGACCGTGACCGTCTCGTCGCCGGAGGTCGGGATACCGGTGCCGGCCAGAACCTTCGGCGTGCTGCTGGAATCGCACTTCGAGTAGTCCTGCGAGTCCGCGTAGCACGACTCGACCTGCGAGACCGCGTTGCGGGCGTTGGACTTGGCCGAGGAGTCCTGGGCCTTCTTCTGCTGGCCGAGGAAGCTCGGCAGGGCGATCGCGGCGAGGATGCCGATGATCAGGATGACGACGAGGAGCTCGATGAGCGTGAAGCCCTCGTCCTCGTTCTTGAAGCGGTTGAGCAAGATCGATCCCTCCTGTTGAGATCTGTTCGTTTGGCCTTCTCGTGCGGAGGGCCGACGTCCCTGCGGAGTTCCGTCCGGGGTCAAGGTCTTGGCAGCAAGCCCCGTCAGTTGCCCGGTGGTCCGTCACCGCACAGTCGGGGTGATCGGCGTGACCCGGCCGGGCTTTCGCTTGCATGTCCGATCTCTGGACCTCTGTTCTACGGTGAGGACCCCAGAGGCACGGCTTCAGGAGGAAACGGCGCCGTTCGGCGCTATGGGGACGCCTCAGGCGGCGTCGGGCGAGGCAGGCTCGCCGCGTTGGCGGCGCCCGGCTTCCTGCGCGTCGTGGTCGGGGATGAAGGTCCCCGTGCCCTCGCACCACGAGCAGGTCACGTTCGACGGCGAGCCGCCGAGGTTGGAGATGAGCGTGCCGGTGCCTCGGCAGACCGTGCAGGTCACGGGCTCGTCGACGTCCGGGGTCTCTTCGTCTGCGCTCACGAGGTCGCGAGCGTAGCGGCTGCGCGTCGCCGAACCCCGTCCGGCCTCCGGCGGTACCCGTGCAACGGTCCGGTCCGACCCCCTCGGAGTGGTCCTGTCGGCCGGACCAATCGGCCGATAGCGTCGCCGCCATGCAGCCCTTCGCCTCCTCCTCCCCCGCGGCCCGGGCGTCCGCGCTGGAGGCCGGGATCTGGTCGCTGGCGGGCGTCCAGCTCTTCCTCGGCCTCTGGCAGGCGGCGCTCCCCGGCCGCTTCTACGACGTGCTGGCCCACTTCGGCGCCCGCAACGACCACTTCCTGCGCGACGTCTCCACGTACTTCCTGGCGTCGGGGATCGCGCTGGCGATCGCCGCGCGGCGGCCGTCGTGGCGCGCGCCGGTGCTGGCCGTGGTCGGGTTCCAGTACGCGCTGCACGCGCTCAACCACCTGCTGGACATCGGGAAGGCGGACCCGTCGTGGGTCGGGCCGTTCGACTTCGTCTCGCTGGCGCTCGGCGTGCTGCTGATCGGCTGGCTCTACCGGGAGGCGTCGCGGTGAGGGTGTTCCTGGCGGGCGCGACCGGCGCGATCGGCCGGCCGCTGGTCGACCGGCTGCTGGCCGACGGCCACGAGGTGGTCGGCACGACGCGCGACCCGGCGCGGGCCGACGCGCTGCGCGCGAAGGGCGCCGAGGCGGTCGTCGTCGACGCCTTCGACGCCGCGGCCGTGCACGCCGCGGTCGCGGCCGCGCGCCCCGAGGTCGTCGTCCACCAGCTCACCGCGCTGCCCCAGGACCCGACGCCGAAGGCGATGGCGGCCGCCGTCGCGGTCAACGCCCGGCTGCGGCGCGAGACGGTCCCGACGCTCGTGGACGCGGCCCGCGCGGCCGGTGCCCGACGCGTGATCGCGCAGTCGATCTCGTTCGTCACCAAGCCCGACGGCCGCCCCGTCCACGACGAGGACGCGCCGCTGTGGCTCGACGAGCCGTCGCAGCGGACCAACGTCGAGGGCGTGCGGGTCCTGGAGGCCGCCGTGCGCGACGCGAGCGACGTCGAGGGCGTCGCGATGCGCTATGGGTTCTTCTACGGCCCCGGCACGTGGTACGCGCCCGACGGGGCCCTGGGCACCATGATCCGCAAGCGCCGCTATCCGATCGTCGGCTCCGGCGAGGGCCGCTCGTCGTTCGTCCACGTAGACGACGCCGTCGACGCGACCGTGCGCGCGCTGGACGGCGCGTTTCCGAGCGGCACCTACAACGTCACCAACGACGAGCCGGCCCCGGCCCGCGACTGGATCCCCGCCGCCGCGTCCGCGATGGGCGCCAAGGCGCCGCGGCATGCCCCGGTGTGGCTCGCGCGGCGGCTCGCGGGCCCCGTCGTCGTCCACTACGCCACGACGCTGCCCGGCAACCGCGACGCGCGCTTCCGCGCGGCGGCGCCGGGCTGGTCGCCCCGCGCGTGGCGCGACGGCTTCGCGGAGGTCTTCGCCTGAACGCCACCGGGCGCTTCGCCCCGTCGCCGACGGGCACGCTGCACCTCGGCAACCTGCGCACCGCGCTGCTGGCGTGGCTCTACGCCCGTGCCCAGGGCGCGCCCTTCCTGGTGCGGATCGAGGACCTCGACACCGGGCGCGTGCGGGAGCGCTTCGAGCGCGAGCAGCTCGCCGACCTCGCGGCGCTCGGCCTGGACTGGGACGGCGCGCCGGTGCGCCAGTCCGAGCGCCGGGCGCTGTACGAGGACGCGCTGGCCCGGCTGGACGCCGACGGGATCGTCTACCCGTGCTGGTGCACGCGGGCCGAGATCCGCGAGGCGTCCTCGGCGCCGCACGGACCGCTGCCCGAGGGCCACTACCCCGGCACCTGCCGCCGGCTGACCGCCGCGCAGCGCGCCGAGCGCGAGGCGTCCGGCCGCCCGCCGGCGCTGCGCGTCGACTCCGGTGCGGCCGAGATCGCGTTCGTCGACCGGCTACACGGCGCCCAGCGCGGGCTCGTCGACGACTTCGTCGTGCGCCGCAACGACGGCGCGTTCGCCTACAACCTGGCGGTCGTCGTCGACGACGGCGCCCAGGGGATCGGCGAGATCGTCCGCGGCGACGACCTCCTGGACTCGACGCCCCGGCAGCTCTGGCTGGCCGACCGCCTCCACCTCCCCCGCCCGACGTTCGCGCACGTCCCGCTCGTGCTCGGCCCCGACGGCGCGCGCCTGGCCAAGCGCCACGGCGCGGTGACGCTCGCCGACCGCCTCGAGCAGGGCGAGACCGCCGACGAGGTCCGCGCGCGGCTGGCCGTCTCGGTGGGCCTGGCTGACGACGACGAGCGCCCCTCCCCGGCCGAGCTGGCCGCCCGCTTCGACCCCGACCGCTTCGCCCCGCCGCCGTCGGGACCGCTGCCCGGGCTCTGGACCGGATAGCGTGCCCGGCCATATGCCGCGGTCGACCGCCGACATCGCCGCGCGCGCTCGGGAGACCGGGCGGCTCGGCATCGACACGGAGTTCATGGGCGAAGGGCGCTACCAGCCCCTGCTCTGCCTCGCCCAGATCGCGCTGGACGACGGCGAGGGCGGCGCGGAGGTCATCGTCCTGGACCCGCTGACCGACGAGTACGACCCGGCGCCGCTGGCCGACGTGCTCGCCGACCCCGAGATCGAGATCGTGCTGCACGCCGCGCGCCAGGACGTCGCGCTGCTGCGCCGCGACTGGGGCCTGCCGGTCCGCAACGTCTTCGACACCCAGGTCGCCGCGGGCTTCGCCGGGATGCGCGCCCAGCTCGGCTACGAGCCGTTGTTGAAGGAGATGCTCGGCGTGCGGCTGCGCAAGTCCGCGTCGTTCACGCGCTGGGACGACCGGCCGCTGACCGAGGAGCAGCTCGGCTACGCCCGCGAGGACGTCCTGCACCTGCTGCAGCTGGCGACCGCGCTCCAGGACCGCCTGACCGACCTCGGCCGCCTCGAGTGGGCCCGCGAGGAGTGCCGCGCGTTCGAGGAGATCGACGACCGCCGCGACCTCGACGTCGTCTTCGGCAAGCTGCCGCGCGTCAACTCCCTGGACCCCAACCAGCGCGCCGTGGCGCGCGAGCTGGTCGAGTGGCGCGAGGACGCCGCGCGCAGCGGCGACCGGCCGGTGTCCTCGATCCTGCACGACGCCGCGCTGGTCGAGATCGCCAAGCGCCGTCCGCAGTCCGTCGACCGGCTGCGCCAGATCCGCGGCCTCAACGACGCGACGCTGCACCGCCGCGGCAAGTCGATCGTCGAGGCGGTCGCGCGCGGCCGCGAGCGCGAGGGCATCCCGGTCGAGGGCACCCGGCCCTCCCAGCCCGACGCCGAGGACGCGCCGCTGATCGCGCTCGGCGAGGCGCTGGTCCGCACGCGCGCGATGGAGTCCGAGCTGGCCTACGAGCTGATCGCCGCGCGCGCCGACCTGCAGAAGATCGTCACCGCCGTGCGCGAGGGCGCCGGCGAGCCCGACGTGCGCACGCTGCAGGGCTGGCGGCGCGAGGTCGTCGGCACCGAGCTGCTGGAGCTGCTGGACGGCCGCCGCGCGCTGCGCGTCGGGCCCGGCCACCGGCTGCAGATCGAGTCCGACTAGGCGGCCAGCGCCACGCTCGTCGTGGCCACCACCGCGCCGCCGCCGCAGACCCGCACGCGGTCGCGCCCGTCCTGCTTGGAGCGGTAGAGCGCGAGGTCGGCCGCGGCGAAGACCGCGTCGTACTCGAAGCGCCCGGCCGCCGACGCGCTGACGCCGAAGGAGATCGTGACCGGCAGCCCGGCGATCGGGTCGCGGGCGATCGCCGCGCGCAGCGTCTCGGCGACTTCGGCGGCCTGCGCGGCGTCCGCGCCCGGCAACACGATCAGGAACTCCTCGCCGCCGAGGCGGTAGGCGAGGTCGTAGGCGCGCAGCGCCTTGCGCATCCGGTAGGCCACGTCCTTGAGGACGACGTCGCCGACGGCGTGGCCGTGGCCGTCGTTGACGGCCTTGAAGTGGTCGAGGTCCCCGACGATCAGCGCGACCGGCTCGCGCAGGATCGCGGCCTGCTGGGCCAGCTCGGCGACGCGGGTCTGCAAGGCATTGCGGTTGAGCATGCCGGTCAGCGGGTCGATGACCGACGAGCTGCGGTGCTCGCGGTCGGAGGACATCAGCGCCGAGGTCAGCAGCGCGACGGCGACCAGCAGCGCGATCGGCATGATGATGCTCTGCGGGTGGTCGGCGATGTAGGCGGCGTCGACGCCGACGGTCACCAGCAGGAGCAGGACCGACACGAGCGCCACGCCGAGCGCGACCGCGCGGGCGTTGAAGCGCGCCGGGAGCGTCACGAGCGGGATCACCAGCCACGCCAGCGCCGGCGAGCGCGGACCGCCGGTCAGCGCGATCGAGCCGGCGATCGCCAGCTCCGAGAGCAGCCAGGCCGCGGCGATCGTCAGCTCGGGCCGCCGCGCGCGCTCCATGCGCCCGTCGACGAGCCGGAAGCCCACGACGGCGACCGCGAGCGGGATCAGCGTCCACCAGCCGACCCAGTGGCCGGAGAGCAGCAGCGCGACGGCCAGCGCGACGAACGAGCGCCGCCGCAGCGGACGCAGCCGCGTCTCCATGTCGAGCGCCCGGGCGCGGTCGGCCGGCTCGGGGCACAGCCACGAGCGGGGCGCGACGCCGATGTCCGGGGGCTGCTCCACGTACCGGTGGTCGGTCGTTGCGTCCACCGTCCTGAGACCGGCGGAGCGAAGTTGCACAGCTTTCCGGTGCCGGGCTGCAGCCCGCCTGTGGGGAACGCGAGCGTTTGCACCAACTACTGGCAGGCCGGCAGGCAGTCGGTCAGCCGGCCCTCGTCCTTGGCCGCCACGGCCGAGCGGCCCTGGAAGCGGAACGAGGTGAAGATCGCGCCCGCGTCCTGGGCGGCGAAGGCCGAGCGCGAGACCACGATCGACAGGCGGTCGCCCTTGATCCCGATCGTCGCCGGGATCCGGCGGAAGTCCTTGCCGGCGCCGGTCGTGTCGAGCATCGCCCGGGGCGCCTCGCCGCCGAGCACCGTCGTCTCCAGCTGGACCACCGGCGTCTCGCGGTCCTGCGGGCGCATCGTCAGGACGTAGGCCACGTAGGGCTTGACCGCGCCCGCCGCCTGGAACTCCACGCACAGGCGGTTGCCGCCGCCGTCCTTGGCCAGGCGCAGGCGGACGAGGTCGCCTTGGGGCGAGGACTCGACCTTCTCCCCCTTGGTCGTCCGCTGGTCGCCGCGCGGGTCGTCGACGACCACCGGCTTGCCGAACGACGCGCAGTCGGTGAACGTCCCGTAGGACTTCACGTCGTTGTCGTCGCCCGCCTTGGTGGCGATGGCCGCCGCGACGACGGCCGCGAAAGCGGCGAGGACCGTGACGATGACCCGTCTGCGCACGGCCGGGGAGTCTGGCAAAGGGGTTCACTTCCGCGCGTCGTCGGGCAAAGCCGAGGTCATGGACATCGCCAAGCTCGCCCTCCGCGGCACGATCGGCTCGCTGTTCGTGGGCCACGGGACCCAGAAGCTCTTCGGCTGGTTCGGCGGCCACGGCCCCGAGGGCACCGGCGGCTACTTCGAGAGCCTCGGCCTGCGCCCCGGCAAGCGCCACGCGATCGCGGCCGGCGCCGCCGAGGCCGGAGGCGGCGCGCTGCTGATCCTCGGCGCGGCGACGCCGCTGGCGGCCGCCGCGCTGACGGGCGCGATGACGACCGCGATCCGCAAGGTCCACGCGCCCAAGGGCCCGTGGGTCACCGAGGGCGGCTGGGAGTACAACGCCGTGCTGATCGGCGCCGTCGCCGTCCTCGCCGAGTCCGGCCCCGGGCGGCCCTCGGTCAGCCCCGGCTGGCACGGCAAGGGCTGGGCGCTGGCCGCCGTCGCGGCCGGCGTCGCCGGCTCCTTCCTCAACGACCAGCTCTCCTCGCCCCCGCCGCCCGAGGACACCGCCTCCGCCGGCGACCCCGACGTCACCGCCGCGGCCGCCGAGCAGGCGCGCTTCTCCCACGAGCAGGCCACGGCGCCGCGGGAGTAGCGGCCCGAAGTCCGGGCCCGCGACGCTACTTGATGGCGTCGTAGACCTTGAACAGCGGCATGTACATGGAGATGACGATGAAGCCGACCATGCCGCCGACGAGGATGATCATCACCGGCTCGAGGATCGAGGCGAGCTGCTTGACGGCGGCCGCGACCTGGTCCTCGTAGAAGTCCGCGATCTTGGACAGCATGGTGTCCATGGCGCCGGTCTCCTCGCCGACGCCGATCATGTGCGTGACCATGCCCGGGAAGACCGGCGCGTCCTTGAGCGGATCGGCGATCGTGCCGCCCTGGCGGACCGACTCGATGACGTCGCTCATCGCCTTCTCGATGCACCAGTTGCCCGCGGTCTGGCCGGTGATCTCCAGCGCCTGCATCAGCGGGACGCCCGCGCTGACCAGCGCGCTCAGCGTCCGCGACCAGCGCGCGAGCGCGATCTTCTGGACGATGTCACCGATCTTCATCGGGATGCGGAGCTTGAACGTGTCCCACGTCTTGCGCCCGCCGTCGGTGCGCTTCCAGTTCTTGAAGGCCCAGGAGATCCCGAAGCCGCCGAGGATGAAGGCGTACCAGTAGCCGGTCATCGCGTGCGACAGGCCGACGGTGAACTTCGTGATCGTCGGCAGGTCGCCGCCGAACTGCTTGAACGTCCCGACGAACACCGGGACCAGGAAGACCACCAGCGCGATCAGGACGCTGAACGCGAACGTCATGACGACGATCGGGTAGGCCATCGCGGCCTTGACCTGGCGGCGCAGCGAGTCGGCGGACTCCAGCTGGTCGGCGACCCGGATCAGCGCGCTGTCGAGCACGCCGCCGGTCTCGCCGGCGCGGGTCATCGCGACGAACAGCGGGTTGAAGACCTTGGGGTGGCGCTCCAGCGCGTCGCTGAGCGGCAGGCCGGCCTCGACGTCCTTGCGGACCGCGGAGATCGTCGTCGCCAGCTTCTCGTTCTCGGTCTGCGCCTCCAGCACGTAGAGCGCGCGCAGGATCGTCATGCCGCTGTTGACCATGGTCGCCAGCTGGCGGGTCATGATCGTCAGGTCGGCGGGCTTGATCCGGTTCAGGAACGGGATCTCGATCTCTTTGGACGCGTGCTTGTCCGCGATGTCGAGGACGATCAGCCCGCGCTGCTTGAGCTGGTCGGTGACGACCTGCTTGCTCTCGGCCTCCACCTCTCCGGTCGCCTTCGCGCCGGTGAGGTCCATGGCCTTGAAGACGTAGGTGGCCATGACGCGCTATGCCGCCTGGAGTCCGCCGCCGAGGCCGCCGATGCCGCCGGAGAGGCGCTTCAGCTCCTCCGGGGTCGACGACCGCGCCTCGGCCGCGCGCTGGGTGATCCGGCCGGCGCGCACCAGCGAGGCGAGCGCCATGTCGAGCGTCTGCATGCCGGTCTGACCGCCGGTCTGCATCGCCGAGAGGATCTGATGGGTCTTGCCCTCGCGGATCAGGTTGCGGACCGCGGGGGTCGGGACCAGCGCCTCGCAGGCCACGACGCGCGACGAGCCGTCGGCGGTCGGGATCAGCGTCTGGGTCATCACGCCCTGCAGCGCGACCGACAGCTGCGTCCGCACCTGGTCCTGCTGGTGGCTCGGGAAGACGTCGATGATGCGGTCGATCGTCTGCGGCGCGCTCTGGGTGTGCAGCGTCGCGAAGACGAGGTGGCCGGTCTCGGCGGCGGTCAGCGCGGTCGAGATCGTCTCGAGGTCGCGCATCTCGCCGACGAGGATGACGTCGGGGTCCTGGCGCAGCGCGCCCTTCAGCGCGGCGCCGAAGCCGGTGGCGTCCGAGCCCAGCTCGCGCTGGTTGACCATGCACTTCTTGTGCGAGTGCAGGAACTCGATCGGGTCCTCGATCGTGAGGATGTGCTCCTCGCGGGTCTCGTTGATCTCGTCGATCATCGCCGCCAGCGACGTCGACTTGCCGGAGCCCGTCGGGCCCGTCACGAGCACGAGGCCGCGCGGCTTCTTGCAGAAGTCGTGGACGACCGGCGGGAGGCCGAGGTCGTCGATCTTGGTGATGACCGACGGGATCAGGCGGAACGCCGCGCTCATCGCCGACCGCTGGAGGTAGGCGTTGACACGGAAGCGGGCCGTGCCGGGGATCGCGTAGGCGAAGTCCAGCTGCCAGTCGGTCTCCAGGCGCTGGCGCTGGTCGTTGCTGAGGATCCCGTAGACGATCTCCCGGGTGTCCGTCGGGTCGAGGACCGGGTAGTCCTCCAGCGACGTCAGGCGGCCACGGACGCGGATCTTGGGGTGCGATCCCGCCGTGATGTGCAGGTCGGAGGCACGACGCTCGAGCACGTCGAGCAGAAGCTGGGCGAAGTCGATCCGCATCGCCACGATGGTCGGTTCGTGGCAGCGGGTTCTTGAGCCGCATGGCCCCCCGGTGGACCCTTTAGCTCAGTACCGTCCGCCGACCGGCGCGGGCAGGTCGTCGAGCAGTGCGAGGTCCTCCGAGGAGAGCAGGACGCCGGCGGCCGCGACGTTCTCCTCCAGGTACGGCAGGCGCTTGGTGCCCGGAATCGGGACGACGTGCTCGCCCTGGGCCAGGACCCACGCGAGCGCGATCTGCCCGGGCGCGACCTCGTGGCGGGCGGCGATCTCGGCCACCGCGTCCACGATCCGCTGGTTGGCGTCCATCGCCTCCTGCTGGAAGCGGGGCCAGCGGCGGCGGGCGTCGTCGTCCTCGAGCTGGTCGTGCCGCAGGCGCCCGGTGAGGAACCCGCGGCCCAGCGGCGAGTACGGGACCAGCGCGACGCCGTGCTTGGCGCACCAGTCCTTGACGCCGTTGGTCAGCGGGTCGCGGGTCCAGAGGCTCAACTCGGACTGCACGGCGGTGATCGGGTGGATCGCGTCCGCCTTCTCCAGCTCGAAGACCGTGACCTCGCTGAGGCCGATGTGCTTGGCCTTGCCTTGGTCGACGATCTCCTTGAGCACGCCGACGGACTCCTCGATCGGGACCTCCGGGTCCGGGCGGTGCAGGTAGCAGAGGTCGACGTGGTCGACCTCCAGCCGGCGCAGCGAGCCGTCGATCGCCTCGCGAAGGTGCTCGGGCCGGCCGTCGCGCTCGATCGTGCGCTCCTCCGGGTCGTCGAGCACCAACCCGCCCTTGGTCGCCAGCACGACCTCGTCGCGGCGGCCCTTGATCGCGTGCCCGACCGTGATCTCGTTGTGGAACGGGCCGTAGACGTCGGCGGTGTCGACCAGCGTGGATCCGAGGTCGATCGCCCGGTTGATCACCGCGTCGGGATCCATCCCCTCGCGGTTGCCGTACGCCCAGCTGAGCCCCATCGCGCCGTAGCCGATCGCGCCGACCCCGGGGCCATGGTGTCCGAGCGTGCGTCGCGGGAGGGGCATGGCCCGCACGCTAGTGGTTGGGCAGCTGGACCGTCCGCCACGGCGTGCCGCGGCCCGACCGCAGGTAGAGCCGGTCGTGGGTGAAGTGCAGGGTGTCGGGCCAGGAGGACGCCGACACGCGGAACGCCCGGCGGTCGGCGAGCCGCAGGAGGTCGACGCGCGTGCCGCGGGCCTGCGCCAGCCAGCCGTCTCCGAGCACGGGCTGCGTGAAGCCGGCGGGGAGCGCGACCGCCTTGGCCGAGCCGCAGCGGAAGAGGCGGAAGTGCGGCTTCTCCGGGTCGGCGCGATCCTGGATCAGCGCCCAGCGGCCCCGCGCGGTGACGGGCAGCGTGCTCGGCCCGCCGCCCCAGTCGACCCGGTCCTGCGAGACGACCGGCTTCAACGGCGCGCAGAGCCGCCCCGCCCCGCTCGCCGCGTCGAGGTCGGGCACCGTGCCGTCGGTGGGGTTGACCCGGCGGACCTCGCCCGTGCGCCAGTTGGTGTAGATGTCGAAGTAGTAGTGGTAGTCGTACTCCGGGCTGGAGATCCACTGCGTCCCGACCACGGCCGGCTTCGACGGCCCCATGGCGTTGGCCCCGCCCGGGGTGCGCTGCACGAGCCGCACCACCTCCCCGCCCTTCACGTCGGTCACCGCCAGCGCCTGGGCGAAGACGCCGGGGGCGTAGTTCGACGGCCCCGGCTCGTGAGGCGCGCAGGTTTCCTTGACTTGGTCAAGGAAACGCGGGACGCTGGCACGACCATGACCGTCGACGCCGCCCGCGAGTTCACCCGGTTCTACACCAACAGGATCGGCGTCCTGCGCGGTGGGCTGCACGGCTCGCGCCATCCGCTGCCCGAGGCGCGCGTGCTCTACGAGCTGGGGCACGCCGACGGGCCGACGGAGGTCGCCGCGCTGCGCGCGACGCTCGACATGGACGCGGGCCAGCTCAGCCGGCTGCTCGCGCGGCTGGACGACGACGGGCTCGTCGTGCGCGAGAAGGCCGAGCGCGACGCGCGCCGCCTGGTGCTGCGGCTGACCGCCCAGGGCCGGCGTGCGTTCGCCAAGCTCGACCGCGGCTCGGCGACGGAGTGGGCGCAGCTGCTCGACCCGCTCAGCGAGGGCGAGCGCGCGCGGCTGGTCGGCGCGATGGGCGCGGTGCGCGAGATCCTCGGCGACGACCGCGCGGGCGCGACGGAGGTCGTCCTGCGCGACCCCGAGCCCGGCGACCTCGGCTGGATCGTCGCCCGCCACGGCGCCGTGTACGCCGCCGAGTTCGGCTGGGGTCTGGGCTTCGAGGCGCTGTGCGCGCGCGTCGTCGCCGACTACGCGGAGGCGGCCGCCTCCTCCACGCCCGGCCACCGCGCCTGGATCGCGACCGCCGGCGGCGCGCCCGCCGGCTGCGTCCTCAGCGTCCGCGGCGACGAGCCCGGCGACGCCAAGCTCCGCCTCCTGCTCGTCGAGCCGTGGGCGCGCGGCCTCGGCGTCGGCGGCACGCTGATCGACGCCGTCGTCGCCGACGCCCGCGCCAACGGCGACCGCCGCGTCGTCCTGTGGACCAACTCGCCGCTGACGGCCGCGCGCCGCCTCTACGACCGCCGCGGCTTCCGTCTGATCGCCGAGGAGCCCCACGCCGACTGGGGCATCCCCATGACCGGCCAGGTGCTGGCGCTCGACCTCTAGGCCTTGGCCTTGGGCAACTTCACCGTGTGGGTCGGCCGGTCCATGTCGTCGGGCCGTGCCGGGCCGGCCGGCCGCTCGGGACCATCAGCTGCACGTGCAGCCGCATGGCGGCGGCGAGCGCCCGGAGGCGGCCGGCGAATGAATGAATCACGACACTAGTTCGTGCCCGTCACGCGCGCCACTTCGGCGATCGACGTGCGGCCCTGCTTGACCTTCTCCAGGCCGTCGTCGCGCAGGCGGCGCATGCCGTCGCGCATGGCGACCTCGGCGATGCGGTCGGCGGGCGCGCGCTCGATCGCGAGGCGGCGGATCTCGTCGGTGACGGTCATCACCTCGTAGAGGCCGATCCGGCCCTTGTAGCCCGAGCCGCCGCAGCGCGAGCAGCCCTTGGGGTCGTAGGCCTCGATGTCGACCGGCGAGCGGAAGCCGTGGTCCTGCAGGACCGTCGCCGAGATGATCGTGCGCTCCTTGCAGTGCGAGCACAGCGTGCGGCAGAGGCGCTGGGCGACGACGCAGTCGACGGCCGAGGCGACCAGGAACGGCTCGATGCCCATCTCGACCAGGCGCGTGATCGACGTCGGCGCGTCGTTGGTGTGCAGCGTGCTCAACACCAGGTGGCCGGTCAGCGCCGCCTCGACCGCGATCTTGGCGGTCTCGGCGTCGCGGATCTCGCCGACCATGATGATGTCGGGATCGGCGCGCATCATCGCGCGCAGGCCGTTGGCGAACGTCAGGCCGGCCTTCTTGTTGACCTGCACCTGCGTCACGCCCTCGAGCTGGTACTCGACCGGGTCCTCGATCGTGATGATGTTCTTCTCGGGCGTGTTCAGCTCGCCGACGGCGGCGTACAAGGACGTGGACTTGCCCGAGCCCGTCGGGCCGGTCACCAGCACCGCGCCGTAGGCCTGGTGGAACGCCTTGGTGAAGCGCGCGGCGTCCTGGTCCCCCATGCCGAGCTTCTCGAAGTCGAAGACGACGTTCGACTTGTCCAGGATGCGGATGACGATGTTCTCGCCGTGCACCGACGGCAGCGTCACGACGCGCAGGTCGATGTGGCGGCCGTCGAGGTTCAGGCCGACGCGGCCGTCCTGCGGCAGGCGCCGCTCGGCGATGTCCAGGTCGGACATGATCTTCAGGCGCGAGACGACGCCGCTGACCATCCGCCGCGGCACGGTCATCGTCTCGACGAGCACGCCGTCGATGCGGAAGCGCACGCGCATCGAGCCGTCCTCGGGCTCGAAGTGGATGTCCGACGTGCCCTGCTCGGCGGCCTGGGCGATGATCTGGTTGACGAGCTTGATGACCGGCGCGTCGTCGGCGCTCTCGCGCAGGTCGACGATCTCGCCGGGCCCGTCGTCGTCGGAGGACAGGTCGATCTCGGCGGTCGCCGCGACGTGCTCCAGCCGCGACTGCTTGGAGATCAGGACCTGGATGTCCTCGCGCGAGGCAACCGCGACGCGGACCTCGTAGCCGGTCATCAACGCGATGTCGTCGACGGCCAGGACGTTGGCCGGGTCGGCCATCGCCAGCAGCAGCCCGCGCTCGCCGGCGAACGCGACCGGGATCGCCTCGTAGCGCTTGGCGGCCTGCGGGTTGATGAGGTTGGCCGCCGACATGTCGACGTGGTAGACGGTCAGGTCCAGGTGGTCGAGGCCGTGGCGCTCGGCGATCGCGCGGGCGTGGTTCTCCTGGGAGAGCACGCCCTGGTCGAGCAGCACCTGCTCCGGCGTCGTGCCGGACGCGCGCGCGGCCTCGACGGCCTGCTCGACCCGCGGGCGGTCGACGAAGCCCAGCTCGACGATGACGTCGGTCAGGAAGCGCGCGCTGCCCCCGCCGGTCCGCCGCGGCGGCGTGACGCCGTTCCAGTCGGCTGGACGTTCGTTGGAGGGCGGCGGGGCCGACGGCGCCAGCGGCGAAAGGGGCGGCGCCGCGTTCGGGTCAGCGACCGGGCCGCCGGGCATCGGCGGTACGGCGGTCAGATGGGTCGCTGGTTCCGGGGTCATGGGCGTCGGGGTTCGCTCCGCGAGCGGCGTCTCGCATCGCGTCAACAGGCGCTGGGAGGCCCGTCCAGGCCTCGAAGCTCAACGCGCCCTGGCGGACGAGGACCTCCAGCCCGTCGACCACCGTGCATCCCCGGCGTCGCGCTTGCGCGATCAGCCCGGTCCCGCCGTCCCTGTAGACCAGGTCCGCCACGGTCGCGTATGTGCCCAGCGCATCGGCGTCCAGGGGCAGTTCCTTGAACTCGCCGTCGGCCAGCCCGACACTCGTGCAGTTGACCAGAAGATCCGCCGCTGCTGGCCGATGCGCGGCCTCGACGCCCAGGTCAGCGGCCAGCGCGGCGGCCCGCTCGGGCGTCCGGTTCCAGACGCTGACGCGGGCCGCGCCGGCCTCGCGCAGCGCGTAGACGATCCCGCGGGCGCTGCCGCCCGCGCCGAGCACCAGCGCGGTCCGGCCCGCCGGGTCGACGTCGACGCCGGCCAGCGCGGCGACGAAGCCCGGCGCGTCGGTGTTGGCGGCGTGGATCGCGCCGTCGTGCGAGAACGTCAGCGTGTTCGCCGCCCCGATCGCGCGCGCGGCCGCGGTCGACTCGTCGGCCAGCGCCAGCGCCGCCTCCTTGTGCGGGATCGTGACGTTCGCGCCGACGAAGCCGGAGGCGGGCAGCGCGCGGACGGTCTCCTCGAAGACCTCCGGCGGCGCCGGCAGGCGCTGGTAGTGCCAGTCCTTGAGGCCCAGCTCGGCCAGCGCGGCGTTGTGCATGCGCGGCGACCGGGAGTGCGCCACGGGCCACCCGAGGACCCCGAGGCGCTTCATCAGCAGTGCGACGGGTCCTTGCCGCCGAGCTGGTCGCGCTTCTTGTTGTAGGCCGCGACGTCCTTCTCGAACTGCGCGTCGGTCGACGAGAACGCGTGCGCGCCGTTGCCGCAGGCCTTGACGACGTAGTACAGGTAGTCGACCTTGGCCGGGCTCAGCGCGGCCTTGATCGACGCCACGCCGGGCGAGCCGATCGGCGTCGGCGGCAGGCCCTGATGCAACCTGGTGTTGAACGCGGAGTCCGTCTGCAGCTCGGACTGCTTGAGCGGCTTGGTCCAGTTGTCGAGGCGGTAGCGCAGCGTCGCGTCGATCCCGAGCGGGATGTGGTCCTTGAGGCGGTTGTAGATCACCGCGGAGATCAGGCGGCGGTCCTTGGCGACCTGGGCCTCGCGCTCGATCATCGAGGCGATGATCAGCACGTCGTAGTCGCTGAGGTTCTTGCGGTGCGCGGCCTTGCGGTCCAGCCCGTCGAAGTTCTGCTTGAACGCGGCGAGCTGCTCGCGGACGAGCTTGGACGACGTCGCGGTCTTGGCGCCCCGCTTCAGCTCGTAGGTCGCCGGGAACAGGAAGCCCTCCAGCGAGCGCGTGCCCTTCGGGATCCCGTAGCCCTTGAAGCCCTTGACCGACCGCGGGTTCTTGGTCGCGGCCTTGACGTAGGACCCCGACACGCCGGACTGCTTGACGAGCGTGGCGGCCTCGCCGATCGAGCGGCCCTCGGGCAGCGTGACGTTGACGACCGGCGCCGAGGCGGGGTTCTTGGTCAGCGCGTCCAACGCGGCGGCGTAGGACATGTCGCGCTTGAGCGTGAACCGCCCGGCCTTGAGGTCGGAGCGGCGGCCGTCCAGGCGCGAGCGCAGGTTGAAGAAGAACGAGGAGTCGACGACGCCCTTGCTGTGCAGCTCGTCGGCGATCTCGCCGGCGGTCGCGCCCTGGGCGATCGTGACGACGACCGGCTTGGAGGCGTCGCCCTCGTCGTGGCCGGGCTGGAAGACCCGGTAGGCGAAGTAGCCGATCGCGATCAGCACGATCAGCGCCAGCAGCGGGATCACGCGCGCCGCGCCGCGCCGCGATCGCGAGCGCGGCACGCCGCGCCGCCGGGGCCGGTCGCCCGCGGGCCCGCGCACGGGGCCCGGCGGCGTCGGCCGCGGGCCGCCGACCTCCGGAAGCTCGGAGACCGACGCGACCCGTCGCACGCCGGCCGGCGCCTCGACCTGGTGGACCCGCGTGTCGTCGTGCTCGTCGCCGAGGCGATCGTCGGCCGGGACCATGACCGGCTCGGGCTCGGGCTCCCAGGCGGGCTCGTCGACCGGCTCGAAGGGCACCTCGTACTCGGGCTCGGCCGGCGCCTCGTAGGCCGGCGGCAGCTCGTAGGCGGGCGGCTCGTCGGCGGCCGGCGGGATCTCCGGCTCGGGTGCGCGCGGCGCGGGCTCCGGGTCCGGGTCGAACGCCGGGACGTCCAGGAGCGGCTCGCCGGCGGGCGCCTCGGGCGCCTCGGGCGCCGCCTCCGACGGCCGGCCCTCGCGCCCGGCGCGCCGGCGCTGGCGCTCCAGGCGCGCGGCCTCGCGGTCGGCCGCGGTGCGCGGCCGCCCGGGATCGTTGGCGGAGTCTCCGCCCTTGCGACCGCCGAACAGCGGGCTCACGCGATGTCGCCTCCGGTCGTGCCGCCGTGCAGCGCCAGCCAGTCCTCGAGCAGCACCGCGGCGGCGCGGGAGTCCTCGGAGGTGCGCGTGTCGCCCGAGCGCGACGCGATCGCGGTCGTGAAGCGCTCGTCGTACAGCTCGACGGGGATCGGCTTGACGCGCTCGCGCAGCTTGTCCGCCCACGCGCGCGTCTCGCGCGTCTGGTCCGTGTCGTGACCGCTCAGGCCGAGCGGCAGTCCGACCACGATCCGCTCGACCTCGCGCTCGCGTGCGAGGTCGGCGACGCGGACCAGGCCCTTGCGGGTGCCTGGCCGCTCGATGTGGTCGATGGGCGTCGCGAGCGTGCCCGTCGGGTCGCTCACCGCACAGCCGCATCGCGCCGAGCCGTAGTCCAGCGCCAACACGCGCATGAAGGCTAGGGGATCGCCCGGCGTCCCCGCCGTCCGGCCGATGCCGAGGATTGAGCCGGAATGTGGAGGTTCATGAGGTCATCCGGCGAGGGTGGCCTCGATGTGGGCCCGCGCGGCCGCCAGCGCGTCGCCGAGCTTCTCGGGGTCGCGGCCGCCGGCCTGGGCCATCGTGTCGCGGCCGCCACCGCCGCCGCCCACGACCTGCGCGGCGACCTTGACCAGCTCGCCGGCCTTCAGCCCGCGCTGCACCAGCGACGGCGCGACCGACGCGATCAGCGCGACCTTGCCCTCGGTGACCGCGCCGAGCACGATCGCGGCGTCGCCGAGCGCGTTCTTGACGCGGTCGGTCGCGTCCAGCAGCGCCTTGGCGTCGCCGACCTCGACCCGCGAGGTCAGCACGCGCGCGCCGTCGACGTCCTCCGCCGCGCCGGCCAGCGCCGCGACGTCGACCGCGCCGTTGGACGCCGCGCTCTTCTTGGACGCGTCCTTGAGCGCCTTCTGCAGGTCGGCGACCTTCGCCGGGACCTGCTCCGGCGACGTGCGCAGCTCGGCCGCGGCCTCGCGGATCAGCCCGTCGTGGCTGCGCAGCAGCGTGACCGCCTCGGGGCCGGTGACGGCCTCGATGCGCCGGACGTTCGAGGCGCTGGAGCCCTCCGACACGATCTTGAAGACGCCGATCTCCGCGGTCGACCGCACGTGCGTGCCGCCGCACAGCTCGCGGGAGTGGTCGCCCTCGCCGATCTGGACCATCCGCACGACGTCGCCGTACTTCTCGCCGAACAGCGCCATGGCGCCCAGCTCCTGGGCCTCCTTGAGCGTCGTCGTGATCGGGCGGACCGGGTCGTTGCGCAGGATCCAGCCGTTGACGAGGTCCTCGACCTGCTTCAGCTCCTCCGCCGACAGCCGCTCGCCGTGCGTGAAGTCGAAGCGCAGCTTGTCGGGCCCGACGTAGGAGCCCGCCTGCCGGACGTGCGTGCCGAGCGTCTGGCGCAGCGCCGCGTGCAGCAGGTGCGTCGCGGTGTGGTTGGCCTGGGTCGCGAGGCGCGCCGGGCGGTCGACCCGCGCGACGACCGTGTCCCCCACCTTGATCTGCGGCACGTCGCCCTCCAGGACGACCGCCTGGTCCTCGCCCGCGCGGAGCACCTCGTTGACCGTCGCGACCACGCCGCCGGACTCGTCCAGGACGACGCCCTCGTCGCTGACCTGGCCGCCGCCCTGCGCGTAGAACGGCGAGGTCGCGAGCTTGACGAACGTCCGCCCGCCCTGCTCGATCACGCCGGAGATCGTCGTGCGCTCCTCCAGGTGCTCGTAGCCGGTGAACTCGGTCGGCTCCTCGGAGAGCCGGCGGATGACCTCCTGCTTGGCCCCGACGCGCTCCTGGGCGCCCGCGCCGGCGGAGGACCGCAGGCGCTGCTCCTCCATCAGCTCGTCGAAGCCCGCGATGTCGACCGCGACGCCGCGCTCGCCGGCGATCTCGGTCGTCAGGTCGATCGGGAACCCGAACGTGTCGTGCAGCTTGAACGCGTCCTCGCCGGAGACCTCGCCGCGGCCGAGCAGGTCGTCCAACATCGACAGCCCGGTCTCCAGCGTCCTGCCGAAGCCCTGCTCCTCGGCGCGCACCCAGCGCAGGATCGTGTCGCGCTCCCGCCCCAGCTCGGGGTACGCCGCGCCCATCGTCTCCTGCACCACGTCGACGTACTGGGTGAGGAACTCGCCCTCGATGCCGAGGCGATGGCCCTGGGCGATCGCGCGACGCATCAGGCGGCGCAGCACGTAGCCGCGGTCCTCGTTGGACGGCACGACGCCGTCGGCGATCAGGAACGTCATGCCGCGCGTGTGGTCGGCCAGGATCCGCAGCGCGCGCTCGTCGACCTCGTTCGTGGCCAGCGACCGGCCCAGCTGCATCAGCGGGATGAACTGGTCGGTGTCGAAGACCGAGTCCACGCCCTGCTGGATCAAGGCCATGCGGTTGAGGCCCAGGCCGGTGTCGATGTTCTGCTTGGGCAGCGGCGTGAGCGTGTTGACCGGGTCCTGGTTGTACTGCATGAAGACCAGGTTCCAGTACTCGAGGAAGCGCTCGTTCTCGCCGCCGGGCAGGTCGTCCTCCTTGCCCCACTCCAGCCCGCGGTCGTAGTACAGCTCGCTGCACGGCCCGCACGGACCGGTCGGCCCGGCCTGCCAGAAGTTCTCCGAGCGCGGGCAGAGGACGATCCGCTCGCGCGGGACCCCGATCTTCAGCCACGCGTCGATGGCCTCCTCGTCGGGGCCGAGGCCCAGCTCCTCGTCGCCCTCGAAGACCGTCACCCAGATCTTCTCCGCCGGGAACTTGAAGCCCTCCAGCGACATCTCCCACGCGAACTCCGCCGCGCCCTGCTTGAAGTAGTCGCCCAGCGAGAAGTTGCCGAGCATCTCGAAGAACGTCAGGTGGCGCGTGGTCGTGCCGACGACGTCGATGTCCGGCGTCCGGAAGCACTTCTGACACGACGTGAGGCGATGGTGCGGCGGCGCCTCGAGGCCCTGGAAGTAGGGCTTGAGCGGGTGCATGCCCGCCGTGGTCAGCAGGACCGAGGGGTCGTACGAGGCCGGGACCAGCGAGGCGCTCGGCAGGCGCTTGTGGTCGCGCTTCTCGAAGAACGACAGGAAGGACTCGCGGATCTCGTCGGACGTCACGATCCGATCGTCGCACATCCGATGACGACATCCCCCGCGAGGAGCACGGCCGTCTGGCCTGGGGCGGGCGCGGAGAACGACTCGGCGAGCGCGACACCGTCCGGTTCGAGCCGACACGGGACGACGGGCGCGTGGTAGCGCAGCCGCACGCCGTCGACCTCGGAGGCCGCGCGCCCGCCGTGCAGGCGGATCCCGCGCAGCGCGACGCGGTCGACGTCCAGCGCGGCCCGCGGGCCGAGCGTGATCGTGTTCGCGCGCGCGTCGGTCCTGACGACGTAGAGCGGCTCGGGCCGCTGGACCGGCAGCCCGCGGCGCTGGCCCACCGTGTAGTGGAAGTGCCCGCGGTGGGTGCCGAGCACGGTGCCGGTGGCGTCGAGCACGTCCCCGGGCCGCTCGGTCAGGCCGCCGTGGCGCTCCAGGAAGCGCTCGCGGCCGGTGCCGGCCAGGAAGCAGAGGTCCTGCGAGTCGGGCTTGGACGCCACCGGCAGGTCGTGCTCGCGCGCGATCGCGCGGACCTCCGGCTTGTTGAGGTCGCCCAAGGGAAAGCGCAGGCGCGCCAGCGTCCGGCGCCCGAGCGCGGCCAACATGTAGGTCTGGTCCTTGGCGTCGTCGGCCGCCGCGCGCAGCAGGCCGTCGGCGCTGCGCCGTGCGTAGTGGCCGGTGGCCAGCGCGGTCGCGCCGACGCGGTCGGCGAAGTCGACCATCGCGTCGAGGCGCACATGGCCGTTGCAGCGCACGCACGGGTTCGGCGTCAGCCCGGCGGCGTGCTCGGCCAGCCACGGGGAGACGACGCCGTCGCGGAAGCCGTCGCGCAGGTCCAGCGTGAAGTGCGGCAGGCCCATCCGATGGGCGATCGCGCGCGCCGAGCGCACCGCGGACGCGCTGCAGCACGAGGCCTCGGCGTCGTTCTCGGCGTCGCGCCACAGCTCCAGCGTGACCGCGACGACCTCCTCCCCGCCCTGGGCCAGCAGCAGCGCGGCGACCGTGGAGTCCACGCCCCCCGACATCGCCACCAGCGTGCGGCCGGCCACGACCTCGGTGACCTCCGCGCGCGCCACCGCGCCGCCGAGCGCCTGGTGCAGCGCGTCGGACGCCAGGTCGGCGGCGTGGAGTTTGCCGACGCTGAGCCCGCCCAGCTCGTCGGCGATCGCCGCGCTGCCCACGCGCGCGGCGTCCAGGATCGTCGCGCCGCGGACCAGCTCGACCGCCGCGCTGGCCGCCGCCTGCGCGGCGCCGCAGCCGGAGGCGTCGAAGCCGGCGTCCACGACGACGCCGTCGGCGACCGCCACGCGCACGGTGACGAGGTCGCCGCAGGCCGCGCCGCCGGCCGCTCCGGCGCCCATGCTGCCGCCCGCGGGCGCGTGGCCGCGGCCCACGGGATGCTGGAGGTGCTCGGCGAAGCGCTCGTCGGGCATGGCGACGCGCCCGAGTGTACGAGCCGCGAGCGCGTCCATCCGGCCACCCGGCTGCTCAACTTCAGGCCCACAGCGACCGACAACGAGGGCGTGGACCAGGTCAGTCGCCCCATGCAGATCGCCCTCGTGGCCGTCGTGCTGCTCGCCGGCATGTGGTTCACGGTGCTCAAGCCCAAGCCCGCCGACGACCACGCGTCGTACACGCCGGTCACCCCGGCGCCCGCCGCCACGGCGTCGTCCTCGACCAAGGTCGCCCCGGGCGTCAAGGGCCTCACCAAGGCCGTGGACAAGGCCAAGGCCGCGTCGGCCACGTCCGACGCCACCAACGCCAAGATCCAGTCGGCCACGGGCAACGCCCCCACGCCGGCCAAGGCCAAGGCCACCAAGTCGGTCGCCGCGACCAAGAAGGCCGCCGCGCCGATCAAGGCCAAGGCCAAGGCCGTCGCCCCGGCCAAGGCGAGGGCCAAGACGACCGCGGCCACCGCCGCCGACGACAAGGTCGACCCGTCCGACCGCCTCCTGGCCTTCCTGGCCAAGGGCAAGACGCTGGTCGTCCTCTTCGAGGGCAAGGGCACCGACGACCAGGAGGCCCGCCGGGCCGTCCACCTGACCGCCAAGGCCGACCCCAAGCACGTGGTCTCCGCGTACATCCCGATCGGCAAGGTCGGCGACTACGAGAAGATCACCACCGACGTCCAGATCTACGGCTCGCCGACGGTCCTGGTCATCGGCGCCGATCGCAAGGCCACCGCGCTGACCGGCTTCGTCGACGCCCCGTCGATCCAGCAGGCCGTCGGCGACGCGCGCCGCGAGGCCGCTTCTTCGGCCAAGAAGTAGGGCGTCGCCGGGGTTGCCCCCGGCCGCCTCGGGCATCCTGTCCCGGATGCCCGTCGACGTCCCCGGCCTCCGCGCCGCCTCCCTGGCCCGTGCCCGCGATCGTCCGCGCGGACCTGAGCCGGCGTCGGTCTCGGACCTGATCTTGCCCGACACGCCCGGCGTGCGGGCCCGCCGCTACCGGCCCACCGTCGACGAGCCGCGCCCGCTGTTGGTGTACCTGCACGGCGGCATGTGGATCGTCGGCGGCCTGGAGAGCCACGACCGCCTCTGCCGGCAGATCGCCGCGGCGACGGACGTCGAGGTCCTGGCCGTCGCCTATCGCCTGGCGCCCGAGCACCGGTACCCCGCGGCCGTCGACGACGCGCTCGCGGCCGTGCGCTGGGTCGCCGAGCGGACCGACGCGCCCGCGATCGGGATCGGCGGCGACAGCGCGGGCGGCTGCGTCGCCGCGCTGGCGGCGCTCGCGCCGCGCGACGAGGCCGAGCCCTTGTTGTCCGCGTTGATCATGTTCTGCCCCAACACGGATCTCACGGCCGACGTCGCCGGGCCCGAGATCGTCGCGGGCGCGCACCTCTGGGCGCCCACCGCCGCCGCGCGGCGGGCGGCCTCGCCGCTGCTGGCGCCCGACCTGTCCGGCCTCCCGCCGACCGTCCTGCTGACCGCCGAGCACGACGACCTGCGCCCCGAGGGCGACGCGCTCGCCGCCCGGCTGGCCGACGCCGGCGTGCCGGTCACCCACCGCGTCGAGCCCGGCACCGAGCACGGCTTCGTCATGAGCGACGGTCCCGCGACCGATCGCGCCCTCGCCGACGTCGCCCGCGTCCTCGCGCCGGGATCCGGGTCACTGCCGACGTCACGGAGACGTCCGCAGTGACCCGCATCGCCCGGGCTCAGCCCTCAGACGCCGCCGGCGGCGGCGCCGTCGACGCCACGAACAGCTCGCGCAGCTGCGTGCCGTCCACCGGCGCGGGCGCGCCCGTGAGCGGGTCGCCGCCCGAGGCGGTCTTCGGGAACGCGATGACGTCGCGGATCGACTCGCGGCCGGCGAGGATCGCGACGATGCGGTCCAGGCCCATGGCGATGCCGCCGTGCGGCGGCGCGCCCTGCTTCAACGCCTTCAACAAGAACCCGAAGCGGCGCTCGGCCTCCGCGGCGTCCATGCCGAGGATCTCGAAGACCTTCTCCTGCACGGCCTCTTCGTGGATGCGGATCGAGCCGCCGCCGATCTCGACGCCGTCGAGCACGAGGTCGTAGCCGCGCGAGCCCAGCGCGCCCGGGTCGCTGAAGTCCGTCGACGTCGGCGCGGTGAACGGGTGGTGGATCGCCGTCCACGGCTGGGCGGCGTCGCCGGTCGGCTCGAACATCGGGAACTCGGTGATCCACACGACGTCGTGGCGACCCTCGGGCACCAGCCCGAAGCGCCGGCCCAGCTCCAGGCGCAGCCCGCCCAGCGAGGCGGCCGCCGTCGGCTCGGTGTCGGCGACGAACAGCAGCAGGTCGCCCTCCGACGCCTCCAGCTCCGCGTTGACCGCGTCGATCTGCTCGCGCGTGAAGAACTTGGCCAGGTTGCCCTGCCAGGGGTGGGTGGGTCCGGGTCCGCCGACGTAGATCGGCGCGACGGCCTTGGCGCCGAAGACCTTCACCACGTCGTTGAGGCCGTCCAGCTCCGAGCGCGACAGCTCGCGCGCGCCCGCGTTCAGCGCGCGGATCACGCCGCCCTTGTCCAGCACCGACTGGAAGACCTTGAACTGGGAGCCCTGCAGCAGCTCGCCCACGTCGTGGATCTCCAGCCCGAAGCGCGTGTCGGGCTTGTCGTTGCCGTACTTCAGCATCGACTCGGCGTAGGTCATGTGCGGCCATGGCGCCGGCGGCACGTCGAAGCCGTCGACCAGGCCGAAGACGCGCGTCATGACCGACTCCATCATCTCGATGACGTCGCGCTCCTCCACGAACGCCATCTCGACGTCGAGCTGGGTGAACTCCGGCTGGCGGAAGCCGCGCAGGTCCTCGTCGCGGAAGCAGCGCGCGATCTGGTAGTAGCGCTCGTAGCCGGCGATCATCAGCAGCTGCTTGAACAGCTGCGGCGACTGCGGCAGCGCGTACCACGAGCCCGGCTGCAGGCGCGAGGGCACGAGGAAGTCGCGGGCGCCCTCCGGCGTGGAGCGCGTGAGGATCGGCGTCTCGACCTCGAGGAAGTCGCGCTCGTCCAGGACGTCGCGCATCGCCTTGACGATGTCGCTGCGCAGCTCCAAGGTCTTCAACATGACCTCGCGGCGCAGGTCGACCGCGCGGTTGGCCAGGCGCAGCGTCTCGTCGACCTCGACGTCCTCGTCGACCGGGAACGGCGGCGTCTCGGCCTCGGCCAAGACCTTCATGTCGGTGACCGAGATCTCGATCTCGCCGGTCGCGATGTTGGGGTTCTTGTTGCCCTCCTCGCGCTCGACGACGGCGCCGTGGGCGGAGATCACGTGCTCGGAGCGCAGACGCTCGGCGGCCGCGAAGGCCTCGCCCGAGGTGTCGGGGTGGAAGACGAGCTGGACGATCCCGGAGCGGTCGCGGAGGTCGATGAAGATCAGGCCGCCGTGGTCGCGGCGGCGGTGCACCCAGCCGGCGACGCGGACGTCACGGCCGGCATCCGTCCCGCGCAGCGCGCCCGACCACGTGTCGCGGAAGCCGTTGGGGTTGACGATCGGCTTCATGACAGGTGCCTCCCTCGCAGCACACGTGCGACGACCGCGTCGGCGGCCACCGTCTCCTGCTCTCCGCTTTCCATGTCCTTCAAGTTGATCCCTTCGTCGCCGAAGATCGCGACGTAACGCGCGCCCGAGCGGTCGGCCTGCTTGAGCTGGCCCTTGCGCGAGCGGCCCGCCAGCTCCAGCTGCACGTTGAGCCCGGCGCGGCGCGCCTCGGCGGTCAGCGTGAACGCGGCCACGTCGGTGCCCGCGACGTACAGGTCGCAGACCGGCTCCGGGTGCGGACGATGGTCGCCCGCCAGCAGCAGGCGCTCGACGCCGGCGGCCCAGCCGATCCCCGGCGTGTCCGGCAGGCCGAGCGTCTCGGCGAGGCGGTCGTAGCGCCCGCCGCCGCCCACGCCCGACTGCGCGCCGAGCGCGTCGGAGGTCAGCTCGAACAGCGTGCGCGTGTAGTAGTCGATGCCGCGCACCAGCGTCGGGTCGATCTCGTAGGCGATCTCGGCCGCGTCCAGCCGCGCGCGGACCTCGGCGAAGTGCTCGCGGTCCTCGTCGGTCAGGTGGTCGATCAGCAGCGGCGCGGCCCGCATGACCTCGCGGGTGCCCGGGTGGTCGGCGTCGAACGCGCGCAGCGGGTTGAGGTCGATCCGCGCGCGGACCTCCTCCGACAGCTGGTCCTCGTGCGCGCGCAGGTGGGCGACCAGCAGCTCGCGGTACTCCGCGCGCGTCTCGGGCGTGCCCAGCGACGCCAGGCGCAGCCGGACGCCGGTGACGCCCAGCTCGGTCGCCAGCGCGTGCAGCAAGGTGATGGCCTCGGCGTCGACGGCCGGATCGGACGAGCCGATCGCCTCGATGCCGACCTGCCAGAACTCGCGGTAGCGGCCGGCCTGCGGCTTCTCCTGGCGGAAGAACGGGCCGAGGTACCAGAGCTTGGCGGGCTGCGGCAGCTTGTGCATGCCGTGCTCGTGGTAGCTGCGCATCACCGGCGCGGTGCCCTCGGGGCGCAGCGTCAGCGACCGGTCGCCCGCGTCCTTGAAGGTGTACATCTCCTTCTGGACGATGTCGGTGGACGCGCCGACGCCGCGGGCGAACAGCTCGGTGTGCTCGAAGATCGGGGTCTCGATCCGGCGGTAGCCGGCCCCGCCGAGGATCGACCTCGCGGCGGCCTCGACCGCGCGACGGCCCGCGTCGTCCTCCGGCAGCACGTCGTACGTGCCGCGCGGCGCCTGCGGCTTCTCGCTCACGACTGCGACAGCTCGCCCAGGAACGGGTTGGTCGCGCGCTCGGCGCCGAGCGTCGTCAACCCCATGTGGCCGGGATGGACGACCGTGTCGTCGTCGAAGCGCTCCAGCAGCGTCGCGATCGACGCCAGCAGCGTCGCGTGGTCGCCGCCGGGCAGGTCGGTGCGCCCGATCGACTGCTGGAACAGCACGTCGCCGGAGAACAGCGCGCTCTCGCCGTCGAAGGCGTAGGTGACGTGACCCGGCGAGTGGCCGGGCGTGAAGAGCACGTCGATGTCGAAGCCCGCGAGCTGGAGGCGCTCGCCGCCGGCGACCGTGTGCTCGGGGTCGTGGTTCTCGAACGGCCCGAAGCCCGGCCACGGGACGTAGGCCATGATGTCCTGCAGCAGCGGGACCTCGAGCTGCGGGCAGTAGACCGGCGCCCCGGTCGCCCGCGCGACGGGCGCGACCGCCCCGATGTGGTCGAAGTGGCAGTGCGTGAGCAGGATCGCGTCGAGCGTGACGCCGAGCGCCTCGATGGCCCCCAGCAGCTTGGGCGCCTCCTCGCCGGGGTCGACCAGCAGCGCGCGGTTGTCCTCGCCCCCACCCGCCCGCCGGATCAGGAAGCTGTTCTCCTGGACCGGGCCGACCGTGAACATGCGGACGTCGAGCGCCATGGCCTACAGCTTCCCCGCGCGCTTCTTGGCCTGGCGCCGCTCGTAGATCCACTTGTCGGTGTAGAAGCCCAGCGCCGTGTAGACGAAGAACATCACGAGGCCGATCGCGACGGCCGCGGCGACGTTCTTCTGCAGCAGCGCGATGACCAACACGAACAGGACGGTGGCGATCGCCGAGCGGTTGGCGGCCGAGCGCCAGGTCGGCGGCCGGTCGAGGCGGTCGGTGCGGACCGCGCCCTTGCCCTTGCTGCCGCTCGTCGGGTTGACCTGCTTGCCCGTCCGACCGCGCACCTCGACGACGCCCGCGGCGTTGCCGCGGTGCTTGGTCCGGCGCTTGCGCTTCGTCTGGGCCATGGCCTTGGACGATAGCCGCTGGAGACCGATCTACGCCGCCTCGGCGAGGGCATCTTCGACGGTCCGGCGGCCCTTGACCTCGATGTCCTCCGGGAACCCGTCGAACGCGGCCTCCGGCGCCAGCCCGACCAGCTCGCACGCGGCCACGCGCGCGTGGCGCGCGACGGCCTCCACCACGCGCGCGAGGGGCACGGCGCGGTGGTCCTCCACGTTGGTCGAGACCTGGGCGGTCCCGCCCTGCCGGGTCAGCTCGAGGCCCAGCGCGCGGACGCCCGGCAGGCCCGCGGCGCCGCCCTCGCGGATGGCCGCCGCGATCGCGCGCGCGTCGTCCAGCGTGGCGGGTCGCGCCAGCTCGACGTTGAACGCCACCAGCGGCGGGCGCGCGGCGACCAGCACGGCCCCCGCGGTCGGGTGCGGCCGCGGCGGGCCGAAGTCGGGCCGCAGCTCGCCGGCGTGGACGCGGCGGTCCAGCTCGGCGATCCCGCCGCGCCGCAGGAAGGCCCGCGTCCGGCCGCCGGCCAGCAACCCGTACAGGAAGACGGGAAGCCGCAGCTCCTCCCCCAGCCGCTCGGCGACCGTGAGCGCTTCGGCGGACGCCGCGCCGCGCCGGGCCGCGTCGAGGAAGACGACCGGGGCGACGTCGATCGCGCCGACGTGCGGATGGATCCCGCGCTCGCGCGTGAGGTCGATGGCCTGGACCGCCGCCCGCGCCCCGCTGACGAGCGCCTCGGCCAGCGCGCCCTGCGGCGCCGCCAGCGTGTGCACCGAGCGATGGTGGTCGGGGTCGCTGTGCGTGTCCAGCAGCCGCGCGCCCCCGCGCATGTAGGCGGCGCCGACCGCCGCGACCGTCGCCGGGTCGCGGCCCTCGGAGACGTTGGGAATGCCGAGCAGCAGCGGGCTCACGGGCGGGCGCGGAGACTACCCGGGTGCGGCGGGACACCCGGTTCCGGCCCGTGAGAACGATCCGTGTTTGCTCTGAGGCGCTTTGGGTACCCCGCGCGCAACGTCGATGGAGGAGAGGTGCCTATGCACGGCTTCGAGTTGACGGTCCAGCACATGGGGACGGGAGCGGTGAGCGTCACGCTGCACGGCTCCCTTGACCTTGCCTATGCCTACCGGTTCGACGACGAGCTGCGTCACGCGGAGCGCGACGCGCCGTCGTGCCTGGTGATCGATCTCCGCGGGCTGGAGCTGATCGACTCGGCGGGCATGTCGAGGATCCTGGCCGCGCGACGGCGCGCCCGCCGCAGCGGGCGACGCCTGGTGCTGGTGCGCGGCTCGTACTCGGTTCAGCGGTTCCTGCAGCTGGCGGCGCTGACCGAGCACTTCGAGTTCGTCGGCGATCCCAGCGAGGTCGTCGTCGGACCTACAGGAAGCGCTGGATGAACTTGAGGCTGAGGTCGCAGACCTCGCGCCAGCCGCTGTCGATCGTCAGCGCGTGGCCGCGGCCGTCGACCGTGAGCAGCTCCGTCAGGTTGTCGTTCTTCTTCTGCTTCTTGTAGGCCGCGTTGGAGATCGCGGGCGGCACCGTGTGGTCCTGGGCGCCGGAGACGATCAGCAGCGGTCCGCGCTCCGGGTTCTTGGAGTTGACCTTCACCTCGGTCCACGGGTTGAGGTTGGCGGTCGCGGCCTGGAAGAGCGGGATGCCGGCGGCGGGGACGGCGTAGCGGTTGTACAGCTCCTTGGCCTCGTCCTCGGAGACCGCGTTGGCGAAGGCATAGCGGAACTGGTCGTAGGTGAGCGGCACGGCGCGGTTGCGGTTGGCCGGGTTGCCGAGGACCGGGAACGCGGACTTCAGCGCCGAGATCGGCAGCGGCAGGACGCCGCGGAAGGGCGCCGGGGAGATCGAGACGGAGGCGAAGCCGAGGCCGCGGCCCGCGAGGATCTGCGTCAGCAGGCCGCCGAAGGAGTGCCCGACGATCGCGGGCTTCTTGTCGAGCTTGGAGACGAGGTCGCCGATGTAGTCGGCGACCTGCCCGACCGTCTTGTGGGCCATGACCTCGGGGTTGGCGTTGGCCTCGGCGACGGTCTCGGGGTCGTCGGGCCACGGCGCCATGACCGGCGTGAGCCCCGCCTCGGCGAAGACCTCCGCCCAGCGATCCCAGCTGCTGGGCAGCAGCCAGAGCCCGTGGATGAAGACGACGGGGGTGAGCCCGGAGGCGTTGGCGCGATCGACCTGCTGCGCGTCGTGCGAGGCGGGGATGGTGGCCATGTCCGCGAGCGTACGTTCCCGGCCGTCGTTCGTCTACGCGTGCGCACGTCCTAGAGTGAGGAACGTGGCCGACATCGAGACCCGCGACGACGTCGAGCGCCTGGTTCGCGCCTTCTACGACCAGGCGATGACCGACCCGATGATCGGGTTCCTGTTCACCGACGTCGCCAAGCTGGACCTCGAAGCGCACGTCCCGGTGATCACGTCGTTCTGGGAGACGATGCTGCTGGGGGCGCGGTCCTACGGCGGCGGCGCGTTCGGCGTGCACGCCTCGCTGCACCGCAAGGCCGGGCTGAAGGCGCCGCACTTCGAGCGCTGGCTGTGGCTGTGGCGCGGGACCGTCGACTCGATGTTCTCCGGGCCCGTGGCCGACGAGGCCAAGCGCCACGCCGACCGCGTGGGCGCGGCGTTCTACCGCCGGCTGGCGATGCTCGACGCCGGCGTCGAGCCCGACCCGACGCAGTCCGACCCGCTGTCGATCATCCAGGTCCTGCCCGGGTAGCGTTCGCGGGCGTGCGAGGCGAGCACGCGCCCGACAACGCGATGGACGACCGCGGCGAGATCGCGGCCTTCCGCGAGTTGTGCTCGCCCTTGATGGCCGCGCTGCTGGACGAGCTGGCGCGCGTGCCCGACACGCCCCGCGCGTTCCCGGAGATCGAGGACGCGCTCGGCTGGCCGCGGCGCCGCATCGCCTCGGTCCTCGGTGGCGTGGCGAGGATGCGGCGGATGCGGTTCGGCGGGCGCCGGCCGTACCGGTTCAACGAGCCCCGCGGCGCGGCGTCGGGCCGCTGGGAGCTGTGGGCCGACGCCGAGCAGGCCGCCGCCCTGCGCTCCGCGGCGGCCGCCGCGGTATCGGAGCCCCGCGGCGGGTAGACCACGTCGCGTGCGGACGGCCGCCACCATCACGACGCTCCTGGCCACCGTCGCGCTCCTCGCGCTCCTGCTCGCCGGCTCCCGCGGCCACCGCCTCCCCACCGCCCTCCTGCGGCCGGGCTCCTGGATGACCGCCCTCGTCGTGACCGGCGTCCTCGGCGGCGCCACGACCATCGGCGCCATGCTCGCCGACGCCAAGGCCTTCGCGGCCACCGCCATCGCGGCCACCGCGCTCCTGCTCGTCGTCGAGCTGGCGCTCCTGTCCGACGCCTTCACCTTCGGGTCGCGGGACCGCTAGCCGAGCTTCTCGGCCAACTCCACGATGATCCCGCTCGGGCCGTAGACGTAGCCGAGCAGGTAGCTGTCGTCGTAGTTGACGACCTCGCCCACCATCTCCCCACCCTTCGCCAGCAACCGTTCCTTCGTGGCTTCGAGGTCATCGACGGCGAAGGTCACGTGGCGCAGGCCCGGGACGTTCGCCGGGTGTCGCCGTTCCTCACCTTCGTGCCTCGGCGACAGGTACTCGATCACCTCGAGCGCCCCATGCCCATCCGGCGTCCGCAGGAACGCGACCTTCGTCTTCACGCCTTCCAGCGCCAGGATCCGATCGACCCGCGCATCGCCAAGCTCCATCACCTGCCCGTCGACCTGGAGCCCCAACGCCTCGAAGAACTCGATCGCGCCGGTGAGGTCGTCGACAACCACACCAACATGGTCCATCCGCTGGATCGTCACGGTCGCGATGCTACCCGCGACGGTGGCCGCGTCCACGATCCGCCGTCCCGCTCGCGCGCTACGGATGCTGCTGCGTCGGGCTCGGCTCGAACGTGGCGTGATCGAAGAGGTACGGCACGACGACGAGCGGCACGGCGACGAGCAGCGCGACCAGCCCAATCACCATGAGAAGGGCGAACGCCGAGGAGGTGGGCTTCCTACGCCGGGCCGGCTTGGCGGACGTCTCTGGGGTCACGCCTTCAGGATCCGCGCCACGACCGATTTGCGCAAGGACTGGTCCGCGCTTCCGCGGATCCTTGCGCGCCGCGCTCATGGCCGCCGATCGCGCGGAGACGAGGGCCAAGCTCGCCTGACGGGGCGGGTGTAGGTCTACAGCGACACGCCCGCGAATGCGCGGTGCTCGAACCGCACGAGCGCGCGCTTGCTGCGCGAGTTGGTGTCGCGGTACAGCGTGCCGCCGGTCGACGGCAAGATCTCGATGTCGGTCGGATAGCGACCGATCTTGGACAGCAGGCGCTCCCACAGCGATCGCGGCTCACGCCATCGGGCGACCAGATGGGCTCCGTCCTCGCGTACGAAGACCACCGTCGTCGTCAGCCGACGCCGATCGCCGATCGCGTCGACGAACTCACGGAACGTGACGTCGGCCGGAAACACGATGCAGTCATCGCCGTGAGGAGAAACGCCGGCGTAGTCCTCAGCAACGGCTTGCTTGAACGCCTCGAGGGCGGCGCGGCTGGGGCTGGTAGCGGGGGCTCATGATGCGAACTCTTCCCAGCTGTCGGCGAGCCATTCGATCGCCTTGTTCATGGCGTCGTTGGTGTCGGCAACGGAGAAAGGAAACGGCTCCGGTGGGTAGCGGTGTAGGTGTGGGTGTCCACGCCGGCCCGCTCGTGGCTGTTGTCGATGCTGACCACCGTGACCATCCTGTCGCTCTTCCTGACCCGCAACATGATCGCGTAGACAATCGGGTGCTCGCTGGATCGTCGGTAGACGATCTCTGCCCGACCTGGAGCGAGAGCCAGCGTGACGATGCGGTCCTTCTCGGCGTCCAAGGGCGGCGCAGTACGTCGTGTCGACCGGAGGCCAAGAACTCGAGGGCCCGTAGGAAGCGGGCCTACCGTGCGTACGGCCGACGGACCCGACCCTGGACCTCACGATTGTGAGGGACTCCTGATCAGTTAGGTGTTGCTCGTGGTGTTTGGGAAGTCGCCGGTAATTGGCGGTTTCCCGGGCTCACCGTCACGAGGCGATCTCGGCTCGTCTCGGCGGGTTACGTTCGCGGATGTTCACATGCCCCACCGTCCCGCGCTAGCTCACGACACCACGGAGCGGCACACCATGGGCACGCATGCCTCCGTGTGGATGCCCTCAGCTCGAGCAGGGCTCCGGGGCGGCAGCTGTAAGTATCCGCAGGATGTTCTCTTTGGGCCAGCGTGTTCTCGATGTTGCCACGCTTCCCGCGCGTGCGGCTCGCACAGTCGCAGGCGCACTCCTGCCTTCTTCAGTTGATACGACTGAACACCCGAAGAGCACCGATGTGCAGCAAGATCCAGCGCCGACGACCGCCGAGTTCCACACCGAGTCAGACATGCTGGCGACCCTGCGCCACGCCGCGGCGGCCCTATGGATCGGAGAGGACCCGGAGCGCACATGGGTTCTGCTCGAAGAACAACAACTACATAGCCGAATCGCCGATCTCGTATTAGTCCGCCTGGACGTCCGATCCGTTGAGCGCCGTCTGGGCGGTGGGTGGGATCGGCCGCTGACCTTGCCGGAGCTGCAGGTCATGCGCTTGCTCCGGCCTGACCGGAACGTCAGCGCCGACGCAGTCGCCCAACGTCTAAGCATCACGCCGCGGCACAGCTCAGACTTGCTGCGAGGTCTTGTCGCTGACGGCTACGCCGAACGCCGTGGCCCTAACGCGTTCCGGCGTCTCGCACCGGTGCAGCCCCTCATCGACCGCGTCATCACATTCGAAGCAAAGCGAGACGACCCGACAGGAGCGATTTCGCAGGCAAGAGGGCACCGGGCGTGGGCCGACGAGACATACGTCGCCTTCGACGCCCGCTTTGAGCGTCGGTTCGTCGCTCAAACAGCCGCTTTTGAACGCCTTGGCGTCGGCTTGCTGGAACTATGGCCAGACCGTTGGTTGCGAGTACTTCGTGCTCGACCACGGCGATCGAGAAATCGGCTTGAAGCCGGCCTCATCGGCGAACGTACCCTCGCGCGCCTCAAAGGGTCCCCGGCCAGCGAGCGGCCAGAGCGTCGGCTTCCGCACGGACACCGTTTGTCAGCTGCTTCGGAGCCGATCGTTGCGGGACCAGACACCGAACGCCTCCACACTCTCCTAGGCCACCGCGGAAAGAGCTAATCCGACATCACGTCCTGCCATACGGTCAAGTGCGCTGGCGCCGAGCGGGGATCCAACGGCACGCCATCTTCAGCCACGGCGTCAGCAAAGTCGACCGCGCCGTCGATCAACCTTTTGACGGATCCGAACGCGTCCTTTTCATCGAGGCCTGCCGCAAGGCGTGCGCACGTCCAGAGGAAGTGCTTCCCGGCGGCCATACGATCGAATGCAGCGCCCGTCGCCGGCAACGCGCCGTCACAGTAGGGACAGTCACAGACCTCGAAGCCTTCTACGTCTGCGATGTCGTGGAGTTCCTCCGCGAGTACAAACCCCAGCAGTTGCGGGACGAAGTACCACGGCAGCGGAGGAGCACCGCTGCCGCCACCGGACGGTGGCGTATTGCGTTGTAGGGAAGCCGCCATCCCCGCGCCAAAAGAGCGTGCTCCAAAGCCGGACATGAGAAGCCCGAGCATTCCCGCCTGTGGCATCACGACCGGGCGGTCGTTCGCGTCCAGCGCGCGCACCACATCACGCAGACCTTCGAGCGCCTTCTGTTGCCGATACTGGCCGTACCCTGCGGGGGCTGAGAAGTGCATCCTCAGATACACGGGTAGTTCGGGGCCCTCGATCAACTCGTTGACCATCGCGTTACGCGCCTCGTCGGAACCGAACACGCCCTCCGTCGCTTCCACGCCCATGAGCAGGTCAAAGTCGCCAGCCATAGCTTCTGCAAGCGTGGCGAACGCAATCGTTGCGGACAGTTCGTGTTCCGTCTGCGTCACTCCATGCCGGAGCCAAGGCGAGACAAGCGTGGTGGCTCCGGCGTGTTGCTGTGCCTGGAGCGCATTGCGGACGAATCGCTCCGGATTCGCCACAGGATCACTCTCTGCCAGGTAGCGGTAGTCGGCCCGCCCGAGCCCGCGTTCCGAGTATGCCCTGTCCATTCTCGTGGACTCCGGGTCAGCAAGGATGAAGTCCGTTGCCCCGCTCCACTCATCGACAGCGTTCTGCCAAAAGGCCAGTTTGCGACGGGGCAGCAAGAGAGCCGCACCAATCCGCCATTCCGGCTCGACACCAGCTAGATCAGCCAGAACGTCACTGACGTTGGTCCAGGACTCCTGACCAGGCTGGATGAAGAATCCATGCGCGACTGTGGGCATCAGCGAGCCCCGAGGTCCTTCAGCGCACGAGCGACGCTCAGGCGTTCATGTGGCTCCGCCGACAGGATCCGAAGAACGACCTCAGCCACGTCATCGGGCCAATCAGCGGAGACCCGTGGGTCCTCGGGCGGTCCTGAGGTGATCCGGTCGTACAACGACTGGACGGTCTGCACGTCGGGTGAGCGAAACGGATGTCGACCAGTACCGGCCTCGTAGACCACTAGGCCCACGGCGAAGAGGTCGCTACGCGTTCGTGCTGGGCGCCCGCGCAGTTGCTCGGGCGCCATGTATGGAGCCGTACCGACCATCTGACCAACCGCGGTGTGTGACGTCATGTCGAGCACCTTTGCTACCCCGAAGTCCAACAGCACGGGTGACCCCCACTCCCCATCTCGGAGCCCTACGTTGGCGGGTTTGATGTCGCGATGGATGATTCCCAGGTCGTGAATCTCCGCAATGCCCGCGAGCAGCCCAGTGAGTAGCGCTCGAAGTTCGTCCTTCCTAGGTCGCTCTCCGGTCCGAACCCGCGCCTCGACGGAACCGCCACTGACGTACTCGCATTCAAGAAACGACAGCTCTCGCCCCAGGGCCTTGAACGTGCCGGAACCAATGAGACCGACAACATTAGGATGGTCGACAGTAGCCAGCGAGGTGAGTTCGCGTTCCCACAAGTACGCAGGCATATCGACAAGGTGAATTACCTTGATCGCCGTCTCAGACTCCCCCCTCAGCGCACGAAACGTGGTCCCGAAGGTTCCCCGACCGAGAAACTCAAGTTCGTCGAAAGCCCCCAGCCCATCGCTGATGAGGTCCGCTGTGACCTCGACCGTCTCCACCATCGATCGGCATCCTAGTCAACTATGATCAGCCTTCGCTAGTGCGCACGGACCAATCGACCCGCTCAAGCCCGATCATCAGCGCCTAGGAGCCCCCACGCCAGATCGGCGATTGATCGAATGGGTGCAGCACCTGGGGAGCGGCGTCTCATGTGCCGCTTCCAAGTTCGTTGACTCAGATTGCGTCCGGCCCGGGCTAACGAACCTGCGTCGCACCACCGCCTCGCGCAGCGATAGCGGCCAGCACCGGGACCGAATCCGCGACGCCTCCAGAAACGCTCTCGCATACAGAATCGTTGCACCGTAATATTGGAAGCGCACTCGACACGAGAGGGTTCTCATGGATCAGGTTGGTGGTGGCGGCGGGGGCACGACACAAGGCACGTCTCAAAACCCGCCGGCTGGCACAGACGGCGGCGGCACCTCTAAGTTGCGCCGGGCAATCTTGCGAGTGGTTGGACCGCTCGCCGACTCTTCGAGTCAGGTCGGCGGAGGTGGCGGCGGAGGCGGTGGCGGCCGCGGCGGCCTCGAGTGACGCACGCCGGAGGCGGTGTCGCGTGCCTTCTAGTCGGAATTCAACTGCTGCGCCACCTCCTTCTAGTCTTCGACTGGGACTTCCGCGCGCGTTGGCTTAGGACGCTACTCCCGAACTCACACGTCTTTTCTCCCAACCCCGGGGCGATTCGGTACCCGCCGATGGATCCGCGGACCGTGGCCAAGACAGGCGGAACCTGGCCCCTGAGCAGGCCCCGAATCCGCATGCACCACATCGAGCGCGATATCGCGCGGTCAAGGAAACATGGACAGCTCTGAAGACGCACTGCGTCTCTCGCTGGCTCTCCTTGGTGTTGCCGCTCTCGTCATTCAGTCGGAACACGTCGCAGCTCGACGTGGTCTTGGGTTGCCAACGTCGACAGGCGCTCGCCTTCTCGTCTGTGTCGCGGCCCTCGGGACGGTCGTCGCCCCGACGTGGCCAACAGCTGCGGCTGCTGGTGCGACGCTGTCATGCGGCCTAGCGATCTTGTATCACAATGCTCCGGAAGGCCTGGATACCGCAGACGCCGAGCTATGGGTATTCGTCACGCTTTGTGCTCTAGGGGCCGCGTCGCCGTCCGCGGCCTCAGCCGCAGTCAAGGCAATAATCGCGTCACTGTCCTTCGTCTACCTCTTCGCCAGTCTGAACAAGATTCGGTCAAGTGTGTGGCGCAATGGCTTAGCGTTCAGCCACATTCTCGCTGGATCAGATAGCGCGCTGAGTAGTTGGGTTCGCTCTTGGAGACCGCTCGTCGCTCAGGCCGCAGCGTGGAGCGTCATAGTTGTCCAACTTGGAGCCGTCGTCACAGTCGCGGGCGGCGACGCACGACGTGCGTGGTACATCGTCGCGATGATGTTCCAGGCGTTCGTCGCGTTCGGCCTCGGGATCCCAAGCTTCTTCGTCGTTGGCTGCGCCGTCGCGCCAGTCATGTTAAGGACCTAGTCAGAACCATGCCCAGAACCACACTCGCCACCCGGATCAGCAGGTTCACAACGATCTCCCCGGTCGAGACGTCTGCCTACGCCGTCGGCTTTATCGGTTTGGTGACATCACTCATTGGCCTCGGGCTCGGCTGGTCAGCGACGGCCGGAATTGCCTGTGGGACAGCAGTGTTCTCCGTCGCGACACTGTCGCTGGTCCGCCGATCGGCGGCGGCGGTCGCTCGACGACAAGAGGAGACATTGCGCCGGCTGCAGGAGCAGCAGGAAGAGGCTGAGGCGGCTCTGACGACGTCCCGGCAGTACCGCGCGGCTCTGACGAGCTTCTTTGCGGACGACGTCGAGGTCGAGGAAACACAGGAGATCGTCGTGACCCTCACGGGTGACGGTTCCGACCACTACATGATGCGCGCCGTCACCACCCCGACCGGGACCCAGCGGTGCCGGTGGCGACGAATCCGTGTTGGTTCGACGTCTAACGAGAAAGCCGCGATTCAGCCGCAACTGGTATCAGGCGGTGCGGTATTGCTCGAACTAGACGACGACAACGGATTCTGGTCTGGCCTAGTGCTTTTCGACCCCCCGATTGAGCCTGGTCACACACGCGAGTGGTCCATAGATTTGCGATGGTCCAACATGGCCGCACCACTGCGAAGGAACGGCCATGACTCGGTTTGGTTCTACACCGAGGTCCCTGTCAAGCAGGCGACAGTTGTCGCGAAGTATCGCCAGGACTGGATCGAGCGCTACGGCGCCCCGCCCGACTCGTTCGAGCGCCTGAGTCCGCCTAAAGGCGCCCAATCTTGCTCCGATCATCTCGGTGATCGTTTGCTCACGTGGATCGTGCCACAACCGGAACTGCGGCAGCAGTACAACGCTTATCTCCTCCGTGAGGCACCGCCAAGCGGTCCTGCGCGACCGTAACTCGTCTGAAAGCTCGCGGGCAACAAGCGTCCAAGAACATTGGTCGTCAACAGGTCAAGCCGAGATTCAGCTCGTTGGCGAGAGCGCTGTAGCTCCGGCGGTGGTGGTCCGTCAAGGTCACCCTTCGGGCACGCTTCGCGCGGTCCTGACGGACTTCCCTTGACCGACCAGCACCGCCTCCGCTGTGAGGGCGGCTAAGAGGGGCTGCGCCCCTGGACCCCGCCGGTCGGGCGTCACCGCGGGCGGCGGGATCGGCCGGCTATCCGTTCCTCGGGGCGTGTTTCTATCCCTTCAGCACCCCCTTCGGCCGTTGAAGGGATAGCGCTGCCGCTCGCCCTGCAAATCGACGGTTTCTCAGGCCCTCCGCGAGCCCGACCACCCACTCACACCATGTACTTCGTAGCGATGGCGAGAGCGGGTGGTCGGCCTCGCTCGGACCTGAGGTTCAGATCTGCTGGGCGAGCGGCAGCTAGAGGCCTGAGTGGGACGGGTTACGGGTCAGTCGGAGGTGGCTTGGGCGTAGTTGGAGATGAGGTGATCGAGGGTGTGGACGGCTGCGAGGTTGGCGGCGAGGTCGTCGCGGATGGCGGCGGCTTCTTGGTCGGTGACGGCGTCGAGTTGGTCGCTGCGATTGATGTTGGTGACGCGGAGGTCGTAGCTGCAGCGGCGGAGCTGGTCGATGTGGCCGTCGGTCAGCGGGACGTCGATGGAGCCGGCGGCGGGGGTCGGAGACCAGCCGATGGCGTCGAGGACGGCAAAGGCGTCGCGGTAGATGACCGAGAGCGCGTGTTGCGCCTCGGGGCCGAACTCGAGGATCTCCTCGAAGAAGTAGTGGTTGGCTTCCAGGACCACGAGGGTCTGGGTGCGGAGGACGTCGGCCGTGGACGGGTCGACGCGAACCACGCAGGCGCGATTACGCTGCTGGGTGCTCATGGAGGTAAGGCTCCTTGGGCCGTGCCCCCGGCCGCTCCAACGGCGCGGGGGCGATTTGTTAAGGATGTCGCTGCAACCTTACCGGTTGGGTCGGCTGGTTTGGTGGATTCGGCGCGGGCTCGTTTGCTAGCTGCTGAGCAAGTCATCGAAGAAGTCCGTTTCCCCCATCCCGGCGTCCACGAAGTGGACGTGCTGATGCAGCGTGAAGGCAGCGGAGTGGTGCCCGAGCCAGGCCTGGACCTGCTTCACGCTCTCCTCTCCTCCCCCGCAGTCCTCGGCGCGAAGAGGAGCGAGGCGTAGGTGTGGCGGAACGTGTGGAAGGGTCATCCAGTCGAGCCGGCGCGTTTGGCGGCGGGACCGAGGACGTGGTCGTAGATGTTGGGGCGGTCGACGCGAGTGCCGGTGCTGGTCCTGAGGACGAGATCGCCGTCGATCGGGTTGGCGTTGACCGGGACGAGCAGGCGTCCGAGGAGGCGCGGAGAGGTCGGGATGCCGCGCTTACCGTGGGCCTTCGGCTCCCGGACCTGGCCGTCTGCGAACTGCCGGCGGACGCGGAGGACGGGCGCGGCGCTCACGACGAGATCGCGCCTACGGCGGACTTCGATCATCTCGCCGATCCGCAGGCCGGGGTGGGCCATGAACCCGAGGACAGCCGCCGCTCCGGCAGGATCTCGTCCAGCGGCGCGCCCAGCTGGACGACCGTCATCGCCGCTTGTCCTCGAAGTGCGGGCGCCCGGTGCCGTCTCCCTCGGGCACGGCCACGCGGACGCCGCTGGCCGGATTGGTGCGGATCATGTCGTCTTCGGACGCGTCAGCGAGCATCGCGCAGCGCGGCGATGTGCTGTCGGAATGAGGCCTTGGAGAGCTTGCGACCGGGGCGGCGCTGGTCTTTCCTGCTCCAGCAGCCGCGGTGTGAAGGCGTTCATGGTGTGGGACGGATGTCGCCGGGAAGGATCTGGCGGGAGTCGAAGTACGGAATGATCCGTTGTTCCAGCACTTGGCGATACCAGCGGCGGGTCGGCTCGCGGAAGCCGCCCGACGTCTTCCCCTGCTAGCTGTCGATCCAGTTGTGGCGTCGTCGCCGAACTTGATGTCCTCGGTGTCGAAGATCAGGCCGCGGTCGGCGTCGGCGTCGGCCTGGCGCTTCGCCTTCCGGGCGGCCGCGAGGGTCGGTGCGGTGCCCACTTCTGGCGTCCCTCGACGCGTTAGACGTAGGTGTACTTCTTGCCGCGCTTGTAGACGCCGGGCGTGTCGGTGTGGACCAACGTGGTCTTAGCCATCTCGATCTCCTTGGTGGAGTCGGGACGAGCCGGAGGCGCCTCTTCGACGCGGTGGTGCGAGCCGTGCGTCGATCTCGGAGAGCCGGAACGACAGCCGGGAGCCGTCCTTGCGGTGCGGGATGCGGCGACCGCGGCGGTCGCGCTGGGAGATGAGGTCGTAGATGGGTTGGCGCCGGCGTCCGAGATGCGCGGCGACGGCGACGGCCGACTCAGGGCTCGCGGCGGGACGGGCGATGCGCGCGACCAGCTCGTCTACGAGGGCGTCTGGCAGGACGACGGCCAGACCGTCAGGAGAAGCGGACATGTGACCGCCGGGGCGCGAGGCCGAGCGGTGTCCGGCAGAGGCCTGTTTGCGCCCCGTTTGCACCCCGTTTGCGACGAGGGCCGGAGGCGGGACGATCCGGGACGAACGAGCGGCCCGGAAAGCCCTGCAAGCGCGACGTATAGCTGGGGGGGGACTCGAACCCCCGACCTCACGATTATGAGTCGTGCGCTCTAACCAGCTGAGCTACCCAGCCACGGGGCGGTGGATGTTAGCGGTAGGGGCCGGAAGCGTCGCGCTCGCGGGCGCGGTCCTCGGAGAGGCCGATGGCGTAGAAGGCGGCGGAGATGAGGCCGACGCCGCCGATGCCGCCGATGGTGATCCCGATGAAGTCGAGGGTGGTCGAGGTGAAGATGGCCGCGATGACGCAGCCGAGGATGATCAGCCCGACGGAGAGGATGGCGAGGGTCTTGGGGGACAACGCGCGTTGAAGGGTACCTTCACCGGACGTGTCGGACACAGCTCTGGAACAGGCCGTGCAGAAGCTGCGCGCGGATGGCGCGGATGAGGGCGTCGTCGCCGCGTTCGAGCGGCGGTTCGCGCAGCTCGACGATCCCGAGGCCGGGTTCATGCGCGGCACGGACCTGGAGCCGGTGGAGGATGTGCCGGCGCTGGAGGATCTCCCGGACGCCGACGCCGACCCAGACGCCAGCGCCAACGCCAACGCCAACCCCGGCGCGCCCGCCATCGCCGTCCTCAAGCTCAACGGCGGCCTGGGCACCTCGATGGGCCTGCGCGGCCCGAAGTCGCTGATCGAGGTCAAGCCCGGCCACTCCTTCCTCGACGTCATCGCGCGCCAAGCGGCCGGCCGTCCGCTGGTCCTCATGAACTCGTTCTCGACCGACGAGGCGACCCGCGCCGCCGGCGTCGACGCGCGCACGTTCCTCCAGTCGCGCGAGCCGAAGCTGCGCGAGGACGACCACGCCCCGGTCGCGTGGCCCGCCGACCCCACGCTGGAGTGGTGTCCCCCGGGCCACGGCGACGTGTACGTCTCGCTCGCGGCGTCCGGGATGCTCGACGAGCTGCTGGCCGACGGCGTCGCGTGGGCGTTCATCTCCAACAGCGACAACCTGGGCGCCACGCCCGACGCGCGGATCCCGGCGTGGGCGCAGGCGCACGACGTCCCGTTCGTCATGGAGGTCGTCCGCGGCACGCCGGCCGACCGCAAGGGCGGGCACGTCGCCCGCCGGCGGGACGACGGGCGCATCGTCCTGCGCGAGACCGCCCAGACGCCGCCGGACGACGACTCGTTCACCGACGTCGAGCGGTGGCGCTACTACAACACCAACAACCTCTGGGTGGATCTCCGCGCGCTCCGGCAACTCCTACGACAAGACCCCGCCGGCCCGCGCCTCCCGCTGATCGTCAACCGCAAGACCGTCGACCCGCGCGACCCCGGATCCACCCCGGTGCTGCAGCTCGAGACCGCGATGGGCGCGGCGATCGGCGCGATCGAAGGCGCCCGCGCGGTCCTCGTCCCGCGCTCGCGCTTCGCGCCGGTCAAGACCACCGACGACCTGCTCGTCGTCCGCTCCGACGCCTACGAGCTCCACGACGACGGCACCATGCGCCCCACCTTCGACGGACCGCCCCCGGTCGTCTCGCTCGACCCCGAGTTCTACAAGTCGCTGTCGGATCTCGAGCAGCGCTTCCCCCACGGCCCGCCGTCCCTCCGCGAGGCCCGCAGCTTCACGGTCACCGGCGACGTCACGTTCGGCGCGGACGTCGCCGTGCGCGGCGACCGGAAGGTCGAGGCATGACCAGGATCACCGCCTTCGGGCCCGGCCGCGTCAACCTCATCGGCGAGCACACCGACTACAACGGCGGTCTCGCCCTCCCCTTCGCGATCGCCGAGGGGGTGACCGTCGTCGCGGAGGCGGCGGAGGGCGACGAGGTGACCGCGGTCGCCCACGACTTCGACGGCGAGACCGACACGTTCCCGGTCGCCGACCCGCCGCGCGGCGCCGACGGCTGGCGCCCGTTCGTGCGCGGGATCGTGGCGGAGCTGGAGATCGCCACCGCGGCGCGCCTCGAGATCCGCGGCGACCTCGCGCAGGGCTCCGGGCTGTCGTCCTCGGCCGCGCTCGAGGTGGCGCTCGCGCTCGCGCTGCTCGGCCTGGAGGACCGCGAGATCCCCCGCGACGAGCTGGCCAGGCTCTGCTCCCGCGTCGAGAACAACTGGGTCGGCGCCCAGACCGGCCTCCTGGACCAGACCGCCTCGCTGCTCGCCACCGACGGCCACGCGCTGCGGATCGACTTCGCCACCATGGAGACGACGAGCGTCCCGCTCGATCTCAAGGACCATGTCTTGGTCACCGTCGACTCCGGCGACCACCACTCGCTCTCCGCGGCCAACGGCTACAACGAGCGCCGGGCGGAGTGCGACGAGGCGGCCGAGCGGCTCGGGGTGGCGACGATCAGCGAGGCGACGGAGGAGCAGGCGGCCGCCTTGCCCGAGCCGCTGCGCCGGCGGGTGCGCCACGTGCTGACCGAGAACGCGCGCGTGGACGCCACGGTAGCCGCGCTGGCCGCGGGCGACCTGCCCCAGGTCGGGCGGCTGCTGAACGACTCGCACCGGTCGCTGCGCGACGACTACGAGGCCTCGACCGACCGCGTGGAGCAGACGGTGAAGCGACTCAAAGACGCCGGCGCCCTCGGCGCCCGCATGGTCGGCGGCGGCTTCGGCGGCCACGTCCTGGCGCTCTTCCCGCCCGGCGCGCCCCTCCCGGACGACGCGCACGAGGTCCGCCCCGGTCCCGGGGCCCGGCTCCTCTAGGACGAGGAGCCGCCCAGCTCCTCGCGCTTGCGCTCCTCCTCCTGGAGCTGGCGCCCCAGCGGCCGCCACAGCGACCAGGCGATGAACAGCAGCCCGAGCACGAGCATCCCCAACCCGGCCCAGAGGTTGATGCGCACGCCCGCCGCCTTGGCGACCTCCGCCTGGCTGTCCCCGAGCCCCACGATCGTCAGCACGACGCCGTAGAGCACGAACAGCCCGCCGATGATCCGGCGCAGGTCGAAGAGGTTCGCCGCCTGCGCCTCGCGCGTCCCGGTGCCCTGGTCCTCGGACTCGTTCGCTCGCTTGTCTCGCGACTCATCGCTCATCGTCACCAACCCCTAGAAGAAGATGATCGTCAGGACCAGGCCCAGGGCGATCGCCCCGAACCCCAGCAGCTTCGGGGACTCCCACCAACTTCGGTGCAGCGACGCCGTCGCCGCGTCCTCCTCGTTGGCCATCCCCCACACCAGCCCCTGCAGCTCCTCCACCGGCTTGGGCTTCGTGACCAGCGTCACGGCGACCGTCACGATCGCGTCGACCACGAACGCCGCGCCCGCGCCCCAGAACGACTCGTCCAGGTCCGACCCGAAGTTGAACCAGTTGAGCCACTTGTACCCCACGTAGGTCACCAGCGCCGCGACCGTGCCGGAGACCAGGCCGAGCAGGCCCGCCGTCGACGACACCCGCTTCCAGAACATCGCGATGATGAACGTCGCGAACAGCGGCGCGTTGAAGATCGAGAACAGCGCCTGCAGGTAGTTCATCAGGTTCTGGTAGCCCGACGCGATCAGCGCGGTCCCGATCGCCACCACGATCCCGCCGACCGTCACATAGCGACCCACCCTGATGTAGAACGCGTCATCCCGGTCCTTCGCGATGTACGGCTCGACGATGTCGGTCGTCACGACCGTGTTGAACGCCGACACGTTCGCCGCCACGCCCGCCATGAACGACGCCATCAGGCCCGTCAGCGCGATGCCGAGCATGCCGTTGGGCAGGTACTCGTTCATCAACAGCGGGATCGCGTTGTTGTAGGCCAGGTCCGAGTTGCTGCCGCCCAGGCCCGGGATCTTCCACAGCGCGATCATGCCCGGGAGGACGACGATGGCGGGGATCAGCAGCTTCGGGTAGGCGCCGATCAGCGGCGTCCGCTGGCCGGCGCTCAGGTCCCGGGCGCTCAACGCTCGCTGAACCTCCGCGAAGTTCGTCGTCCAGTAGCCGAACGACAGCACGAAGCCGAGGCCGAAGACGATCCCGATCCACGTCGACCCGATCGGGTTGGTGACGCTCCCGACGCCCGTGCCCTGCAACGCGTGCAGCCCGGCCTCGCCGATCTTGGAGTGCTTGAGGTGGCCTTTCAGCCCGCCCCAGCCGCCGGCGTCGTGCAGCGCGACGATCGTCAGCGGCAGCAGCGCCGCCACGATCACGAAGAACTGCAGCACCTCGTTGTAGATCGCCGAGGACAGGCCGCCGAGCGTGATGTACGCCAACACGATCACGGCGGCGACGAGGATGCCGACGATGATCGGCCAGCCGAGCAGGAGCTGGAGCACCAGCGCCAGCGCGAACAGGTTGACGCCCGCGATCAGCACGGTCGCCAGCGCGAACGTCCAGGAGTTGAACAGGTGCGAGCGCTTGTCGAAGCGCATCAGCAGGTACTCGGGCACCGACCGCACGCGCGCGCCGTAGTAGAAGGGCATCATCACGAGGCCCAGGAAGACCATCGCCGGGACCGCGCCGATCCAGTAGTAGTTGACCGTCGCGACGCCGTACTGCGCGCCGTTGGCGCCCATGCCCAGGATCTCGGTCGCGCCCAGGTTCGCCGACACGAACGCCAGGCCCGTGATCCACGCCGGCAGCGTCCGCCCGGACAGGAAGTAGTCCAGCGACGTCTTGATGTAGCGACGGGCGACGAACCCGACGCCGAGGACGACGATGAAGTAGACGCCCAGGATCGCGAAGTCCAACGCGTTCGTGTTCAGGCGCACGTCGGTCGCGGCGAGCATGGCTCGTCAGTGCCCGGACAGGGCCCGCGGCAATCGTCCGCACGCGATCCGACGATCGACCGAGCATCGGCGCGGCGGTGGTGTCCGATCGCGCCAAATCGCGACGCTCACCGGTTTCTGCCTTCAGCGAGGCTGGGTATCGGGCCCGCCGCCATGCACCGAGTACTCCAGCGAGCGCTGCTCGCCTCCACGACGGCGGCCACCCTCTCGGCGGCTGCCGTCCCCGCCCACGCGGCCCCCGCGGGTCGCGCCACCATCGATGGCAGCGCCCCGAGCTGGGCGCAGCCCGGCCGCGACCAGGGCGCGGCCGACAACGGCAGCCCGGTCGACATCAAGGTCTACCTCCCGCTGCGCGACGCCGACACGGCGCTGGCGATGGTCCACGACGTCTCGGATCCCCAGAGCGCGGCCTACGGCCAGTACCTCTCGCCGCAGGACTTCCGCTCCCGGTTCGCGCCGTCGGACGCCGACGTCGCGCAGGTCGAGCGGTTCCTGAAGGGCGCCGGCCTCTCGGTCGGCGACGTCCCCGCCAACCACACCAGCATCGCGGCCTCCGGCTCGTTGGCCCAGGTCGAGCAGGCCTTCGGCGTCGACGTCCACCGGTACGCCTACCGCGGCAAGGTCCTCAACGCCCCGACCGCGCCGCTGACGATCCCGTCCGCGCTGCAGGGCAAGGTCCTCGCCGTGTCCGGCGTCGACCAGTCCGGCGCGCTGACGCGGCCCGCGAGCGTCCCGCCGCGCGGCGACGACGCCTTCTACCAGGGCACCAAGCCCAACGCGCCCGCCGCTCCGGCCACCAAGCACACCAACAACGGCGCGAAGGCCGGCCAGGGCGCCCCGCCGCCGCCCGCGTTCGTCAACGCGCCGCCGTGCTCGGAGTACTTCGGCGCGAAGATCGCCTCCGACCTCCCCGACGCCTACGGGTCCAAGCAGCCCTACGCGCCGTGCGGCTACACGCCCGCGCAGTTCCAGGGCGCCTACGGCAACGACCAGGCCATCGCCAAGGGCCTGGACGGCAGCGGCATCACGGTCGCGATCACCGACGCGTACGCCGCGCCGACGATCCTCCAGGACGCCAACGCCTACGCCCAGGCCCACGGCCAGGCGCCGTTCGCCCAGGGCCAGTTCTCGCAGGTGACGCCGAAGAAGTACCTCTACGGCTACAACGACAAGAAGAACGGCGACCTCTGCGGCGAGCAGGGCTGGTACGGCGAGGAGACGCTCGACGTCGAGGCCGTGCACGCGATGGCCCCGGGCGCGAAGGTCGTCTACGTCGCCGGCCGGTCCTGCGACGACGGGGACCTCGAGGGCGCGCTGAACACCGTCGTGGACAACAAGCTGGCGACGATCGTGACCAACTCCTGGGGGTCGCTCGGCGAGGACGAGCCCGCCGACTACCTGAAGGCCTACCAGCAGACGTTCATCCAGGCCGACCTGGAGGGCATCGGCATGTTCTTCAGCTCGGGCGACGAGGGGGACGACAGCACCCAGACCGCCGACGGCACGCCCGCCGCGGACTTCCCGTCGACCGACCCGCTGGTGACCGCCGTCGGCGGCACGTCGCTGGGCGTCGGCCAGGACGACGACTACCTGTTCGAGACGGGATGGGCCACCGGGACGAGCAAGCTCTCGGCCGACGGCACGAGCTGGGATCCGACGCCTCCGGGCGACTGGGCCTACGGCGCGGGCGGCGGCGTGTCGGTGCTGTTCGACCAGCCGTGGTACCAGCAGGGCGTCGTGCCGGACGCGGTCGCCCACGGCAAGCGGGCGACGCCCGACATCGCGATGGACGGCGACCCGCAGACCGGCATGCTCGTCGGCGAGACCCAGACGTTCCCCGACGGCTCGGCGAAGTACGCCGAGTACCGGATCGGCGGGACGTCGCTGGCCTCCCCGCTGTACGCGGGCCTGGAGGCCATCGCCGACCAGGCGTGGGGCCGCGCGCACGGGTTCGTCAACCCGAAGATCTACGCGCTGAACGGCACGAGCGCGGTGCACGACATCGTGCCGCCCGCCTCGCCGAAGGCCGTCGTGCGCGTCGACTACAACAACAAGGTCGACGACTCGGCCGGGACCACGACGTCGCTGCGCACGCTCGACGACGAGGCCCAGTCGATCCACACCGCGCCGGGCTGGGACACGATCACCGGCGTCGGCACCCCGAACGGGATCGAGTACATCAAGAACCTCGGATGAGGTGAGCGCGCCGTGCAGCTTCCCGGTCGGCCATGAGCGCCGGGAAGCTGCGCGGTCGTTCCCGCGCCGCGAGCGGGCGGGATCGGCCGGCTAGCCGAGGTAGCCCTCGACCGTGCCCCCGCCGCGGAGCTGCTGCTCGTCCGGGTCGTTGCCGGCGCGGCGTGCGGCCTCACGGCGGCGCAGCAGGTCCCACAGCTGGTCCAGCTCGACCTTGATCGCCGACAGCCGATCGGCGTCGCGTTCGATGACCTCCGGATGGTTGGTCTCGGCGGCCGCGCCCTCCTCGTCGCGCAGCTTGCGCTCCTCGCCCTCCAGCTCCTCGATGCGCGCGCGGATCTGATCGTCGTCCATGACGACCACCGTACGACCTCGGAACCCGTCTCGCCAGGGTGTCCTTGTCAGAGCTTGTGGTGGAAGGCCTCGTGCCCAGCAAGACCTACACGTCGCCGTTTCCGGCGTGGGGCCCGATCACGCCGGCGCGCGATCACCGGCCAGCCGCTCGCGCAGGCGCCGCATGGCGGTGGTGTTGCCGCGCCGCAGCACGGTCCGGACCAGCGGCGACAGCACGCGGTCGGACAGCGGCGCCTGCTCCCACGCGTAGGTGAACGTCACGCGCGTGCCGCCGTCGGGCAGGTCGTCCAGGAGGTAGGTGCCGGTCGCCACCCGGCGGCCCTCGGCGGACACGTTGCGCTCGACGATCGACGCGGGCGCGGACGCGGCGACGACCTCGATGTCGGCGTGGTCGGACAGCGCGCCGAACGAGGACTTCACGCGCGCCTTCGAGCCGATGCCGCGCGCCGGGCCGGAGTACTCCCAGTCGGTGAGCATGTGGTTCGTGAACGGCTCGTGGTTGGCCATCACGTCGAGGTGGTCGAAGACGTCCGCCCGGGGATGCGGGACGTCGATCGAGACGGAGACAGGTCGAGGGGTCATGTACCGGACGGTACACTACGGTCATGCCGAAGCGCAACGCCCGCGAGCAGCTCCTGGAGCGCGCCATCGCCCACATCTCCGACCGGGGCATCAGCGACCTCTCGCTGCGCGAGCTGGGCACGGCGATCGGCAGCAGCCACCGCATGCTCATCCACCACTTCGGCTCCCGCGAGGGCCTGTGGGTCGAGGTCATCCGGACCGTCGAGGCCCGGCAGCGCGAGAACCTGCCCGACCTCCTCCCCGACCCGATCGCCGACCCGGCCGGCGCGATGCGCGCCTGGTGGCGCCACATCTCCGATCCGTCGTTCTGGCCCAACGAGCGGTTGTTCTATGAGTTGTACGGCCAGGCGCTGCAACGACGCCCGGGGACCGAGGAGCTGCTGGACGGCATCGTCGACTCGTGGCTGCCTCCGGTCATCGCCATCAACATGGCCTACGGGATGGACGAGCCCACCGCCACCGCGCACGCGCGCCTGGGCGTCGCGGTCACCCGGGGGCTCCTGCTCGACCTCCTGGCCACGGAGGACCGCGACGCGGTCGACGCCGCGATGGAGCGCTGGATCGCCATCAACCTCGCCGCGCGGTAGCCGCGGTGGTTGAATGACGACGTGCTGACGACCCACGTGCTCGACGTGGCGAGCGGGCGCCCGGCCGCGGGCGTCGAGACCGAGCTCCGGCGCGACGGCCGGCTCGTCACCGCGCGGAAGGACCACGTGCCGCGGCCGGCGGCGCCGTGGTCGTGCTCGACCGACCGCGGGTCGTGAGCGGCGAGCGGATTGTCGCCCGCTGCCGCGAGCTCGCGCGCGTCTCGGAGGAGGACGGACGGCTGACGCGGCGCTACGCGACGCCGGCGATGGCGCGCGCCAACACGCTCGTCGGCTCGTGGATGCGCGAGGCGGGGATGACCGCGCGGCTGGACGTCGGCGGCAACCTCGTCGGGCGGCGGCCCGGGACGTCGGTGCTGGCCGGGACGTTGTTGCTGGGGTCGCACCTCGACACGGTGCGCGACGCGGGGGCCTTCGACGGGCCGCTGGGCGTGGTGACCGCGATCGACCTGGTGCGGCGGCTGCGCGAGGAGGGCGTCGTGCTGCCGTTCGCGATCGACGTGCTCGGCTTCGCCGACGAGGAGGGCCTGCGGTTCGGGACCGCCTACCTCGGATCGCGCGCGGTCGCCGGGACGTTCGACGCGCGGCTGTTGGACGTGACCGACGACGCGGGCGTCACCGTCCGCGAGGCGCTGGCGAGGTTCGGCGGCGACCCGGCGGGCGCGGTCGACGGCGGCGCGTCGCGGCGCGGCGAGCGGCTGCTGGGCTACGTCGAGGTCCACATGGAGCAGGGGCCGGTGCTGGAGCGGCGCGGCGCGGCCGTCGGCGTCGTCTCCGGGATCGCGGGCGCGACGCGCGCCGAGGTCCGCTTCGCCGGCCAGGCCGGGCACGCGGGCACGGTCCCGATGGCGCTGCGGCGCGACTGCGCGCCGGCGGTCGCCGAGCTGGTCCTGGCCGCCGAGGCGCTGGCGCGCGGGACCGACGGGCTGCTGGCGACCGTCGGGCAGCTCGCCGTCGAGCCCGGCGCGCCGAACGTCGTCCCGGGCGCCGCGACCGCGTTCCTCGACGTGCGCCACGAGGACGACGCGGTCCGCTGCGCGGCGGTCGAGCGCCTGCGCACGCGCGCGGCCGAGATCGCGAGCGCGCGGTCCCTGGAGATCGCGTGGGACACGCGGCTGGACAACCCGGCGGTCGCGATGGACCCCGCGCTGACCGGGCGCCTGGCGCGCGCGGCGCCCGGCGCGCCCTCGCTGCCGTCCGGCGCCGGGCACGACGGCGTGGCGATCGCCGCGCTCTGCCCGATCGCGATGCTCTTCGTGCGCTGCGAGCACGGGCTCTCGCACCACCCGGACGAATCGGTCGCGCCCGACGACGCGCAGGCGGCGGTCGACGTGCTGCACGCCTTCGTGACCGAGCTGGCGGCGGAGCTCGAGCAGGACGTATGACCGCGTCGAGCGCGGAGGCCGACATGGCTTTGCTCGATCGCGGGCAGGATCGGATGGTGCGCCCCGACGACCTCCTCGATCGCCGCCGGCTCTCGCCCCTCGCGGGGCAGACGCCGCGCGGCCCCTGGTCGGCGAGCCGATCGGGCGGGTGGTGACGCGGGCGTGAGCGTGGCGGCGGTCCACGACGAGGTCGCCCGCGGCTGGCTGAGCGACGGGCGCGCGGTCGCGCAGGGCCTGCTCGTCGCGGTCGAGGGCTCCTCGCCGCTGGAGCCGGGTGCGACGATGTTGGTGGACTCGGGCGGCGCGATCGAGGGCTCGGTCAGCGGCGGCTGCGTAGAGAGCGCGGTCGCCCAGGAGGCGATGGCGCTGCTGGGCGCGGCCGACGGCGACCGGCGTCCCCGCCTGCGCCGCTTCGGGATCTCCGACGAGTTGGCCGGCGGCGTCGGCCTGACCTGCGGCGGCATCGTGGAGGTGTTGATCCACGCGATCGCCGACCCGGCGCCGGCGCTCGCGTTCCTGGAGGCGACGACCGGCGCGCTGGCGACCGTGGTCGACGGCCCGCGGGCGGGCGCGCAGCTCGCCCTGGTCGACGGCACGCTGACCGGCGCGCCGTTGCACCCCAACATCGTCCGCGACCTGCGCGGCGCGGCCCGCACCGGCGTGCGGCGCTACGGCGCCGACGGCTCGACGCTCGGCGCCGACGTCCGCGTGTTCTTCGCGGTCCGCGCGCCGCGGCCGCGCCTGGCGATCGTCGGCGCGACCGACTTCTCCGCCGCGCTGGCGCCGCTGGCCCGCGCGATCGGCTGGGACGTCGCGATCTGCGACCCCCGCTCGGCCTTCGCCCGCTCCGACCGCTTCGCCCGCGCCGCCGACGTGACGGTCGCGGCGCCCGGGCCCTGGGTGACCGCCACCGGCCTGGGGCCGTCCGACGCGTTGTTGGTGTTCTCGCACGACCCCAAGCACGACGAGCCCGCGCTGCTGGCCGGCCTGGCCTCCGACGCCGGCTTCGTCGGCGCGCTGGGCTCCCGCAGGACCGACGCCGGCCGCCGCGACCGCCTCCGCGCCGCCGGGGCCACCGCCGCCCAGCTCACCCGCCTGCACTCGCCCTGCGGTCTGGACATCGGCGCCCGCACGCCCGACGAGACCGCCGTCTCGGTCCTGGCCGAGATCGTCGCGACCCGCACCGGCCGCCCGGGCACGCCGCTACGCCGGACGTCGGAGCCGATCCACCCGCGCTAGGTCCGCCGGCGTGTCGACGTCGTCCGGCGCGCCGAGGCCGTCGCAGAGCACGAGCCGCGCGTCGCCCAGCAGCGGGCGGGCGCCCTGGTCGCCGCGCAGCTGCGCGACCGCGGCGAACAGCGAGGACTCGATCACGGTCGGGTGGTTGGGGACGCCGTCGTAGGTCGCGCGGACGGCGGCGACCGTGCCGGGCGCACGGGCGGCGAGCACGCGGGCGACCGCGCGGCCGTCGAGCAGCGGCTGGTCGGCCAGCGCGATGACGACCGCGTCCGCGCCCCGCTCGCGTGCCGCCCACGCGACGCCGCAGCGCAGCGACGCGGCGATGCCCTCGGCCCAGTCGTCGCAGCGCACGACCGCGGCGCCGTCGGGCTCGAACGGCTCCGCGCCGACCACGACGACGACGTCGTCCACCCCGCCCTCGCGCAGCGCCGCCAGCGGCCACTCGTACAGCTGGCGCCCGGCGACCTCCGCCAGCGCCTTCGGCCCGCCGGCGTCGCCGAACCGCGCGCCCGCGCCCGCCGCGAGCAGCACGCCGATCACCGGGCCGGCGGGCGGCATGGCCTCAGCGTGTGCAGCGCGACGTCGTCGCCGCGTCGCTCGGACACCAGGTCGAACGTCCCGCGCGCGGCGGCGAGGAAGTCGCGCGTGCCCGCCCGCCGCGGGTCGGCCAGGAGCAGGACGCCGTCGTCCTTCAACAACCGCGGCCACAGCCGCAGCGCGATCTCGACGTTGGCCTGCAGGTACAGCACGTCCGCCGCCAACAGCACGTCGAACGGCCCGCGCGCGACGAGCGCCTCGCCGTGCGCCGCCCAGTCCACGTGCGCGACCTCGGCGGTCACCCCGTTCAGCGCGAGGTTGTGCGCGGCGAACGCCACCGCGTCCGGCGCGCCGTCGGTCGCGAGCACCTCGGCGCCCGCCCGCGCCGCCACGACGCTCGGCGCGCCCAGCCCGCAGCCCAGCTCCAGCACGCGCGCGCCCGCCGACACCATCGTCGGGTCGTCGGCCAGCGCGCCCGCCAGCTCCAGCCCGCTCGGCCACGGCCGCGCCCAGTACGGGATCGGCCGGCCCGCGCCGCCCTCCTCGTGGCGCAGCTGCTCCCAGTCGCGCGGCAGCACCAAGGACACGTCCCGCGACGCCGCCCGCTCGCCGCCCACCGCGAAGCGCTCCACCGCCACGTCCAGCAGCGCCGGCGGCAGCTCCTCCACGCCCACCCCGCGCAGCCCGGCGAGCTGCTCGCCGAGCGTGGTGCGCAGGAGCTGGAGCGGGTCAGCCAAAGGCGATCGGCGTCGGGTCGCGCAGGAGCGCCAGGGCCTCGGCGTACATCCCCTTCTTGATCGCGCCGAGCGTCGCGCCGTTCTTGCCGGCCAGCGCGGCCGCCCGCTCGATCGCGCGCGGCAGGACCGCGTCCTCGCCGACCGCGTCGTCGACGATCCCGGCGGCGGCCGCGTCGGCCCCGCCGTAGCGGCGGCCGGTCGTCATCGCCTCGTGCGCGGCGGCCTTGCTCAGCCGCGCCTGGATCAGCGCGGCCATCGGCGGCGTGAACGGGATGTTGATGTCCACCTCGGGCAGGCAGAAGAACCCGCGGTCGGCGCGCATCACCCGGAAGTCGTGAGCGACCGCCAGCATCGCGCCCGCGGCGAAGCAATGTCCTTGGATCGCCGCGACCGTCGGCACCGGCAACGCCAACATCTTGCCGAACAGCGCGTGCACGGTCGGGACGAACGCGGGGATCTCCGACGCGTTCTGGCCCATCCAGTCCAGGTCCAGGCCGTTGGACCAGATCTTGCCCGTGGCCGTCGTCACCAGCGCGCGCGGCGACGGCGCGGCCGCGACCTCGTCGAGCAACGCGCCGACCGCGCCGACCCACTCGGGGTTGAAGCGGTTCTCGTCGTCGCCGAGGTTCAAGAGGAAGACGTCGCCGTCGCGATCCAGGGTGGGCATGGCGCGGCAGCCTATGGCAGCGCTACGCGAGGCGGCCGTGCGCCATGCGGTGCTCGAGCCGCTCCAGCGCGGCGACGCGCTGCTCGATGCTCGGGTGCGAGTGCCCGTGGAGCTTCAGCAGGCCGCTGGGCTCCTCGACGCCGACGACGTGCAGCGCGTCGCGGCCGGCGACCGCGCGCAGGTCCTCGTGCGGCAGCCGCGCCAGCTCGCCGGTGATCCTCCGCAGCGCCGAGGCCAGCGCGGCCGGATGACCGGTGAGCTGCGCGGCGCCCGCGTCGGCGGTCAGCTCGCGGTAGCGCGACAGCGCGGTGCTGCCGAAGCCGGCGACGAACGCGATGCCCCGGCCGAGGATCGCTCCGACCGCCAGCGGCCACCAGCCCCAGTTGCCGCGCACGTTGCTGTGCAGGAGCGCCCAGACCGGGAGCCCGACCACGGTCATCACGGCCGCGTCCCGGTGCGCGACGTGCGACAGCTCGTGCGCGACGACGGCCTCCAGCTCCTCGGGCTCCAGCAGGTCCAGCAGGCCGCGCGTGACGTGCAGCCGGGGCCGCTTGCCCGGTGCGTCGATGACCCAGGAGTTGGCCTGGCGCTCCTCCTCGACCGCGATCTCCGGCGGCTCGAGGTCGCCCACCACGCAGAGCCGGGCGACGATCGCCTGCAGCTCGAGCTCCCGCCGACCGCGCGCGAGGCTCGCGGCCTCGTCGCCCTCGCCACGGGGCCAGGCCCGCGCGACGCCGATCACGGTGATGACGCCGAGGCCCGCCAGGAGCTTCACGGGGAGCAGCGCGACGCAGGCGGCGAAGGCGGCGATCACGACCACCGGCGTCAGGACGCTCACCACCACCATGCGGGCCACGAGACCAGGGTCCGCGGGGAACAGCTCGCGACGACGAGTACGACGCCCCACGACACGAAGGTACCCCTCGGGCGCGTGCGCGCCAACCTGAGAGTCTTCGCGTCCGCGCAAAGACGAGCGCCGACGCGAAGTTTGCGTCCCCGTTAGTATTTGCGCGGATGCAAGAGAACTCCGTGTCATCGGCGGAGCTCGCGGCCCAGATCACGAGCTTCCTCATGAGCGCGATGCGCACCGCCCAGACCGAGGTCTTCCAGATCGTCGGCGAGCTGGAGCTCTCGATGACGCAGCTGAAGATCCTGCACATCCTCGACAACTCCGACCACGAGCTGACGCCGTCCGAGCTGGCGCAGTTCGTGGGCCTCTCCCCCGCGGCCACCGGCCGCGCCGTGGACGCCATGACCCGCACCGGGCTGGTGTCCCGCCGCGACGACGACGCCGACCGCCGCGTCAAGCGCCTCGCGCTGACCGACGCCGGCCTGGGCGCCGTCGCCCGCATCACCGAGGCCCGCATCGCAGGTCTCGCCCGCCTCGTCGACGACCTCGACGACGATCAGCGCGCCGCGCTCAGCTCCGCGCTGGCCCCTCTCCTCCCCGATCCCTCGACCACCCCCGGGTGCTCCTCATGACCTCCTCCCCCGCTCCCGCCGCCGGCGGCGCCGGCTCCGGCGGCGCGCCGGCCAAGGTGTTCGACAAGGCCCTGATCAGCGTCTCGGCCGTCGTCATCCTCGGCACGTTCATGTCGATCCTCGACACGACGATCGTCAACGTGGCGATCAACACGCTGTCGAAGGACTTCAACACGTCGCTGGCCACGATCCAGTGGGTCTCGACGGGCTACATGTTGGCCTTGGCCACCGTGATCCCGCTCACCGGCTGGGCCGCCGACCGCTTCGGCACCAAGCGCTTGTACATGCTCTCGATCGGCCTGTTCCTCACCGGCTCGGCCCTCTCGGGCGCCGCGTGGAACGCCGAGTCGCTGATCGGCTTCCGCATCCTGCAGGGCCTCGGCGGCGGGATGATCATGCCCGCGGGCATGACGATCCTCTCGCAGGCCGCGGGCCCGCAGCGGATGGGCCGCGTGATGGGCGTCGTCGGCGTCCCGATGCTGATGGGCCCGATCATCGGTCCGATCCTCGGCGGCTGGCTGGTCGACGACGTCTCGTGGCGCTGGATCTTCTACGTGAACATCCCGGTCGGCGCGATCGCGCTGGTCGCCGCCTCCCGCCTGCTGCCGCGCGACAAGCCCGCCGCGCACGAGCGGCTGGACTGGCTCGGCCTGGTGATGCTCTCCCCCGGCCTGGCCGCGTTCGTGTACGGGTTGGCCGAGACCTCGTCGTCCGGCGGCCTGGGCGCGACGAAGGCGTGGCTGCCGATGCTCGTCGGCGCGATCCTGATCGGCTCGTTCATCTCGCACGCCGCGCGCCACGCGTGGCCGCTGATCGACGTCAAGCTGTTCAAGAACCGGACGATGAGCGCGTCGTCGCTGACGACGTTCAGCTTCGCGCTGGCCATGTTCGGCGCGATGTTCCTGCTGCCGCTCTACTACCAGATCGTCCGCGAGAAGTCGGCGCTGGACGCCGGCCTGCTGCTGGCGCCCCAGGGCGTGGGCGCGGCGATCATGATGCCCATCGCCGGCAAGCTGACCGACGAGATCGGCCCGGGCAAGATCGTGCTCGGCGGCCTGACGCTGTTGTTGTTGGGCATGCTCGGCTTCACCCAGGTCGGGGCCGACACGTCGTTCGTCTTCCTCGGCGGCTGCCAGTTCCTGATGGGGTTGGGCATGGGCGCGGCCATGATGCCCGCGATGAGCGCCGCCTACCAGACGCTGCAGCGCCAGCAGATCGCCCGCGCGACGACCGCGCTGAACATCATCCAGCGCGTCGGCGGCTCGATCGGCACGGCGTTCCTGTCGGTCGTGCTGACCCACCAGCTCGCCTCGCGCCTGCCGGGCGCCGGCGAGCAGGGCCTGGGCGCGGCGCGGTCGATCCCGCCGGCGGCGCGCGAGCAGATCACGCCGAAGATCGCCGACGCCTTCGGCCACACGTTCTGGTTCGGCGCGGCCGTGCTGCTGCTGGCCTTCATCCCGGCGTCGCTGCTGCCGCGCCACAAGCCGCGGCCGCTGCCCGGCACCCCGGCCCCGCAGGCCGACGAGCCGGTCCTGGTCGAGGTGTAGGTCTACGCGTCCTCGCGCACGTCGAGGACGACCTTGCCCAGCGCACCGCGGCCGTCGATGAGCTTCAGCGCCTCGGCGGCCGCGGTCAGCGGGAAGCGCGCGCCGACGATCGGGCGGACGTGGCCGGAGCCGATCAGGTCGTCGATCGCCGCGCCGATCCGGCGGTTGACGTCGGGCTTGGGCAGGATGTAGGCGCCCCAGCCGGCGCCGATCACCTCGGTGTTGTTGAGCAACAACCGGTTGACCTTCACCTCGGGGATCGATCCGCCGGTGAAGCCGACGACGACGAGGCGGCCCTCCTCGCGCAGCGAGCGCAGGGAGTCGGTGAAGCGATCGCCGCCGACCGGGTCGAGGACGAGGTGGACGCCGCCGCCGGAGATCTCCTTGGCCTCGTCCTTCCAGGCGCCGTCGGAGCGGACGACCGCGTCGGCGCCCGCGTCGCGCGCGACCCGCTCCTTCTCGTCGGTCGAGACGACCGCGATCGTCTTCGCGCCGAGGCCCTTGGCGACCTGGATCGCCGCGGTGCCGACGCCGCCCGCCGCGCCGTGGATCAGCACCCACTCGTCGGCGACCAGGCGGCCGCGGATGACCAGCGAGAAGTAGGCGGTGTGGTAGTTGAGGACCAACGAGGCGCCCTGCGCGAAGTCCAGCGCGTCGGGCAGCTTGAAGGTCAGGAAGTCCGGCGCGGCGGCGACCTCGGCGAAGCCGCCGAGCATGCAGAACGCGGCGACGCGGTCGCCCGGGGCGAAGCCGCTGCCCTCCGGCGCGCTGCGCACGACGCCGCCGACCTCGCTGCCCGGGATGAACGGCAGCTCGGGCTTGACCTGGTACTCGCCGCGCGTCTGCAGCACCTCGGGGAACGAGACGCCCGCGGCGTGGACGTCGACGATCACGCCCGAGCCCGGCGTCAGCAGCGCCCCCGTCGGCTCGGGGGCGTCCTCGACCAGCTTCAGGGCGGTGTCGGGACCGGTCAGCTCGGTGATCTGCAGCGCGCGCATGGCCCGGACCCTAACCTGAATCCGGATTCAGATGCGGCGCCCGAGGTCCGTGTCGTCTCGTGGTGAACTGCTCACCACGAGGCGACACGCACGAAAGGTCAGGGCTAGCCGTCGTCCTGCGAGAAGGCCCAGCGCGTCTCGTCGACGTCGAGGCCCGCGGACAGGCAGGCCAGCAGCTTCATGCGGATCGCCTGCGGCGAGAGGAAGCCGGCGGGGATGATCTTCGTCCCGCGCAGGTCGCGCTCGGACCCGGCGTAGCCGTAGGTCGCGTTCAGCACGACGCCGCGCTCGGGGCGGCAGTAGGCGACGATCGGGATGTCGGTCGCGGCCTGCGCCCAGATCTCCAGGACCTCGGGCGCGAGGTGGCCGGCGCCGAGCGTGCCGAGGACGATGCCGTCGGGCTCGGTGGCCAGCGCGGCGCGGGCGAGCGTGCCGTCGTCGCCGGCGCTCGACGGGATGATGTGCACGCGCTTGTCCAGCGACGGCGGGTCGAGCGGCGGGTTGCGCGGCAGCCGCGACCAGATCGTCGGGTGGCCCTCGGTGACGCGGCCCAGCGGGCCGGTCTGCGGCGAGGAGAACGCGACCAGGGACGTGGTGTCGGTCTTGCGCGCGCAGCGGGCGTGGTGGATCTCGCCGCCGAAGACCACCAATACGCCCATCCCGGCGGCGGGCGCGCTCGCCGCGACGCTCACCGCGTCGACGAGGTTCGCCGGACCGTCGGCGCCCGCGGCGCTGGCCGGCCGGATCGCGCCGGTGAAGACGATCGGCGCGTCCGCGTCGTGCAGGACGTCGCACAGCAGCGCCGTCTCCTCGAGGACGTCGGTGCCGTGCGTGACGACGACGCCGATGCCGCGCCGGGCCGCGTCGCGCGCCGCGCGGCAGATCCGCAGCTGGTCGTCGAGCGTCAGGTGCGCGGAAGGCTTGTTGAGGACCGTGATCGCCTCGAGGTCCGGGAACGCCTGCAGGCCCGGGACCGACGCGACGAGCGCGTCGGCGTCCAGCTCCGGACGCGCGCCGTCGCCCTCGCCGATCATGGCGATGGTGCCGCCGGCGGTGAGGATCCGGACGCGCCGGACGGGCGCGGTGCTGCGGTCGGTCGCGGTCAGCATGTGAAAACGAGGGTATCGCCGAACGGTGCGGGCAGCCGCACCCGGGGCCGGTCGCGGGGCGTCCCCGATGCGCGCGCGACGGCCTGCCCCGACCATCGTCGGCATGCTCCTCGCCCCGCCCCCGCCCGGCCCCGTCGACTACCAGGTCGTCAAGGCCACCCACGTCTCGCGCATCGAGCGCTCCGACGCCGACGGCTACCACGGCGTGTCCACCAGCCGGTGGTCGCTGGGCCGCAGATCCAGGTTCAGGATGAGTTGGATGGCCGGCGGCCTCTACAGCGGCACCGGGCACGTCGACGTCAAGGGCACCTACGACGTCGACGTCACGACGCCGGCGCCCGGCCACTGCGCGTTCGCCGCCAAGACCGGCGACGCCGCGCATCCGCTCGTCGCCCCCGCGCCGTTCGACCTCTCGGCCTCCCCCGACCCGCGCCGTCCCGGCCGGGCGCAGGTCGGCTTCGTCGCCGTCCACGCGACGCTGAAGAACGCCTACCTCGGCTCGGAGTGCTCGCGCGGCGTCGACGAGCCCGAGTGGGCGCGGACCGAGACGATCGACGTCGCGCCCGCCAAGCTCCGCGCCCGCCGCGTCACGCTCCGCTTCGCGGGGTCCGAGCCGGGCGCGACGTGGCGGACGGAGATCGTGCTCCAGCGCCGGTAGGCCCTCTTCGCCAGAACTTCGGACGCTCTTCGGCTACATGCGGGCCGGGCGCGCGTCGATGGAGGTGATGCTCGCGCTCGCACCCTCACCGACGTCGCCCCGCCCGCCCCGCCGGTCGTCCACGACCGCGTGGTCGAGCACGTCACGACTACGGACCCAAGTACTGGGCCTCGCGGGAGAACGTCTGCTCGCGCGTGCTGAACGACAAGCTCGTGCCCGGCGACGAGGGCGACCACTACGCCTACGACCCGGGCGAGGCGTGGGCCGAGACCTACGCGTGGCTCACGTTCGCCGGCACGATGCCCAAGGCCGCCACGCGCCGCTCGTTCACCTTCACCTTGACCGTGGACGGCGCGATCGGCTTCCAGCTCTCGGGCGTTCGCGACCGCCTGCGTGACCAAGCCCGAGAAGGTGACGGTCCAGGTGGTCCGGCGGTCGGGGAGCGGGAAGTTCGCGGTCAGGACGACGTACGCGGGCTAGCTTGCGTTTTCCTTGCGATTGCGTTTTGGTTGCGGTAGCGTCTCGGCATGTCCCCAGCCCTGCTCGAACGCGGAGCCGCCGCCGAGACCGCGCTCGGCGACGCGACGATCGACGAGATCCTCGCCGCGGTGCGGCGGATGGCGCCCGACGCCGACGTGCGGCGCCTGGCGGCCTCCGCGTCGCGCGCGCTGCACGGCGACCGCGTCGCGTTGCGCGACTACGTCGCCCGCTACCAGGCGCTGATCTCCGACCTGGTGACGGCCGCCGGCGTCGCGCACCCCGACCTCGTCGCGGACGCCGGCGACGGCTCGACCTGGCCGGCCGACGTCGAGGGAGCCGCCTCGCCCGCCTCGCGCGCGGCGCTGCAGGAGAGCGCCACGGGCGTCGCGTTCTCGCCCTGGGTCGCCGCCCACGGCCTCGACCAGGGCCTGCTCCTGCACTCGGTCGCGAGCCTCCGGGCGGTCCTCCCCGGCGCGCGCCCGCTGGTGCCCGAGCGCGGCGGGGTCCCCCACTGGGACGTCGACGCCGCCCACGTGCAGTCGTTCGTCGACGGCGTGCGGCGCGAGCTGTCGGCCCCCGCCGGCCCGCTGGAGACGATCGCGGAGGCGTTCGCCCTCAACGACACCGAGTTGGCGCGGCTGTTCGGCGTCAGCCGCCAGGCGGTCACGCAGTGGCGCGCGGGCAAGGTCCCGGCCAACCGGCTCGCGAAGCTCACCACGGTCGCGTCGCTGGCCGACCTGCTGGCCCGCAAGCTCAAGCCCGACCGCCTCCCCGGCGTCGCCCGTCGCGCCGCCGACGCCTACGGCGGCCTCACCATGTTGGAGATGATCGCCGCCGACCGCCAGGACGAGCTGCTGCGCCTCGTGCGCGCCTCGTTCGACCCGTCGACCACCGCGTGACGCTGCCGACGATCGGGCGCGGCGGCACCTACCACCGCGTCGCCGACCCGAGCTGGGACGACCCGCTGGACGGGACCTACGCGGCCGCTCGCGGCGGACGCTGGAACCCGCCCGGATCGTTCGGCGTCCTGTACCTCAACCGCGACGTCGGCACCGCGCGACGCAACGTCGACCGGCTGCTGGCCGGGCATCCCTACGGGCCCGAGGACCTCGACCCCGACGAGGCCTACATCCTGGTCGAGGTCGACGTCCCGCATGCCGACCACGTCGACGTCGTCACCGACGCCGGCTGCGCCGCGAGCGGCCTGCCCGCCTCCTACCCACGCGACGCCGACGGCGCCGTGATCCCGCACGCCGCCTGCCGGCCGATCGGCGTGGCCGCCCACGACGCGGGCCTGCCCGGGGTCGCCTGCCGCAGCGCCGCGCCGGGCGCCGCCGCCGAGGACGAGGAGCTGGCGTGCTTCGGGGCGGTCGGCGAGCGGCGACGGCGGTCGTTCGACGACTGGTACTGGTCCGGCGCGGCCTGAGGCCGGTGGTACCGTCGGCGGCATGTCCACGATCGCGACCCGTCTGTTGGACAACTACGTCGGCGGCGCCTGGACGCCGGCCGCCGCGGCGACCGAGGCGCTCGACGTCGCCAACCCGGCCACCGGCGAGGTGCTGGCCCGGGTCCCGCTGAGCGGCCGGGCGGACCTCGACGCCGCCGTCGCCGCCGCGCGGGCGGCGCTGCCGGAGTGGCGCGCGGTCAGCGTGCCCGAGCGCGCGCGGCGGCTGTTCGCGCTGCGCGAGGGGCTGTCCGCCCGCCACGAGGACCTGGCCCGCAGCGTCACGACCGAGATGGGCAAGACGATCGGCGACGCCCGCGCCGAGGTCGCGCGGATGATCGAGATGGTCGAGGCCGCGTGCGCGATCCCGACCACGATGCAGGGTCGGGTCCTGGAGGACGTCTCACGCGGCATCGACGCCGAGACGATCCGCCAGCCGGTCGGCGTCTGCGCGGCGATCGCGCCGTTCAACTTCCCCGCCATGGTCCCGTTCTGGTTCCTGCCCTTCGCGATCGGCTGCGGCAACACCTTCGTGTTGAAGCCCTCCGAGCAGGTGCCGCTCACGCAGCAGATCGCCTTCGAGGTCCTCGACGCGATCGGTCTGCCGCCCGGCGTCGTCAACCTCGTCAACGGCGGCCGCGAGATCGTCGAGGGGATCCTGGAGCACCCGGGCATCGACGCGGTGTCGTTCGTCGGCTCGGCGCCCGTGGCCAAGCTCGTCTACGAGGGCGCCGCGAGGACGGGCAAGCGCGTGCAGGCGCTCGGCGGCGCCAAGAACCACATGGTGGTCATGCCCGACGCCGTGATCGGCAGGACCGTCGACGGGATCGTCGGCTCCGCGTTCGGCGCGGCGGGCCAGCGCTGCATGGCGGGCTCGGTCGTCGTCACCGTCGGCGAGGCTCACGAGCGGTTGATGAAGCCCTTGGTCGAGGCGACGCGCGCGCTGCACGTCGGCGACGGCCTGACCGACACGACCGAGGTCGGCCCCGTCGTCTCGTGCGCGGCGCGCGACCGGATCCTGGAGTGGATCGATCGCGGCGAGCGCGACGGCGCGACCGTGGTGGTCGACGGCCGCGCTCCGGCCGGCGACCTGGCCGAGGGCGGCGCGTTCGTGGGCCCGACGATCCTCGACGGCGTCACGCCGGAGATGGCCATCGCGCGCGAGGAGGTCTTCGGACCGGTGCTCACGATCGTCCGGGCGGGCTCGCTGGACGAGGCGACCGCGATCGTCAACGGCTCCCGCTTCGGCAACGGCACGTCGATCTTCACCGAGTCCGGGGCGGCGGTGCGCCGCTACCGGCACGAGGTCGAGGCCGGGATGGTCGGCGTCAACATCGGGGTCGCGGCGCCCGTCGCCTTCTTCCCGTTCTCAGGGTGGAAGGACTCGTTCCTCGGCGACCTCCACGCGCATGGCCCCGACGCGGTGGAGTTCTTCACCAAGAAGAAGACCGTGACCAGCCGTTGGCTCTCCGACGGCCAAGGTCACGGCTCCTACTTCGTCGAGCGCTAGTCCTGGGGGACCAGCGCGTAGGGGTTGACCTGCGACGGATCGACCTGCTGCTGCTGGCCGTAGGGATCGACCTGCTGGCCGTACCCGTACGGGTCGCTCTGCTGGTCGCCCCACGGCGAGTACTGCTGCTCCTGCTGCTGCTGGGCCAGCTGGGCCTGCTCGTCCTGCTGGGACGACGTCGAGGTCGGGTGGTCGACGAACGCCTGCACGGTCTTGGCCGGGATCGCGAAGCCGATGCCGACGTTGCCGGGCTCGCCGCCGTCGGTCGAGCCGCTGGTGGCGATCTGCGAGTTGACGCCGACCACGTTGCCGTCGGTGTCCAGCAGCGGGCCGCCGGAGTTGCCGGGGTTCAGCGCCGCGTCGGTCTGGATCGCGCCGCTGATGGTCGCGCCGTCCGGGGCCTGGATGTCTCGATCCAGGGCGGAGACGATGCCGCTGGTCAGCGTGTGGTCCAACCCGTAGGGGTTGCCGATCGCGTACACGTTGTCCCCCACCTGCAGGGACGACGAGTCGCCGAAGTGCAAGTACTTCAGGTTGCTCGCGTCGACCTTCAGCAGGGCGAGGTCCTTGGACGCGTTGGCGGCGAGCACCTGCGCGTTCATGGACTTGCCGCCCGTGCCGAGCTTGACGCTCACCGACGTGGCGCCGTCGATGACGTGCTCGTTGGTGATGATCTTGCCGTCGCTGGAGACGACGAAGCCCGAGCCGGTCGCGGTGCCTTGCGCGGTCTGGGCGCTGATGTAGGTGACCGCGTCCTTGGCGTCGTCGTAGACGTTCTTCGCGGTGTTGTCGGTGGCCGGAGCCGACACCGGCTGGGCCGTCCCCGCGGCCGACTGCTCGGTGATCGTCTTCGTGTCGGAGGAGCCGTGGCCGTTCGTCGTGACGGCGGCCACGCCGGCACCGCCGGCGCCCGCGATGAGGGCACACGCTCCAACGGCGGCCAGCTTGGAGGGAAGGGTCATGTCCGACAGTCTGCGCTCCCTCGCTTGGGTGAATTTCAAGCTTTCAGAAACGTCAGATAAGGGTAGAGATCCTCCCAGGACGCTCCCAGGAATCGCTGAGCGTCACCGCAGGGTCGAAGAGCAAGGTCTTCGACATGAACGCCAAGCCCGCAGCAGCAATCTTCCTCAGCGTCGCCGCCCTGGCGGGCGGCGCGGGCGGAGCCGTCGTGGCGGCCAGCAAGGACGCCGGGTCGAGCACCACCACCGTGACGACCACGGCGCCCTCGACCGACGGCGGGCAGGCGGCGGTCGCCGCGTCCACCGCCGCGTCAGCGTCCCCGACGGTGGGCGAGATCTACAAGTCGGTCTCGCCCGGGGTCGTCGAGCTGGTGGTGAACAGCGGGCAGTCCGAGGCCGAGGGCTCCGGCTTCGTCGTGAACACCAAGGGCGACATCGTCACCAACGCGCACGTGATCGACGGCGCCTCGAAGATCACCGTGACGTTCGGCGACGGGAGCAAGGCCAAGGCGTCGGTCGTCGGGTCCGACACCACGACCGACCTGGCCGTCGTGCACGTGTCGGGCGTGAGCGCGTCCAAGCTGCACCCGCTGACGCTGGCGGACTCCAACGACGTCTCGGTCGGCGACGCCGTGCTGGCCATCGGCAGCCCATACGGCCTGTCGGAGACGCTGACCAACGGCATCGTCTCCGCGCTGGACCGCACGATCACGTCGCCCTCGGGCGCGACGATCGGCGGCGCGATCCAGACCGACGCGGCGATCAACCACGGCAACTCCGGCGGGCCGCTGCTCAACTCCGACGGCCAGGTGATCGGCGTCAACGCGCAGATCGAGAGCGACTCCAACGGCAACACCGGCGTGGGCTTCGCGATCCCGTCGAACACCGTGCGGACGGTGGCGGCGGCGTTGATCGCCGGGCAGACCGTCGAGCACCCGCAGCTCGGGGTGCAGATCGAGGACGGCAACAACGGTGGCGTGCAGGTGGCCGCCGTCAGCGCGGGCGGCGCGGCCGCGAAGGCGGGCTTGAAGGCCGGCGACACGATCACCGCGATCGACGGGCAGGCGGTGAGCGGCAGCGACGCGCTCGCTTCGCTCATCTCCTCCCGCCAGCCGGGCGATCAGCTGAAGGTCACCTACACGCGCGACGGGTCGTCGCACACGCTGACGGTCAAGCTGGGCGCGACCAAGAACTAGGCGTCGGCGTCGGGCAGGGCTTCGAGCTGATCGCGAAGCCATTGCTCCATCACCGGTGAGAACCGCAAGCCGAGGTCGACGGCGGGCGCGAACGGCGAGTGCCCGCCGCCCTCGTCGATCCGGCGCTGGATCTCCTCCAACGTCGCGCGCTCGGCCAGCACGTCGCGCAGGTCGCGCTCCAGCGCGAGCCTCGCGTCGGCCGGGTCCAGCAGCCGCGGCGCGAGGAACGCGCGGACCGCCGACTCGTTGCGCTGCCGGCGCGAGGGCTCGACGTCGACCAGCCAGCGGCGCAGCTCGTGGCTGTGGCCGGCATGCCAGGCGTTGCCGAGCGAGATGTCGAACTTGCCTCCCCGGTCGCGGCGCCCGCCCGGCAGCGGCTCCTCCTCGCCGCGGTCATGTCCGGGTTGATGCTCGCGATGCTCGACCAGACGATCGTCGGCACCGCGCTCCCCCGCATCGTCACGGCGCTGGACGGGGGCGACCTGTACCTGTGGGTCGTCACCGCCTACCTCGTGCCAGCGACCGTCACGCTCCCGCTCTACGCTCGGCTGTCGGATCGCCTCGGGCGCCGCGACCTGCTCCTCGTCGGCATGGCGCTGTTCCTCACCAGCTCGGCGCTGGCGGGCGCGTCGCCGTCGATGGAGTGGCTCGTGGGCGCCCGCGCGATCCAGGGCGCGGGCGCCGGCGCGCTGGAGTCGTTGTCCTTCATCCTGATCGCCGACCTCTACGGCGGGCGCCGCAACGCCGCGCTGCAGGGCGCGATGGCGGGGATGATGGGCATCGCGTTCCTCGCCGGGCCGCTGATCGGCGGCGTGCTGACCGACCACGTCGGCTGGCGCGCGTGCTTCACGGTCAACCTCCCCATCGGCCTGGTCGCGATGGTCGCGGTCGCGACGCTGCTGCCGCGCTCGGTCGGGCGCAGCGAGGGCCGCGACGTCCCGCTCGACCTGGCGGGCATCGGCCTGCTGCACGCCGCCGCGTCGCTGTTGTTGGTGGGGTGCAACGAGCGCACGCACGCCGACGCGGCCACCGGCGCGCTGCCCGCCTGGACCGAGCCGAAGGTCGGCGGCCTGATCGCCGCCGGGCTCGTGCTGGCCGTCGTCCTGCTGCGCGCCGAGCGGCGCGCCGCCGCGCCGATCGTCCCGCTGCGGCTGCTGGCCGACCGCCGCGTCGGCGCGATCTGCGCGGCGGGCACGTTCGCGGGCTTCGCGCTGTTCTCGGGCGTCCTGCTGCTGCCGCGCTACTTCCAGGTCGCGCGCGACGTCAGCGCGACGCACTCGGGCCTGCTGATCTACCCGCTGCTGCTCGGCGTGCCGCTGGCGGTCAACGTCAGCGCGGCGGTGATCGTCCGGCGCCTGGAGTTCCGCGTCCCGATCCTGTTCGGCATGGGGTTGGTCATGCTCGGCGCGCTGGGCTTCGCGACGTTCGACGCCGACACGCCCGACGGCCTCTCGTTGGTGTTCATGGCCTTGCTCGGGCTCGGCGTCGGGCCATCGCTGTCGGGCCTGCAGATCGCGCTCCAGCGCACGGTCGCGCCGCGCGACATCGGCGCGGCGATGGGCACGCTGCTGCTGTTGCGCCAGACCGGCGGGGCGATCGCGCTGGCCGCCGCCGAGACCGTCTATGCCGCGGGCCACGACCCGGCGCGCGCGACCGGGACGGCGGTCTTCGCGGTCGCGCCGGCGGGCGCGGCCGCGGCCTAGAGGTCTAGACGCCCGGCTAGGGCGGGCGCCGAAGGTCCGGAGTTCAATGCATCGCGGTGTCTGGAGGCCGCTGGGGATCGAGGATCGGGACGCTGCTGGGCGCGGTGCTGCTCGCGGCCGTGCCGGCCGGGGTCCTGGCGTCGTCGGCGAGCGCCGACCGCCTGATCGTCGGCTACCGGGACGGGGTCGGCGCGGCCCGTCGCGCGTCGGCGCGCGAGGCGGTCGACGGGAAGCTCGTCGGGCGCCTGCCGGCGCTGAGCGCCGACGTCGTGACGGTCCCGGCCGGAGACGGCGCCGACGCGCTGGCCGAGCTGCGCGACCGCTCCGGCGTGCGCTACGCCGAGCGCGACGTCGTCGACCGCGTCGCGAGCGTCCCCGACGACCCCGGCTTCGGCTCGCTGTGGAACCTGGCGCGGATCGGCGCGCCGACGGTGTGGGACAGGATCACCGACAGCTCGTCGGTCGTGGTCGCCGTCGTCGACAGCGGCGTCGCGCTCACCCACCCCGACCTCGCGGGCGAGCTGTGGCACAACCCGGGCGAGACCGGCGGCGGCCGCGAGGACAACGGGATCGACGACGATCACAACGGCTTCGTCGACGACGCCGTCGGCTGGAACTTCCACGACAACGACAACGACCCGTCGCCCAACCACCCGCACGGCACGCACGTCGCCGGGACGATCGGGGCGACCGGCGACAACGGGCTGGGCGTCACCGGCGTCGCCTGGCGCTCGACGATCATGCCGGTCGGCGCGATGGGCCCGGACGGCACCGGCTACCGCTCCGACATCGCGCGGGCCTTCGACTACGCCGCGTCCAACGGCGCGCGGATCGTCAACGCGAGCCTCGCCGGCACCGGCCGGTCCGACGTCTACCGCGACGTCATGGCGGCGCATCCCGACACGCTGTTCGTCGTGGCCGCCGGCAACGACGGCTCCGACGACGACGCGGTGCCGATCACGCCGTGCGACGAGGACGTCCCCAACCTGATCTGCGTCGCGGCGAGCGACCGTGCCGACCGCCTCGCCGACTTCTCCAACTACGGCGCGACCGACGTGGACATCGCGGCGCCCGGCGTCGACATCCTCAGCCTCTTCCCCGACGACACGCTGGGCGTGATGAGCGGCACGTCGATGGCGACGCCGCTGGTCACGGGCGTCGCGGCGCTCACGCTCGCCGCGCACCCGTGGCTGACGACGACCGAGCTGCGCGACGCGGTCCTCGCCGGCGCCCGGCGGCTGCCGTCGCTGGACGGCCTGGTCGCCACCGGCGGGCGGCTCGACGCCCCGGGCGCGATGGCGGCCGCGGGCGACCGGGTCGCGCCGTCGACGCCCGCGATCACGGCGCCGGCGGGCGACGGCTGGTCGGCGGGCGCGCCGGTCGTGCGCTGGACGGCGGCGGCCGACGACCAGAGCGGCGTGGCGGGCTACGACGTGGACGTCGACGGCCGCCGGGTCGGGAGCGTCGCGGCCGGGACGACCGAGCTGGCGCTGCCGGCGCTGCCCGACGGCCACCACTCCGTGATCGTCACCGCCCGCGACGGCGAGGGCAACCGCGCGCCGAGCGCGGCGCGGGCGTTCGCCACCGACGCCACCGCGCCGGTGCCGCCCGCGCCGCGGACGCCCGGCGCCCGCGCGCGGGTCCGCCGCGGCGCGCTGGCGTTCGCGTTCGCGCCCGCCGCCGACGCGACCAGCGGCCTGCGCGGGACCGGCGTCCTGCTCGACGGCCGGCCGGTGGCGCTCGACGCGTTCGGCCGCCCGCGCCTGCGCGCCCGGCTCGCCGAGGGCGCGCACCGCTGGAGCACGACCGCGGTCGACAACGCGGGCAACGCCGCGGCGTCGGCGCCGGTCGCCTTCACGCTCGACGACCGCGCGCCGACGGTCTCGTTGGCGGGGGCCCGGCGCCTGCGCGTGCGCGGCGGGACGGTCGCGGTCACGCGGAGGACCGACGAGGCCTCGCGCGCGACCGTCGAGCTGGTCGCCGGCGCGACCGCGGCGCGCGCGCTGCACCTGCCCGTCCGGGGCCGGAGCGCCCGGCTCGGGTCGACGACGGTGCGGCTCGGGACCGCGCCGCGGACGCTGAGGCTCCGGGTCGCGCGCGACACGCTGCGACGGCTCGCGCTGCTGCGTCGCGTCAAGCTGCGGGTGGCGGTCGTCGCCACCGACGGCGCCGGCAACCGCCGGTCGGTCGTCCTCGCCGGCCGGACCTGAGCAGCGCGGTAGGTTGCGGACATGCCCGACGCCCCCGCCACCGCCCCGCTCGCCCAGCTCCGCGCCCGTCTGGCCGAGATCGCCGACCTCTCCATGCTCGGCCACCTGGCGGCGTGGGACCAGCGGACGATCATGCCGCCCGCCGGCGCGAGCGGGCGCGCCGACCAGCTGGCGACGCTGTCGCGACTGCTGCACGAGCGGGCGACGGCCGACGAGGTCGGCGCGTGGCTGGAGGAGCTGTCCGACGCCGACGGGCTGGACGCGCTGGACGCCGACGTCGTCCGGCTGGCGCGCCGCGACCACGACCGCCACCGCCAGGTGCCGGTCGAGCTGGCCGCGGAGCTGGCGCAGGCCGGCGCCGAGGGCCAGGACGTCTGGGAGCGGGCGCGCGCCGACGACGACTTCGCGGCGTTCATCCCCGCCTTGAAGCGCAACGTCGAGCTGGCGCGCGCGTACGCGGCGTGCTTCGCCGACGAGTTCGCGCGGCCCTACGACGCGCTGCTGGCCGACTACGACTACGGGTTGACCTACGAGCGCATCACCGAGGTCTTCGCGGAGCTGACGCGCGAGCTGCCGCCGCTGGTCGAGGAGCTGGCGGCGCGGCCGGCGCCGCGGTCGCTGGACGTGCCGGTCGACGTGCAGGAGCGGACGGTCCGCGCGGTGCTCGCGCGCTTCGGGGTCGACGACGAGAGCTGGCGGGTCGACGTCTCGCCGCATCCGTTCTCCACCAACGTCGGGCTGCTCGACAGCCGCATCACCACGCGCTACACCGACGGCCAGCTGGAGTCGATCCTGGCCGCGATGCACGAGTTCGGCCACGCGCTCTACGACCGGCAGATCGCTCCGGAGCTGTGGCGGACGTCGCTGGGCGACGGCACGTCGATGTCGATCCACGAGTCGCAGAGCAAGTTCTGGGAGAACCACGTCGGGCGGCATCCGGCGTTCACGCCGATCATCGCGGCCGAGCTGACCGCGGCCGGGTACGAGGCGACCGGTGAGGAGGTCTTCGCGAGCGTGACCGCGGTCCGGCCGTCGTTGATCCGCGTCGCGGCCGACGAGACGACCTACCCCCTGCACATCGTGCTGCGCTTCGAGCTGGAGTCGGCGCTGATCGAGGGCACGCTGGCGGTCGAGGACCTCCCGGCGGCGTGGAACGACGGGACCAAGCGGCTGCTCGGGATCGACGTGCCGTCCGACGCCGACGGCGTCCTGCAGGACGTGCACTGGGCCTCGGGCGCGTTCGGCTACTTCCCCTCCTACGCGCTGGGCTGCCTGATCGCCGCGCAGCTCTGGGAGACGCTGGAGTCCGAGCTGGGCTCGCGGTCCGACGCGCTGGCCTCCGGCGACGTGGACGCGATCCGGACCTGGCTGGGGGCCAAGGTCCACCGCCACGGGCGGCGGCTGGACACGGTGCCGGTCGTCGAGTCGGCGACCGGCCGCGGGCTGGACGCGGCGCCGTTCCTGCGCCACCTGGGCTCGCGGCGCTGAACGTCGAAGAACGGCACGAAGACCTTGGCCAGCGGGCCGATCGACAGCGCGTAGAGCACCGTGCCGACGCCGACGACGCCTCCGAGCAGGGCGCCGGCGGCGAGCACGGTCAGCTCGATCGCGGTGCGCGCGGCGCGCAGTGAGTGGCCGCGGGCGGCGAAGCCGGTCATGAGGCCGTCGCGCGGTCCGGGGCCGAAGCGCGCGCCGATGTAGAGGCCGGTCGCGACGCCGTTGAGGACGATGCCGACGATCAGCAACGCGCCGCGCTCGCCGAGCGCGGACGGCTCGTCGAAGGCATCCACCATGACTTGGATGACGAGGCCGATGACGACGACGTTGCTGACCGTGCCCAGGCCGGGACGCTGGCGGAGCGGGATCCAGACCAGGAGCAGCAGGGCCCCGACGATGTCGGTCCAGACGCCGGGGCCGATCGACGAGTGGAACGCCAGGCCCTGGTGCAGGACGTTCCACGGGTTGTTCCCCAGGCCGGAGAGGAGCGTCAGCGCGCTGCTGACGCCGTAGAGCACGAGGCCCACGTAGAGCTGGACGAGGCGCCGGAGGAGGCCCGGTTGCGTGCTGGGGCGCATGGTGCCATGCTGGCGACAGTGGTCCTGTATGGGTAGAGCCAATCGTGAGGTCTTGGCCCCGGCGCTGGCGGCGCTGCTGGGCGACGGGTGGCGGCGTCCGGGCGAGGCGTCGCACGCGCTGGCCGACGCGCTGCGGGCGCTGGTGGTCGACGGGCGCCTGGCGGCGCGCACGCGCGTGCCGAGCGAGCGGGCGCTGTCGGCGGAGCTGGGCGTGAGCCGCGGGTCGGTGTCGCGCGCGTACGACCGGCTGCGCGAGGACGGGTACCTGCTCAGCGCGCGCGGGGCCGGGTCCTGGCTGACGCTGCCGGCGGGCGCGGGCGCGGGCCCGGTGGCCCCGCCGCTGCCGGACGCGACGGCCGTCGACCCGGCGCCGTTGGACCTGTCGATCGCCGCGCTGCCCGCGCCGGACCCGCTGCTGGCCGACGCGGCGGCGCGCGCCGCGGCGGCGCTCCCCCGGCATCTGGCCGGGCACGGGTACGCGCCGGCGGGGCTGATGGAGCTGCGGGCGGCGATCGCGGCGCGGCTGACCGCGCGCGGGTTGGCCACCGCGCCCGAGGAGGTGCTGGTGACGGCCGGCGCCCAGCACGCGCTGCACGTGATCCTGGGGTTGATGGCGGGCCCGGGCGAGCGGGTGCTGGTCGACGCGCCCGCCTATCCGCGCTCGCTGGCGGCGATCCGCGCGGCGCGGGCGCGCGCGGTCCCGGTGCCGCTGGGCGAGGACGGCTGGGACGTCGGCGCCTGGGAGGACACGATCCGCGCGGCGGCGCCGCGCCTGGCGGTGACGGTCGCGGACTTCCACAACCCGACGGGGCTGACGATGAAGGCCGCCGCGCGCGCGGCGCTCGCGACCGCGTGCGCCCGGGCCGGGACGGTGCTGGTCGTCGACGAGACGACCGCGGAGCTGCGCCTCGACGGCCCGCCGCTGCCGCCGCCGCTGGGGTCCTTCGGACCTCCGGGCGCGGTCATCACGGTCGGGACGATGAGCAAGTCCGCGTGGGGCGGCATCCGGGTCGGGTGGATCCGCGCCACCGCGCGGACGGTCCGCGAGCTGGCGGCGACGCGCGCGACCGTGGACATGGCGAGCCCGGTGCTCGACCAGCTGCTGGCGGTCGAGCTGCTCGCTCGCTGGGACGACGTGCTCGCGTCGCGGCGCGCGCTGTTGAAGGACCGGCGAGCGGCGCTCCACGCGGCGCTGCGGGAGCACGCGCCGGAGTGGTCGGCGCGCCGGGTCCACGGCGGGCTGTCGCTGTGGGCGCGCTTGCCGTCGCCGAACGCGACCACGCTGGCCGCCGCCGCGGCGCGCGAGGGGATCCTGGTCGTGCCGGGGCCGGCGTTCAGCGTGGACGGGACGTTCGAGCGCCACCTGCGCCTGCCGTTCTCGCTGCCGCCGGAGGACCTGGAGCGGGCGGTGGCGCGGCTGGCGGCGGTGGGCGCCGAGGTGGCGGGCGCGGCGTCGGCGCGGGACGAGGCCGGGCTCGCGACGGCGATCTAGGAGCCACGCCCGCAAAGCGCCACCGGCGCCCCGGCCGAGGCCGCCCCTACCGCGCCCCCACCGGCGCCTCGTCGCCCTCCGACAGCGGCGGCGCCTCCGGCGCGGCGTCCCCGCCGCCCTCCAGCGGCAGCCGCACGACGAAGCGCGCGCCTCCGCCGGCGGCGTTCTCGGCCTTCACCTCGCCGTGGTGCGCGGCGACGATGCCGGCGACGATCGCCAGCCCCAGCCCGGAGCCGGCCTTGCCCTGCTTGCGTCCGCCCTCGGCGCGCCAGAAGCGCTCGAACAGCTGGTCGTTCTCGTCGGTCGGCAGCCCCGGCCCGTGGTCGCGGACCTCGAGCACGGTCCACGAGCCCTCGTCGCGCGCGTCGACCTCGATCGGCGTGCCGGGCGGCGTGTGCACCAGCGCGTTGCGCAGGAGGTTCGCCAGCACCTGGCGGAGCTGGTGGGGGTCGCCGACCACGTGGACGTGGCCGGCGGCCTGCAGGTCGATGTCGCGATCGGGCGCCGTCGCCCGCGCGTCGTCCACGGCGTCGCCGGCGAGCTTGGCGAGGTCGACGTCCTCGCGGATCAGCTCGCGGACCTCGTCCAGGCGCGCCAGCGTCAGGAGGTCCTCGACGAGCACGCCCATGCGCGCCGCCTCGGCCTCGATGCGCGCCATCGCCTTCTCGGTGTCCTCGGGATCGCGCGCGGCCCCGATCCGGAACAGCTCGGCGTAGCCGCGGATCGACGCCAGCGGCGTGCGCAGCTCGTGCGACGCGTCGGCCAGGAACGTGCGCAGGCGATCCTCCGACGCCCGCTGCTTGGAGAACGCCTCCTCCAGCCGCTCCAGCATGCGGTTCAGCGCCAGGCCCAGACGGCCGACCTCGGTGCGCGGCTCCGCCGGCTGGACGCGGCGGGACAGGTCGCCCGCCGCGATCGCGCCCGCCGTGCGCCCGATGCGCTCCAGCGGCCGCAGCCCGATCGAGACCAACCACCAGGCCAACGCGCCCAAGGCCAACAGGATGCCGACGATGACCGTGCCCTCGATCCGCAGCAGCCGGTGCAACGTCGCCTCGGTGTCCTCCAGCGGGACCGCCGCGAAGCGCACCGAGCCGTCGGTGAGCGTCACGCCGTAGATGCGATAGGACGCCCCCGAGTTGGTGGCCTTGACGGTCGTCGGGCCGCCCGCCGACAGGTTCTTGGGCAGCGTCGGCGCGGTCGCCGTCGAGCCGGGCAGGCAGCCGACGCACTGCGGCTCGTCGCCGCCGCTGGACCGCGTCACGACCCACGTGCCCGCCGGCGCGCCCGGGCCGCCGTGACGCCCCGGACCACCGCCGCCATCGTCGTAGTCGCCGTCGGCCGGCGGCAGCATCGGGTTGCCGTTGTCGTAGCCGCTGCCCAGCGGTCCGCTGCCGCCGCGCAGCGTCCACCGCGCGGCCTGGCGGGCCTGGTCGTCGACCCGGCTGACGAGGAAGTGGCGCTGCTCGGCGTAGGTGACGCCGGCCAGCAGCAGCAGGCCGATCGCCGCCAGCGCCAGCAGCCCCGCGATCAGGCGTGTCCGCAGGGACACGTTCCGGCCGGCTCCCTACGCCCTCGGGGCGCGCAGCGCGTAGCCCACCCCGCGAGCGGTGTGGATCAGCGGCGGCCCGTTCTTGTCGATCTTCTTGCGCAGGTAGGAGATGTAGGTCTCGAGCACGCGGGCGTCGCCGCCGAAGTCGTAGTCCCAGACCTGATCGAGGATCTGCGCGCGCGTCAGCACCCGGCGCGGGTTCAGCATCAGGTAGCGCAGCAGCCGGTACTCGGTCGCGGTCAGCTCGATCAGCTCGCCGCCGCGCGTGACCTCGCGCGTGTCCTCGTCGAGCTCCAAGTCCTCGAACGCCAACTTGCTCGTCTCCGGCTGCGCCAGGCCGGCGCGCCGCAGGATCGTCCGGATCCGCGCGACCAGCTCCTCGAGGCTGAACGGCTTGGTGACGTAGTCGTCGCCGCCCATCGTCAGCCCGCGCACCTTGTCCTCGGTCGCGTCGCGCGCCGTCAGGAAGATGATCGGGACCTGCACGCGCTCGGCGCTGAGGCGCTTGGCGACCTCGAAGCCCTCCATGTCCGGGAGCATCACGTCGAGGACCAGCAGGTCCGGCTTGAACGACGACACCGCGTCCAGCGCCGAGCGGCCGTCGCCGACCGACTCCACGGTGAACCCCTGGAAGCGCAGCGCCATGGAGATGACGTCGGCGATGTTGGGCTCGTCGTCGACGACGAGGACGCGGTGGCTCTCGGGCGTGGCGGTGGTCATCACGCTGAACAGTTTCGGCGCGTTTGCTGTGAGCTTCCTGGGAGCGACCCGGGAAGCCCCCATGAGCCTACGGGTGCCGGAAGAACGGGTGCGCCGGCATGGTGCCCGACCGCGCCTGCGGCGGCGTGAGGCTCACCAGCTCGTCGAGGTGGGCCGCGAGCCGCGCGAGCAGCTTGTCGCGCTGCTCGGCGGTGAGCTTGCCGTCGGTCACGCGCTGGTCCAGCTCCTTGGTGACCGCACCGGTGATCGCCGTCTCGACGTCGTCCAACGACGTGCCCCGCGCCTTGGCGACGTCGGCGATCGACCGGCCCGCCTTGAGCTTGGAGACGAGGTCGTCGCGGCTGAGGCCGAGCGCGCCCGCGGCCGCGTCGATCGCGCCGCCCCGGATGTCCAGGCCGAACCGCAGGCCCGGTCCGCCCTGCGGCGGGCCGCCGAACGCCGGGTGCCCGGCACCGGCCGCGCGCCCGTTCACGCCGGGGCCGCCGACGCCCGGGCCGCCGAGCACCGTGCCCGACCGCGCCCGCGCCTTCTTGATCGCGTCGGCCTGCTCCTGGGTGAGCCTGCCGGCCTTCACCTCGGCGTCGAGCTGGGCGTCCTCGGCCTCGCCGAGCGCGGACTTCAGCGCCTCCGGCGACACGTTGAGCCGCTGCGCGGCGTCGTCGAGGATCGACTGCTCGGTCTTCTGACGGTCGTCGTTGTTGGAGGCCGCGATCGCGGCGCCGCCCCCGGCGCCGGCGGCGAGCACGGCAGCGGAGACCAGGGCGTAGCGCTTGACTCGCATAGCGGGATCGTCCGGGACGAGGCTTAAGCCGACCTGAGAATCCCGTTGGCGTCAGGTTCCGGACGCGGGCGACACCCGGACCCGAACGCCGTGCGGCGGATACCCCACCCCGAGGTTCGGCTGGCAGCCACGCGGACAAGTAGAGATACCCGCACGCTCGGAATCCCCGAAGACGGGCAGTCTTGAGGTGTGCCCACGAAGGTCCTCATCGTCGACGATCACCCCTCCTTCCGCTCCGCGGCGCGCCTGCTGCTGGAGCACGAGGGCTTCGAGGTCATCGGCGAGGCCGAGAACGGCGAGATGGGCATCGAGCGCACCACGCAGCTGCATCCCGACATCGTGCTGCTCGACGTCAACCTCCCCGACCTCGACGGCTTCGACGTCGCGACGCGCATCACGAAGGCCGACGGCGAGCACCTCCCGAAGATCGTGCTGACCTCCAGCCGCGACCCGCGCGAGTTCGGGCCGCTGGTCGGCGCCAGCGGCGCCAGCGGCTTCGTCCCCAAGGGCGAGCTGTCGGCGGCGCGCATCAACGCGCTCCTGCGCTAGCCGCCCTACAGCAGGGCCAGGACCTCCCCCGCGGCGCGCTTGCCGGACGAGATCGCGCCGTCCATGTAGCCGTTCCAGTAGCCCGCGGTCTCCGTGCCCGCCCAGTGCACCGCGCCGACCGGTTGCGTCAGGTACCGCCCGAAGTCCACGAGCGTGCCCGGCGCCAGGACCGACGTCGGGCCGCCGCGCGTCCAGCGCTCCCGCACCCAGTCCTGCTCGAAGTAGTCGACCGGCCGGCGCGCCTGGGCGCCGTAGGCCTGGGCGAAGTCCTCCAGGACCGCCGCGCGGCGATCGGCGGCGCTCGCGGTCTGCCAGGTGCGCCACGAGCGGCCGCCCATGAACCCCATCAACACGCCCGGGGACCCGTCGGGCGGCGTGTTGTCGAACATCGCCGGGACGGCCGCGGCGCCGAGCTTGATCGCCTGGCCGCTGAGGCCGCTGTCGCGCCAGAACGGGCGGTCGTAGATCGCCTCGCACTTGGCCAGCGTCCCGAGCGGCATGCGCCGGCGCAGCGCGTCGTGCTCGGCGGGCAGCAGCGGCGTCCACGCGATCTCGACGGCCAGCGGCGGCGGGATCGCCACCACGACGCGCCGTCCGCGCCACGCGCGCCCGTCGGCCACCGTGACGAGCGCGCCGCCGCCGTCCGGCCCGCTCTGGTCGATCGCGCTCACCGGCGCGTTCATCACCACCTTGTCGCCCAGCGCCTGCGCCATCCTGATCGACAGCAGCTGGGTGCCGCCGACCAGTCGCGAGTCCTGCGCGCCGCCCTTGGACCCGATGCCGCGCTCCAGCGTGCCCGGCGTGCTCTCGTCCCCGTAGCCCGCGATCGTCGCCAGCAGGAACAGCATCGACACGTCGGCCGCGCGGTTGCCGAGCGCCGGCGAGAGGAAGAGGTCGACGAGCTGCAGGATGCGCGCCGAGTTGATGGTGTTGGAGCGGATCCACGTCTCCGCGGTCATCGCGTCGAGCTTCTCGGCGTCCTTGGCGGTCCACGGCGCGTCGACCGGGAAGTCCTTGGCCATCGCGTCCAGCCGCAGGATCATCTGCGCGAGGTCGGGCAGCGCCAGCAGGTCGGGCGGGATGTCGCCGGTGTAGCGCGTCGCGCGGCCGTCGGCGACGTAGACGTTGGAGCCGTCGCGGTAGCCGGGATAGGTCGCGATGCCCAGCTCGTCGCACAGCGCGAGCACGTGGTTCTGCGTCGGGCCGACGTACTGGCCGCCGGCCTCGGTGACGTCGCCGCCGCCGAGGTCGTGGTTGAGCGTGCGGCCGCCGACGCGGTCGCGGGCCTCGAGCACCACGACGCTGCGGCCCGCCGCGGCGACCCGGCGCGCGGTCGTCAGCCCCGCCAGGCCGGCGCCGACCACGACGACGTCCACGGCGGTCGCGTCGGCGGCGGCGCTCCCGGCGGCGCCTCCCGTCGCCGCCGCGGCCTCGGCGCCGCGGGCGAGCAGGAGCCCCGCCCCGCCGACCGCCCCGCCCTTGAGCATGGTCCTGCGCGTCAGTCGTGCATCAGGCATCGAGGGTGCCAACGCGTTGGCGCGCCCGAACTTGCGCCCAGATCTCCACACCGATCAGGACGATCGCGGGCGGGATCGTCGCCGGGAGCACGTCGACGACCAGGAACAGCTGGTCCCACGCCAGCGACACGAGCAGGACCGCGATCGCCGGGATCAGCTGCGGCCGGCGCTCGATCGCCAGCAGCCCGCCGAGCACGCCGGCCGCGAAGAAGTCGCCGTAGCCGAGCGAGGCGTAGTGGAACGCCGCGGACTGCAGCTGCGGCAGCCCGGCGCCCGGCTGCGCGGCGATCAGCACCGCGTTGGGCTCCTGCAGGGTGTTGCCGAAGACGAGGATCGCGTCGGAGATCGCCATCGCGACCAGCCCCAGCTTGAGCAGCAGCGTCGGCGCGGCGCCGCCCAGCAGCCGCCCGAGCGTCACGCACGACCCCATGATCAACAGGATCGTCGCGACCTGGCCGCCGCGCGCGTCCTGGTCGGCCCACGCGACCGCCAGCAGGACCGCGGCCAGCGGCGCCAGCCACCAGCGCGCGCCGCGCATCGCCCAGCCGAGCGCCAGCGCGCAGCCGGGCGGGACGAGCAGCAGCGCCACCCACGTCAGGACGTCCGCGCTGACCGAGGTGACGTCGATCGCGACGATGACCACCACGATGCACAGCGGCAGCACCAGCGCCCACCAGCCGTTGCGGAACCGCGCCAGCGCGCGCGGGACGCCCGCGGCGGGCAGCGCGACGCACGCGGCCTGCGCGACGGTCAGCACCAGGTTGTCGGCCTCGAACCACACCGGTGCGCCGGACGCTAGCGGGCTAAGCTGCGCCGCGCCCATGGCCGTCCCCACCCTGCGCACCGTGCGCGCCACGCGCTACGTCACGCCCCTGCGCGAGGGCGGCTCGATGCCGGGCCTCTTCGAGGCCGACGACGACGGCCTGTACGTCGTCAAGCTGCGCGGTGCCGGCCAGGGCGTCAAGGCGCTGGTCGCCGAGATCCTCGTCGGCGAGGTCGGGCGCGCGCTCGGGCTGCGGGTGCCGGACCTCGTGTTGGTGGACATCGACCCGCGCCTGGCCGACGCCGAGCCCGATCCCGAGATCCAGGAGCTGGTCCAGGCCAGCGGCGGCGTCAACGCGGGGCTGGACTTCCTGCCCGGCGCGCTGCCCTTCTCCCCCGCCGCCCCGGTCGGGCTGACGCCCGAGCGGGCCGCCGACGTCGTCTGGTTCGACGCGCTCTGCGCCAACGTCGACCGCACGCCGCGCAACCCCAACATGTTGATCTGGCACGGCGACCTGTGGCTGATCGACCACGGCGCCGCGCTGTACCGCCACCACACGCCGTCCTGGCCGTCCGGGGCCGCGGAGGCCGCGTTCCCGCTGATCGCCGACCACGTGCTGCTGCCGTTCGCCGGGTCGATCCTGGAGGCCGACGAGCGGCTGGCGCCGCGCGTCGACGGCGAGGCCGTGGCGCAGATCGCCGCGCAGATGCCCGACGACTGGCTGGGCGAGGATCCGGAGACCGCCAGGCGGGACTACGCCGAGCACTTCGCGCGGCGGCTCGCCGCGCCGCGCGCGTTCGCCGCCGAAGCCGAGGAGGCGCGCCGTGCCGGCCGCTGACCAGGACGCCTTCCAGTACGCGATCTGGCGGATCGTCCCGTCGGTCGAGCGCGGCGAGGCGCTGAACGTCGGCGTCGTCGTCTTCTGCCGCCGGCGCAAGTTCCTGGAGGCGCGCACGCGGCTGGACCCTGGGCGCCTCCACGCGCTCTTCCCCGGCCTCGACGTCGAGGCCGTCCGCCGCCATCTCGACGGCCTGGTCCGGATCGCCGACGGCGACCCCGCGGGCGGCGCGGTCGCCAAGCTCGACCAGTCCGAGCGCTTCGGATGGCTCACCGCGGCGTCGTCGACGATCGTGCAGCCCTCGCCGATCCACACCGGCCTGTGCGACGACCCCGACGCGGTGCTGGACCGCCTCTTCAGGCGTCTCGTCGCCTGAGGTTCCCCACCAGCAACGCGACCACGACCACCAGGTAGATCTGGCCGGTCAGCATCTCCAGCACGGAGATCGAGCGGCCGACGTCGCCGTGCGGCGTGAGGTCGCCGAAGCCGGTCGTCGTCAGCGCCGTGAACGAGTAGTAGATGCGCTCGCCCGACGTGCCGTCGGTGCCCTGCGCGAAGAAGTCGCCGGGCCCGGCCGCCGCCACCGCGCCGTAGACGTCGGCGAACAGCAGGCCGACCAGCAGGTAGATGGCCAGGCCGCCGCCGACCGCGTGGACGGTCACGCCCGCCGCGCGGACGTGGGCGATGACGCCGAGGGCCACCGTCCCCACCATCGCCCCGGCCAGCACGCCGCTCAGGCCGAGGACGAGCCAGGTCGGCAGCGCCACGCCGACGGCGCCCAGCGCGCCGAGGACCGCGGCGGCGCTCGCGATGGCGGTCAGCGCGCGGCCGGTCGCGTCGCGCGCGGCGATCGTCACCATCGTCAGCAGGATCGCCTGGAGGACGAGCGCGAGCCCACGCCCGAGGTCGTCGTCGGGCAGCGCGATCGTGGCGACCACGACCAGCGCCGTCGCGACCGCGACCCGCCCGTAGCGGTGGGTCGCGACGCCTTCCTCACGGCCGATCGGAGGCATGGTGCCCACGGCGTTCGACGCCGCGGGCACCGCCTCCTGCTCGGGTCGGGGTTACCGCGCCTGCGCGGGAGCGGGCGCGATCGCGTGGTTGGCGTGGATGACGTCCTGCGGGTCGTAGGTCGCCTTCACCGCCCGCAGCGCGGCGAACACGTCGGTGTCGAACGCGCGGCTCACGTCGCTGGGCGCCTCGGCGAAGTTGAGGTAGATGCGCTCGGCGTGCTGCGGGGCCAGCGCGGCCTTGAGGACCTCCAGGTGCGCCGGGATCGCCTCGCCCAGCTCCGGCGTCATCGGGACGCCGAGCGCGAACAGGACGTAGGACGCATCCAGCCGCGAGCGCGCGCCCGCGTTGGCCGGCACGCGCGCCAGCGCGCCGCCGAGGTGGCGCAGCTCGGCCACCAGCAGCGGCGAGCTCGAGCCGGGCCCGGCGACGTCGACGAACGCGTCGATCGCCTCGGCCGGCAGCTCCGCGAGCATCGCGTGCGTGCCGATGCCCGGCGTCGGCTGCTCGGGGTCCATGTGGAGGTGGCTCAGCGCGGCGGGCGGCGAGATCTGGAACAGGTCGACCTCGGGCTCCAGCGCGCGCAGCGGCGCCAGCACCTCGCGGGCGTAGGCCTCGTTGCCGATGACCGCGCCGTCGAGGCAGACGAACGAGCGGCCGCGGAACGGCTCCGGGATGTCGGGGATCGGCGGCAGCTGGAGGATGCGCGCCGACGTCGTCGCCGACTCGGGCGCGTCGAGCGTCCACTCGCGCCAGGCGTGCAGGACCTCGCGGGCGCGCTCCCACGGCCACAGCATCGCGCCGGCGTAGAGCTCGGGCATCGCGATCAGCTGCAGCTCCATGTGCGTGATGATCGCCGGCGAGCCGGTGCCGCCGCGCAGCGCCCAGAACAGCTCGGGGTGGGACTCGGCGTCGACGTGGACGTGCTCGCCCTGGCCGGTGACGACGTCGAAGGACAGGACCGAGTTGCAGCACAACCCGAAGGCGCGGGCGAGCCAGCCGATGCCGCCGCCCATGACGTAGCCGACGAGGCCGACGTCGGGCGACGAGCCGCCGAGCGCGGCCAGGCCGAGGTCGGAGGCGGGCGCGGTCAGGTCCGCGCACAGCGCGCCGGCCTCGACGCGGGCGGTGCGGCGCGCGGCGTCGATCTCGACGCCGCGCATCAGGCGCGTGCTCAGCAGGATCTCGTCGGCGGCGGCGCCGACGCGGGCGGACGCGTTGTGGCCGGTGCCCTGCGGCGCGACGCGCAGGCCGGTGGAGTGCGCGAAGCGGACGATCGCCGAGACGTCCTGCGCGGTGCGCGGCTCGGCGACGAGCGCCGGGCGCTGGTCGACGACGACGTTCCAGGCCATGCGGGCCTCGTCGTACCCGGCGTCGCCGGGGGCGTGGAGGTTGCCGGTGAACTGCTCGCGGAGGGTGTCCAGCTCCAGGGCCGGACGAGCGGAGGTGATCAAGGTGAGGTCCTTCTCGGGGAGTCGGGGCGGGGTCGATGCGCATCCTCCACCCCGGCCACCGGCCCCGCATCAGGGACATCCCCCAAATCCGCCGGGTGCTGCCACGAGTGCGGGCAGCCGCACCCGGGCGCGCGGACCGCGTTCGACGGGCGTCCGGCCCGCCGCGGATCAGGCCCGCGAGGCGCGGCGCTCCTGCAGCGCCGCGATGCCGCCGCGCAGGAACGCGAAGGCGTCGTCGAGCTGGGCCAGGCCCTCCTCGTCGATGCCCTTGGGCTCGTGGCCGTCCTCGTCGGCCTTGCTCGACATCGCCATCAGCGCGGCGATCGCGGCGGCGGCCACCAGCCGCGGCTGGAGGTCGTCGGGCGCGTCGCCCAGGTCGCGGGCGACGTTCTCGGCCAGCAGCCGCTCGAAGCGGCCCATCAGGTGGCGCTCGTGGGCCTCGAGGACCTCGTTGCCGGCGATCAGGCGGCGGCGGCAGGCGTCGCGCTCGTGATCGTGGTCCTTGTCCTCGATCAGCGTGCCGATCCAGGCGCGGACGGCGTCGAACGTCGTCTCCTCGGGCCCGCGCTGGTCCATGTGGGCGTTGAGCGCCTCGAAGCTCTCGTCGAAGTCGCCGAAGAGCACGGCCTCCTTCGACGGGAAGTAGGAGAAGAACGTGCGCGGCGCGATGTCGGCGGCCTCGGCGATCTCGGCGACGGTCGTCGCCTGATAGCCGCGCTCCCGGAAGAGCCGGATGGCCGCGTCCTCGATGTTCCGACGCGTCTGTTCCTTCTTGCGTTCCCGCAGACCCATGGGCCCTTGCAGTCTATCCGACGGAAGTGCAGAACTGCACCATCTGTCTGTTTGCACAAGCCGCATTTCTGCACTCGTTGCAAATCTGCGCGGAGTGTGCTTCTCTGGGAGGCCATGCGTCGCCTTGCCGCCCTCTCCCACGACCACCGTCGCCTCGTCGCGACGGTGTGGATCGTCTTCATCGCCGCCGCCGGAGCGCTCGCCGCGGGCGTCGGCTCCGGATACGTCAACAACTTCACGCTGCCGGGAACGGAGTCCCAGCGCGCCCTCGACCTCCTCCGCGACCGCTTCCCCCAGCAGGCGGGTGACACGAGCCAGATCGTGTTCCACGTCCAGCGCGGCTCGCTCAACGACCCGGCGACCAAGGCGAAGGTGAACGCCTTGGTCGCCGAGGTGTCCAAGCTCCCGTCGGTGTCCGGGGCCGTCAGCCCCTACGCCAGCGCCGGCACGATCAGCCAGGACGGCAAGACCGCCTACGCGTCGCTGCTGTTCGACCGGCAGGCGGTCGACCTCGACAAGGCGGACGTCGACCGCGTCGTCGACACCGCGCACGACGCGGCGACCGGCGGCCTGCAGGTGGAGCTGGGCGGCCAGGCGATCCAGATGGCCGAGCGGCCGGAGACCGGCGCCGGCGAGGTGATCGGCATCGTCGTGGCGATCGTCGTGCTCGTGCTGGTGCTCGGCTCGGCGGTCGCGATGGCGATGCCGCTGCTGTCGGCCTTCGCGGCGATCGCCGCCGCGATGGGCCTGGTCTACGCCGCGACCGGCGCGTTCTCGATCGCGGACTTCGCCCCCACGCTGGCGGTGATGATCGCGCTCGGGGTCGGCATCGACTACGCGTTGTTGGTGATCAACCGCTTCCGCGGCGAGCGCGCCGGCGGCGCCGACGTGCGCGAGGCGACGCTGACCGCGATGGACACCGCGGGCCGCTCGGTGCTGTTCGCGGGCACGACGGTCGTGATCGCGCTGCTGGGCATGCTGCTGCTGGGGGTGTCGTTCCTCAACGGTCCGGCGATCGCGTCGGCGGCCGCCGTGGCGGTGACGATGCTCAGCTCGCTGACGCTGCTACCGGCGCTGCTCGGGTTCTGGGGCAGGCGCGTGAAGGTGCCGTCGATCGACGTCGAGCACGCCGAGCCGCGCGGCTGGGGCCGCTGGAGCGCGCTGGTCGCGCGCCGCCCCGGCGCGTTCGCGGCCGGCGCGCTGGTCGTGCTGCTGCTCGTCGCCTCCCCGGTCCTCGGCATCCGCCTGGGCTCCAGCGACGCGGGCAACAACAACCCGAGCACGACGACGCGCAAGGCCTATGACCTGCTCAGCCGGGGCTTCGGGCCGGGCTTCAACGGCCCGCTGCTGGTCGTCGCCGAGGTCAAGCCGGGCGACGGCGGCCAGGCCCAGCTGGTCAAGCTGCGCGGCGCGCTGTCGAAGGCCCGCGACGTCGCGGCGGTGTCGCAACCCAACGTCAACGAGCAGGGCGACGCGGCGACGTTGACGGTGATCCCGGCCAGCAAGCCGCAGGACGCGGCGACCAAGGACCTGCTGTCGAACCTGCGCGACCACGTCGTGCCGGGCGTGCGGGCCGCGTCGGGCGGTGCGCTGGAGGCGGTGTCGATCGGCGGCGCCACGGCATCGACCGTCGACTTCGGCGACGTGCTGGCGGGCAAGCTGCCGCTGTTCATCGGCGTGGTGATCGGCCTGTCGCTGCTGCTGCTGGCGGTCGTCTTCCGGTCGCTGCTGATCCCGGCCAAGGCGGCGGTGCTCAACCTGCTGTCGATCGGCGCCGCGCTGGGCGTCATCACCTTCATCTTCCAGGACGGCCACCTGGCGTCGCTGATCGGGGTCGAGACCACGTCGCCGATCGAGCCGTTCCTGCCGGTGATGCTGTTCGCCATCATCTTCGGGCTGTCGATGGACTACGAGGTCTTCCTCGTCACGCGGATGCACGAGGAGTGGGAGCACACGAAGGACGCCGGGTTCGCCGTGCGCCACGGCCTGGCGCTGACCGGCAAGGTCGTCATGGCCGCGGCCATCATCATGATCTCGGTCTTCGGCTCCTTCGTCCTCGGCGACGACCGGACGATCAAGCTCTTCGGCGTCGGCCTGGCGTCGGCCGTGCTCTTCGACGCCTTCGTGATCCGCCTGGTGCTGGTGCCGGCGCTGATGCACCTCTTCGGGCGCGCGTCGTGGTGGATGCCCGCGTGGCTGGACGCGCGGCTGCCGCGCCTGTCGATCGAGGGGCCGGCCGAGGAGGCGGAGAACCGCGTGAAGGTGCCGGCGTAGGTCGCGCTGTCGCGCTCGACGCCGTTCGGCACCCAAGCAAGGGATCCGGGTCGCTCTATGTCGGCATAGCCGCCATAAATCGACCCGGAACAGGTTCTCCGCAGTTCGAGGCCATGCGGCCAAAACCTGACGTGTACGTAAAAAAGAAGTTCGGGTAACATCGAACCTCGATGTCTGCCGCGAACGCCTCTCCCGCCCCACGTCGCCGCATCGGCGTCCACGCCGAGCACCCGAGCTACAAGTGGTGGGCGCTCAGCTGCACGTCGCTGGGCATGCTGCTGGCGACGATCAACTCGGGCACGCTCGTCATCGCGCTGCCGGATCTGGAGAAGGCGCTCGGGGTCTCGCTGCTCACGCTCGTCTGGGTGATCCTCGCGTTCATGATCGCCAGCACCGTGCTGGTGCTCACGTTCGGGCGGCTCTCGGACCTCTTCGGGCGCAAGCGCGCGTTCGTCACGGGCTTCGCGGTCTTCACGGTCGCCTCGCTCGGCGCCGGGTTCGCGTCGGGCGGCACCGACCTCATCATCTGGCGCGTGGTCCAGGGCATCGGCGGCGCGCTTTTGTTCGCCAACGCCTCCGCGCTGGTCACCGACGCGTTCCCCAAGGAGCAGCTCGGCGTGGCGATGGGGACCAACGTGATGGTCGCCGGCGTCGGCCTCGTGCTCGGCCCGGTGCTCGGCGGCGCGCTGGTGGAGATCTCCTGGCACTGGGTGTTCTGGTTCAACGTCCCGTTCGGGATCGCGGGCACGCTGTGGGCCGCGACCGTCCTGCAGGAGCTGGTCCGCCCGGAGGTCGACCACCGCTTCGACTGGCCCGGCACCTTCACGTTCGTCATCGGCCTCACGGGCCTGACCTACGGGATCTCGCGCGGCGGCATCGTCGGGTGGGACGACACCCACACGATCGTCGCGCTCGTCGTCGCCGCGGTCCTCCTCCCCGCGTTCGTGCTGACCGAGCTGCGCCATCCCTCGCCGATGCTCGACCTCGGCCTGTTCCGCGACCGCGGCTTCGCGGCCGCCACCGGCGCCGCGTTCCTCAACGGCCTGTCGCGCTTCGCGCTGACGTTCGTCTTCGTCCTCTACTTCCAGGGCGCGCTGGGCGACGACCCGATCCTCGCCGGCCTCAAGCTCGCGCCGATGGCGCTGGGCATGCTGATCTCCTCGCCGCTGGCCGGCGCCTACGCCGACAAGCACGGCGCGCGGTCGCTGGCCGCGCTGGGCATGGTCGTCGTCGCGGTCAGCCTCGCGGGCATGACGATGCTCGGCACCGGCTCGTCGTACTGGCTGGCCGCGTTCTGGCTGCTGGTCAACGGCCTCGGGTCCGGCATGTTCAACTCGCCCAACACCGCCGCGATGATGGGCTCGGTGCCCGCGCACCGCCGCGGGATCGCGGGCGGCACGCGCATGATGTTGCAGAACACGGGCTCGGTGCTGTCGATCGCGTTCGTGCTCGGGATCATCACCGCGGCCGTCCCGACCAACGTGCTGCTGTCGATCTTCTCCGGCGTCACCTCCGGGCTGAGCGACGCCGCGCTGGAGCCGTTCATCCACAACATGCACGTCGCGCTGTGGGTCCTGGCCGGGACCGCCGTCCTCGGCGCGCTCGTCTCGCTCCTACGTCCGGCGACGCGCCGGGAGGCGCAGGTCGAGGCCGCCGAGGTGGCCGCGTGAGCGCGTCGACCGAGACCGCGCCCTTGCGCATCGGCGAGGTCGCCAAGCGCGTCGGCACGACCACGCGCACGATCCGCTACTACGAGGAGATCGGGCTCCTGCGCACCGGCGGCGCCGAGCGCGAGGCCGGGCAGCACCGCACCTACGGCGAGGAGGACGTCGAGCGCCTCCGCGAGGCGCTGCGGCTGAAGACGCTGCTCGGCGTCTCGCTGGAGGAGCTGCGCGAGCTGCTGGCCGCCGAGGAGGAGCGCGCCGCGCTGGCCGAGGAGTGGCACCACGGCAACCCGGGCAAGCGCCGCCGCCGCGAGATCCTCGACCGCGCGCTGGCCCACGTCGAGCGCCAGGCCCAGCTGCTGGCCCGCCGCCGCGACGAGATCGCCGCGTTCGAGCGCGACCTCGACGAGCGCCGGGAGCGCGTCAAGGCGCGCATGGCCGAGCTGGGCTAGGTCCCGGCCACCCGGCCCGCCCGCTCGGACGCGGCGCTAGTGTCGACGGCATGAGCCTCACGCACGCTCCGGGGCCGCTCGCCGGGGAGCCCGGCCCCGCCAACTACGCGATCGACGGGCCGCGGCATCGGCTCCTCGCGACGCCGCTGCCGCGCCGCGTGCGCGCCGAGCTCGGCGGCGAGACCGTGATCGACACCGAGGGCTCGATCCTCGTCCACGAGACCGGCCTGAAGCCCGCCCTCTACGTGCCGCTGGCCGACGTGCGCGCCGACGCGCTCACGCGCACCGACCACGCCACGCACTGCCCGTTCAAGGGCGACGCGTCCTACCGCACGGTCACGGTCGGCGACCGCGTCGCCGAGAACGCGCTGTGGGTCTACGACGAGCCGCTCGCCCCGGCCGCGTGGCTGGACGGCTACGCGGGCGTCTACCTGGAGCGCTTCGACCGCCGGCTGGACGAGGACGACGAGGTCCAGGGCTTCCCCGATCCCTACCACCGCGTGGACGTGCGCCGGGCGGCCGGGCACGTCGAGGTCACGGCGAAGGACGGCCAGGCGATCGCGTCCTCCGACCGTGCGCTCGTGCTCAGCGAGACCGCGCTGCCCAACCGCCAGTACCTGCCGAGCGAGGACGTGACCGCGACCCTGCACGGGCCGACGGAGACGACGTCCTGGTGCCCGTACAAGGGCACGGCGACCTATTGGACCGTCGAGCTGGCCGACGGCACGCGCCTGGAGGACGCCGCCTGGTCCTACGAGGATCCGTACGCCGAGGCGACGCGCGTCAAGGGGCTGGTCTCCTTCTGGGGAGACGCTCACACCGCGTTCATCAGATCTTGAGGTGCGCGTGAGAGCGTGCCGCGGGTGAACGGCGGTAGGCGGCGGGAGCGGATCGCGTTGCGCACGCTGCGCGCGCACCGATGGTTCGCCCTGCTGACGATGACGCGGGTGCTCGGCGCGGCGCTGGCGATCGTCCTGCTGCTCGCGCACCGGGTCACCCACGCCGACCCGCTGCTGGCGGTGATCACCGCCGTCTGGACCCCGCTGTCGCTGTGGACGCTGCGCCGGACCGAGGACTGGGAGTGGGCCCCGGCGGTCTGGGCGGCCGACGGCCTGGCCGCGCTCGGCCTGGTGCTGTCGGGCGGCGACTGGCGCAGCCCGTTCTACGTCTTCACGTTGACGACGCTCGTGCTGCCCGCGACCTCGCTGCCGTGGCGCGCGGCGTTCGCCTGGGGCCTGGGCTCCTCGGCGCTGTATGGAGCGGTCGCCTGGCTGACCGAGAAGCTGCCGGCCGACACGCTGAGCAACACCATCAGGCTGGAGACGCTCGCCACCCACCTGTTCGTTCCCGTGATCGTCACGACCACGCTCGCCTACTCCTCGCTGCTGCTGGACCGCCTGCGCGTCGCGCGCTCGCACTCCGAGCGGCTGGCGCTGCAGGCCGAGCGCCAGCGGATCGCCTGGGAGCTGCACGACTCCGCCAAGCAGCGCGTCCACGCCGCGCACCTGATGTTGTCGGCCTTGGACGCCGACGCGGGCGACACGCACAACCGCGCGCTGCTGGACGGCGCGCTGGCCGAGCTGCGCAACGCGACCGCCGACATGGAGACCAGCGTCGCCGAGCTGCGCACGCCGCTGGACGGCCGTCCGGTCGACGAGCTGCTGCGCGAGCGCGCCGACGAGCTGTCGCGCACCGGCGTCGCGCGCATCGACGTCCGCGGCCGCCTGCCGTCGCTGCCGCCGCTGGTCGCGGCGCACACCTACCGCATCGCCGCCGAGGCGCTGACCAACGCCGTGCGCCACGCCGGCTGCACGGCGATCGAGGTCACGCTGGCGGCCTCCCCTGACATGATCCGCCTGACCATCGCCGACGACGGAGTCGGCATGCCGGCCGAGCCACGCCCCGGTGGCCACGGCCTCCGCTCCATGCACGGGCGCGCCGAGACGATCGGCGCCGACCTGCGCATCGGACCCGGACCAGGAGGGCACGGCACGTCCGTGGCCCTCGCTCTCCCCACCCCCGGAGGTTCCCCATGATCCGCCTGCTCATCGTCGACGACCATCCCGCGATGCGGGCCGGTCTCACGGCCGTCCTGCGCGCCGAGCCCGGCATCGTTCCGCTGGGCGCGGCGTCCTCCGAGGACGATCTGCCGGCGATGCTCGAGCGGACCAGCCCCGACGTCGTGCTGCTGGACTACCACCTCCCGGGCGCCGACGGGCTGAAGCTCTGCCGGCGGATGAAGCGCGAGCAGCCCGCGCCCGCCGTGCTGCTGTACTCGGCCTACGCCGACAGCGCGATGGTCGTCCCCGCGATCCTCGCGGGCGCCGACGGGCTGATGAACAAGTCGGCCCCCGCGCCCGAGCTGTTCGACGCGCTGCGCGCCGTGGCCCGCGGCGACCGCGTCCTGCCGCCGGTCCCGCGCGAGCTGCTGGAGCACGCGGGCACGCGGATCGAGGCCGAGGACCAGCCGATCCTGGCGATGATGATCGACGGGACCTCGCCCGCCGAGGTCGCCGACACGCTGCGCATCGACCAGCGCGACGTCGCGCGGCGGATCGACGGGATGATCGAGCGGCTGCGGGTGGAGATCGCGGCCGTCCAGGCGTAGGCGCGGGCCCGCGCCGGGGCGCGGCGGTCGACGCTCCGCACGCGCCGGCCCTACCCAGAAGGGTAGACGCGCGTGTCTCGAACGCCGCGCCCAACGGTCAGGAACGCTACGGTACCCAGCGTGTCCCGGTCCGCGACGACGACCTCACGGTTCGTGAGCGCCCTGCGCGCGGACGCGGCGGGCGCCGAGCGCGCCCGGCTGGTCGCGGGCATGGCCGACGCGCTGACCGAGCTGGCCTACCCGCAGCTGACCGTCGAGGCCGTCACCGCCCGGGCGGGCCTGCCCCGCTCCCGGTTCCACCAGCACTTCGACGACCTCGAGGACTGCTTCCTGGCCACCTACTCGACCTGCGGCGACCTGCTGCGCGCGCAGACCGCGGCCGCGGTGCTCGACAGCGCCGGGCAGCCCTACGACGAGCGGATCGCCGCCGGCGTGCGCGTGTACCTGCGGACGCTGGCCGAGGAGCCCGGCCTGGCGCGCGTGTTCCTGCGCGACGTCGAGGTCGCGGGCCCGGAGGCGCTGCGTCTCCGCCGCGCGATCGACGAGCAGTTCGCCTCCATGATGGTCACGCTGGCCGAGCAGCACGTCGACGAGCTGCCGCCCGGCTATGCCGTCCACCCCGACATGGCCGCCGAGCTGGTCCACGCGCTGCGGGAGCTGATCCTGGTCAACCTCGCCGACGACCGCGCCGAGGACCTGCCGCGGCTGACCGAGACCGCCACGCGCCTGATCCACGCGGCGCTCGTCGTCGGCGGCTGACCGCGCGCGGCGGCGTTATCGTCTTGGACGATGCGCTCCGTCCTGGACTTCTACCGCGCCCGCCCCGTCACCGGGATCGCGATCTTCCTGATCGGCCTCGCCGTCGCGGTCGCGACGACCTCGCTGAAGAAGGGCGACGGCGTGATCCTGCCGATCGCGTTCGTGATCTTCGCCGGGCTGATCGTCGGCAGCGTCGTGGCGCTCGGGCAGCGCAACCGCCGGGCCGCGCGCGAGCGCGAGCTGGAGGCCGCCTACCAGGCCACGCCCGCCGACGGCGAGCCGCACGCGACGAGCTAGCGCAGGCCCGCGCGCCGGACCGCGAGCGCCCGGCGCAGCCGCGCGCGCGTCGGCGGAGCGACCCGCGCGGGCACGCGCCCGCGCGCGCCCGAGGACGCCGCCGACCCCCGCGACGGCCGGTAGCGCACGCGCTCGCCGCCCAGCGTCCCGCTGACCACGCCCTTGGCCGAGATCGTCAGGCGCCCGTCCAGGCGTCCCGGCCCGTCGACGACGACCGCCCCGACGGCGCCGCCCGCCGGCGAGGTCCGCACGCTCCCGGTGACCCGCAGGCCCGGCACCAGCTGGTAGCGGTGCAGCCGCAGCGAGACGCCGTCGGCCGCCGCCCCGAACCAGCCGCCGCGCAGCCCGCCGCCCTCGACCTTCGTGAAGCCCGCGAAGATCGTCTGCAGCGCGGAGACCTGCGCGTCGGCCAGCGTGTCGAGCACCGCGAACAGCTCGCGCCCGCGCTCGCCCGCCACGCCTGGCGCCCGCCGGTAGTCCGACAGGCTCCCGGCCGGCCGCGACAGCACGGTCACCGCGTTGTCGCGACCCTGGCACGGGTCGCCGATCGCCTGGCCGTCGGCCCAGCGGCCCAGCGCCTTGGCCGCGCAGCCGGTGGTGTCGCTGTCGAGCACGTCGTGGCCGGTGCCCGCGACGGTCAGCAGCTGGGCGCGCGGCAGCGCCGGCAGCAGCTCGCGCGCGTTCTCGGTCGGCGTGCGCGTGTCGAGCCTGCCGCTGAGCAGGAGCGTCGGGACGTCGGGCAGCGGCGCGGTCGACGGCGCGGCGGGCAGGTCGCCCTGCGGCCAGCGCAGGCAGTCGTGGGCGACCGACGTGTCGATGACCGCGTGGCGCGTGAACGGCGCGAACGCGCTGTCGGGGACCGCGTCGCTGCCGTGCAGCCACGCGCTCCAGCGATCGGGGAACGGCGTCGCCCACGTGTAGGGCAGCGCCACGTCGGCGCAGGTCGTCGCGACGTTGAGGCCGGCGCTGAAGTCGGACACCGGCGTGTCCGGACCCTGGGCCAGGCGGCGCAGGCGCAGCAGCGGCGCCGCGTCGCCGTGGGCCGCCGCGTCGATCGCGCCGGGCAGCGCCGCCTGCAGGAACGGGTTGAGGTCGCCCGACATGATCATCAACAGCAGCTCGGACTCGTCGCGGATCGACGTCGTCACGCCCCGCCCGTGCGCGGCCGGGATCGTCCCGCGCACCGGCCGGGCGGCCAGCGTGCGGGTCAGGCGACCGAGGTCGCCGACCGGGTCGGTGGTCGCCGTCGCGCAGCGCGAGCCCGCGCACTGGTCGCGCAGGATCCGCCCGAGCCGCTCGAAGGTGTCCAAGAAGTAGGGGTCGATCCCGTCGGGGCCGACGGCCGAGTCGAGGATCAGCCCGGCGGTCGTCGCGGGGAACCGCCGCGCGTACTGGACCGCCACGTAGGTGCCGTAGCTGACGCCCATGACCTCCAGCGCGGGCGCGCCGACCGCCTGGCGGACGGCCTCGATGTCCTGGACGCTGTCGGTCGTCGAGTAGAACCGCCGCGCCGGGCCGAGCCTCTCCGCGCACGCCTGCACGAGGTGGGTGTCGACCGGGTCCAGCGTGCCCAGCCGCTGCAGCGCCGGGCACGTCAGCGCGCCCGACTTCCCGGTCCCGCGCTGGTCGAGCAGCACGAGCCGGCGGTGGCGGAGGGCGGGCGCCAGCGACACGCGGAACGAGTCGGCGAAGCCGACCGACGGCTGGCCCGGGCCGCCCGAGAGCGCCAGCAGGTAGCCGTCGGCGCCCTTGCGCGCGTTCTCGACGGCGACCGCCAGCTTGACCGTCCCCGGGACCCCGCCGGAGCGGTCCAGCGGCACGGCCACCGTGCCGCACCGAAAATTGGAGGAGTGTTTGCACGGCGTCGTCGTGAGCGCCTGCGCGGGGCCCGCGCCGAGGACGAGGAAGGCGGCGACGGCGAAGACGGCAGGCAGGACGCGGCGGGACATGAGGCGAGGACCGTACTCGCTGCGACCGTCGGGGATCGACCGACGGCCCGCCGCACCCTCAGGACCGGGCGCCGTAGCTGGACGAACGGCCGAGTCAAGCGCCGGCGCCGTGCCGCCGATGCGGTCCCTGATGTCCGACCACTACGCGGTGCGCTGCACCGGCTGCGCGTTCACCTGGAACACCCCGGCGATGGCCGAGGGGCTGCGCGTCCTGGGCTCGTGTCCCAAGTGCCGCGGCGAGCTCGAGTTCCGCGACGACGCGCCCACCGCGTCGGCGGCCTCCGACGCCCGCCCCGCCGACGCCGCGGCGGCCCCGCACATGGTCTTGGGCATCCCGCGCATCTGACGCCGACGGCAAACCCGTGAGCTCCGGGCGCGGGTTGCCCAGCATCCCGCGCATCTGAGCGCGCCGCGGGTCCCCAACGAGCCCGGCGCGCCGGGACCCGCGCCCTGCTGGACTTCGGCTCCGGCGCCACTACCCTCTCGGCATGGAGTCCGAGGGGAGCACCGGGACGAGTCCTGTCCCGGCCGGCGCCGACGCCCGCCAGGCGCTCGCGTCCGAATGGCGTCGGCTGTCGCGCGCCGCGACGGTCGTGGCGGTCCTGACCAGCCCGGCGCTGATGGCGATCCTCATCGGCGTCGACGACTGGCCGTGGGGCTGGGCGCTGCTGGCCACGATCGTCTGCGTCGCCGCCTTCCGCGGGCTCATCGACGTCGTCGCCCATCGCTTCATCCCCCGCCCCAGCCTCTACGGCGCCGACCGCGAGGCGCTGGCCGAGGACGCGACCGACCGCCGCCGCCTCTGGTTCTGGCGCGGCAAGTTCAAGCTGTTGCTGTGGCTGGCGGTCTTCGTCTTCGGCATCCTCGGCACGATCGCGCTGATCACCGGCCAGACGATCGGCGGGCTGCTGTCGAGCATCGGCGACGGCCTGAGCAACAGCACGGTCTGGGTGACGATCGCCTACCTCGGCATCCAGCTGCCGCTGCTGTTCTTCATCAACTTCGCGATCCTCTTCGGGCCGCTGCTGTTCTTCGGCCTCAAGCAGATGAAGGGCTACGAGCCCGGCGACGCCGACTGGGGCGTCCGGCTGGAGGACGTCCGCGGGCAGGCCGAGCCCAAGGAGGACGTCACCCGCGTCATCGAGCTGTGGCAGAGCGGCGAGGCGTTCCGCAAGGCGGGCGGCAAGCCCGAGCGCGGCCTGCTGTTCATCGGCCAGCCGGGCACGGGCAAGACGATGCTGTCGAAGGCGATCGCGACGTCGTTCAACTCGCCGATCGTGACGATGCCCGGCTCCGGCTTCGCGCAGACGTTCATCGGCATGGACGTCGTCGTGGTGATGTTCCTGATCCGCAAGGCGCGCAAGCTCGCCCGCAAGTGGGGCGGCCAGTGCATCATCTTCATCGACGAGATCGACGCCGTCGGCCTGCGTCGCCAGGCGCTGAACGGCGCCAACGCGGCCGGCCTCCAGCCGCTGTTCAGCGAGCAGGTCGAGCAGCAGTACTACGGGCCCTGGGGCGCCGTCTCGGCCTCCGGCGACCTCATCAGGGAGAACGCCGCGTGGCGCGAGCACCTCTTCGCCGGCCGCGCGCCCGGCGTCGTGCCGGTGATGCCCGCCGGCCTGGCGCGGATGTACGGGCGGATCAACGACTTCATCATGCCCGGCGGCATGGGCGGCATGGGCGGCGGCATGGCGCTCAACCAGCTGCTCGTGCAGATGGACGGCGTCGACGAGCCCAAGTTCTGGGCGAAGTTCTGGACCAACCGCGTCAACAACATCCTCGACGCCTCCTACATCGTCCCGCGCAAGCTGCTCGGCAAGTCCATGCGATTGCCTTCGCCGCGGCCTCGCCCCGAGCAGATCTACTTCATCGGCGCCACCAACGTCCCGATCGACCGCCTCGACCCGGCGCTGATCCGCCCGGGCCGCATGGGCCGCCACGTGTGGTTCCGCACGCCGACCAAGGACGACCGCGCCGACATCTTCGACCTCTACCTGGCGAAGGTCGCGCACGACCCGGCGCTCGACGCGCCGCGCAAGCGCGACGAGCTGGCGCGCATCACCAACGGCTACTCGCCGGCGATGATCGAGCAGATCTGCTCGATGGCGCTGACCTACGCGCACAGCTCGGGCCGCCACGAGTTCACGTGGCAGGACATCGTCGAGGCGATGACGACGATCGAGTCGGGCACCGCCCAGAAGATCGACTACATCGCCGAGGAGTCGCGCTCGACGGCGATCCACGAGGCCGGCCACGCGGTCGCCGCGCACGTGTACATGCCGTCGGTGCTGTCGACGCGCCTGTCGATCCGCAAGCGCGGCGGCTCGCTCGGCCACCACCAGGTGATGGAGGTCGAGGAGCGCTTCATCAAGTGGCGCCACCAGGAGGTCGCCGACATCGTCTGGGGCCTCGGCGCGATGGCCGCCGAGCACGTCTTCTACGAGGAGAACGGCACGGGCGTCGGCGGCGACATCCAGGGCGTCACGTTCCGCGCCGCGGCGATGGTCGGCTTCTCGGGCATGGGCCCGGTCCCGGTCGACCTGTCGCACAAGGAGTTCGCCTCCGACGAGGAGCGCGACGAGGCCGAGCAGAAGATCATGGAGCGCTACGAGCGGATCGGCCTGAAGATCATCAGCCGGTCGCGCGGCATGACGCAGAGCGGCGACTCGATCGCAACGATCCTCGCCGACCCGCACAAGCGCCGGATGGCCGCGCAGATCCTCGGCCAGGCCTACCTGACCGCGATCGCCGTCGTCCGCCACAACCGCGACAAGGTCGCCTACATCGCCGACGTGCTGGTCGAGCGCAAGGAGATCTACGGCGACGACGTGCTGGAGCTGCTCGACCAGGCCGAGCTGGAGGCGCCGACCATCGACCCCACCGACGAGACCCTGTGGCCGAAGCTGTGAGCGAGCACGACATCGACGACGCGCCCCGCGCGCAGGACGAGGAGACGGCCGTGTCCCGCGACCGCCCCGACCCGCGCAAGCGCCCGCCGGACCCGGCGGGCACGCAGCCCAAGTGGGATCCCGACGACCTGCTGCCCCGGGAGACGCCGCGCGCCGCGTCCGGCCGCCTGTGGGCGACTGCGCCGGAGGGCGAGGAGGAGGAGGAGGAGGCCGACGAGGGCGACGCCCCCGGGCGCGTGGCGGTCGCCGCGACGGCCGCGCCCGCGGCGGAGGCCGGCGCGAGCGCCGGCGCCGGCGCCGCGGCGGCCGGGTCCGCCACCGTCGAGGACGCCGACGACGCTGCCCGTCACTCCAGGTACTCCGCGCGCTTCCAGTTCCTGCTCGGCGCGCTGCTGGCCGTCGGCATCGCCTCGGTCGCGCTGCTGGCCGCCGTGCTGGCGGGCGGCAAGGACGACACGACGATCGTCCTCAAGGCCGGCCCCGCGTGGTCGCCGTGGCGCCCGAGCGCCACGTCCGGGACCGCGGCCGCCAACCAGATCGCCTCGCACGTCGGCGGCGAGTACAAGCTGCCCAACGGCCGGCAGCTGGTCGGCGTCGTCGGCGGGCCGCTGGAGGTCCAGCAGGTCCCGGTGACGATCGCCATCCAGCAGCCCGCGGCCCAGGGCGGCGCGGTGAGCTTCCTCGACGACGGCGCGGGCGTCATGTACCGGATGAACGGCATCGGGACCGCCGACAGCCGCATCCCCGGCCGCCCGTCGACCGACCGCCATCTGCTGCTGCGGCGCGAGGCGCTGGAGCTGGCGCTGTACTCGTTCCACTACCTCGGCGTGTCGGAGGCCGTGGTGCTGTTCCCGCCCAGCGTGCGCCAGGTCCGCAGCGCGACGACCGGCAAGCTCGTCCAGCAGAAGGCCGACCCGACCGCGCTGCTGTTCCGCCGCAGCCAGCGCGACGTGCAGACCGCGCTGGCCCGCCCGCTGAGCGCCACGCTGTCGGCCAAGACGCCGACGGTCAGCGGCGTCACGCGCTCGCCCGACCGCCCCGCCGTCGAGGCGATCACCGACGACAAGACCTACACCTACAAGCTGCAGGAGGCCAACACCGACCTGCGGCTGTTCCTCGTCCTCGCCCCGCTCCGGATCCGCTGACGCGCCGCACGCCGAGCGAACGCGCCGCGCTGGCGGCGGCCAAGGCCCGCCTGGACCGGCTGGGCCTCTACCCGCGCCCGGTCGCGCTGCGCCGCACGGTCCGGATCCTCACGGTGCCCTGGCTGTTCCGGCTGCCGTGGTTCTCGCGCTTCGACGGCTACACGATGTGGGACCTGATCCTGCTGCGCGCGCCGCTGGAGCGGGCGAGCGCCGACCTGATCTGCCACGAGCTCTGCCATGTCTGGCAGATGCAGCACAAGCCGATCTCCATGCCCTTGAGCTACCTCTACCGCGGCTACGCCTCCAACCCCTATGAGGTGGAGGCGCGCCGGTCGGTGGACCTGACCCGCTGAGCGAGGCTCACGGGGACCGTTTCCTGCGCCTCACGCCCGCGACGGGCCGGCCTCGCGGTCGAAGCGCGAGCACTCGGACACCGGCATCCGCGGGTACTTGGGCCAGTTGGGGTCCTTGAGCCCGAGCGTGCACATGCTGAACAGCGAGCCCCGGCCGCTCTTGATGAGCTTCTGGTGCGTGCAGTGGTCGCAGAGGCCGAAGCGGGGCGGGTCGTCCATCGTGCTCCGGAGCTTGGCAGGCCCGCGCGCGGACCGGGATCGCGCCCGCCTTCGAAGGTTCGTTTCCCGTGCAACTAGACTGGGTGCGGACTTGGCGATCTTCCGACGACTCCTCGGCTTCCTCGCGCCCTATCGGCGCGGCGTCGTGCTGTCCGGTGTGCTGGCGGCCGCCGCGATGGCGATGACCGTCCTGATCCCGTGGCTGACCGGTCAGGCGATCGACCAGATCCGCGCGGGCGACGGCCATCGGCTGGACCGGTACGGGCTGCTCGTGGCGGGTGCCGGCGTGGCGCGGCTGGTGCTGACCGTCGGCCGGCGGCTGGTCGCCGGCCGGGTGTCGCTGGGCGTGGAGTACGACCTGCGCCAGCGCCTGTACACCCACCTGCTGTCGCTGGAGCTGGCGTTCTTCGACCGCCAGCAGACCGGCCAGCTGATGTCGCGCGCCACCGTCGACCTGGCGGCCGTGCGCTTCTTCCTGGGCTACGGCCTGGTGTTCATCATGCAGTCGGCGCTGACGATCATCCTGGCCGGGGTCGCGATGACGCTGGTCGACCCCCTGCTGGCGGCGATCTCGCTGCTGCCGGTGCCGTTCGTCGTGGTGATCGCGTCGCGCTACGGGCGCCGCGCGCGCCCCGCGCAGCAGGCGGTCCAGCAGCGGGTCGCGGAGCTGACCGCCGACGCGGAGGAGTCGATCGGCGGCGTGCGCGTCGTCAAGGCGTTCGCCCGCGAGGACCGGCAGCTGGCGCGCTTCGCGACCTCGACGCGGCGGGTCTTCGACCAGGAGATGGTCGCGACGCGGCTCAGCGCGTTCTACCAGCCCTTGATCGGCTTCCTGCCGCAGATCGGCCTGGCCTGCGTGCTGCTGATCGGCGGGCGCCGCGTGGTCGCGGGCCACATGACGCTGGGCGACTTCGCCGCGTTCTACTCCTACCTGTTGATGCTGCTGGTGCCGATGCGCCAGCTCGGCATGACGCTCGGCCTGGCGCAGCGCGCGACGGCGTCCGGCGCGCGGCTGTTCGAGATCTTCGACCGCGGGCCGCGGATCACCGCGCCGGCGGACGTGACGCCGCTGCCGGAGGGCAACGGCCACGTGGTCCTCGACGACGTCACGTTCACCTACGCCAACGCGCCGCGGCCGGCGCTGCGCGACGTGTCGCTGGACGTCCCGGCCGGGACGACGGTCGCGCTGGTCGGCGCCACCGGCTCGGGCAAGACCACGTTGGTGCAGTTGCTCGGGCGCCTGTACGACGTGGACGCCGGCGCGGTGTCGATCGACGGCGCCGACGTGCGGTCGGTCGACCCGGTGCAGCTGCACCACGCGATCGCGACCGTCGACGACTCCCCCTTCCTGTTCTCCTCGACGATCGCCGACAACATCGCCTACGCGCGCGGCGGCGACGCGATGGTCGACCGCGAGGACATCGAGCGGGCCGCGCGGCGCGCGCAGGCCCACGACTTCATCATGGCCTTGCCCGACGGCTACGACACGCGCGTCGGCGAGCGCGGCCTGACGCTGAGCGGCGGCCAGCGCCAGCGCGTCGCGATCGCCCGCGCGCTGCTGGCCGACCCGCGGATCCTGATCCTCGACGACGCGACGTCGGCCGTGGACGCCTCGACCGAGCAGCACATCAAGGACGCGCTGCGCGAGGTGATGGCCGGGCGCACGACGTTCGTCATCGCCCACCGGCTGTCGACGATCGCGCTGGCCGACGTCATCGTGGTGGTCGAGGACGGCGAGATCGTCGCCGAGGGCACGCACGACGAGCTGCTGGAGATCTCCGAGCTGTACCGCGAGATCGTCGAGAAGGGCCTGCCCGACCAGGTCTTCCTCAACCGCGAGGACCCCGAGCGCGAGGTGGCGGGCCTGTGAGCGCGTCTGCGTTTCGCATGCGAGATGACCTGCGGCGGCGGCTGGCCGCGACGGGCGGACGCCGGCGCAAGATCAGCGGGATCGTCGCGATGCTACGCCCCTACCGGCGCCAGACCGCGCTCATGTTCGTGGCCTTGGTGTTGGGCACGGCCGCCGGGCTGGCGCCGGCGCCGCTGGCCAAGCAGGCGATCGACCGCGGCATCACGCGCGGCGACACCGGCGCGCTGACGGTCATCGTCGTGTTGTTCATCATCAGCGCGCTGGTCGTCTGGGTGACGTCGTTCGCCCAGACCTACCTGACCAACTGGGTCGGGCAGCGCGCGCTGCAGGACCTGCGGATGGACGTCTTCCGCCACCTGCAGGAGATGCCGGTCGGCTTCTACGAGCGGCGGCCGGCGGGCGTGCTGATCTCGCGGCTGACCAACGACGTCGAGGCGCTGGAGCAGATGGTCACCGACGCGGTGGTCACGTTGTTCCAGGCGTCGCTCACGTTGGTGGGGTCGATCGTCATCCTGCTGCTCTTCGACGTCAAGCTGGCGTTGTTGACGTTCTTGATCTTCCCGGTGATGGCCGTCGGGTCGTTCGCGTTCCGGCTGGCGTCGGCGGACGCCTTCGCCCGCACGCGCGAGACGATCGGGTCGCTGACCGCGTACCTGCAGGAGTCGCTGAGCGGCATCCGCGTGCTGAAGACGTTCGCGCAGGAGCCGCGCCACGTCGGGCACTTCGCCGAGCTGAACGCCGACAACCGCCGCGCCAACATGGTCACGGTGAACCTGAACGCCGCGTACTTCCCGGCGGTCGAGTTCGTCAGCGCGGTCGCGACGGTCGGCATCCTGCTCTACGGCGGCCACCAGGTCCTCAGCGGCAGCGTGACGATCGGCGTGCTGGTCGGGTTCATCGCGGCGCTGAACGGGTTCTTCGACCCGATCTCGCAGCTGTCGCAGGTCTACACGACCTACCAGAGCGGCATGGCGGCGCTGGACAAGATCTTCGCGCTGCTGGACGAGCAGCCGGACCTGGTCGACGCGGACGACGCGGACGAGCTGCCGCGCCCGCTGCGCGGCGAGATGGAGTTCGACGACGTGACGTTCTCCTACTCGACCGCCGAGGGCGTGAAGACCGCGCTGTCGGAGATCTCCTTGCACATCCCGCCGGGCCAGACGGTGGCGCTGGTCGGCGAGACCGGCGCGGGCAAGTCGACGCTGGCCAAGCTCGCGGCGCGGTTCTACGACCCGACGTCGGGCGCGATCCGCGTCGACGGCCACGACCTGCGCGACGTCACCATGAAGTCCTTGCGGTCGCAGATGGGGATCGTGCCGCAGGAGGGCTTCCTGTTCAGCGGGACGCTGCGCGAGAACATCGCCTTCGGCGTGGCCGAGGGCGACGAGGTCGACGACGCCGTGCTGGAGCGCGCGTGCCGCGCGGTCGGCGCGTGGGACTTCGTCGGGCGCCTGGAGCAGGGGCTGGACACGCAGATCGGCGAGCGCGGCGTGCAGCTGTCGGCGGGCCAGCGCCAGTTGGTGGCCTTCGCGCGGGCGCTGGTCGCCGATCCGCGCATCCTCGTGCTCGACGAGGCGACGTCCAACGTGGACCTGCGGACCGAGACGATCATCGAGGACGGCCTGCGGCGCCTGCTGGCGGGTCGCACGGCGATCGTGATCGCCCACCGGCTGTCGACGATCCGCCAGGCCGGTCGCATCGTCGTGCTCGAGCACGGGCGGATCGTGGAGTCCGGGACCCACGAGGAGCTGCTGGCCGCGCAGGGCCACTACTGGCGCCTGTACCGCGACTGGGCGGAGCAGGCGGCGGCTTAGGCCGCCGTGCCCGCCAGCGCGCTGAGCGCGGCCCACTCGGCGATCGTCGCGCCGGCGCGCAGCGCCGCCAGCTCCCAGCGGATCGCGCGGCAGAGGCCGACGACGTCCAGCAGCGCCTCGACGTCGTGGGTCCGCACGCGGCTGTGGAGGCGGACCGGGACCGTCAGGTCGGGCTCGTGGCCGCCGAAGCGGTCGAGGGTCAGCGAGCGGGCGTAGTCGGCCTCGGCGGTCGACAGCGCGTGGAGCGGGCGCTGGGCGTCGGCGACCTGGTCCAGCAGCGCGATCGGGTCGGCGATCCCGCGCGAGCGCAGCAGCTCGACGGCGAGCGCGGCCTCGAGCTTGACGGTCACCGCGACCGACGGCGACGTGCCGTCCGCGGCCGCCTCGGCGCGCAGGCGCGTGGCGGCGTCGGGCGCCAGCGTCAGCGCTCGATGCAGCTCGCCGGGGCGGCGGACGTCCCAGGCGCGGATCTCGTCGTCGGCGAAGGAGGGGATCGCGAAGCTCATGGTGCGAGATAATATCTCCGCCGTGGACGGAATCGCGCGCGGGCCCCATCCGCTCTCCCTGGCCGACTGGCCCTTCGGGTCGGCGGCGCGCCGCGGGCTTCTCGCCGCCGTCCTCCTCCGCCCCGCTCCCGCCACCGGCTGGAGCACGCGCGAGCTGGAACGCCTTGCCGGGGTGACGCGCGGCGGCCTGCGCCACGCGCTCGACGGCGCGCAGGCCTGGGGCCTGATCGCCCGCGACGCCGACGGCCGCTGGCACCGCCCCGCGCGCGAGAGCGACCTCGCCGCGCCGCTGCGCGAGCTGCTCGTCGCGATCGACTCGTCTCACCCTGAGACGATGACGGCGGCGGCGCCACCGCCGCCGCCCGGCAAGCGCTCCCGCCGCCGCGCGACGATCCTGCGCCACCTCGACGCCGCCGGCCCCGCCCACGTCACCGAGTTGTCGTCCTTGACCGGCGCCTCCCGCGCGACGGTCTATCGCGAGCTACGCGCGCTGCGCGACGCGCGCGCCATCACGGTGCGCCGCGGCGTGGCGACGCGCCGGCGCGGAGCGCTCTAGCCGGCCCGGCCCACCCGCCGCCGGCGTTCCGGGTCACTCCCGACGTCAGATCGACGTTCGCAGTGACCCGCGTCGCGGGGTTGGCGCCCGGTACGGCCGCCGGCTCAGGCCGGCAGCGCGCCGCTGACCACCACGCGGCCCTTGCCCGCGCGCTTGGCGGCGCGCAGGGCGCCGTCCGCCGCCTGCAGCAGCGAGTCGGCGTCGGTGGCGTCGTCGGGCAGGAGCGCGAGGCCGACGGAGGCGCCGAGGTGGATGCCGTCCAGCTCCAGGCGCTCGGAGGCGGCGGACACGGCGACGATCGCGCGGTCGGCGATGGCGCGGAGGGTCTCGGGGTCGGCGTCGGGGACGAGGATCGCGAACTCGTCGCCGCCGAGGCGGGCGACGAGGTCCTCGGCGCGCGCGGCGGAGCGCAGGGCCTGGGCGGCGGCGGTCAGCGCCGCGTCGCCGCCGTGGTGGCCGTGGTCGGTGTTGACCTGCTTGAAGCCGTCGAGGTCGACGAGCAGCAGGCCGATCCGGTCGGTCGCGCGGCGTCCGGCCGCGGCGGCGTGCTTGCCCAGCCAGGCCATCAGCGCGCGGCGGTTGGCCAGCTCGGTCAGCGGGTCGTGCAGCGCCTCGGCGCGGGCGTCGTCGCGCATGGCGGCCAGCTCGCGGCGAGCGGCCATCATCAGCGCGCCGGTCATCGCGAACGTGATCCCGAGCGTGATCGTGATCGAGAGGCCGGGCGCGCGGAACGCCCGGTCGTCGTAGGCCAGCGGGAGCACGTGCAGGCCGCAGACGACGGCCAGCGCGGCGGCGGCGATCCGCGTCTCGTAGAACCACGAGCAGTAGACGACGATCAGCAGCGGCAGCGAGCGCAGCGGCGACGCCGAGCCGCCGGAGGCCGCGACCGCCACCGGGATCAGCGCCAGCGACAGGCCGGTCCCGGCCTGGAAGAGCGGGATCAGCGAGCGCTTGGCGGGCAGCGTGCCGAGCAGCAGCGCCCAGCCGAGCCCGAAGCCACCCGCGGCGAACAGCACGTCCTCGTGCGCGCGATGGGCGCCGGGCAGCAGCGGATAGCTGAGGAAGATCAGCCCGAAGGCGATCCAGGCGCCGACGGCACAGCGAACGGCGAGCAGCTCGCGGGCCCAGCGGGCGGTGCGTCGGTCGACGGAGAGGATCCGCATGTCGCCTTCGGGTGTTCGGCCGCGCGGAGGGCAGCTTGACCGGTGAGGTCAGCCGTTCAGCGCCCGAACAGGCGCCGGCGCTTCGGCGCGGCCGTCGTCCCCGCACCCGGGGCGAAGCCGGGCGGCGCCTTGGAGGTCGCGTGCCCCTGCGGCGGCGCCGCGCCGACCGGCGACGAGGCGGCACGCGGCGCGGCGGACCCCGGCGCCGGCGCCGGCGCCGGCGTCGCCGCCACGCCACCCGCTCCGATCTGCCGCCGCGCGGGCGACGCGCCCGCCAGCGCCGTGCGGCGCGTGTCGTACATGTGCGGGACCTGCTCGTCGACCTTGGCCAGCAGGTCGTCGCGCTCCTTGCGCGCCTTCGGGACGTCCGTCAGCAGACGGTCCGTCGGGCGCAGCTCCGCTTCGGTCGCGGCGGGGATGTGGCGCACCTTCGCCTTGATCGCGCTGTGGCGGACGGCCAACGCCGCCTGCATCTGCGCGTCGCCGGCGTCGAACGCCCAGCCGTGGAAGCCGACCCACACGACCCCTCCGCCCTCGTCCCGCAGCGCGCTGCGCGGCGACGCGAACCGGAAGTGGCGCGAGAACTGAAACGCCTCGCGCTCGTCGTGGAACCGCAGCCGGAAGCCGACGAAGACGTCGACGAACTGCCGGCCCAGCTCACCACCCTGCTCCCGCATCGCGGGCAGCAGCGAGGGATCGGCCGAAGGCAGCTCGTGCACGTCTTCCAGGTGGATCGACCGACCACGCCGGAACTTGCGCGCCGGCTTGCGCCCTGCGTCCGAGCGCGGGACCATCGGCTCGACCACCACCCCACCGGCTCGGGAGCCGCCGCCATGCCGCAGATCCTCTACGCGATCCTGCTCGTCCTCCTCGTCGCCTTCACGGCGCTGAAGGTGGCCAACGGCACCTGGTACGGGACCTGGTGCGCCTCGGACCGCCCCGCCCGCGGACCGCAGTTCCCCGGCGGCCCGCACGTCGACCGCTGAGCGCTGAGACGCCCGCCCGTCCTACGATCGACCCATGGACGACCACATCCAGGTCCGCCGCGGCTGGATCTACCTCGACGGCGCCCGCCAGGACGACGGCACGATCAAGATCGGCACCGGCCAGGAGCTGAAGCTGAACCCGATCGAGGCCATCGGCGAGCGCAAGAACTCCCCGATCCCGCTCGGCGGCGCGATCTGGAAGGCGTCCGTGCAGCGCCTCGTCTTCTGGCGCCGCTAGAGACGACGAAACCCCCGCTTGAGCGGGGGTTTCGTGCAAAGCTGCCGGACTAGGACTCGAACCTAGAATACCTCGTCCAGAGCGAGGCGTGTTGCCATTACACCATCCGGCAAAGGGGCGCCGCGGCAGAGAAGTATAGAGCCCTGCGGCGGGTCAGGCCGCGTCGCGGGTGCCGGGCGCGAACTGCGCGGTGATCGCGTCCTCCAGGCCCGGGTCGAGCACGAGCAGGACCTCGTCGCCGGCCTCGATGACCGTGTCGGCCTTGGGCACGAAGCCGCGGCCCTCGCGCAGCAGCGAGATGATCAGCGCGCCCTCGGGCAGCGCCATGTCCTGCACCGCGCGGCCCGCGGCGGGCGACGTCGACGTCACCTCGACCTCGATGATCTCCAGCTGCTCGTCGCGCAGGTCCAGCAGGTGCACCAGCCCGTACGAGGGCACCTCGTGCTCGATCAGCCGCAGGATCAGGTCGGTGGCGGACACCGCCGGCTGGATCCCCAGCAGCTCGAACCAGGCCCGGTTGCGCGGGTTGTTGACGCGGGCGATGATCCGCTCGCAGAGGTACTTCTCCTTGGCGATCTGGCAGATCAGGAGGTTGTCCTCGTCGTCGCCCGTGACCGCGATGCAGAGGTCGGCGCGCTGGATGCCCGCGCGCTCCAGGACCCACAGCTCGGTCGCGTCGCCGTACTGGATCGCGTGCTCCAGCTCCTGCTCGATCGTCAGGTAGCGCGTGCGGCGCGACTCGATCAGCGTGACCTCGTTGCCCTTGCCGATCAGCTCGCGCGCGAGGTTCCAGCCCACCTTGCCGCCGCCGGCGATGATGACGTACATCTCGAAAGCCTTCCTAGCCGATCTCGGAGAGCGCCGACGTGAACATCTCGATCGCGTGCTGCGTCGGGCAGATCGTGTGCAGCCCCTGCTCGCGGTACCAGGCGGCGCGCGCCGGGTCCATCACGCGGACGATGACCTTCTCGACCTCGTAGTGCTTCTGCGCGATCTGCGAGATCGTCAGGTTGGTGTTGTCGCCGTCGGTCGAGGCGATGAAGACGTCGGCGTCCTGGATGCCGGCCTCCGTCAGCGCGTCGACCTCCATGCCGTGGCCGACCGTGAACCGCCCGCCGGCCTCCTCCCAGGATCGGTCCATGCCGACCTCGAGGCGCTCGTGCGACAACGGGTCCTCGTCGAGGACCGAGACGGTGTGGCCGAGGGCCAGGGCTGACCGGGCGACGGCCGATCCGACGCGGCCCGCACCGACGATGAGGATGAACATCGGAGCGAACATTACCCAGAGGACTGCCGATCGGGACCTCACCGGCCCGCGCGGCTCATTCCTCGCGCAACGGCGGCGCCGCGCTGATGCCCTGATCGCTCGTGGCCGGCGACGGCTGCCGCTCGGGATCCGTCGTGTCCTTGACCGGCACGTCCGACGACGGCGGCGCGGTCAGGATCACCTCGCACCCGGCCTTGGAGACCACGTACTTCGTGGCGTCCCCGACGAAGTTGTCCATCGGCCCGCCGCGCCCGCCGAGCAGCGCGCCGCCGCGGATCCGCGACGGCTCCTCGGCCGCCAGCACGATCGCCTGCACGCCGCGCCGGCGCGCCTCCTCGACGATCGCCGCGCCCGCCCGCCGCGCGCGCACGGTCGCGGTCGCGACCTCGACGCCCTCGTACTCCTCCCCCACGGCCTTGGCCCGCCGCAGCGCGGCCCGCGCGCGCTCCAGCTGCGCGTCGGGCAGCCGCGCGTCGATCGGCAGCGCCATCGGGACCTCGAAGATCCACAGCGCCTCGATCGTCGAGCCGGCCTCGTCGCCGAGGCCCTCGTCGCGCTCGTCGCCGGCCAGGCGCCCGGCGGTCTGGATCATGTCGTCGTCCAGCGGCGTGCCGGTCAGCGGCACGAGGATCGACCCGAACTCCAGCTCCTCGCGCTCGAGCTTCAGCGCCGCCTCGGGCACGATCACGCGCTTGAGCAGCGACTTGCCCTCCAGGCGCCGGTAGACGACGTAGGTCCCCAGGCCGAAGGCCATCCAGCCGAACCCGACGTAGCGCGCGCCCGCGTGCGTGACGACGACCGACAGCCACGCCGCCGCGCTCAGCACGGCGCCGATGACCGCCGGCAGCGGCAGCGACGCGCCGCGGAAGGGCACCGACCACGGCACGCTGTAGAAGCGCTCCGACGCGGGCTCGCGGTAGCGCAGGGAGATGATCGACAGGTGCGCGATCGTCAGCCCCAGCAGCGCGCCGAACGCGTAGATGCCGACGAGGAAGTCGAGGTCCTCGGGGACGATCAGCGCGCCCGCGATCACCGCCGCGATGACGATCAGCACGAACGGCGTCGACCGCGTCGGATGCAGGCGCCCGAGCGCGCTCGGGATCTGCCGGTTGCGCGACAGCGAGTAGGCCAGGCGCGACAGCCCGAGCATCGCGCTGTTGGCCGCGGCGATCAGCGTGGCCGTCGCCGCGACCGCGATCGTGTACTTGAAGAAGTCGCTCAGCCAGGCGGTGTGGAACGTCTCGGCGATCGCGAGGACCGGCGCCTCCAGGTGCTCCCCCGAGGACAGCTCGGTCTTGCCGTCCACGACCGGGAACGCGGTCATCGCCACCAGCGCGATGCCGACGTAGACGACCATGACGACCGCGGTCGCCGAGCCGATCAGCCGCTTCAGCGCGCCACGCGACGCGGTCACCTCGCCCGACAGCCCCGCCGCGCTCTCCAGGCCGGTGAACACGACGGTCGCGACGCCCAGCGCGAAGACCACGTCGTTCCACTTCGGCGTCGTGCCGAGGTGGATCGGGTCGACGAGCGTGTGCCAGTCGAAGAACGCCGCCAGCCCGATGACGATCAGCAGCAGCTGCAGGCCGACGTCGGCGAGGACCAGCGCCGTGATCCGGTTGACGCGCGACTTCGAGAAGCCGCGGATGTTGCGCGCCGCGACGTAGACGACGATCCCCAGCGCCAGCACGACCTCCAGCGACCCGTGCCCGAGCCGGCCCCAGAACACCGCCAGGTAGTTGGTGGCGCTGAACGCGGTGACCGCGATCAGGATCGTGTAGTCGAGCAGGATCGCCCAGCCGGCGATGAAGCTGACCAGCTCGTTGAAGCCGTAGCGGGCGAAGACCGTCGACCCGGCGCGCTCGGGGTGCAGCGACGCGCCCTCGACGTAGGTCATCGCCGCCAGCGCGAAGAACAGCCCGGCGACGAGGAACACGATCGGCGTCAGGCCGAGCGCGTGGTCGGCGACGACGCCGAGCGAGAAGTAGATCGCCGACGCGACCGCCGTGTAGATGATCGCGAACAGCGCGGGCTGTCCGAGGCCGCGGCCGAGCATCAGCGCGTCCCGCCCCCGCCGCCACCGCGCACGCGCTTGTTGATGTAGATCCGGCCGATCCCGGCGGCCACGAACAGCGGGCCGAGCAGGAAGCCCAGCGCGAAGCCGTGCGACGCGCCCGCCAGCGTGCGCACGAAGATCGCGACGCCGAGGACGATCAGAACGACCGACAGGACGTTGGAGGCTTGGCGATGGACGTCGCGAGGCGCGGGCATGGTGTGGGTTTCGGGTCCTACCCCAGGACGGTGATCGGGCGCTTGGAGATCGGGCCCTTCACCGGATCGGACTGGATGATCACGCGACACGGCCGCTCGGCCAAGACGGTCTCCAGGGTCTTGCCGAAGAGCGTCCCGCCCGTGCGCGGCGGCAGCGGCGCGACGACGGCCTGGGCGCGCAGCGTGCGGGCCTCCTGGACGATCATGCGCCCGGCGCCACCGGCGCGGACCTTCTCGGTGTGGCCGGTCACGCGGCGGCCGCCCTGGAGGCGCGCCTGCTCGATGATCGACTCGGCCGCCGACTCGGCCTCGGGCAGCGCGGCGTCGATCGGCGAGGACTGCGGCACCGCGATGTAGACGAGCACGTGGATGCCGCGCCGGCGCCGCGCCGCGAGCTTGGCCGCGGTCGCCACCGCGCCTTTGGAGTAGGGCTGCGCCGCGTCCAGCACGACGAGCACCGACTCGTACTCGGCCTCGTGCTCCAGCACCGGGCGCTGGATCGCGACCTTGGTCGTCGTCGTCAGGTCCAGGCCCTGGCGGCGGCGGTAGACCGGGTAGATCGCCATGCCCAGCGCCAGCCAGCCGATGCCGGCCAGCGCGACGTCGACGTGCAGCGCGGTCACGACGACGAACGCCAGGAACGTGAAGATCCCGCCGAACAGCGCGAACAGCGGCAGCGAGCGGCCGCCGCTGATCGCGAGGTTGCCGGGCCCGCGCCACGGGCGCCGCGCCTCGGGCTGGGCCAGCCGCAGCTTGACGACCGCCACGTGCGCGACCGTGAACGACAACATCGCCCCGAAGGCGTACATGTTGCCGAGGAAGTCCGCCTTGCCCGGGATCACCGCGACGCACGCGATCGCGCCGAAGATCGCGATGCCGATGTAGGGCGTGCCGTACTTGGGGTGCAGCTGGCGCAGGCGGTCGGGCATCTGCCGGTGGACGCCCATCGAGTACACGAGCCGCGACACGCCGATGATCCCGGCGTTGGAGGCGATCAGCAGGATCGTCGCCGCCAGGATGCCGACGTAGACCTCCATCGGCCCCTGCAGGAAGCCGAGGTCGAAGCTCTTGACGACGCCGAGCACCGGGTCGCCCGCGTAGCCGCCCTGGGCCTCGGTCTGCCCCAGCTGCGTGACGTAGCCGCCGCCGGCCGTCTGGTGCACCGGCAGCGCGCTGAGGGCGACCATCGGCAGCAGCGAGTAGATCGCGAAGACCGCGATCACCACGCGGTTGATCGCCGCCGGGATCGTCTTCTCCTCGTCCTTGGCCTCCTCGGCCATGTTCGAGATCGTCTCGATGCCGGTGTAGGCGATCATGCCGACCGGGATCGCGACGAAGAAGTCCTTCCACGTCGGCGCGATCCCGAAGTGGACGTTGTCGACCAGCGTGTGCGGGCTGAAGACCAGGAACAGGCCGACGGCGACCAGCAGCAGCTGGGTGAAGAAGTCGACGACGGCCAGGCCGATGTTCACGCCCGCGGACTCCTTCACGCCGCGGACGTTGACCGCCGCCAGCACGACGATCAGGCCGATCGTGAAGAAGATGTCCCCCGGCGAGTGGCGCAGCGCGTCGATGTGCGCGACGCCGCCGAGGTAGTGCGGCACGAAGAACGCGGAGATCGCGATCGTGATCGTGTAGTTGAGCATCTGCGCCCAGGCGGCGAAGAAGCTCCACAGCTCGTTGAACGCGTGGCGGGCGAACGACGACGAGCCGCCGGCCTCCGGGTACATCGCCGTGGCCTCGGCGTAGGTGGCGGCCGTCAGGTAGAAGATGAACCCGGTGATGACGAACACCACCGGCGTGAGGCCCAGCGCGAAGCTGGCCACCAGGCCGAGCGCGTAGTAGATCGACGAGCCGACGTTGCCGTAGGCGGTCGAGAAGAGCGCGTTGACCCCGAGGACGCGCTGAAGACCATGGAGGCGGCGTTCGGCCATCGAGCGCTGAGCAGTGTAGGCGCGACGGCGGCGTCACGCGCTGCCGGGTGCGTCCGCGCGCCCGAACCGCGCATCTCCGCGCCCGCGCCACGGGTAGGCCGTTCCCATGACCGATCCGCGCCACCCCGCCACCACGACCGACGCCGGGATCCCGGCCGTCAGCGACGAGCACTCGCTGACCGTCGGGCCGGCCGGCCCGATCGCCCTGCACGACCACTACGTCGTGCAGAAGATGCAGCACTTCAACCGCGAACGGGTGCCGGAGCGCGTCGTCCACGCCAAGGGCGGCGGCGCGCACGGGTTCTTCGAGGTCACCAACGACGTCACGGCGTTCACCAAGGCCGCGTTCCTGGACAAGGTCGGCAAGAGGACCGACATGTTCGCGCGCTTCTCGACGGTCGCCGGCGAGCAGGGCTTCCCCGACACCGTGCGCGACCCGCGCGGGTTCGCGCTGAAGTTCTACACCGAGGACGGCAACTTCGACATGGTCGGCAACAACACGCCGGTCTTCTTCGTCCGCGACCCGTCCAAGTTCCAGGACTTCATCCACTCCCAGAAGCGCCTGCCCGACACCGGCCTGCGCTCCAACGACATGCAGTGGGACTTCTGGACGCTGTCGCCCGAGAGCGCCCACCAGGTCACGATCCTGATGTCGGACCGCGGCATCCCGCGCACCTGGCGCCACCAGCACGGCTTCTCCAGCCACACCTACTCCTGGGTCAACGCGGGCGGCGAGCGCTTCTGGGTCAAGTATCACGTCCGCACCGACCAGGGCATCGAGAACATCGCCGAGGACGAGGCGGCGCGGATGGCCGGCGAGGACGCCGACTTCCACCGCCGCGACCTCGACCAGGCGATCCGCAAGGGCGACGCGCCGTCGTGGACGTTCTCGGTGCAGGTGATGCCGTTCGCCGACGCCGCCGACTACCACGTCAACCCCTTCGACCTGACCAAGGTCTGGCCGAAGGGCGACTACCCGCTGATCGAGGTCGGCCGCATGACGCTCAACCGCAACCCGGAGAACTTCTTCGCCGAGGTCGAGCAGTCGAGCTTCAACCCCTCCAACCTGGTCCCCGGCACCGGCCTGTCCCCCGACCGCATGCTGATGGCCCGCATCTTCAGCTACCACGACACGCACCTGCACCGCATCGGCCCCAACTACGAGCAGCTGCCGATCAACCGCCCGCGCTGCCCCGTCCACTCCTACAACAAGGACGGGCACATGACCTACCACCACAGCGGCGCCCAGCCCGTCTACGCGCCGAACTCCTACGGCGGCCCGGCGGCCGACCCGTCGCGCGCCACCGAGATCGGATGGGACGTCGAGGCCGGCGAGGTGGCGCGCACCGCCTACGCCAAGCGCCGCGACGACGACGACTTCGGCCAGCCCGGACGGCTCGTGCGCGACGTGATGGGCGACGCCGAGCGCGACGCGCTGGTGGGCAACGTCGTCGGCCACGCCTCGCAGGACGTCACGCGGGCGATGCAGCTGCGGGTCGTCGCCTACTGGAACCGCGTCGACGCGGGCATCGGCGCGCGCGTCGCCGCCGGCCTGGGGCTCAGCGACGGGCGGGCGCCCGACCCGCAGGAGATGCGGGCCGCGCAGGAGCTCGTTGACAGCCGGGCGGGGAGCGCCTGACGCCAACGGAGCGGGCGGGCGGGCCGTCGCGGCCCGCCCGCACCGCTGGATGGCAACGCCTAGGTGATGATCGGGATGATCAGGATCGCCACGATGTTGGCGACCTTGATCATGGGGTTGATCGCCGGGCCGGCCGTGTCCTTGAACGGGTCGCCGACCGTGTCGCCCGTGACCGACGCGGCGTGGGCCTCGGAGCCCTTGCCGCCGAACTCGCCGTCCTCGATCAGCTTCTTGGCGTTGTCCCACGCGCCGCCGCCCGCGGTCATCAGGACCGCGAAGAAGAAGCCGACGACGATGACGCCGATCAGCAGGCCGCCGAGCGCCTGCTCGTCGATCAGGCCGACGATGAACGTCATGCCGATCGGGATCAGCGACGGCAGGATCATCTCCCGCTGCGCGGCCTTCGTCACCAGGTCGACGCACGTCGCGTAGTCGGGCTGCTCGGTGCCCTCCATGATCCCGGGCTTCTCGCGGAACTGCCGCCGGACCTCCTCGACGACGGCGCCGCCGGCGCGGCCGACGGCCTCCATCGACAGCGCCGCGAACAGGCAGACCATCAGGCCGCCGAGCAGCAGGCCGATCAGCACCGGCGGGTTGTCGATCTCGAACGCGAAGAGCTTGTGGGACTCGAGCGTCAGCTCGGCCTTGAAGCCCGCGAACAGCACGATCGCCGCCAGCACCGCCGAGCCGATCGCGTAGCCCTTCGTCACGGCCTTCGTGGTGTTGCCGACCGCGTCGAGGCGATCGGTGATCGTCCGGACCTCGTCGGGCAGCTCGGCCATCTCGGCGATGCCGCCCGCGTTGTCGGTGATCGGGCCGAACGCGTCGAGCGCGACGATCAGGCCGGTCAGCGACAGCTGGCCCATCACCGCGACGCCGATGCCGTAGATGCCGATCGCGCCGCCGCCGGCGATCTTCCAGGCGCCGAAGATGCCCAGGACGAGCACCAGCGCCGGCAGCGCCGTGGCCTGCAGGCCCTGCGCGAGGCCCTGGATGATGTTCGTGGCGTGGCCGGTCTGCGACGCGGCCGCGGTCTTCTTCACCGGGTCGAACCGGGTCGAGGTGTAGTAGTCGGTGATCACGAACAGCAGCGCGGTGACGACGATGCCGATCAGCGAGCAGAGGTAGAGGTCGCCGACGCTCGGCGCGTGCTGGCGGACCAGGACGACCACGCCGCCCCTCGCCCCCGTGGCCCCGGCGACCGGCTGCGGCAGGGCGTGCAGCCCGTCCATCAGCCAGCGGGTCACCGGGTAGAACGCGGCGGCGGCGATGACGCCCGAGGCGATCAGGCCGCGGTACAGCGCGCCCTCGACGTTGTCGGTGCTCGTGTGCACGAAGAACGTGCCGAGGATCGACGCGACGATCGCGACCGCGCCGAGGATCAGCGGGTAGAGCGCGACGGCGGTGGCGTCCGCGGGCGCGAACTTCAGGACGCCGATCAGCATGACCGCCACGGCGGTGACCGCGTAGGTCTCGAACAGGTCGGCCGCCATGCCGGCGCAGTCGCCGACGTTGTCGCCCACGTTGTCGGCGATGACCGCCGGGTTGCGTGGGTCGTCCTCCGGGATGCCCGCCTCGACCTTGCCGACCAGGTCGGCGCCGACGTCGGCGGCCTTCGTGAAGATGCCGCCGCCGAGTCGGGCGAAGACCGAGATCAGCGACCCGCCGAAGCCGAGCCCGATGAGGGCGTCGACCGCCTGCCTGGGCGTGTCGTCGAAGATCCAGGTGAGCACCCCGTAGTAGCCGGACACGCCCAGCAGGGCGAGGCCGACGACGAGCAGACCGGTGATCGCGCCGCCGCGGAAGGCGACGGCGAGCGCCGGGGAGACGCCGCCGCGCGCCGCCTCCGCGACGCGGGCGTTGGCGCGCACCGACACGTTCATGCCGATGAAGCCGGTGGCGCCGGACAGGATCCCGCCGATCGCGAAGCCCACCGCGACCCGGATGTCCTGGATGAAGATCAGAGCGATGAAGAGGACGACGCCGACGCCGGCGATCGTCGTGTATTGCCTGCGCAGGTACGCCTGCGCCCCCTCCTGGACGGCACCGGAGATGCGCTGCATCGTCTCGTTGCCTGGCGAGAGCGCCAGCAGCTGCTGCGCCGTCAGAAGGCCATAGGCCACTGCCAGCCCAGCGCACACCAGCGCCACGATCACCCCGTGGTCGGTCAGAAAGTCGGTCAACGCAGTTCCTCCGGGTCTGGTTGATCCACCGGCCCGCAGGACAGCGATGTCCGGTGGCGGGCCTTAGGGAGGCGCTACGACGGGCGCCGAGGCCCTGACAGCCGCGCCATCCTAAACAGGTAGTCGGCGGTACGTGTGCGATTCGTTGCAAAGGCGCGCTGCCAAAGCCGCAAATCGCGTTCCGGGACGTCCGTGTGCCGACTGCGCGTCGGGGGTGCTGGGGGTGCCTATGCGTGGGGCGCCCAGCGCGGACGTTCGTGGTGGCGCGGGACGCTGGTGGAAAGGCGGCGAGGGGATGGGACCGGTTGGCGTGGCCACCGCCGGGGGTCGTCCTCGGGCGCGTGCGGTCCCTCAGCCCACAAGAGCGCGGTTCGGAGCCGAACTCAGGGATCCGGGTCGCTTCATGGCGGTATAGGGCGCATAGAGCGACCCGGAACGGTTTCTGCGCAGTTTCGGGTCGCGCTGCCTCGCCCAGGACGCGACGCGCCACCGCACGTGCGGTGGCGCTGAAGCGCCAGACGGACGGTGGCGCCTACTGCCCCGGCACCCAGAGGCGGCCGGAGGACTGCGCGGGCCCCGCGCCGCCGCCCTGCTGGGCGCCGCCCTGCGGCGGCTGGCCGCCGGGCTCGCCGCCCTCGCCGCCGCCCGGCTCGCCGCCGGCGCCCCCGCTCAGCTGCGCGTACGCCATCTGCAACTGCGACAGCGCGTCGCGGATCGCCGCGCCGTCGGGGCCCAGCTCGGCCTCGATCAGCCCGAGCAGCGCGCGGGCGCCCTCGATGGCCAGCCGAAGCTGCTCCGGATCCCGCTCGGCCTCGGTGCCCGGCGCCAGGCCCGCGCGACGGCCGCCGAGGTTCACCAGCGTCACGATCGTCTGGACGATCACGTCCTCGACGCGCAGCTGCTTGAGCTGCTCCTCGAGCTGCGCCTCGTAGGCGGCGCGCAGCTCCTGCTCGCTCATCTGGCTGGGATCGATGCCACCGGGCTGCTGCTGATCGCTCATCTGGCTGGTACCTCCTGGGCGTAGGTCTGCCGGGTCTCCTGCACGGAGGTCGCGTAGACCTCCTCCATCGGTGCGCCGGCCTCGATCGCCCGGCGTGCGCGCTGGGCGCCGTTCAGCGACGGCAGCGCGGGCTCGGGCAACGCCAGCTCGGCGCGCATCGGTGCGGTCCAGGAAAGCAGGTCGGCGACCAGAGCGGGCGCCGGCTTCTCCACGGCGGTCGCGTAGTCGATGAGCTTGCCGTCCATGCCGAAGCGGATCGCGCGCCAGAAGTTCTCCTCCAGGATCCGGCGCGACAGCGACGCGTCGGCCGGTCCGCCGACACGGCCCTCGTCCTCGTCGCGCGCCGCCTGGGCGACGCAGGCGACGATCAACGCCGCCAACCCCTCGCTCTCGGCCGCGGTGCCCTGCGCGTCGCAGATACGGACCTCGACCGTCCCGAACGAGAAGTGCGGGCGCACCGACCACCACACCTGCGTGTACTCGACGATCGAGTTGGTGGCAGTGAGGAAGTCGATGTACTTGGCGTAGTCGGCCCACGACCCGTAGGCGTCGGGGATGCCGCAGCGCGGGAAGGACTTCGTGAACGACTGCGTGCGCGCGCTGTGCAGCCCGGAGTCCAGGCCGTCGAGGTACGGCGAGTTGGCGCTGACGGCCAGCAGCGTCGGCAGCACCGCGCGCAGGCGGTCGCAGACGCGGATCGCGCGGTCGGCGTCGCGCAGGCCGACGTGGACGTGCAGCGAGAACGTGTTGTTGCGCCGCGCCACGTACTGGAGCCCGTCGACCACGCGCCGGTAGTGCTCGGTGTCGATGTTCGGCTGCTCGCGGTAGTCGGCCCACGGGTGCGTGCCGGTCGACCCGAGCAGCACGCCGCGCGCGGCCGCCAGCTCGAACAGCCGGCGCCGGTGGTCGCGCTGGCGCGCGAACGCGTCGGACAGGTCCTCCCCGCGCCCCGACCGGATCTCGATCTCCGAGGAGATCAGCTCGCCCGAGATCGACTCGGCCAGGACGGGATCCCCGGCCGTCGCGGCGTCGCGCAGCTCCTCGAAGCGCGGGACCATGTCCAGCGTCTCGGGGTCGAGGATCGCGAACTCCTCCTCCAGGCCGACCGTCCAGTCGGTCGAGTCCGCGAAGGCTTCCGCCGCGCGGTCGGTGTCCAAGCTCATGATGGGCGCCTAGGTGAGGTAGAAGTAGAGCGCGTAGAGGAGGTCGACCGCGGGGCTCGAGGTGTGGACCGTGACCTCCGGCGGGACCCGGATGAGCGACTCGCTGTAGTTGAAGATGATCTTCACGCCCGCCTTGACGAGCTGCTCGGCCAGGCCCTGGGCGGCGGCGGCGGGGACCGCCAGGACGCCGACGACGATGTCCTCGTCCTCGACGACCTGCGAGAGAGTCTCGACGTTGCGGACCTCCAGCGCGCCGACGTGCATCCCGATCTTCTCGGGGTCGGCGTCGAAGATCGCGACGACGCGGAAGCCGTGATCGGCGAAGACGTCGGAGGAGGCGATCGCCCGGCCGAGGTGGCCGGCCCCGAACAGCGCGATGTTGTGCTGGCCGGCGGTGCGCAGGATCTTGCGGATCTGCGAGACGAGGCCGTCGACGTTGTAGCCGACGCCGCGCTTGCCGAACTTGCCGAAGCCCGACAGGTCGCGGCGGATCTGCGTGGAGTTGACCTGCGTGAACGCGGAGAGCTCCTGCGAGGAGATCGTCTCCTTGCCCTCCTTCTTGGCCTTCGTCAGGACCTGGAGGTAGCGGGCCAGCCGGGCCGCCACGCCGAGCGACAGCCGCTCCGGCATGCCGGGGTCGGGCGCCGCTCCGTTCGGGCGCTCGGTGCCACGTCCGCTGGCCAGATCACTCACGCTCATCCGCCGCCAACTCTACCGAGGCGGTCTCGGAGAACCGCCTCGTCCACGAAGAAGTCGAAGAGGTGGCGGCCATCGAGCAGGACGACCGGGATCCGCTCCAGATAGCGCCGGTGCAGGTCGTCGTCGGCCTCGATGTCGTGCTCGCGCAGCTCGAAGCCCAGCTCGTCGCTCAGCGGTGCCAGGAGCGTGCGCGCGTCGTCACAGAGGTGACACCCGTCCCGGCCGTAGAGGTCGACGACGGGCATGGCCCGCTCAGAGCGCCCGCTGACCGGTCGCATGCACTTCGAGGTCCAGGTACCCCGGGAACGCCACCGGCTCGGCGTAGCGGGCGGCGCTGGCGATCATCGCCGCGTTGTCGGTGCACAGCGCGCGCGGCGGGACCCTGACGGTGCCGGCCAGCGCGCTCAGCCGCTCGCGCAGCGGCCCGTTGGCGGCCACGCCGCCGCCGATCGCCAGGCGATCCAGCCCCGTCCGCTCCAGCGCCCGCTCCACGCGCACCGCCAGCTGGGCGACGATCGCCTCCTGGTAGGCCGCGGCCAGGTCGGCGCGGGCCGCGGTGGCCTCCTGCTCGCCGAGGTCGCGGACCTTGTAGAGCAGCGCGGTCTTCAGCCCGGCGAAGGAGAAGTCCAGCCCGCCGACGTTCTTGGAGGTCGGGAACGCGAACCGCGACGCGTCGCCGTCGCGCGCGAGCTTCTCCAGGTGCGGCCCGCCGGGGAACGGCAGGCCGAGCAGCCGCGCGCCCTTGTCGATGGCCTCGCCCGCCGCGTCGTCGAGCGTCTGGCCCAGGACGGTGAAGCCCGCGTGGTCGTCGACGCGCGCCAGGAACGTGTGGCCGCCGGACGCGATCAGGCAGACGAACGGCGGCTCCAGCGGCGCGCCGTCGTCGGTCCACAGGAAGTTCGCCGCCACATGGCCCTGCAGGTGGTCGACCGGCACGAGCGGCAGCCCGCGGGACGCGGCCAGGCCCTTGGCGGTCGCCACGCCGATCAGCAGCGCGCCGACCAGCCCCGGGCCGGCGGTGACCGCGATCCGGTCGAGGTCGTCCAGCGTCGCCTCGGCGCGGCGCAGCGCGTCCTCGACGACCGGCGTGGCCAGCTCCAGGTGGTGGCGCGAGGCGATCTCGGGGACGACGCCGCCGAACGCGTCGTGCACGCCCTGCGAGGAGATCACGTTGGAGCGGATCTCGCCGTCGCCGGTGACCACGGCCGCGCACGTGTCGTCGCACGACGTCTCGATCGCGAGGATGAGGGACATCGGCCGCCTAGCCCGCCTGCCGCAGCGGATCGACCGCGTTGGGGATGTCGTCGAGGGTCCCGCGCAGGGTCGCCGGAGTTCGCCACATGATCACGGCGTCCTCCCCGTTGTCCTGGTAGTAGCGGCGGCGCAGGCCGGCGCCGCGGAAGCCGAGCGACGTGTACAGGTCGATCGCGCCCTGGTTGGAGCGCCGGACCTCCAGCGTGAAGCGCGGGTCGGGCTCGTCGACGCGCACGAACAGGTCGGTGAGCATCTTGGTGGCGATCCTCTCGCGCCGGCGGTCGGGCGAGACCGACACGTTCATGATGTGCCACACCGTGTCGTAGCGCGAGCAGATCGTGTAGCCGGCGATCGCGCCGTCCTCGCCGGTCGCCGCCAGGCAGACGCCCGACGGCTTCGACAGCTCCAGCACGAACATCGCCAGCGACCACGGCGTCGGGTACGAGCGGCGCTCGATCGCGATGACCTGCGGGAGGTCCGCGTAGGTCAGGCGGCGGATCGTCGGCGGTGCGGGGAGCGTGGTCGTCACGGCTGGGCGGTCGGGCGGAGCCGGCGGACCTTCCGGGGCTCGGCGTCGGGGGCGCGGACGTACTCCGGGACAAGCGCGTCGCGACCGGTCGGCTCGGCCTCGGCGGCGAGCCGGCACAGGGGTCCCGCGGCGACGCGGTGCAGCGCCGCGTCGTCGGGCGCCACCGTGACGGAGGCCGCCTCCAGCTCCGCCCTGAAGCGTACCGCCCCGTCCCCCACGGCCCGCCACGGCCCGGGCGCCAGGCTCGGCACCTCGGCCAGGCGCTCGGGGCGCCACGCGGACGGCTCCAGGATCGCGGTGCCGTCCTCGTCCCAGGCGGCGACGAAGGCCTCGCCGCGGCGGGCGTCGAGGATGCCCAGCGTGTGGGCCCCGCCCTCCGGGACGTTGAGAGTCAGCGCGCGCAGCGTGGAGATCGCGACGGTCTCGGCGTCCAGGCCCTGCGCGAGCGCGCGGGCGGTCGCGACGCCGATGCGGATCCCGGTGAACGTGCCGGGGCCGACGCCGGCGCCGATGCGGGTGACGTCCTGCCATCGCGCGCCGGCGGCGTCCAGCGCCTCCTGCGCCAGCGGCAGCAGCTGGCGGGTGTGGCCGGGCTTCTCGCCGGGCTCCGGGTCGTGGCGGCGCTCGGCCCGCAGGGTGCCGTCCTTGTCGGCCACGCCGACCACGGTGGCCGGCGTCGCGGTGTCGAGCGCCAGGATCATCTGCGCGACACGGTAATGCGGCGCGCGTCCCCGCCGGCGTGCTCGAGCGTCACCCGGGCCTTGACGGTCGGCAGGATCGCCGCGTCCTCGGCGATCTCCGGCCACTCGACGAACGCGATCGCGTCGGGCGTCAGGTAGTCGTCCAGCAGCGCGGGGTCCTCGTCCTCCAGGCCGCTGAGGCGGTGCAGGTCGATGTGCGAGATCGCCGGGGCGTCGGTCCCGGGCCGCTCGTAGCGGCGCCCGATCGTGAACGTCGGAGACGTCACCGGCCCGTCGAAGCCGAGCGCGCGGGCGGCGCCGCGCACGAACGTGGTCTTCCCCGCGCCCATCTCGCCCTCCAGCAGGACGACGTCGCCGGGCGCCAGCTCCGCGGCCAGCGCGGCGCCCGCGGCCTCGGTGGCGGCCGCGTCGCGCGTCTCGGTCGTCGATGTCGGGCTAGAACCGCTCAGGGGCGTTGCGCAGGCGCAGGCCGACCCCGAGCAGCAGCAGGACGGCGCCCGCGATGATCAGGACGCGCGTGTCGAGGCCGGTGTTGGGCAGGGTCGCGGCGGGCGCGGTCGTCGTCGTGCCGGTGCTCGCGGTGCCGGACGCCGAGGTCCCGGCGGTCCCGGCGGAGGACGAGGACCCGCTGCCGCTCGAGGACGAGCCCGTGCCGCCGCCCGAGGTCTGCGGCGCGGGCGTCAAGGGCGCGACGTCGCCGCCGCCCTTCGACGAGCCCGACGACGAGTTGTTGTTGCTGTTGCCGCCGCCCGACGAGCCGGAGCCGGAGTCTCCGAACGGGTCCTGGTACTGCTGATCGCCCGCACCCTGGGCGAGCGCGGTCGCGACAGGACCCGTCCCCACCCCCAGGCAGGCAACGACGAGCAGCAGGACGATCCGGCGGCAAACGGACGGCACGCGACCGCATTCTAAGGGACTCGCGGACAACCGAGCTTCCGGTCGAAGGAGTAGATTCGCGGCCTTCGTGCCCCACGCCGAGAACCGCACCTTGCGGCACATCCTGCTGCTGACCGACCGCGACTGGACCCACCCGCAGGGTGGCGGCACGGGCACCAACCTGTACGGGCAGGTCTCGCGCTGGGTCGCGTGGGGCCACCGGGTCACGGTCATCGCGGGGTCCTACCCGGGCGCGGAGAAGGTCTCGCGCCCGCACGAGCGCCTGGAGATCCACCGGATGGGCGGGCGCATGACGGTCTTCGGGCGCGCCGCGCTGGCGTCGCTGCGCGGCGTCGGGCGCGACGCCGACGTCGTCCTGGAGGTCGTCAACGGCATTGCCTTCTTCACGCCGTTGTGGTGGTGGATGCGCACGCCGCGCGTGACGCTGGTCCACCATGTCCATCAGGATCACTACGTCGCCGAGATGGGCACGTCCGGCCGGGTCGCCGCGTTCGTCGCCGAGCGGCTGCCGCTGTCGACGCTCTACCGCCATCACCCGTTCCTGACGATCTCCGACAGCGCCCGGCGCGACATGATGGCCTTGGGCATCCCGTCCGAGAACATCCACGTGGCCTACCTCGGCGTCGAGCCGGACTCGTTCGTGGAGACGACGCGCGACGAGCGCCCGACGCTGCTGTACCTCGGGCGCCTCAAGCAGTACAAGCGCCTGGAGATCCTGCTCGACGTCCTGGAGGACATCCCGGACGCGGTCCTGGAGGTCGCCGGCGAGGGCGACCACCGGCCGGTGCTGGAGGAGGAGATCGCCCGGCGCGGGCTGGGCGACCGGGTCGTGCTGCACGGCTTCGTCTCCGAGGAGGAGAAGAAGGACCTCTACGCGCGCTCGTGGGTGAACCTGACCGCGTCGTCGGCCGAGGGCTGGTGCCTGACGGTGATGGAGGCCGCGGGCGCCGGGACGCCGAGCGCGGCGATGGCCGTCGGCGGGCTGCCGGAGTCGATCGTCGACGAGCAGACCGGCCTGCTGGCGCAGACGCCGGAGGAGCTGGCGGAGAAGGTCAAGGCGCTGGTCGCTGATCCGGTGCGCCGCGACGAGCTGGGCGACGCCGCGCGAGCGCGCGCACGCGGCTTCACGTGGGACGCGACGGCCGAGGCCAACCTCGCGGTGCTCGACCGCGTCGCGGCGACCGAGCGCACGCGGCTGCGCGACGCGGTGCGGCGGTCGGAGACCGGCGCGGCCGCGGGCCTGGCGGCCGCGACGCTGCTGAACAACGCCATCCAGCTGATCTTCGTCGTGCTGTTCACGCGCCTGCTCGGCGCCGACGGCTACGGCGCGCTGGCGGCGATCATCAGCGGGTTCTTGATCTTGATGGTCGGCGGGCAGTCGATCCAGGTGGCCGCCGCGCGCGAGGCGACGTTGGGCCACCTCGGCGCCGACGGCCGGCTGCGCGCGACGCTGGACCGCTGGACCCGCCAGCTCGTGCTGGCGACCGTCGTGCTGGCGGTCTTCGGCGTGCTGATCCGCCAGCCGCTGGCGGATCTTCTGGGGGTGAGCGAGCACCCGTGGGCGGTCGCCGGGCTGCCCGCGACCGGCGCGTTGTGGCTGTTGTTGTCCTTGCAGCGCGGCGTGATGCAGGGGCTGCGGCTGTTCGGGCCGGTGGGGATCTCGATCGTCGGCGAGGCCGCCGGGCGGATCGTCTGCGCGCTCGTGCTGTGGGGCGTCGGCGCGGGCGTGACCGGCGCCTACCTGGGCAACCCCTTGGCCTTCGTGCTCATGGCCTTGTGGTTGGGTCGGGTGCTGTCCAAGCGCCTCGGCCCGGCGAGCGCCGAGGCCGCGCACCGCCCGCTGCTGGGCCTGGTCGGCGACAACTGGATCCCGATCGTCGGGCTGCTGCTGTTGGCGGCGTTGCAGAACGTGGACGTGATCGTCGGTCGCCACCAGTTCAGCGGGGACTCGTCCGGGTCCTACGCGGCGGCCGCGGTCGCCGCGAAGTCCGTGGTCTGGGTCGCGATCGGCGTCGGCCTGCAGCTGCTGCCCGAGGCGACGCGCCGCGCGGCCGCCGGGCTGGACCCGCGCCCGGCGCTCCTGCGCGCGCTCGGCGTGCTGGCGGCGATCGCGGCCCCGGCGCTGCTGATCTTCGCCGCCGTCCCCCACCTGTTGATGAAGGTCGCCTTCGGGCCCGACCTGACGCTGGCCTCCGACGCGCTGCCGGTCCTCGGCGTGGCCATGACCCTGCTCGCCGTCGCCTACCTGACCGTCCAGTACATGGTGGCCTTGGGCGAGCTGAAGTTCGTCTGGGTGCTCGGCGTCGTGGCGATCGTCGAGCCCTTCCTGCTCTCGGCCGGCGACTTCACGCTGCTGTCCTTCGCCACCGTCGTGCTGGGCCTCCAGCTCGTGGCGGCGAGCGCGGTGCTCGCGCTCGGCCTGCGCGTGGGGCGGCCGCGCGGGCCGGCCGCCGCCTAGTGTCGCTTGCGGATCCGGATCACGCAGTTCCAGGCGATCAGCTCGCGCAGGCCCGGGACCTTCATGATGAACTTCGCCCAGGGCCAGTAGCGGGGCTCGACGGAGGTGATCTCGAAGGTCGGGTGAGACCGGACCAGGCGGAGGGTGGCGCCGATGTGGCAGGCCCAGAGGGTCTCGCCGTAGGCGTGCTTCTCGGGCTTGCCGTGGCGCTTCTCGTACAGCTTGGGTCCGAGCTTGGGACCGAGGTAGTGGTAGGGCGCCATGAGGTGGCCGCCCCAGGGCGAGTACCAGTTCGTCCAGGACACGTAGGCCCAGCCGCCGGGCTTGAGCACGCGGTCGATCTCGTCGAGGATCGGCGCCGCCGACGGCGTGTGCTCGAGCATGTTCGAGCAGAAGATCCCGTCGACGCTGCCGTCCGGCAGCGGCAGGTCGCCGGCGTCGCCCAGCACGTAGCCCTCGGGCGGCGCGCCGCCCAGCTCCAGCTCGTCGGTCGAGTTGTCGATGGGGATGACGTGCGCGCCGCGGTCGCGGAAGGCGTAGGTGTAGTACCCGGGACCGCAGCCGAGGTCGGCGATCGTCTGGCCGGCCAGCGGGCCGTGGTGGGCGTCGAGGTCCTCGACGGCGTAGGCGGCCAGCAGCCGGTAGAACGGCTCCGGGTCGGTGCGCTCGCCGCGGAACAGGCGCCAGAGCGTGCGGAACTTCGCGGGTCCGCGGGGCAGGTCGACGGCGGCGGTGGCGCTCACGGCTTGGACGGTAGGCGATCGCGCGTGCGGGCGGCGGCCAGCGTCCGGCCCAACACCACCACCAACAGGACGAGCGCCGCGACCGCGACCCAGTGCGCGGCCAGGCGGTCGGCGGCGTAGCGCGTGCTGTTGCCGCCGAGGATGTGCTCGTCGCCGAACACCGCCACGCCGACGTAGATCAGCGGCACGACGACGCCGAGCAGGCCGAGCACGGCCAGCCCGAGCACGCGGTCGGAGAGCCCGCGCCAGAAGACGAGCGCCAGCAGCGGCGCCGCCACGGCGCCCGCGCGCAGGCCGAAGAGGCCGGCGACGACGACGGCCGCCGGGATCGCGATCGCGACCGCCGTGGTCAGCGGCCGCGGCGCGGCCGCCGGCGGCTCGGGCAGCGGCGCGAGGCCGGCGTCGGCGTCGGCGTCGGCGTCGCGGCCGGCGTCGGCGTCGCGGCCGGCGTCGGCGAGCGGTGCGTGTCGTCTCGTGGTGACCAGTTCACCACGAGGCGACACGGGCGCGGCGGAGCCGGCACGCCGGCGCCGGCGCCACGCGCCCAGCCCCAGCAGCGCGAGCAGGCCCGCGCAGCCCGCGCCGGAGACGAGGTACCCGGCGTCGGCGAGCTTCTGCGGCTTGTAGGAGAACGCGACGTCGTGGCAGCCCGCGCCGACCGGCCAGCCGTTGGCGTAGCCCTGCAGCGGGATCGGCGTCCCGAGGTCGTGGCCGTCGCAGGTCGCGCGCCAGCCGTGGTCGTAGGACTCGCCGAGCATCAGGTAGGACGGGCCGCGCACGTCGACCTTCACGCCGGTGCGGCCGCCGTGGTGGTCGTCGCCGGCGCTGACGACCGTGCCGCCGCCCGCGGCCGCGGCCGCCGGCGCCGGCGCGGCGGAGGCCAGGCGCAGCCCGTCGACCCGCAGCGGACCGGTGCCGCCGTCGATCGCCGTGTCGCGCGCCGGGACGTCCACCGTGCCGCAGCCGCGCAGCCGCACCGGGCGCCCGGCGTCCAGCGCGGCGCGGTCGACGGTGGCGCGCAGGTCGTAGCGGCGGCCGCCGACGGTCGCGGTCGCCGCGCCGCACGGGAGGTCGACCGTGCCCGTGCGCGGGACCTGCACCGGCGTCACGCCCGCCCCGCGGATCTCGCCGATGCCCACGGCGCGCCGCTGCCGCACGCGCGCGGGCGTCCCGGCCGGGAACGCCGCGTCGAGGACCTCCAGGCGGAAGCGCGTGCCGCGGACCGGCGCCGGGAGCCGCACGGTCCCGTCGGCGCCGACGGCCGCCGGGGCCGAGGCGACGCCGTCGACCACCAGCCGCACCTGCGAAGGCAGGCGCACGCGGACCGACGGCGGATCGAGCCGCAACGTCCGCACGCTCACGGCGCCCGGCGTCGCCCAGGAGATCCACGCCGCGTGGCCCGGCACCCACTGGCCGATCCACGCCCGCCCGCCGGCGCCGTCGAACGCGCCCGACGCCCGGTAGCGCCCGAGGCCCTCGAACCGCGACGAGGAGGCGAAGCCGGCCTCGCGCGCCACGCCGCTCAACCGCGCGAACGCGCTGTCCGGCGCGTCGACCCCCATGCTCCCCCAGCCGTCCACGCGATAGGTCCGCGCCGCCGGCGGGTGGATCGCGCGCCGCAGCCGCGGCTCGGGGTCCTGCGCGTCGCGCTGCCGGCCAGCCCCGCGCTCGCCGACGACCTTCTGCTGGACGTCGGGCACGTCGGTCGTCGTGCGGTCCAGGATGTAGGTCAACGCGTTGTGCGACAGGTCGCTGCCCCGCAGCGCGTCCTCGACGTCGGTCGGCGGCCGCAGCGTCTCGGTCGCCTTCACCCCCGGGATCTCCAGCTCGCGGATCCCGCCCGCGCCCGCGTGGGCCCGCTTCGGCTTGGTCACCTTCGCCAGGTGGACCTCGAGCGACGTCACGCCGCGCAGCCCGACCTTCAGCGTGTTCCACCCGCGCGCGACGTCGAACCGCCGCCCGTTGACCGTCACGGCCTTCACGACGCCGCGCGAGTCGCCGTAGGGCAGCAGCCGCAGCGTGTCGACGTCGCGCGCCCTCGGGAACGTCACGGTCAGCGTGTGCCGCGCCGGGACCAGCGCGCGGTCGGCGATCCAGGCGGTCGACGGGTCGCCGTCCAGCGCCGCGAACGGCCGCTGCTCGGGGAACTGCGTGACCTGCGGCGACGCGGGCGCGGTCACCTTCGCGATGCCCCCGCCGACCTCGGCGGTCGTCTGCACGCGCTGGTCGAGGTCGCCGAACGGGTCGAGGATCGTCCCGTCGACGCTGATGCCCTCGTCGCGCGGCAGCGTCGGCCCGAGCGCGCCCTTCAGCCGCGGCGCCACGAACGCGCGCCGCCGGTTGGTGTCGGAGATCACGAACGACGCGCCGCGCGCCGCGGCGGCCCGCACGTCCGTGTCGGGCGCGTACTCGTAGGGCCTGCTCGGGTCCAGCGCGCCGTAGGCGGCCAGCGCGGCCAGCCCGCCGCCCGCGCCGTCGACCACGGTCAGCGGGTCGCGCGGCAGCACGCGCACGAGCCCGCCGGTCTTCACCGGGACCCTGCGCAGCGCGGGCACGCTCACGGTCGGCGCGATCTCCCCCGCCGCCGGCGCCGCGCCCACGCGCTTGGACCCATACACCTTGCCTTGCCCGGCGCCCGCCGCGCCCAGCTGCGCGTCCAGCTCGCGCTGCGCCGCGGCGCCCGGCATCTCCCCCGACCGCGAGCGGTCGCCGTCGGCGGCGATCAGCACGTCGCCGACGCCCATCAGGTCCAGCAGCGGCGCGAGCTGCCCGGGCCGCAGCCGCTCCTGGGTGACCATGTTGTCCACCGTGAACTGCAGCTCGGTCGAGCGCAGGTCCGAGAACGGCACGACCCAGCGCGTCGTCACCGGGTGCTCGGTCAGCGCCGGGAGGACCGCGTCGACCGTCCCGCCCCAGCGGTAGGACGCGAACAGCTGGCCGGGCAGGATCATCGCCCGCGACGAGTCCGGCTCGGCGCTCAGGTCGGACGCCGCCTGACGCCAGGACGACGGCACGTCGAACTTCAGCTGGCGCTCCAGCGCGCGGCCGGTGACCAGCGGCCACGCCGCCAGGATCGCGACCGCCGCGACCGCGCCGCCGACCAGGACGCGCGGCAGGCGCCGCCACGCGACGCCCGCCGCCGCGCCGATCAGCACCGCCAGCCCGAGCGCGAGCAGCGCCCCCGCCTTGTAGGTCGTGCGCAGCGGCTGCAGCGAGTCGACGCGGTAGTAGGCGCCGGTGATGACCGTCCGCAGCGGCGTGCCCTCCGGCCAGCCCGCGACCATCACCACCACACCAACAAGGGCCAAGATCACGAAGAACGGCGCGTAGCGCCAGCGTCGCGTCCACTGAAACGTCCCCAGCGCGGTCGCCGGCCACGCCAGCCCGGCCAGCACGACCGGCATCAACAACAACATCGCGGGCGCCGAGCCCTGGTAGGGCCGCAGCACGCCGCCGTAGCCGACGCCGACGTAGGACGTCCAGAAGCCCATCAACCGCAGGGACTCGGGCAGCGACGTCGTCGACCAGATCGTCCCGGGCTGCTCGGTGAAGACCAGGAAGTTGGGCGCGCCGCGACCGGCCACCAACAACGGGATCAACCACCAGATGTTGGCCACCAGGGCCACCGGCACCAGGCGCGCCAGCGCCGGCCCCACCACGCCCCGCCACCGCACCTCGCAGAACGCCAGCTCGTACGACGCCAACGACAACGGCCCGACGAGCACCCACACGGTCGTCGCCGCGTTGACCCCGCCGCCCGCCGTCGCCAGCACGAGCGCGAAGACGATCGGCCAGCGCCAGCCGCGCGGCTCGCGCAGCATCCGGTGCGTGGCGAGCATCAGCCACGGCAGCGCCGCGTAGGCCAGCAGCGTCACCGACGCGCGGTCGGAGTAGACCGTCACGAACGGGTTGACCACGTACAGCGCGCCCGCCACCGCGTGCGCGACGCCGCGCTCGCGCGACAGCAAGGCGTCCAACAACCGCACGACGCCCCACGCGGCCAGGAAGAAGATCGTCCCCAGCCAGAGGCGATGGACGACCCAGACCGGCAGCCCGACCGCGTCGCCGAGCGCGAACCACGGCGCCATCGGCCACGCGTAGCCGCCGTACTGCGACGCCCACACGTGCCCGAGGTCCGGCGAGGAGGACCACAGCGACAGCACGTCGCGCAGGAAGCGCCACGGGGCCAGGTAGAGGTGGACCTTCGTGTCGGCGACGACCGCGCCCGGCCGCTGGATCAGGGCCAGGACGTAGGACAGCGCCGCGAGGGCAAGGGGCAGGACGACGGGACGGCGGCGCATGCAGCCGCGCGAAAGATACGCTGGCCCGCCGATGCGACCGCCCTCCCCCAGCAGCCGCCTCCCCGCCGGCCGCCTCGTCGTCGCGCTGCTGGCGCTGCTGGCGCCCACCGCGCTGGCCTTCGCCGACGGCGGCTACTTCGAGGGCGCGCGCGACGTGGCGCTGGTCGGCGCGGGCGTGGTCCTCCTGCTGACCGCGCTCGTGGTGCCCCGGCCGCGCCTGAGCACCCCGGGCCTGCTGGCCGTCGGCGGCCTCGCCGCGCTCACCGCGTGGACGGCGATCAGCACCGCGTGGGCGCCGTCGTCGGATCCCGCCTGGGCGACCGCCGAGCGCGACGCGCTCTACCTCGCGGCCCTGGCCGCCGCCGGCCTGCTCCTCGCCGAGCCCCGCGTCCTGGCCCGGGTCGTCGAGCCCGTCCTGGTCGCGGGCGCGGTCGTCGTCGTCGGCTACGGGCTGCTCGGCCGCCTGCTGCCCGACGTCCTGCACGTCATCCCCTCCGCGTCGGCCGGCGGCCGCCTCGACCAGCCGCTGACCTACTGGAACGCGATGGGCGCGCTGGCGGCGGTCGGCGCGGTGCTGGCGGCGCGTCTCGCCGGGGACCACACGCGGGCGCCCGCGCTGCGCTGCGCCGCCGCGGCCGCCGCCGTCCCGCTCTTCGCCGGGCTCTACCTGACGTTCTCGCGCGGCGCGATCGCCGCCTGCGCCGCGGGCCTGGTCGTGCTGCTGGCCGTCGCGCCGTCGTTCACCCAGCTGCGCGCGGTCGCGATCGCCGCCGAGGCCGGGATCGTCGGCGCCGCGCTGACCGCCGCCTCGCCGTACGTCCGCACGCTGCACGGCAGCCATCCGTCGCTGCAGGGCGCGGCGGTCCTCGTCGGGCTGCTGGGCGTCATGGTCGTCGCCGTGCTGACGCAGGCCTGGGCGGTCCGGGTCGAGCACGACCGCAGCGCGCGCCTGGGCCGCCTGCCGCTCCCCTCGCGCCACGGCTGGGTCGCCGCGGCGCTGGTGGCCGCGATGTTGGTGGTGCCGGTCGCGATCGCCGCCGGCAGCGACACGCCGTCCTCGGTCGACCCGCGCTTCGGCTCGTCCACGAGCCGCCTCGCGTCGGCCGACTCGCCGCGCTACGCGTACTGGCGCGTGGCCGTCGGATCGTTCGCCGACCACCCCGTGCAGGGCGTCGGCGCGGGCGGCTTCGCCGTCGAGTGGCTGCGCGAGCGCAAGGAGGCCAGCCCCGCGCGCGACGCGCACTCGCTGCCGATCGAGACGCTCGCCGAGCTGGGGCTGATCGGCGCCGCCGCGCTGGCGCTGCTGGCCGCCGGCGTCATCCTGGCGACGCGCCGCGTGCTGGCCGCCGACCCCGCGCTCGCGGCCGGCCCGGCCGCCGCACTCGTCGCCTACGCCTTCCACGCCTCGATCGACTGGGACTGGGAGATGCCCGCGCTCTCGCTCGTCGCGGTCCTCCTCGCCGGCCTGATGATCGCCCGCAGCAGCGTCTCGACCGAGACCGCGCCGAGCACGACCAGCGACGGCTCGGCCGCGAAGCGGAACCGCGTCGAGCCGTAGGTCACGATCCCGACCAACAGCACCAGGACGACCGGCGTCAGCAGCACGGCCAGCGCCGGCTCGCGGCGCCGTCGCAGCAGCAGCGCGCCGCAGATCGCGAACGGGATCAAGAACCAGTAGAAGACCAGCCCGAGGTGCGTGGCGCGCGGGTGGCGGCCCTCGCCCGCGCTGATGAACGCGCCCTGCCGCCACGGTCGGTAGACGTCCAGCAGCCGCCCGACACGCGCCGCCGCGACGACCGGCAACCGCCCGGCGTGGTCCTTCATGTAGTCCAGCCCGCGGCGCCGGTACTCGACGGCGCGCTGCGCCTCGTCGCCCGCGGGCCGGGCGCCGTAGCAGTCGAACTTCCAGGAGCCGATCAGCGGGCCGTAGTAGACGTCGTGGCAGTTGGCGCCGACCCAGATCTCGTTGGCGTTGGACGAGATCGGGACCGGCGTGGCGAACGTCGCCAGGTTGCGGATCGTCCACGGCGCGATCACGACGACGACGGCGAGCGCGGTGACCGCGAGGAGACGCGCGCGTTCACCCCAGGTCGGCTTGACGCGCCACGCGATCACCAGCCCGAGCAGTGCCAACAGGCCCAGCCCCTCGCCGCGCGTCAGCGCCGCCAGGGCGCCCAGGACGCCCAGCGCGACCGCCCGCCCGGTCGACGGCGCGCGCAGCAGCCGCACCGCCGCCAGCAGCGTCGCCGTGACGAACAGCCCGTAGGTCGTCTCGGCCATCAGCGCGCCGTCGGGCATCCACAGCATCGGGTACAGCGCCGCGATCAGGCCCGCGACGACGCCGACCCGCGCCGAGCGCGTCGCCTCCCGCCCCAGCAGCGCGACGAGCACCACGGTGCCGGTCCCGATCACGCTGAAGAACAGCTTCTGGGCGGTGATCGAGTGCAGCCCGAGCAGGTCGGCGACGGCCACGAAGACGATGTGCAGCGGCGGGTACTCGGCGGTCGGCTGGTCCTCCAGCGCGCGGCGGAAGCCCTCGCCGTCGGCCAGGTGCTGGCCCTCCAGGTGGAACGCGAGCGCGTCGCCCACGACCGGGAAGTCCTTGGTGGTCAGCACGTAGACGACCCGCACGACGAGCGCCAGCAGCGCGATGGCCGGCAGCGCGCGCCGGAAGGTCAACCGCATGGGGCCAAGCGTAGACTCGGCGGCCGATGCATGGCCACGAGACGCCCGGGACCGCGATCCCGGAAGAGGCCCCGGAGGCGCTGCGGCCCCCGCCCGGCAACCCGCGGTTCCCGCTCGTCGACGGCCTCCGCGCCGTGGCCGCGTTGATGGTGTTGATCGGCCACACCTCGTTCATCTCGGGGTTCAACGGCCACGGGCAGCTCGGCCGGGTCATCTCGCGCTTCGACATGGGCGTCGCGCTGTTCTTCATCATCTCGGGCTTCCTGCTGTACCGCCCGTTCGTCTCGGCGCGCCTGGACGGCCGCCCGGCGCCCGGCGTGCTGCGCTACGGACGCCGCCGGCTGCTGCGGATCGTCCCTGCCTACTGGCTGGCGCTGACCGTGCTGGCGATCTGGCCCGGCCTGCGCGGCGACGTCTTCGGCCACGTCCCCGTCTACTACGGGTTCTTGCAGAACCTGAAGGTCGCGTGGATCGGCGGCGGGATCAACACGGTGTGGTCGCTGGCCTGCGAGATGCAGTTCTACATCCTGCTGCCGTTCCTGGCCATCGGCGGCGCGCGGCTGCTCGAAGGGCGGCCGGTGAAGGTGCAGGTCCGCGCCGAGCTGGTCGCGCTCGCGGTCCTGGGCGCCGCGTCGTTCGCGGTGCGGATGTGGTCCTACCACCGCTCGTCGGTCTACCCCAACACGGTCTCGTGGACGGTCGCCGGCACGTTCCTGTGGTTCGCGTTCGGGATGGCGCTGGCGGTGGTCAGCGCGCGCTACCACCGCGCCGACGTGCGGCCCGCGCCGCTGCGGGCGCTGGACCGGCGCCCGTGGATCTCGTGGATCGTGGCCGCCGGGCTGATCGCGATCGTCACCCACATCGGCCTGCCGACGACCGCGCCGCAGGTCTACACCGCGAGCGACTGGTTCTGGGAGCACCTGTTGTACGGGTTGATCGCCGTGGCGATCGCGGTGCCCGCGACGGTGGCGATCGTCTCGCCGCGCTCGCTGCCGCACCGGATCCTCGCGTTCGGGCCGGTCGCCTGGCTCGGGCTGATCTCCTACGGGATCTTCCTCTGGCACCACCCGCTGACCGAGAAGTTCATCAAGGTCCAGGACTGGACCTCGCACGGCAGCTTCGTCATCTACACCTTGGTCGTCTTCGGCGTGGCGGCGGTGGCGGCGACCTTGAGCTACTACCTGGTCGAGCGGCCGATCCTGAAGTTCAAGGACCCGCGGCCGCGGCGGCGCGCCCCGGCACCCGCGAGCGCCGGAACCGTCTCAGCGGCGCAGGCCGACGGGATCGAGCCGGCGCGCGCGCTGTAGCGCGGCGTCGGCGGCCCGCGCGTCGCCCGCCTTGCGCTGGGCCAGCGAGAGCGCGACCCAGCCGTTGCGGACGTCCGGCTCGCGGCGCGTGACGGTCCGGGCCAGCGCGAGCGCGGGCCCGGTCTGGTCCACGCGCAGCAGCGCGACCGCGCTCTCGGCGATGATCGCGGTGTCGCGGCAGTGCGCGGTGAGACGCCGTGCGACGGCGGGCGCGTCGCTCGCGGGCGCGCGCTTCAGCGCGATGTTGAAGGTGTCGGACCGCGCCGACGCGCACGCGTCGTGGCCCTGCTCGCGCCGCACGCCCGCGACGACCAGCGCGACCCCGGCGACGACGAGCGCGACGCGCAGCGCAACGGTCATGCGGGCCTGCGCGCGTGAACGATCAAACTGAGCCCGAACGGCGGCGTGCGGCGGCGCTCCAGCGCGCGGAAGGGCGGCAGCAGCAGCTCGTAGGCGCGCAGCGAGCGGGCGTCGATCTGCGGGTTGCGGCGGTGGCGGTTGACGATCCAGCCGGCCACGCCGAGCATGTTGAAGGAGTAGAGGCGCTCGACGCGCAGGCCCGCGCCCTCGATCACGTCGCGCAGGTGGTCACGGGTGTAGCGGCGCTCGTGGCCGAAGCGGCGGTCGAGGTTGCCGAACAGCCACGGGTGGGCCGGGACGAGCAGCCCGAGCGCGCCGCCCGGGGCCAGCGCCTCGGCCATCGCGCCGACCGCGTCGCGCTCGTCGGCGATGTGCTCCAGCACGTTCTGGCAGAGCAGGAAGTCGACGCTGCCCGCCCAGGCGTCCAGCGCGGGCGAGCCGGGGATGAGGTCGCGCGAGACCGTGACGTCGCCGCGCGCGCCGAAGCGCTCGCGCAGCCGCGCCGCGCACGGCACCTCGGGCTCGATCAGCAGCGCCTCGTCGACGCCGTGCTCGAGCATCCGCTCCGAGAACGTGCCGATCCCCGCGCCGACCTCGACCGCGCGCCCGCGCACCAGCGGCGCGAACTGCTCGAACATCCAGTCGCCGAGCCGGCGCGCGCCGGCCAGCGTCTCGAGGTCCCACAGCTCGGTCTCGTCGACCACGTCGGTGCTCACCCCTCCATCCAACCACGTACCGTGTCGGGCATGTCCGTCGACACCCCCGAGGAGCTGGCCGCGCTCAAGGCGGCCGGGCGCGTGGTCGCCCAGACGATCCGCGAGCTGCGCAAGCTCGTGCGCCCCGGCGTGACGACCGGCGAGCTGGACGCGGCCGCCGCGCGCGTGTTCGCCGCCCACGGCGCGCGGTCCGGACCGCAGCTGGACTACAACTTCCCGGGCACGATCTGCATCTCGGTCGGCGACGAGGCCGTGCACGGCATCCCGGGCCCGCGGCGCCTGCGCGAGGGCGAGCTGGTCAAGCTCGACGTCACCGCCGAGCTGGACGGGTTCTACGCCGACGCGTGCCGGACGGTCCCGGTCGGGTCGAAGGTCAAGCCGAGCGCGCTGAAGCTCATCGGCGCCGCCGAGTCGGGGCTCAAGAAGGGGATGTCGGTCGCCCGCGCCGGCGCGACGGCCAACGACATCGGGATCGCCGTCCAGGGCGAGATCGAGAAGCGCGGCTTCTCGGTCTGCGACACGCTGACCGGCCACGGCATCGGCCGCCGCATCCACGAGGAGCCGACGATCTTCTCCGTCGACCGCCCCGGCCCGTCGCCGGAGCTGACCGAGGGCCTGGTCATCACGATCGAGCCGATCATCGCGGCCGGCCACGGCGACGTCGTCGAGGACGGCCAATGGGTCGTCAAGACCGCCGACGGCTCGCTCTCCGCGCACGCCGAGAACACGATCGTCATCCAGGCAGGCGCCCCGCTGGTGTTGACGGCTTGAGCGCGGAAGACCTCGCCTGGCGGCTCGGCTTCCGGGCGGGAACTCGCCAGGGGCTCCTTCCCGCGGCTGCCGTGGCTCCGGCGTGAGCGCGCTCGCCGTCGCCGGGGTGCGCAAGCGCTACGGCCGCCACGAGGCGCTGCGTGGCGTCGACCTGGAGGTCGGCGATGGCGAGTTGGTGGGGTTGTTGGGTCCGAACGGCGCCGGGAAGTCGACGCTGACGAAGATCGCCTGCGGCCTGGTCCGGCCGACCGCGGGCTCCGTGGTCCTGCAGCGCCCGTTCGGCTACCTGGCCGAGCTGTTCCGCTTCCCCGGCTGGTGCACGGCCGACGAGGTGCTGGTCCTGCACCAGCGCCTGACCGGCTCGGAGGGCGGCGCGCGGGAACGCGGCGAGCTGTTGGAGCTCGTGCGGCTGGAGGACGACGCGGGCACGCGCGTGGAGGCGATGTCCAAGGGCATGCAGCAGCGGCTCGGGCTGGCGCAGGCGATGGTCGGCGGGCCGCGTGTGTTGTTGTTGGACGAGCCGACGTCGGCCCTCGATCCCGGCGGGCGGCGCACCGTGCGCGACCTGCTGGAGGAGCTGCGCCGCCGCGACGTGGCCGTGCTGTTGAACACGCACCTGCTCAGCGAGGTCGAGCAGGTCTGCGACCGCGTGATCATCATCGACAAGGGCGTGGTCGTCGCGGCGGGCACGCCGGCCGAGCTGGAGCGCGGCAGCGGCGTCGAGGTCGAGCTGGCGAGCGGGACGCGCGTGTTCGAGGGCGCCGGGCGCGCGGACGTGCCGCGGATCGTCGCCGAGCTGGTCGCGGCCGGCGAGCGGATCTACGGCGTGCGCGTCCGGCGCTCGACGCTGGAGGACGTGTACCTCGACACGGTGGCGGACGCCCGATGACGCGCGACGCGCACCCAGGGGGCGCGGTTCCGGGCGCGATTCCGGGCATCCTCATCGTCGCCCGCCACGCGCTGCAGGAGGCGCTGCGCCGGCGCGTCCTGGTCGTCGTGCTCGTGCTGACCGTGGCCTTCGGCGGGCTCTACGCCTGGGGCTGCAGCGCGCTGTTCGACGACGTCAGCGGCTTCCAGAACAGCTCCACCGGCCTGGACGCGAAGGCGCTGGCGGGCTCCACGATCGTCGGGCTGGCGATGTTCGGCGGCCTGTTCCTCGGCGTCGTGCTCGCCACGTTCCTGACCGCGGGCGCGGTGCGCGGCGACGCCGAGAGCGGGCTGCTGCAACCGCTCGTCGTCCGGCCGCTCGGCCGCGCGCAGTACCTGTTGGGTCGCTTCCTGGCCGCCGCCGTCGTCAGCGGGTTGTACGTGTTGGTCGTCTACCTCGGCGCGGTGCTCGTCACCGGCGCGATCGGCCACTGGTGGCCCGAGCACCCCTTCGCCTCGGGCTTCCGGCTGGCGGGCGCCGCGGTGCTGATCGCGGCGCTGTCGCTGCTGGGCTCCGTCTTCCTCGGCGCGACCGCCAACGGCATCCTCGTGTTGATGACCTACGGCGCGGGCCTCCTGGCCGGCCTGCTCGGCGCGATCGGCGACGCGATCCCCTCGCCGACCCTCCAGCACATCGCCTCGGTCGGCTCCTGGGCGCTGCCCTACGAGGCGCTCTACCGCGACGCGCTGCGGCTGCTGGTCCGCGACGTCCCCGGCGTCGCGGGCGCGATCGTCCAGCTCGGCCCGCTCGGCGGCTCCCACGACGCCGGGCCGCTGCTCGTGCCGTGGTGCGTGCTGTACCTCGTGGTCGTCCTGGCCGTCGCGGCCTGGGCGTTCCGGCGGCGGGACCTCTAGCGCCCCGGGTCGCGCGCCAGCAGCAGGTAGTCCCCGAAGCGCCCGGCCGGCGCGTAGTGCGTGTCGATGTAGTCGTCGAGCAGGTGGACGCCGCTGGAGCGGCCGGAGCCGTTGTGCTCCGTCATGGTCGCGGCGGGCGACAGCCAGCGGACGACGAGCGGGGTCCTGGTCCGCTCCAGGTCGCGGGCCATCTCGCGCTGGACCTTGGCGGTGGTCACGACGCCGGGCTGGACGACGTCGTAGCGCGTCGGGTTGCGCCGCTGCAGCGCGATGTACAACAACGTGTCGCCGACGCGGACGCGGTCGTAGCGCGGCGGCGCGCTGAGCAGGTAGGACCCGGGCCGGGTGCGCCGGTCGACCGCCGCGGCGAGCTCCTCCAGCGCGTGGGCGTCGTCGGGCGCGGTGCGCACGCCGTGCAGCGCCGGCAGGTCGACGCCGGCCAGCCGCGTGCCGTCGGTGACCTTGCCCAGCTCGCGGTCGAGGCCGTTGACGATGATCAGCGCCAGCCCCGCGCCGAGCACGACCTTCCAGGGCACGCGCCGGTCGCGCGCCGCCCCGGCGGCCAGCGCGACGGCCAGGACCGCGGCCAGCGGCACGAGGTGGAACTCGTCGGTCCGCGCCAGCAGGTAGGCCAGGCCGACGACCAGCAGCGGCACGAGCGCCCAGGCGGTGCGCCGCGACAGCGTCGCGATCGCCCACAGCGCGGAGAACAGCACCAGCACCGCCGGGAAGTCGTGCTCCAGGACCTTGTTGGGGTCCAACGTGTGCGGTGCCAGCGGGAACGGCAGGCGCTGGAGGTGCTGGAGGCCGGCGAAGCCGAACGTCTGCGACAGGAAGTCGCCGGGCGCGACGATCAGGAACGGCAGCATCCCGATCAGCGCGACCGCGCCGAAGACCCACCACACGCGGCGGCCGCCGTGCTCGCGCCCGCCCAAGATGTAGGCCCCGATCGCCGCCGCCACGCCGACCTCGGGCCGGAACAGGAACGCCAGGCCGGCCAGGCCGCCCGCCAGGCCGCTGCGGCGCCGCCCGGCGAGCACGGCGCCGAGCGCGAGCGTGGTCGCGGGCGCGGTCGGCCCCGGCGTCAGCGGCCAGGCCATCGCCGCCGCCACGGCCGCCCACGCGGCCAGCGCCCAGCGGTCGTTGGTGGTCTCGCGCTTGGTCAGCAGGTAGGCCAGCACCGCGCAGATCCCGGCGATCGCGGCCCGCACCCAGCGCCACGTCACCGGCGACGGCCCGAGCAGCGCCTGCAGGTACGGCGCTCCCGGCATGTAGTTGGCCCAGAAGTCCCGGTACGGCCACTCGCCGGAGGCGATCCGGTGGCCCCACTGGAGCATCAGCCCCTCGTCGTGGGGCCCGATGCCCGCGCGGATGTCGATCGTCGCGAACGCGAAGGCCAGCAGGCCGAGGACGACCAGCCGCAGCGGCGTCGCCTCGACGTGGACGCGGAAGAAGCCGTCGGAGGGACGGCGCGTGGTGGGCCGGGGCTCGGCCGCCTCGCCGCCGCTCATCGCGCCGTCGCTCATCGCGCCGCCTCCGGATGCCCGCCCGCCCGCGGCCCGCGCCAGGGGCGCGCGGGCACCGCGCGCTCCATCGCGTCGCGCTGCGTCCCGCCCACGCCGTGGCGCGCGCGCCAGGCGCCGGGCAGGCGCGGGACCGCCGCCGCCAGGCCGCGCAGGTGCTCGGCCAGCGCCCGCGGCCCGCGGCGGGCGGCGTCCGCCAGCCACGAGGCCTGGCGGTAGGCGACGTAGGGCAGCCAGCGCGCCGGGAACCAGCGCGCGACCAAGATCACCGTGTTGCGCGCGACGTAGTACCCGACCGCGCTGCCGCTGCCCGCGCCCGCGTGGTGCGCGACCGCGGGCTCGTAGCGCGTCGTCCACCCCGCCAGCCGCAGGCGCAGCGCGAGGTCGACGTCCTCCAAGTACATGCCGTAGGACTCGTCGAAGCCGCCGACGGCCTCCACCGCCGCGCGCCGGTACAGCGCCGCGCCCGCGCACGCGCCCCAGACCTCGCCGGGCGCGTCGAACTGCCCCGCGTCGCGGTGGCCGCGCCCGCGCTGCTCGCAGACGCCGTCGCGCCGCAGCGCGTCGCCGGTGTCGTCGATCAGGCCGGGATCGTCCATCCCGACCATCTTGCCCGCCACCGCGCCCGCTTCGCCATGCGCCTCCAGCGCGCTGACCATGCGCGCCAGCCAGTCGGGCGCCAGGGAGACGTCGGTGTTCACCAGCGCGACCGCGTCGCAGTCGGCCGTCGCTCGCAGGCCGTCGTTGACCGCCGCCGCGAAGCCGCCGTTGACGGCGCGCGCGACGACCTCGACGCCCTGCGCCCGCAGCCACGCGACGCTGTCGTCGCGCGAGCCGTCGTCGACCACGACGATCCGGTCCGCCGGCCGCGTCTGCGCCCGTAGCGCGGCGAGCATCCCGGGCAGCCAGCGGCGCCCGTCGTGGTTGGGGACGACGACCGCGACCCTCACCGCGGCCCTTCCGAGAACGCGCGTGGGAGCGCCGGCGAGCACGCGCCCGGAACCCGAGCCCCCTGGGCGAGGCGTCTCGCCTTCACGCCGCGCGGCGGCCGGCGAGCGCCAGCCCGCGCGCCGGGCGGCGGCGGTCGCCGCGTGGGCTCGGGCCCGCCGCCAGCGCCTGGTCGACGATCGCGCGGATCTCCCGCGCGAACGCGTCGACCGAGAAGCGGTGGGCGTTGGCCACGCAGTCGGCCGGGTCGACCGACAGCGGGTCGAACGCCGTGACCGCGGCCGCCAGCGCCTCGGGCGTCGCCTCGTCGTAGAACACGCCGGTGCGTCCCTCCCGCACCGACTCCGTCACGCCGCCCTCGTCCAGCGCCACGACCGGGCGCCCGGCCGCCTGCGCCTCGACGGCGGCGATGCCGAACTCCTCGGTCGCGGTGACGACCAGCGCGCGCGAGGTCGCCAGCAGGCGCGCGACCTCGGCGTCGCTGACGCGTCCGGCGAACCGGATCGTCGGGCCCGCCAGGCGCTGCAGGCGCTTGGCGTCCGGGCCGTCGCCGATGACGACCAGCGGCCGTCCGAGCTCGTTGAACGCGCGGACCGCCAGCTCGATCCGCTTGTGGGCCATCAGCTCCGACAGGACCGCGTAGTGCTCGCCGACGAGGCCCGGCGCGAAGCGCTCGACCTCGACCGGCGGGTAGACGACCTCGGCCTCGCGCGTGAAGTACCGCGCGACGCGACGGCGGGTCGTCTCGGAGTTGGCGATGTAGCGGTCGACGCGCTGGGCGGCGATCCAGTCCCACTGCCGCCAGCGCGCCAGCACGAGGCCGAGCGCGGGCCGCAGCAGCGCGTGCTGCCCGGCCAGCGTCGCGTCGCGCTCGTTCCACGCGTAGCGGAACGGGTTGTGGCAGTAGCAGACGTGGACGGCGTCCGGCGAGGGCAGCACGCCGTGCGCCCACGCGCTGGAGCTGCTGAGCACGAGGTCGTAGCCGCGGAGGTCGAGCGCCTCCATGGCGTACGGGTAGAGCGGCAGCAGCGGCCGGAACGACGTGGAGTTGGGGCGCAGCCGCTGCAGGAACGACGTGTGCACCCGGCGGTGCTCGAAGCGCCCCTCGGTCCCCTCCGGGTCGTAGACCGCGGTGAAGATGTCCGCGTCGGGGAACAGCTCGCAGAGCACCAGGAACACGCGCTCCGCACCGCGCAGGTCCAGGAGGAAGTCGTGGACGAGCGCGACCCTGGGTTCCGACGACGGCATGCGTCGGCGAGTCTATTTGTCAACGAGTCGTGACGACGGCCGCCTCCGCGGCGTCGGACGCAGCGGGCACGGCGGCGGCCGTCGGCCGCCAGCGCGGCTTGGCCAGCACGGTCTGGACGAGGCCGATGCGACGCTCGGCGAACCCGGCCTCGCAGTAGGCCAGGTACAACCGCCAGAGGCGCCGGAAGCGCTCGTCGTAGCCCAAGGCCTCCAACTCGCCCTCGGCCGCCGCGAAGCTCAGGCCCCAGCGCCGCAGGGTCTCGGCGTAGTGCGGGGTCAGGTCCTCCAGGTGGACGGTCCGCAGGTCGGTGTCGCGCGCGACGCAGCGGGCGATCACCTCGCGCGACGGCAGGCAGCCGTTGGGGAAGATCAGCGTGCGGATGAAGGACTTGGACGCGCGCTCGACGGCGTAGGCGCGGTCGTCCATGACGATCGCCTGCAGCAGCATCGCGCCGTCGGGCGCCAGGCGGTCCGAGCACACGCCGAAGAACGTGCCGAAGTCCTTCCACCCCACCGCCTCGATCATCTCGACCGACACGAGCTTGTCGTACCGGCCGGTGAGGTCGCGGTAGTCCTCCATCACCACCGTGACGCGGTCCTGGAGCCCGGCGGCCCGGACGCGCGCGACCGCGTGGTCGTGCTGCGCGCGGGAGATCGTCGTCGTGGTCACGCGACAGCCGCGGGTGCCGGCGGCGTGCAGCGCGAAGCCGCCCCAGCCGGTGCCGATCTCCAGGACATGGTCTTCGGGCGAGATCGCGAGCTTGTCGCAGATCATGTCCAACTTGGCGACCGACGCCTCCTCCAGCGTCATGCGCGGGCGGGTGAAGACCGCGCCCGAGTACATCATGGTGGGGTCGAGGAAGAGCGCGAACAGCTCGTTGCCGAGGTCGTAGTGGGCGCCGATGTCGCGACGGCTGCGGCGCGGCGTGTTGCGGCGGAAGGCGGCGCGCCCGCGCTGCAGCGGCTCGCGGAGCGGGGTCAGCCGGCGGCGCAGCGCGTCGAGGCCGGCGATGTTGCGGGCGGCGACGCGGATCACCGCGGTCAGGTCCGGCGCGTCCCAGAGCCCGTCGCGGTAGGCCTCGGCCATGCCGCGGCTGCCGCCGAGGAGGATCCGCCGCCACGCCCGCGCGTCGTGGACGACGACCGTGGCCTCGGGCGCGCCGTGGCCGCCGAAGGCGTGGCGGGCGCCGTCGGGCTCGACGACGGTCAGGCGCCCGCTGCGGACGCCGCGCCGCAGGACGGCCAGGACGGCGCGGCGCGCGGCGGTGGCGGTGGTCGCGGCGGCGGTCATGACGGGCGCGCCTCGCCGGCCCGCGGGTGGCGATGCACCGGGACGCGCCGCGCCGCGAGCACGAGCGCGTGGCCGTAGATCAGCGGCAGGACGCGCAGGCGCAGCAGCGCGTGGCGCGCGAGCCCCGCGCGCGTCAGCGGCCGGCGACGCAGGTTGAGCGTCGCGTCGAAGACCGTGGTGTCGCCATCGCGCGCGGCGATGTGCACGGACAGGGTGTCGCCGGGCCGCGTGGTCGCCCAAACGTAGTGCTGATCCATCGCGAGGAACGGCGAGACGTGCATCCGCTTGCGCACCTCGGTGCGCTCGACGCGGGCGGCGTCGGCGTCGGCGTCGGCGCGCGTGAGCAACACGTAGCGGTCGGTCTCCCGCCACGGCGTGGACGTGACCTCGGCGACGACGGCGTGCAGCGTGCCGTCGGCGCGGTGGCAGAAGTAGAAGGACACCGGGTTGAAGCCGACGCCCAGGATCCGGCGCTGCGTCAGCGCGAGGATCGCGCCGTCGGCGCCCGGGCCCGCCGCCGCGCGCGCCGTGGCCTCCGCCTGGGCGCCGGGGCGCTCGTAGACCATCGAGATCCGGTGGCGGAACTCGCGCCGGCGCACGGCGAAGCGGCGGTGGCGGATCGTGCCCTCGTACAGCGCCGGGGCGCTCACGGCGTGTCGATCCCCAGCTCGCGGGCGACGCGCAGGCCCGAGACGACGCCGTCCTCGTGGAAGCCCCAGCCCCAGTAGGCGCCGGCGAAGTGCGTGCGGCTCCGGCCGCCGGAGATCTCCTCGACGCGCCCCTGCGCGACCATCCCCCGCCGCGTGAAGACGGGATGCGCGTACTGGATCGTGCGCACGATCGCGTCGGGGTCGATCGCCTCGCTGCGGTTGAGCGTCACGCACCACTGCCGCCGCGCGCCCCGCAGCGACTGCAGGCGGTTCATGTGGTAGGTGACGGTCGGCCTGCCGGGCGGCGCGTCGAGCAGGTGGTAGTTCCAGCTCGCCCACGCGCGGCGCCGGCGCGGGAGCAGGCGGCGGTCGTGGTGCAGGACGGCCTCGTTGGGCGCGTACGGGAAGGCGGACAGCAGCTCGCGCTCCAGGGGCGTGGCGTCGTCGCCGAGGATCCGGAGCGTCTGGTCGGCGTGGGTGGCGAGCACGACGTGGTCGAAGCGCTCGCCGTCGACGCGCACGTCGTCGGCGCCGCGGACGACCGAGCGCACCGGCGCGCGCAGGCGGATCCGGTCGGCGAACGGCGCGGTCAGCGCCTCCACATAGCGCCGGGAGCCGCCGCGGACCACGCGCCAGCGCGGGCGCCCGCGCAGGTCGAGCATCCCGTGGTGGTCGAAGAACTGGACGAGGAAGCGCGCCGGGAACGTCCACATCTGCTCGGGATCGGCCGACCAGACGGCGGCGGCCTGCGGCACGATCAGCCGTCGCACGAACGCCGGGCTGAAGTCGCGGTCGTCGAGCCACTGGGCCAGCGACGGGTTCTCGTCGGAGGCCAGCAGCGCCCGGGCCTCGCGCTGGAAGCGCCGCACGTCGAGGATCATCCGGTGGAAGGCCGGTGAGGCGAGGTGCGCGCGCTTGGCGTACAACGCGTTCGGGGAGGTCGACGCATACTCGAAGTCCCCGTGCTCGTCGCCGACGCCGAAGCTCATCTCCGACGGCTGCCACTCCACCTTGAGCTGCCCCAGCAGCCGCTCGAAGTTGGGGTAGTTGCGGTCGTTGAACACGATGAACCCCGTGTCGACGTCGAGCGTCGCGTCCGGCTCGTCGACCCGGATCGTGTTCGTGTGCCCGCCCGCGTAGCCCCCGGCCTCCAGCACGTGCACGTCGTGCCCGGCGCGATGGGCTTGGTGGGCGACGACCAGGCCGGAGATCCCGGCCCCGATGACGGCGATCCTCACGTCTCTTCTTCGGGCGTGCGCCGCCGCCGGATCACTCGCGATAGCGTCCCGCCGATGCTCGTCGGGATCGACGCCCGTGCGCTGGCGGCCCGGCGGGGCGTCGCGCGGTTCACGCGCCGGATGGCCGAGGCGCTCGCGGCGCTCGACGGCGTCGACGTGCGCGCGCTGGTGCCCGGCCGCGAGCCGGTCGAGCCGGTGCCGGGCGTCGAGCTGCGCCGGACCGCGCTGCCGTCGCGGGCGCTGCACCTGGCGGGCGCGGTCGCGGGCTTCCCGCGGATCGACACGCTGCTGGGCGGCGACGTGGACGTGACGTGGCTGCCCGCCCCGGCGCCGGTCGCGGTCGGCGACCCCTACGTGTTGACCGTCCACGACCTGTCGTGGGAGGACCGGCCGCGGGACTTCACGCGCTACGAGCGCCTCTGGCACCGCGCGGCGCGGCCGCCGTCGATCGCGCGGCGCGCGCGGGCCGTGGTCTGCGACGCGCCGTCGGTCGCCGACCAGGTGCGCGAGCGCTGGGGCGTGACCGCGTCGGTGGTCGAGCCGGGGATCGACGCGCCGCCGCGCGAGGTGGCGCCGCGCCCGGGGCGCCCGTACTTCCTCTACGTCGGCGCGTTGGAGCCGCGCAAGGGCCTGGACGTGCTGGCGGACGCGTGGGCGCGGGCGGGCCTGGACCCGGACACCGAGCTGCTGATCGCCGGCGAGGGCCGCGCGGAGGTGCCGCCGGGCGCCACCGTGCTCGGCCACGTCGGCGACGCCGAGCTGCACGCGCTCTACGCGGGCGCGCTCGCGGTCGTCCTCCCGTCGCGGCTGGAGGGCTTCGGCCTGACGCCGCGCGAGGCCGCCGCGCACGGCACGCCGTCGATCGTCTCCGACCTCCCCACGCTGCGGCTGCCCGGCACGCTGCGCGTCCCGGCCGGGGACGCGGACGCGTTGGCGCGCGCGCTGCGGGACCTCCCGGCGCGGCGCGCGGCGCTCGTCGCCGAGCTGCCGCCGTCCCGCACCTGGGCCGACGCGGCGCGCGAGCTGCGCGCCGTCCTGGAAGGGGCGGCGGGCCCGTGACCGGCGTCGGCATCGTCGTCGTCCTGCACGACTCGCTCGACGACCTCCGGCGCCTGCTCGGGTCGCTGGCCGCGGTCAGCCCGCGGCCCCAAGTTGTCGTGGTCGACGCCGGGTCGTCCGACGACGGCCCGCGGGTGGCGCGCGACTGGGGCGCCGAGGTGCTGGAGGCCGGCGACGTCGGCTTCGGCGCGGCCAACAACATGGGGTTGGAGCGCGTGACCGCGTCGGTCACGTTGTTGTTGAACCCCGACGTCGTCGTCGGCGAGGCGTCGGTCGTCGAGAAGCTCGCGCGCCACGCCCGTCGCGAGGACGCCCTGCACGTGCCGCGCCTGCTCAACCCGGACGGCTCGGTCCAGCGCAGCGCGCATCCGCTGCCGGGCCGCGCGCGCGAGCTGCTGCCGGCGGTCGTCCACCCGCGGGCGCTGCCCGGGCCGCTGCGCCACGCCGCCGACCCGTGGCGCGCGGAGGAGCCCGACGACCGGGTCGTCGGCTGGGCGATCGCCGCCGCGGTCGCGGCGCGGACCGAGACGCTGCGGGCGCTCGGCCCGTTCGACCCCGAGCAGTTCCTGTTCTACGAGGACCTGGACCTCTGCCTGCGCGCGCGGGCGGCCGGCGTCCCGACGATCCTGCATCCGCGGCTGGCGATGGAGCACCGCGGCGGGCACTCGACCGGCCCGGCCTACGGCGGCGAGCCGCACGCGCTGCTGGCGCGGCGCCGGCGCGAGGTCGTGCGCGCCAACCTCGGCGCCCGCGCGCTGGCGCTCGATGACGCCGCCCAGGCGCTGACGTTCGCGACCCGCGGCGCCGCCCGCGCCGCGCTGCGCCGGGACGCCCGCCGCGAGTGGGCGCGGCTGCGCGCGTTGGCCGCCGCGCGTCGCGGGTAGCGCCCGGTGCATGACCCAGTTCTGGTTCGCCGCCTCGACCGAGGAGTTCACGCCGTCCGAGATGCTCGAGCAGGCCAAGGCCGCCGACCGCGCGGGCTTCGAGGCCGTCGGCTCCTCCGACCACTTCCACTCGTGGTTCCCGCAGGGCAAGGGCAGCGCGGCGTGGGTCTACCTCCCCGCCGTCGGCCAGCAGGTCGCCGACAAGCCGCTGTTCACCAGCGTCACGCCGATCCTGCATCACTACCACCCGGCGGTCGTCGCGCAGTACTTCATGAACCTGGAGGAGCTGTATCCGGGGCGCGCGGTGCTGGGCGTCGGCTCGGCGGAGGCGCTGAGCGAGGTCCCGCTGGGGCTCGACTGGCCGGAGCCGGCCGCGATGCTGCGGCGCTTCGAGTCGGGGTTGGAGGCGATCACGCGGCTGTGGGACGGCGAGACCGTGACGATGGACGGCGGCTGGTTCTCGCTGGACAAGGCCAAGTTGATGACGATGGCCGAGACCCGGCCGCGGATGATCGTCAGCGCCTTCGGGCCCGACGCCGCGCGGATCGCGGGCCGGCACGGCGACGGCCTGTGGACGCTGGGCGATCCCGAGAGCGCGCCCGAGGTGATCGAGGCCTACAAGAAGTCCTGCGAGGAGCACGGCAAGCCGGTCGGCGAGATCGTCCTGCAGGCGGGCTTCGCGCTCGGCGACGACGAGGCCGCGCTGATCAAGGCCACCAAGAAGTGGAAGACCACGCAGTTCCCGGAGTACCACCTCGAAGACCATCATGATCTCGACGAGATGGCCCGGTCGGCCGAGGCGCGCATGACCGACGCGGAGTTCGCTCACGAGGGCTTCCTGGTCAGCGCCGACCCGCGGGAGCACGTCGACCGGATCAAGGAGATGATCGCCGTCGACGACGCGGTCAGCGTGATCTGCCTGCAGGGGATCGGCGACCTCGACCCGATCGGCTCGATCCGCCGCTACGGCGAGGAGGTCCTGCCCGCCCTGGGCGGCGGCGCGGGCCACGGCCGCTTCAGCAAGGACCGCGAGGCGGACGCCACCCAGCGCCACTGACCGGCATGCTTCGAGCGCGATGCTCGCGATCCGCGGGGCCGCGCCCGGCCTGCTCGACGAACCCCTGCTGCTGGAAGTCGGCGGCGCGCCGCCCGGCGCGCCGCTGACCTGGCGCGCGCGGATCCGCGACGACGACGGCTTCGTCTGGCGCGCGTCGGGGGCGACGCCCGACGCGCTGGCCTGGGCGGCGGCCAAGCCCGCCTCGGCGGGCGCGATCGCCGCGCTGCGCTCGCTGCGGCCGGTCGAGCTGGACGTGCGCGTGGAGGACGAGGACGGCGGCGGCGCGTCCCGGACGCTGACGCGGTCGCTCCTCGCCGACGGCGTGAAGGCGCGCCGCTGGCGCGACGGCGGTGTCGCGGGGACGCTCTACCTGCCGGGCGAGGCGACCGGCGCCGGGGTGATCCTCGACGCGCGCGCCCCGAGCGAGCCGCGCGACGACTCCGTCCCGGCCGCCGACGTCGCGCCGCCGGCCGCCGCCCTGCTCGCCTCACGCGGCGTCCTCGCCTTCGTCCTCGCACGCGGCGACGCCGACGCCGTCCGCGAGCAGCTCGCGCGCGTCCCCTCCGCCCCGCCGGAGATCGCGGTGCTCGACGGCGTCCCGGTGCCCGCCGGCGTCCCCGCCCAGGCGCCCGCCGACCCCGTCGCCTGGGACGCGCTGCTGCGCCGACTCGGCGCGCGGCCGCGCCGCGTGGCACGCTGAGGCCGTCTCCCCGCCCGCCCGCCGTGCCCGAGTCCTTCACCGACACCCCGCTGCTGACCGAGCGCTTCGACGCGGCGCTGCGCTACGCCACGCGCCACCACGCGCGGCAGCTGCGCAAGGGCACGCCGATCCCCTACGCGGCGCACATCCTGGCGGTCGCGTCGCTGGTCCTGGAGATGCACGGCGACGAGGACGAGGCGATCGGGGCGCTGCTGCACGACGTCGTCGAGGACGGCGGCGGCCGCGCGGCGCTGGCCGAGATCGAGGCCGCGTTCGGCGCAACGGTCGCCGCGATCGTCGTCGCCAACAGCGACACGCTGGACCCCGACGACCGCCCCGGCTGGTACCAGCGCAAGCGCGCCTACGTCGACGCGTTCCCGGACAAGACGCCCGGCGCGCTGCGCGTGTCGCTCGCCGACAAGCTCCACAACTCCCGCTCGATCCTCACCGACTACCGCACCCACGGCGACGCCATCTGGGCCCGCTTCGGCCAGGGCCTCGGCCTCGCGACCCGGATCTACTACCGCGAGCTGGCCCTCGCCTTCGAGCGCGAGCACGACCGCCTCGGCCCCGCCGCCTCCCCCTACGTCGACGAGCTGCGCCGCACCGTCGACGCGATCACCGCGCTGGCCGAGTCCCACCAGGGCCCGGACACGCGCACGCTCTTCGACGGCTAGCGACGGCGCGTCAGGCCGCGGCCTCGTGCCGCAGGTCGACGACCTGCCGCTCCACCCGCGCGCCCACGGCCGCCGCGTACCGGTCGATCATCGACTCCTTGGCGTCATCCTGCCCCTCCAACCGCGCCACCGCCGACTGCGACGTGCGCATCCGCGCCGCCACCATCGTCTGCGACAGGCCCTTGTGGCGACGCAACTCGACCAGCTCCCGCAGCAGCGCCCGCCGACGCTCGGCGGCGGCGATCAACTCCGGGAACTCCGGGTTGCGAGCGGTCGACTCGTCGACGACCTCGTCCAGGAAGTCCTTCATGCCCAATCCATCCGCCAGATCATCGCCAGAACGATATCTCAAATCAGAGATAGTGCAAGGCCCTGCGACCGGTCATGAAGAGCGGCCACGCCGGCGCCAGTCGCTCAGCCGACGCTGCGCCAGATCGAGCTTCGGCGGCGGGGTCTTCCGCGTCTTCTTCGCGAACGCCTCGAGCGACAGGAGAACGTGGTTGTATCGGCCCTCCGCGGCGAAGATCACCCGGAAGAACCTGTCGGCGGTATCGGCCTTGACCTCGTAGAGGTCGCCGCGCAGGTGCTTGGCCGCGCAGAGCCCGTCGCGCCGCACCTCCTTCATCGCCGCGACGACGGAGGCGCGCTCCTCGTCGGACAGCTCCATCAGGAACTTGTAGACGGGTCGACCGCCCGCCGCCGTGCGGTAGTCGCGCCATTGGCGCTTGTGGTTCGCGCTCTCTGCCATGTGCTCGCCAGCCGGGCACCGTAGCGGCAGATCCCAGAACGGTGAGGAGAACGGGGAGAGTCGTTACAGAGACGCGAGCTTGTCGACGGTCCGGAAGTTCCGGCCGGTCAGGCGCACGCCGAAGCGCTTCTCGTTCATGGCCTTGGCCAGGGGCGATCGCTGGACGCCGTTGGGCAGCCACAGGTAGGCCTCGCGGCCGCGGATCGCGAAGGCCTCGGGCGCCAGCGCGTCGGCGTCGAGGTCGGATGCCTTGGCCGCGTCGATCGGCGCGTCGGCGAAGAGGACGAGGTGGCGCGAGGCGTTGTCGGCGACGTCGCCGAGCGGGTTGGCCTCGAGGACGTCGGCCAGCTCGTCCTGGGTACGGAGCACGACCGGCACGTCCCATCCGCACACCCCCGCGATCGCCCGCTCGACCTTCGCGAGGCTCGCCTTGCGGCCGCTGAAGACGACGTTGCCGGAGTTCACGTAGGTCTTGATGTCCGTGAACCCCAGCTCGGCGAAGGCTCCGCGCAGGTCGGCCATCGCGACCTTCGTCGTCGGCCCGACGTTGACGCCGCGCAGCAGCGCGATCTGGCGCGGCATCCCCTAGAACAGCCCGAGCTGCTCGGGCGCGGGCTCGGCGGGCGGCTCCGGCTCGCGCGGCGCCATCGCGGCGTCCAGCTCCTCGGCCAGCGTCGGCGGCCCCACGGGCTCCGCCGCCGCCTCCACCTCCGGCGGCACGGCCTCCCCCGGCCCCGCGTCGACCTCGGCCTCCGCCACCTCGGCCTCCGCCACCTCGGCCTCCGCCATCTCCGTCTCCAGCGGCTCCTCGACCAGCGGCGGCGGCTGCTCGGGCGCGCCCTGCGCCAAAAGCGCGGGCAGCTGCTGGAAGTCCCGCCGCAGCACCTCGACGTTGGCGGGCGTGTACAGCGCCGCGGCCGGGTGGAAGACCGGGAACAGCCGCACGCGCCGCGGCCCGACCATCCGCTCCTCGGCGCGCCCGTGGATGCGCATGATCCCCGTCGGATCGCCGCGCAGCAGCTTGGTGGCGAAGTTGCCGAGCGTGCAGATCACCGTCGGCTGGACCTGCTCGATCGTCCCGAACAGCCACTCCTGGCAGTTCTCGATCTCGACCGGGTGCGGGTCGCGGTTGCCCGGCGGCCGGCAGCGCAGCACGTTGGTGACGAAGACCTCGGCGCGCGTCAGGCCGATCTCGCCCAGCAGCGTGTCGAGCAGCCGCCCGGCCTGCCCGACGAACGGCAGCCCGCGCTCGTCCTCGTTGCGCCCCGGCGCCTCGCCGACGAACATCAGGTCCGCGTTCGCGTTGCCGCCGCCGAAGACGACCGTGTGCCGGGTCGCGGCCAGCTGCGGGCAGCGCGTGCACCCACGCGCCTCGTGGAACAGGCCCTTCAGGGCCTCGCGTCGCTCATCGGCCGACGGCACATCCCGCACCCTAGACACACGGCCGGACCCCCGGGTGGTCCTTCCCGCATCTTCCGGAGTACCATTGCCGTGAACGCAACGTTCGCGACCGGCATCCGGGCCGTCCGGAGCTGGACCGACTGTCGTCATGAACTCCGAACTTCCCGCCTGCGCGGTCGTGGGTCACGGCCGCCTCGGAACGGCGCTCGCCGAGGCGCTGCGCGCTGCCGGCGTGCGCGTCGACGGCCCGCTCGGGCGCGGTGCCACCGCCTCCGACGCGCCGGTCGTCCTCCTCGCGGTCCCCGACGGCGAGATCGCCAACGCGGCCGCGGCCGTCTCCCCCGGCCGTCTTGTCGGCCACTGCTCGGGCGCCACGACGCTCCAGCCGCTGTCGGACCATCACGCCCGCGCCTTCAGCCTGCACCCGCTGATGACGATCACCACGCGTGGCGCCACGTTCACCGGCGCCCACGCGGCGGTCGCGGGCAGCGACGAGAACGCTCTGCGCACCGCCGAGGACCTCGCGCGCGCCCTGGGCATGATCCCCTTCACCGTTCCCGACGCCGACCGCGCCGCCTACCACGCGGCCGCGTCCATCGCCTCGAACTTCCTGATCACGCTGCAGTGGGCCGCCGAGCGGGTCGGCGGCGTCGACCGCCACGCGCTCGCGCCGCTGGTCCGCGCGACCGTCGAGAACTGGGTCGCGGAGGGCCCGCGGAGCGCCCTCACCGGCCCGATCGCCCGCGGCGACGAGGCCACCGTGGCCCGACAGCGCGCCGCGGTCGCCGACCGCGCGCCGGACCTCGCGCCGCTGTTCGACGCGCTGGCCGCCGCCACCCGCGACCTGGCCGCGGGAGCCCCCGCATGAGGACCATCCGCACCGTCGCCGCGCTGCGCGCCACCCGCCGCGACGGCGAGACCGTCGCGCTGGTCCCGACGATGGGCTACCTCCACGACGGCCACCTCGCGCTGATCCGCGCCGCGCGTCAGCAGGCCGACCAGGTCGTCGTCTCGCTGTTCGTCAACCCCAGGCAGTTCAACGACCCCAGCGACCTGGACAACTACCCGCGCGACGAGCAGCGCGACGCCGCCCTGGCCTCCGACGCGGGCGCCGACTTCCTCTTCGCCCCGACGCCCGACGAGGTCTACCCGCCCGGCTTCGCCACGCAGGTCCGCGTCGGCGGCCCGCTGACCGAGGCGCTGGAGGGCGCCCACCGCGGCGCCGAGCACTTCCACGGCGTGACGACCGTCGTCACCAAGCTCCTCAACATGGTCGCCCCCGACGTGGCGCTCTTCGGCCAGAAGGACGCCCAGCAGGCGCTGGTCATCCGGCGCCTGGTGACCGACCTCGACATGCCTGTGCGGATCGAGGTCGTCCCGACCGTCCGCGAGCCCGACGGCCTCGCGCTCTCCTCGCGCAACGTGCGCCTCGGCGACGACGACCGCCGCCGCGCGCTCGCGCTCTCCCGCGCGCTGCGCGCCGCCGAGGGCACGGTCGCCGCCGGCACGACCGACGCGGCCCAGGTCCTGACCGCGGCCCGCGCCGCGATGACCCCCTTCGACGTCGAGCCCGAGTACCTCGCGCTCGTCGACCCCGAAGACCTGTCCCCCGTGGGCACGGTCGACCAGGAGACGCTCCTGGCGGTCGCGGCCCTCGTCGGACCGGTACGACTCATCGACAACACGATCCTCGTCCCGGCGGGTAGCCCCGGGACGAACGGGAGGCACTGAGCGCTCATGCAGCGCGTCATGCTCAAATCGAAGATCCACCGTGCGACGGTGTCGGACTGCGACCTCCACTACGTCGGCTCGATCACGATCGACCCCGACCTGCTGGAGGCCGCCGACATCCTGGAGCACGAGCAGGTGCACGTGGTGGACGTCGACAACGGCGCCCGCTTCGAGACCTACACCATCGCGGGCGAGCGTGGCTCGGGCGCGATGAAGGTCAACGGCGCCGCGGCCCGCCTCGTGCACCGCGGCGACACCATCATCGTCATCTCATATGGGCAGTACGACGAGGCCGACCTGGAGCGCTACGAGCCCAAGGTCGTCCACGTCGAGAAGGACACCAACACCATCATCGACGTGGATGCGGCGGTGGCGACCCTCCTCACCTAGAGGGCGTCAACCGCGTCAGATCCACAGGAGGCAATGGAAAGCATGTCCACCATGCGCAACATCACCGTCCCGGCCGACGCCTCGCGCCTGCCGATGACGCTCCCGCGGCTGGCCGAGAAGAAGCGCCTCGGCGAGCCGCTGGTCATGGTCACCGCCTACGACTACCCGTCGGCGCTGGCGGCCGACAAGGCCAACGTCGACCTCGTCCTCGTCGGCGACTCCGGCGCGATGACCGTCCTCGGCTACCCGTCGACGGTCGCGGTGACCCTCGACGAGCTGCTGGTCCTGGCCAAGGCGGTGCGCCGCGGCCTCAGCACGCCGTTCATGGTCGCCGACCTGCCGTTCGGGTCCTACGAGGTCTCCGACGAGCAGGCGGTCGCCACGGCGTTCCGCTTCATCAAGGAGGCGGGCGCCGACGCCGTCAAGCTCGAGGGCGGCGGCGAGGTCTCGGTCGCGCGCGCCCGGGCGATCGTCCAGGCCGGGATCCCGGTCATGGGCCACGTCGGCCTGACGCCGCAGACCTCGACCGCGCTGGGCGGCTACCGCGCCCAGGGCCGGACGGCCGAGGCGGCGAGCGAGGTCGCCCGCCAGGCGCTCGCGCTCCAGGAGGCCGGCTGCTTCAGCGTGGTCTTCGAGGCGATCCCGAGCGCCGTGTCCGAGGCGGTCATGCCGAAGATGGACACGCTGGTGATCGGCATCGGCGCCGGTCCGGCGACGGACGGGCAGGTCCTGGTCTTCCACGACCTGCTGGGCATCCGCGAGGGCCGCGGCGCCCGCTTCGTGCAGCGCTACGCCGACATCCTCGACGAGATGGTCGCCGGCGTGGAGGCCTACGCCGACGACGTGCGCACCAAGCGCTACCCCGGCCCCGACCACGGCTACTCGATCCCGGACGAGGAGCTGGCCCGCTTCCGCCGGGCCCTCAGCGCCTAGCCGGGCACGGTCGAAAACCCACGCGTTCTCGCGGCCCTCGCCCTCCCGGCGGGGGCCGCGCGCGTTAACTTCGCCGGAGTTCACGGCCACCTCGCCGACGGAGAGCGAGAGGCTGACCCGTTAACTTCGCCGGAGTTCACGGCCACCTCGGCGACGGAGAGCGAGAGGCTGACCCGTTAACTTCGCTTTCACTCGCTACGCTGCGCGCCGTGGCCCGTCTGTCTCAGGTCTTCGCCCCGAAGGACCGTGAATTCTTCGACCTCTTCGAGGAGGCCGGGCAGAACATCGCCCGCGCCGCCGATCTCCTCGATCAGATGATGAGCGCGTGGCCCGATCGCAAGGAGCTCGCGCGCGACATCCTCGTCTGCGAGCAGGAGGGCGACCGGATCACCCACGACATCATCCATCGCCTCAACGCGACGTTCGTCACGCCGATCGACCGCGAGGACATCCTCGCGCTGGCCTCGGCGCTGGACGACGTCCTGGACTACACCGAGGAGGTCGCCGACTACATGGGCCTCTACCGGATCGAGGCCCCGATGGAGCAGGCGGTGCGGCTGTCGCACATCCTGGTGCAGGCCACGCGCCAGGTCTCCGAGGCGCTGCCCCGGATGCGCGGCTTCCAGGATCTCAGCCACTACACGGTCGAGATCAACCGCTTGGAGAACGACGGGGATCGGGTGTCGCGCGAGGCGATGGCCTCGCTGTTCGACCACGGCATCGACCCGATGGTCGTGATCCGCTGGAAGGACATCTACGAGCGCCTCGAGCAGGCGATCGACGCCTGCGAGCACGTGGCCAACGTGCTGGAAGGCATCGTCATCAAGAACTCGTAGTACCTGATGGACTCGGACATCGTCCTCTACATCGTGGTCGCCACGGCGCTGGCGTTCGACTTCACCAACGGCTTCCACGACACCGCCAACGCGATCGCCACGTCGATCTCCACCCGCGCCATGTCGCCGCGGGCGGCCGTGCTGATGTCGGCGGTGCTGAACTTCGCGGGCGCGTTCATCTCGCTCGAGGTCGCCGCGACGGTCGCCAAGGGCATCGTCGAGGCCAACGCGGTCACGCCCACGGTCGTCTTCGGCGGCCTGATCGGCGCGATCGCCTGGAACCTCGCCACCTGGTGGTTCGGGCTGCCGTCGTCGTCCTCGCACGCGCTGATCGGCGGGATGGTCGGCAGCGCGTTCGTCGCGCAGGGCGCCAAGGTCATCGAGTTCGACGGGATCCTCGAGAAGGTCGTGATCCCGGCCGTGATCGCCCCGACGCTGGCCTTCGCGGTCGCGGGGATCTCGATCCTGGTCGCCTACCGCGTCGTCGGGCGGCAGCGGCCGGGCGTGGTCAACCGCGGGTATCGGCTCGGGCAGCTCGTCAGCGGCGCGATGTTCTCGCTGGCCCACGGGACCAACGACGCGCAGAAGACGATGGGGATCATCACGCTCGCGCTGATCGCGCACGGCAACATCGCGGCCAACGACTTCCACGTGCCGACCTGGGTCGTCATCTGCAGCGCTTCGGCGATCTCGCTGGGGACCTACAGCGGCGGCTGGCGGATCATCCGGACGATGGGCTCGCGGATCATCAAGATGGACCCGGCCCAGGGCTTCAGCGCGCAGGGCGCGGGCGCGGCGGTCGTGCTGACCGCGTCGCACCTCGGCTTCCCGCTTTCGACGACGCACGTCATCAGCGGCGGCGTCATGGGCGCGGGCGCGGCCAAGCGGCTCTCGGCCGTGCGTTGGGGCGTGGCCGGCAACATCGCGCTGGCGTGGCTGCTGACGCTGCCGTGCTCGGCGGTGATCGGTGGCGTCGCCTACGCGCTGACCCAGCTCTTCGGCGACGACGCGGCGGGCGTGGTGCTCGTGACGCTGCTGGTGATCGGGCTGGTCGCCGCGGCGTTCGCGACGCGGGTGCGGCGCGGCCCGGCGATCACGACCGCGGCGCCGGCGGAGGGCTAGGCGATGCTCGCGACCATCGAGTGGGACAAGATCGGCGAGCTGCTGTACGTCGCGCCGCTGGCCGGCCTGGCCGTCGCGATCTCCTACTCCTTGATGCTCGTCGGCTGGGCGCGCGCCGGCGAGGCGCGGCGCGAGGGCGCCGGCGGGACGGCGCTGGCCTACAGCGCGCTGGGCACGGTGGCGACGATCGCGTTCCTCGCCGTCGTCGTCTTCGGCGTGACGATCATCGTCAAGAAGTAGGCCTACTCGTAGGTGATGGTCTTGATCACGCGGGCGGGCGCGCCGGCGGCGATCGAGAACGCGGGGATGTCGGTCGTGACGACCGAGTTGGCCCCGATCACGCAGCGCTCGCCGATCGTCACGCCGGACGTGACGACGACGTTGGCCCCGCACCAGACGTTGTCGCCGAGCTTGGTCGGGCCCTTGGTCGTGAAGCCCTGCCACGGGACCGGCGTCGTGGGGTCGTCGAAGCGGTGGTTGGCGTCGGTGACGAAGCACCCGTTGGCCAGCATGCAGTGGCGGCCGATCTCCACGAGGTCCATGGCGGCGACCATCACCCCCATGTTGAGGAACGAGCCGCCGCCGATCCGGATCCGCGCCGGGTCGGGGCCGGTGAGCCAGACGTCGGGCTCGAACTGCACGTTGGGGCCGAGGTCGAGCCGGCCGTCGCGCAGCAGCTCCAGGACGTTGCCGTGGATCGGCCAGCGGGCGAAGGACTCGCGCTTGGCCAGCTCGTAGTGGATGCGGGCGCGGTGCAGCGGGCGCGTGTTCTGCTCGTACCAGCGCCACTTCTGCAGCCACAGCCGGGCCTGGGTGGCGTTCAGCAGCTCACCGCTCCTCGGTGCTGCCGGCGCCGCGCAGGATCTTGCCGAGGTGCTCGGCGATCTCGACCGCGCTGCCCTCGCTGCCGCCCGCGCGCAGGCGCGCCTGGACGGAGTGGAGGCTGGTGCGGTCGTTGAGGTCCTTCTGGGCGGCCTGCAGCTGGGAGGTGATCTGGCTGCTCAGCTCGCGCAGGCGGTGCTGGGCGTCGCGGACGGCCTCGGAGAGCGCGCGGGACTCGACGCCGGCCAGGTCGGCCTGGGCGCGGGCCTCGCGCAGCAGCGCGTCGGCCTGCTCGCGCGCGTCGCGGGTGATGCCGCGCGCCTCGACGCGGGCGTCGGCCAGCTCCTTCTCGGCGCCCTGCTTGATGCGGACCGCCTCCTCCTGTGCGGCCTGCACCGCGCGGCGGGCCTCGTGGTCGGCGGAGACGCGGCGGTTGTCGGACTCGTTGTCCAGCTCGCGGACGCGGGCGGCGATGGCCTGTTGGATGCGCTGCTCCTCGCCGGCCTGGTGCTCGGCCAGCGCGCGCTGGTGCTCGGCCTTGGCCCGCTCCAGCTCCTGCTGGACCTCGGCGCGGGCGGCGGCGACGGCGCGGGCCTGGTCCTCCTCGGCCAGCGCGGCGACGCGCGCGGCCTCGTTGCGGGCGTCGGTGCGCAGCTGCTCGGCGTCGGCGCGACCCTGGTCGAGCGCCTGCTGAGCCTGCTCGCGGGCCTGAGCGACGAGGGCCTCGGCCTGCTCGCGGGCGGCGGCGAGGGTGGCGTCGGCCTGGGCGTCGGGGGTGGGCGCGGGCGCGGGCGCGGCGTGCAGCTCGGGGGCGGGCGGCGGCTCCGGCGCGGGCGCGGGCGCGGCGTGCGGGTCCACGGGGGGCTCCGGCGCGACGTGCAGCTGGGTCGGCGCGTCGGGCGCGTGCGCCGCCAGCGGCGTCGGCTCCGGCACGGGCGGGACGACGCCGCCCAGCTCGGAGGTGAACGGGCGGTGCCGCACGGTCAGCTCGTGGCCGCGGCCGCCGCCGGGCAGCACGATCTCGCGCTCGCTGACCAGCTCGATGTGGCCGAAGCGCAGCGTGAGATCCGTCAGCAGGGCCGCGCGATCGGGGCCGGTGACGGTGACGACGGACGGTTCCATTGCCATGTCCGATCAACGCTACCGGTCGCCCTGGCGGCACGGCCGGTGGATGGCCGGACATCCGGTGCGTGATCTTCGCGCACGCCCTGTGTCTCAGAGCGCGACACACGAACCCGAGACAGGAGGGGAACGCACATGCTCCGCACCCGCATCGCCGGCGCCGCCGGCGCACTGGCCCTGCTGGCCACCCCGGCCGTGGCCGCCGCTCATGGCAATGGGCACCACCATCACAAGCGCCACCACCATCACGTCGTCAAGCGCGACCGCGACGTCACCGGCACCGCGAGCGCGACGATCCAGTCGTTCGCCGGCGGCGAGCTGACGCTGGCGCTGCCCAGCGGCAAGACGTACACCGCCGACGTCACCGACCGGACCGTGATCATCTGCTGGACCGCCCCCTCGTCGACGACGGCGAAGGCCGCCAACCACGGTCGCGGCGACGGCAACGACGATCCGGGCGACCAGGGCCGCGGGTCGACCACGACGCCCCCGTCCACCGTCTCCGGCGACGACCACGGTCGCTGCGGCACCGACAAGCTCGCGACCGGCGCCAAGGTCGCGGTGGCCAAGCTGTCGCTGATCGGCGACGCGGTGACCTGGAAGAAGGTCGTCGTCGTCTCCTAGCGACGAACCCCTCGCTCCGCCACGGCCCCGGTGCGGACCCCGGGGCCGTGCGCGGAGCGGGCATTTCGGGAAGTAAGGTCGGACACGGTTCGCGTCGTTCTCCGGAGGATCAGGTCAGACACGGATGAAGCCAGCTCCCCTGCGCCACCCCGCCCGCCTGGCGGGAGCCTCGCTGCTGCGTCTGCAGAGCGACGCGCGGTTGGCCGAGCTGGCCGTGGCCGGCCACGAAGCCGCCTTCGACGCGATCGTCGACCGCTACCGGACGCCCCTGATGAGGTACTGCGCCGGGATCGTCGGCCCCTCGCGGGCCGAGGACGCCGTGCAGCAGGCGCTCATCAACGCCCACGAAGCGATGACGAGGACCGACGAAGTGCGGCATCTCAAGCCTTGGCTGTACCGGATCGCGCACAACGCGTCGCTGAACGTGCTGCGCGCGGTGCGCGACGACGTGCCGCTCGACGAGGCGGCCCTGGGCGCCCGCGCGAGCGGCGCCGGGCCGGAGGAGTCCTTCGAGCGCTCCGAGCAGTTCCGCTCGACGCTGGCCGCGCTCCAGGCGCTGCCCGAGCGCCAGCGCGCGGCGCTGGTGCTGCGCGAGCTGGAGGGTCGCTCGCACGAGGAGATCGCCGAGGCGCTCGGCGTGACGAAGGGCTCCGCGCGCCAGCACCTGATGCGCGCCCGCGTCGCGGTGCGCTCGGCGGCGACGGCGATCACGCCGTACCCGCTGGTCGCGCGCTTCGCGGAGCTGCTGTCGGGCGGCAGGGCGCCGGGCTGGGTCGACGCCGCCGCGGGCGCCGGGGCGAGCGCGACGCTGATGAAGCTCGGCGCGGGGGTCGCCGCGACCGGGGCGCTGGTGGGCGGCGCCGTCGGGACGCACCACGCGATGCGCGGAGGCGCGGCGGACGCCGCCGCCGTCCCGCGCACCGTGGTCCAGCAGCGGGCGGGAGCGCCGGCCGCCGTCGAGCGCGCGGGAACGCCGCCGGTCACGGCGGCGGTCGTGGGGAACGCGACGCCGGCGGTGGCCCGCGACGACCTCGTCGCACGGCGGCCTGGCTCCGGGCCGGGGCCGGGGCGCCGCGGCAAGCACGGGAAGGGCCGTGGCGCGCGCAACCGCACGGTGGGCGCGGGCGCCGGCGCGCCCGACGCCGCCGTTCCGACGACGACCGTCGAGAGCGGGACGAGCCATCGCGGCCGTCAGAACGCGAACGGCCGCGGCAACGCCCAGGGCAACGACGACGCCCAAGGGCGGCAGGGCCGTGGCCGCGGCTCCGCCGACCACCCCAACAACGCCTCGAAGGGCAACGGGCGCTCGGGCACCGACGACACCCAGGGCAACGAGACCTCGCAGCACAGCAGCGGTCGGGGCGACGGGAACGGGAACGGCAAGGGGAGCGGCACCGGCACCTCGAAGTCCGGCGCCTCCGGCTCCTCCTCCGGTCGCTCTGGCAACGGCGAGGACCAGGGCCAGGACACGAGCAAGACCCCGTCCGCCCCGGCCGCCGAGAACATCCGCTCCGGCTCCAACGGCTCCGGCAAGGGCGACTCCAACGCCCAGGGCACCTCCAGCTCCACCCCCACGCCCACGTCCACGACGCCCGCGTCGTCGGCACACGGCGACGAGGGCGACTGAGCCGCCCGCGCTCCGCACCGCCACACACGCGCCGCGCCGTCTCACGCGAACCGCACCGACGCACGCGCCGGGCGGCCGAGCGGCGCTCTAGTGTCGTGATTCATTCATTCGCCGGCAGCCTCCGGGCGCTCGCCGCCGCCATGCGCCCGCCGCTGATCCTCAACGACCCAAAGGGTCGCCTGCGGTCATCGACGACCGCCTGACGGGGCCGAGCATCCCGGAAAGCTGCGACCGAATGAATGAA